>Ga0181562_10000014_pt1 | contig 109425 bp, 70 predicted proteins | sample 011ome_26_FD_139344 | JGI IMG/M metagenome (GOLD analysis project Ga0181562, IMG submission 139344) | Coastal salt marsh microbial communities from the Groves Creek Marsh, Skidaway Island, Georgia - 011511BT metaG (megahit assembly) | ecosystem: Environmental > Aquatic > Marine > Intertidal...
ACGCACCACCACCGCCGCCGCCACCACCGCGTCCAAATCCACCACCGCCGCCGCCGCCGCCGCCCGGTCCGTGTGAAAATCGACACGAGTCCCCGCGGTCGCACTCGCCCCGTTGAAACGCGTAACACGCCGGTTTATCCTCCCCAAACCTCGCCTTCTTCGCCTGCTTACACGGTTCACACCTCGTCGGCACATTCGTCCACCCTTTCGTCGCATAGAACTCTTGTTCACCAATCGTAAACATAAACTCGGCGTCGCAGTCCCGGCAGTTGAGCGCGCGGTCCTCGTAGGTTCCCGCGCTCACCTGGCCCGCGACCGCCGACGCAGACTTCGTGTGCACCTTGAACCCATCGTCGTCGGCAGTGTCATCGGCGGTGTCCTCGGTGTCGACTTTGGTCTTTTTCGCATCGTCCGCGGCGTCACGCGCGGCGTCGTCGCCGTCAGAGCCGGATGAATCGCGCTCGCGCTTCTCCTTTTTCTCCTTTTTCTCTTTCTTGTCCTTTGGGGATTTCGCGTCTTTCGCCATGATGGGTGTGTGTGCGTGCGCGTGGAGTGGGACGTGTCGTGTGCGTGTGCGTGACGGTCTCGTGCGGGCGTTCGAGCGACGTCGAGCGAATGCGCGTCGGCGTGTGAGGCGTGCGAACGCGCGGTTGGACGAGAATTGTCGCGTGCAAGAGGTGGCGGCGCCGCCACGTTGGTTTTATGTCGAAACGTATATGGGGTATACGTGGTGTATACTATGGTGTATACTATGGTTTGGTGTGAAATTGAAGCGCGCGTTGGACGGGCGCGGCGCGCGACGGCGACGTCGTGGAGACGCGAGTGACGTTTGAGCGTGCGTATTTTAATAGTGTCTATCGCAGTGTTTTCAAATGCCGCATCGTCGGGCGGCCGTGCGGGCAATTCCAGGGCGCGGCGAGCGCGGCGAGGCGGCGGAGCGCCAAACGCATGCGTCGGCGGTCGAGCGCGTCTCCAATCATGATGCTCGAACGGCACGCGCGCATGGCGAGCGCGGCGCGGACTTTGGATGGGCGAATGATTCGCGGTGGGTGTGCGGTGGCGGTGGTGGCGTCGGTGGGCGTCGTCGTCGGAAACGTGGACGCGAGTCCGATGGAGAGCTGGGATTTGGGCGGAAGCGCGTCGCCGCCTTGATCGAGTAACGCCACGAGCTCGTGGACGTCGGATTTGTCGAATGCGACATTCTTGATGAATGGCACGGCGTTGAGCTTTAGCGTTCCGAATGATGGACGTGAGTCACAGCATGCGGACGCGGGCATGGCGGACGCGTTGTTTGCGTCGGCTCCCGTTTCGGCGACGTCGCAAAAGCCAAAACCGTTTTGTAGAAACACGGGCATGTTTCGTAACACCACTTGTTCTTCGGCAGCACTCAAGTCGAGTGAGACCGGAGCGATGAGCGGCTGCCGGTTCAACGTCGTCGTGCGCTGGAGCTTTTCAAAATTGTAGATTTCGTCGCTCGCGTGTTGGTCGACGATGAACAAGTCGTCCCCGAGCGTGGCTAGAATGAAACCGAGGTTGAATTGACCGACGATTCGCATCTTGGTGAAATCCGATTTGTCAAACACGCGCTCGAGTTCCGATGCCGCCTTGACCACGTCTGGGACTGGCGCGTCTTTGTCGTTTGGAATTGAAGCCGAGGCGTACGTCGACGTCGACGTCGACGTCGGTTGCGCCGCATTCTTTCGTAATGTCTCCGCCGATACTTTCGCATTTCGTCGTCGTTGAATCATGGATTCGAACGAAAACGACACCGTACCACTTCCAGTGCTCTCGCGCCCGCGCGCACTTTGCGTCTCCTCCGTTTTGGCGAGGAGCGCGTCGTCAAACGCCACGGCGTCGTGTCCCATGGGTTCGACGTCGCCGCCATCTTCTTCTACTTCTAATGAATCGCGTCCACCGCCTATGTCCTCCTCCGCTCGCAGCGTGATGCCTTCATTGCCAACGTCATTGGATGTTTCTAAATCTTCCTCTTTCACCGCTGGTATCGATGCGATGTCGTCCAGGGCGACTTCGGCCATCGCCGCGTCTTCGTCCGTCACGGGCTCTTCTTTGACGACCGATGTCCAACCACCGCCGAGCGCCACTGCGGTCGTTTCACGAGTGAATCCAAAGTTTTGCAAGTTCTTTTGCGTCGACATGCCTGCAGCGTCGCGCTTCGTTCCTCGTCGGTCGTCTGAATTCTGTGTCGCGTGCAACATCGACTCGAAACTTTCTCTTCCCGCGTAGTAGGGTGAAGGTGAAGCATCTTCGCTTCCTTCGTCATCGCCACCTTCGTCGTCATCATCGTTCATTTTAATGTCACTGCCTTCACCTGTTGCTGCCGGAGCTTTGGCCGCCGGCGTCACGGCGTACGTGTACCGACTGGGCGCGAACAATTCGCCGAGCGCCTCGCGCGTGCGCGCCAATAATTCTTGCTCCAAGTGCAGCATAATCTTACGCTTGTCCGGCGTGACGTTGACATCGTACGAATCCAGAGGAAGCTGAAAATCGAGCACCACCATGGGCGCCTGTGCGGCGTTAAATGAGCGATACAACTCGTTCACAACCTTTGCGATTTTTGGAACGTCCACCGGCCGACCGTTGACGTAATAAAACTGTCGGTCCGCCCCAGCGCGCCCGCACCCGGGTTCGGGCTTGGAGATATACCCCATAATCTTACACCCTGTGCTACCGGCAAGCACCACGTCCACTTCGCGCATGCATGTCACCATTTTCGACCCAAACACGGTGACGATGTTCTCTCGCACCGACGCGTCCTCGCCCCCTCGCGTATGCAACACATTCGCCCGGCCGTACTTCCCACTTTGATGCGTACACAAAATCCTCACGTGTTTCGACATTAACGCATACGCCTGCACCACTAACAAAGCCTTGCCGTACTCGCGCTTGACATTTCGCAAAAACTCCTTTCTCCGAACTGGCAACGGCGCGAACAACTCTCTCGCCGTCACCGTCGTCCCCACGCTTCTCGGCACAGTCTCCGTGCTCACGATCGCTCCATCTCGGTCGTACTCAATCTTCGTCCCAGAATCATCCTTCGCCGTGCGCGTAGTCACGCTCACACCGCTTGAAATCCCACATAACGACGACAACGCCTCGCCTCGAAATCCAAACGTCCCCAACTGTTGCAAGTCTTCAAACGTCTCGAGCTTACTCGTCGCATATTTCGTCGTCAACGCCGCGAAATTCTCCACCGAGACCCCTGTGCCGTTATCGGAAACCTCGACGACGTCCGCGCCGTGGTCTTTCAGGCGAATTTCTACGTTTGTCGCGCCCGCGTCGAGGGCGTTTTCGATGAGCTCCTTGACGCAGGCGCTCAAGCTCACGACCACTTGACCGGCGCAAATGCGATGGATGGCGTCGTGCGGAATGCGTGCGATGGCGCGCGCGGGTGCGGGGCTAGTGGTTGGTAGGTGTGACATCGCGTGCGCGCGAAGTGGGAGTCGGCGCGCGTCGGTGTGCGGGTGAGCTCGCGTTTGAGATGTGAGAGATTTGAAACGTTTCGGGACGTCTGGGGTCGTTGATGTTGGAGTTCTATTCGCTAATGGTGTGATCGCGACGCGCGCGAGCGCGAATGAGAGCTACTTTCGACGTCTATTTGTTGCCATGTGGCGGCGCTCGTTGGGATTGCGGCGAATGTCGCCACCGCCGATTTCGTATACGGTTTTCTGGCTCGTCATGTGCTTTTCGCTCGCGTACGCGTCGTCGTTGTACTCGGCGGCGAAAACGTCGTCTCCGACTTGCTTCTTGGTCAACCGCACGCCCATGAGTTGGTCTTCACGTAAGATGACCTTTTTGGCTTGACGTCCACCCTTGGGTGCGGGTAACGTATATTTTGACCCGCGCAAGACAAACTTTTTACGCACGCCGAATTGCTCGACGCCGTCTCGCGTCACCGTGTGTTCCACCTTTTGTAACGTCTGATTTCCGCACTTGGGGCAGAACATTCGAGATAAATTGCGCGTAATTTCCTCGCAGGCGTGACACCGCAGTACCCAGCGCCGGAGGTGCTCGATGCGCATGCCGTCGGGGGTGACGAGCTTCATGCCCATTTGTAAAATGACGTTTTGCATGGCAAAATCCGCCGTGACGGATGACACGCACGATTCGAGCTCAACCTCGCAATCGTCATCTTCGTCATCGTCATCACCCGCGGTCGACGCTGCGTCGTCGATTTCGCCGCGCGACGTGAAAAAGTCTTCAGCACGCTTTGCCGCCTCCTCCAACTCGACAGAAATGTCTTCTCCGCCGCGATCCCGCGCCTCCGCCGCCAGTCGAGCGGCTTCCTCCTCGGCTTCCTTCTTGCGCGATTCACGTTTCTGTCTACGCACGCGCGTCGTGCGACTGACGGCAGACTCCCAGGCATCATCATCGCCAGCATCTTTCACTATGTGTTCCTGCGCGGCAAGAATTTCCTTCGCGGCGACTTCGCGCGCGAGCCGCTCGGCTTCGCGATTTTCTCGCGCCTCCTTTGCCGCCGCGGACTCGTCTTCGCCAACCGCTGATGCATCCTTAGAATCATCATTCACGCGCAAAGACGCCATAGACGCGCGAGCCAAACGTTCTGCTTCTTCATTCGCTGCGTTCATGTCATCAAGCTCGGCCCAATCCGAGGCATTCGGCACGAAATCCCACCCTGGTTGCTTCTCGAATCGATTCGCTCGCTTGGCGTGCGTCCTCAACGCCGCCGGCTCCGTCCTTAAATGCTCCACCCCATGATTCCTTTGCTCCAAATCATACGCCAACGCAATAAGCTTAACATCTACACTCGATAACGCCGCAGCATCGCCCGTTTTCATCGCAAACGCCTTCACCGCCTGCACAGACGCCTCGCTCGGCGCGCACGTCGTCAGCGTCCCCAGCGCCCGAGCGAGCGCCTCTCGACCCTTCTTATCACGAATCTCATCAATAACCTCGTCAATCGTCACGCACATCGCATCGAAATGTTCAAGCTTGAACCCTTTAATAATTGCGTTGGCGTCGATGACGGCTTTGCGCACGTCAGGGTCACGGAGCTGCGCGCTTTTGGACGCCTCCGCCGCCGCCGCCTCGGCGCTCGCATCCACGGCTGGCGGCTCGGGGTCGTCGCGCACGATTTTGGACCACGGCGAGGGCGTGGATTGGGTCGACGATGACGACGCCATGGTGTGCGCGCGTGGTCGTGGTGTGTGCGATGCCACGCAGAGGCGTGCGCGCGAATGAGGGTGGAGCTCTTCGGGGCGGCGCCGCGAGCGACGAAGCGTAACGAGTGGTACGAGTGTGTATTACTTGTGTATGTTCTAAGAAATCAAACGCCGCCGTCGGTGGTGTGCCATGCGACGTGGAATCATTCGCTGAGCTGGACACCGGCTTGGATTTGCCCCCAACCAATCAAACGCCAGTGCTTTTCGACGCGACGGGACAGGGCGACTTTTTCACCCTCCTTGGTGCACACGGGCGAGGTGAGTTGAAGCTTGGCGAGATCGCCCTTGACGGCGACGACTCGCGCACCGGTACACATCGATCCGATGTTTAACATGAGAACTTCACTCTTGGCGAGCTTGCTAACCTTGCCTTGACGCTCAGAACCTTGCGTGCGTACGCCGAGTAAACGGCGAAGCAAGAAAAAGTTGACTTCGAGCTCGGTGAACACTTCGGGAAGCTTGCCTACTTCACCGAGCACTTGACCGACTAGACGATCAGCACGCGTGAGCGTGGGATCACACGTCGTACCAACGCCAATTAAACCACCCGGTACGGCGTATTGCAGCAAGTTTGACTCGGCAAACAACGACACGACGCGCGTCATGATGGGTTTGCACTGCATCTTGCCTTCGGCATCCTTGGTGACGATGCCCGGTCGCACTTCAACATTTTGTCCAACACGCAACACGCCTTGTAAGATGGATCCACCCGCAACACCACCTTGAATCTCTTCCACCTCTGCACCTGGTTTGTTCACGTCAAATGAACGAATGACAATCATGTTTGGCGGATCGATAAAGTTGCGCGTCGGCACGGGGATCTTTTTGCAAATGTACTCGCACACGACGTCGATGTTGTACTTGAGTTGTGCGGAAATCGGAATCACCGGCGCCCCATCTGCGATGGTGCCCTGAATGAATTTGCAAATTGTATCGTACTGGTTCGCCGCCGCGTTCTCTTGCACCAAATCAATCTTATTCTGTAAGATGATGATGTGTTTCAAACGCATAATTTCCACCGCCGCCAAGTGCTCGCTCGTTTGCGGCTGCGGGCACGACTCATTCCCGGCAATCAACAACAACGCCCCATCCATCACCGCCGCCCCGTTCAACATCGTCGCCATTAAAATATCGTGACCCGGGCAATCTACAAACGATACATGTCTCACGAGCTGCATCCTTTTATCCTCAAACCCCTTGACTTCGCACAACGGCGCGTCCTCCTTTGTCGAGCTATACGCCCGATAGCAATCCGGTCTCGGGCACTTATCATCCTCACACTTGTAAATCTTCGCATTGGCGTACCCAAGCTTAATCGTAATGTTACGCTCGAGCTCATTCTTAAATCTCACGGTTTGTACGCCAGAAATCGCCTTCACGACGGTCGACTTCCCGTGCGCCACGTGCCCGATGGTGCCAATGTTAATCGTCGCCTGTCGCGAAATCACCTCTGGGCTCAACGGCGTAAGCGTCGTCACATCCAACGTCGCCAAGTCCTGCACGGACAATCCATCGTCGCCGACCGTATACACCATCGCCCTCACCACGCACTATCGCTCGACCGTCGACGGCGGCGTGTCAACGCTCTGGATGGATGGATCGAATGGAAAACCCTCTCACCGAACCCCTGTGCTGCTCGGCGAACGCCCGTGCGATAGTGCGTTCGATGCGTGCGTGCGAAGGGCGCGAATGCGAGCGCGCGTGTGCGTGTCGTCGTGCGTCTGCGCGCGCTCGGCGTGCGTTGGGTCGACGACGGCGCGAGCGGCGGCGAATAGGGCGACCGACGCTCGAAGGCGTTCCACTCGACGCGCGCTCGGTGAGTCCCCCAATCGACCAATCATGACCAGGCACGCTAGGGTATAGGATTTTTGGAGCCCAAAGACCCGCGCGACGATGCCGACGAGCTCCGGCATACATTCGCGCGCGCAGCGGTCGGCGGCGGCGTTGGACGACGCGCAGCGGTGCGGCGCGGCGGCCATGAAGCGCGACCGCGGTGATGGCGGCGACAGCGCCGCGCGCGACGACGGAGCTGGTGATGATGCCGACGCTGATGATGGATTGGTTGGCGCTGGAACGGATGCGGCGACGCCGACGAGGGATTTAGCGCGCGCGATCGCGGCGGCTCGCGCGCAATCCGTGGCGCGTCGTCATTCAACGTGGCTCGATACCGGAGGGGACGTTGAACACGGGCCTGGCGGGCGACGGGTTGAGATTAACTTTCCAGGGAGCAAGGAGGAGTACGAACAGTTGTTGCTGGCGAGCGGCGCGAACGCGACGTTGACGAAGGATGGCGTCGGGAAAAAGTTGAGAAAGAATGCGGATGGTGATGGTGAGGATGATGATGCGGCGTGGGGTGTTGCTGCGGTGATTGTGCCGGAGGATGTGCGCGAGAATGGGTCTGCGGGGCGCGGGGACGGGGACGAGGACGCCGAGGCGAGCGGACGCGCGGTCGGAGGGAAATGGGTGCAATCGTACGACGCCGAGAGCGATGATTACTATTATTTTCACGCGGAGACGCACGAGACGATGTGGGAGCGTCCGGTTGGGGTGGATATTATCTTGGATGAAACCGCGGTGGCAAAAATTGCCCAGGACGAGGCGGAGAAGGAGGCGAGACTCAAAGCGGCGCGAGAACGGTCCTTTGCCGAGGCAAGAACGGATGCGGATGTCACTGAAGATGCGTTACAAGCGTTGAAAGCGCACACGTCGGTGGATGTAGCAAATGTGAAACTTCCAGGCGCAAAGTCGTGGTATTACGAAGACGATTCGGGGCAATGGCAAGGACCGTTTACGGCGGCGCAACTCATGGCGTGGCGCTCGATGCTGCCCATGGAGCTTCGCTTATTCGAGCACGACGACGAAGAAGCGGAGTGCACGCTCGCGGATGTGCTCGGTGATGCGCCGTTAGTGGCGCAGTGCGCGGCGCTCGGAGTGGTGCTTCCGCCGCGAGCGACGGCTGCGCACGCCCAGCAAGCGCTTCGCGAAGCGCGCTCGGGTGGCGTCGTTCCCGAGTACGAAGCCGACGGCGACGTAGACGGCGCCGAAGCCGCCGAAGCTCCCAAGAGCGAGTGGGAGCGGGCCGTTTTAGATGGGTTGCCACCTGAACAAGCCATCATGCGCGGTGCTGACCCGGCAGAAATCGCGCGGCAGGTTATCGAACAACGCGTCGCCGCTCAAGAGGCGTCGTACGGCGCCTCGGGCGTGTACAATAAATTCTTGCACAAAATCACCGACGCGTCAACGATCGCCAAGCCGACGTCGGTGTATGAAAACATTGGCCTCGACCGCTACGTTGACACGCGCACGCTCGACGATGCGCTGCACGCGATGAAGAATCGCAAGGTGGTGAAATTGACCAAGAAGCAAATTGAAATTCTCAAGCGACGAAAAGCGCAAATCAAGGATCGCATCAACAACGAGTGGTTACGCAAGGATGATTAATGATTAATTCATGCGATCGCGCTCCTTGCGTATTACATTGCATAGTGTATAGTAGGTAGAATATAGCGAATGGATCATCCATGATTTCTTGTGAATGTGACGATCAAAGCGGCGTAGTGAAAACGCAGAAAATACAGAAAATACGAACGGCGGATTAGATGTTACTCAAACCCGTGGCGTTGCGAAACGCATCATTATACGCCGAGTAATTCGGATCGGCATAGCGCTTTGCAATCTCATCGGCTTTCCATTGCGCCTTGTTCGCGTCGCGGTACTTCCAAGCCGCGGCTAACGAGCTGCCGAGGACGGAGTGTACCGTGGCGGAAATCGCGCACGGCACGGCGACGAGTGGGTCGGCAAAGTGTGCCGACGCAAGCACGACGCCCAAAGCACTGTTTTGCATACCAACTTCGATGCTCATCGTTCTGGACGTTTTCGTGCTGAATCCCGCGGCGCGCGAGAGGAAGAATCCGAGCGCGAACCCGAGCGTGTGGAGCAACGCCACAGAGCCGAGGAGCGTCGGTCCGGCGGCGAGAATCTGCGTCGACGTGCGACCGATGATGGAAGAGCAAATTGCGGCAACAGTAATCACAGCCACAGCGGGTGCAAAAGGCTCGACGTACGTTTCGCTGAAATCGCGCGCAAAGTGCTTCAACGCCACGCCTGCGATGATTGGCAACAGCACGACTTTGCACGTGCTCAAGAATAAACCAACGCCGTCGACGCCAATCACCGTTCCGGCCAATTGCTTGGTGAGCGTCGGCGTCATCACAGTCGCCATGAGCGTACTCACCGTGGTCAACACAACACTTAAAGGCACGCTCGCGCCAGCCAAATATGTCACTACGTTGGATGCCGTGCCGCCCGGGCAGCACCCGACCAAAATCAACCCCGCCGCGAGCGACGCCGCGTCGCCCAAAAACGTCCGCGCAATCAAAAACGCAAGCGTCGGCATCACCGTGTACTGCAACGCAACACCCATGCCAATCTTCCACGGCGCAGCCAAAATCTTGACGAAATCCGCCTTTTCCAACGTGATGCCCATCCCGAGCATCGTCGACGCCAGCGCGTACGTCACCGCGTCGCCCTTGAACCAGCTCACCGTACTCGGGCTCGTCATCCCGAGCACCGCCCCGGCGAACACGAGCAATGGAAAATATCCCGTCACGAGCGCGCACGCGCGTATCGCGTGATCGCGAATCGTCAACGACTGACCGTCGTCGACGAAGAACGAGGTCTCTCGACCATCCTCGTGCGTGGACCGCGCGACGCCCACCGCACCGCGCGCCGCCGACGACAACGCCGCGTACGCGAACGCCGACGCCGGCATAGCCAACGCGCGTGCGCGCGCCGCGCACGCGCGAGACGGCGCCATCGACGCGCGCACGCGCACCACGCGCGAGAATTCATGCGATCGATGATGAGGGTAATTCATGTTCACATCCGTGACGCGTCTCGCGCGCGTCGTCGCGCGCGTCGCGGCGAAAGACGACGATGCGGACGTCAGCGCCGACATCGCGTGCGGTGGCGCGCGAGTGTGCGTGACCGGCTGGGCGACCGCGCGAGTCGATGTGTGACGCTGGTGCCGTGCCACGTGTCAGGCGTCACACCGCGACGACGACGACGACGACGACGATAGAGACGACGACGCGTCGACCCGCGATGGATGAGACGGACGAGGACGTGGCGCGCAGGCTGCAGCGCGAGGAAGACGACGCGGCACGCGCGCTCGGGAGGACGCGGGAGGCGATACGGCAAGAAGAGGCGGATGCGGAATACGCGAGACAGTTAGATGCAGAAGAGCGACGGCGCGCGTTCGGTGACGGCGACGGCGATGACGATGACGATGGGCGCGTGGGTGAAGGCGCGCCACGGCGTCGTCCGACGTCGAGCGCGCCGGCGCCGGGGCGCTTGGGTCGTGAGTTGGGTGCGGGCGCGTTCGCGCCGTTGTTGAGCGAGGCGATGCGACGGTTGGAACGAGTGGCGACGGAGGGACTGCGGGAAGTGAATCGCGCGTCGGCGTCGGCGTCGGCGCGTGCGTCGTCGCGAGGTGGGATTGAATTCACCATCGGGCGCAACGGAGAGACGACGACGCTGGATTTGAACGACGCGTTTGAAGGTATAAATCAACTGATGGACTCATTCGTTTCCGAGGGCGGACGGACGACGATTTTGGACCTTCTCAACTTCTTGAGGCAGTCTGGGTTTTCCACGTCGGCGCCGGAACAAGGCGTGTCGGAGGATGCGCGACGCGCGATGACGGTGCGGCCGTATGCGCGCGCCCAAGGTGAGACGGAGAACGCGTGTTGCAGCGTATGTCTTTCGCAGCTCGAAAACGGCGAAGAGGCAAAATATCTACCGTGCAAGCACGTGTATCATCCAGAGTGCATCGACAGGTGGTTGGAGAGATCGAAATTGTGTCCGGTGTGCAAGCGCGACGTCACTGCGTCGACATCGTGTGGTAGTCATTAGACAATGTAGACAATATACGCCACAATGTTGCACGCCTCAATGTTGCACGCGCCGTCTTATGTGTGACATATGTGTGACAACACATGGCATGCGCGAGTTTGGGGCAAGTGTGACGCGTGCTTGGACGTGATTTGTGACGCGTGCTGTATCGATAACACTCTGTTGTACTGCGCGGCTTGCGAGCGTTCTCGATGTTCTTCGTGCGTCGCGAACGAGTATTGGTACTCGTGCTCGACGTGCGACACGACATCGTGCCAACTCTGCGTAGATGAGCAATACTTGGACTGGTTTTGGTGCACGGCGTGCGCGAAAGAGGCGTGTCAGGCGTGTACAAAGGGCTGGATGGTTTGCTCAGTGTGCCTAACCGTCGTTTGCTCGGAGTGCGCTCCGAGCGTCATGGCAGTCTGTCGTGAGTGCTGCGCACGCGTGTGTGCTCCCTGTCGATCCGCACACGTACATTCGAAGAATCTAACCATCACCGTTGCTGCGAACGCAACTGCACGATGAATACGCACACAACTTGTAATGATAGGAATGGAAGCGCGTGTCTGTTCTCTCCAGCCTCGAGAGCATTCTAGTTTGACCTCCACATATTGGTACATTGGACACTACAAATACGTGTCATCTAATTTTGTCATAATCAAGCAGTCATCCAACTCGGGATGTGCTTCCGTTGTCTAACAACGGGCACGTTTTCATTGTTCTTGAGTTGCGTCGCGTCTTCTTCTTCTTCAGTGGTTTCGTCTCCGTCTTCGGCGTCTTCGGCGTCTTCGTCATTGACATCGTCCTCGTTCTCGACTGCGTTTTCCACCGTCTTGTGTTTCTTCGTCGTAATTGTTTGCCAAATGCTCGCCGCGCGTGCGTTCCATGCCTCGAGCTTCTTTTGCTCCCTTTCCTTCCACGATAACTTTTTCGGAGTCTCAAACGTGACGCCGTTTTGCGCGGCGACGAGTTGCGTTTTGCGCTTCACCGGTACGTCAGACTTGACAATTTTAACCTCGTCCACATTGACACGAACCTTCAAAATTCGATCCACGACATCGCTGTCGACGGGTGCGTCTGCGATGCGATCGCTATTGGAGCGTTCAAACGCCGCCATCGCGCGCGCGGCATCAGACACCTCACCAGTGCAATACTGCGCAAAGTGTTCCGCCGGATCACGAGAATCTTCGTCTTCGGCACACACGCGCGTGTTGCCAACTACGATGCCAGGTTGCACTGCGCGTACGAACGCTTCGAGCTCGCCGTACGGGGCGTGAAGCGAGTACGCGACTGAAAGTATGCACCCCTCTGGATCGTCATCCGCGACATCCACATCAATCCCTCGCACCGTACTCGGTGGATTCAGCCCGTTCTCGCCCTGACCAGTGGTCATGGAATCGTCTTTGCCACGCACTGCGCTCCACCCCGTGGGCAAAATCGCCACGGGCGCCTGCACGTCTGCGTACTTGAGCCCTTGAGCGAGCGAGCGCAACGCCTTTGGCCGCACGTGCTGTTTCGGTACACAACGCACATTCGTGCGCTCGTGTTGAGGCAACCGTTCGTTCACCGCGCGCTTGATCAATAATTCGTACTCACACGCGCTCGTGCCTTTCAAGCAACTCGCAAAATTCGATGCCAAAATCCGTTCGTTTGGAATTTCCACCGCCTCCCCGATGGCGCCCGCAATCGCGCACATCAAATCTTCCTTCCCCAGCGAATCTATCCCAAGCAAAATTGGCCGGTCGCGATACTTTTCTACCAACGCCACGCACTCCGCTGTCGCCTCCTCGCGCCCAATGAACGCACATTTCGGATTCGCGTACGTATTATCAATCATTAACACGTCGATCGGCGCGCGCGTCACGCACTCGGGCAACGCCTCTCGCGCGCAAAAATCTTCCCGCCTAAAATCCCCCGTATGCAACACGCGCCCGCAAGCACCCTCAATCAAAAACATCGCACTCCCCGGGCAATGTCCCGCATCAATCACCGTCACCGTTATCGTCGTCGACGGTGTCAAACGAATCGCGTGCGTTTCCCCGCACTCCAACGCCGTCACGTACCTCGACAACGTCGGCATGCGCGCCACGAGCAACTCCCGCGTAATCTTCGTCGCATAAATCTTCCCCCCAACCGTGCCAGGACGCCACCCGCGTCGCCCCAACCCAACCACGTGATCCGCGTGCGCGTGCGTGCAAAAGTGCGCCTTCACATCGCTCGACGGTTGCCAATAGTCGATCGCGATCGTCGCGTCCGCGCCGACGCGGATCGTGCGCGCGCGAAGGCCCGCGGTGGCCATCACACGTCGTTCGCGTGAATGTCTATCGATGCGTCGCGCGCGACGACGCGTGCGCGGCGATGGCGCGGCGCGTTGTGGCGCGAAAAGTCGCGTTTAAAACGTGACGTTGACTGCGACTCGCGTCAGATTGCGACGACGCCGACGACGAGAGATCGCGAAACGTCGCGCGAGTACGGACGGACGGTTGACGGCGCGCGATGGATCTCGACGCCGCGTTCGACGACGATCAAACCGCGGCGCTGGCGGAGCTCGAGAGCGCATCGATCGATGACGTGCTCGCGCGCTCGCGCATGATTGAGCACGAGCTTCGCGTGCTTCGTGACGAGAGTAATAGGTTGAATTTAGAAGTGCAGTCGGAGAACGAACGCGTGAAGGAGAACAAGGAGAAGATTAAGCTGAATAAGCAGTTGCCGTATTTGGTTGGGCACGTGGTGGAGATGTTGGATTTGCAGGCGGAGGAGGAGGAGTTGGAGGACGCGGCGACGGCGGATGTAGACGCGCAAAGGAGTGGGAAAGCGGCGGTGTTGAAGACAACGACGAGGCAGACTATTTTCTTACCCGTGGTTGGTTTGGTGGATGCCGAGGAGTTGAAGCCCGGGGATTTGGTCGGCGTGAATAAAGATTCGTACTTGATCTTGGACACGTTGCCCGCCGAGTACGATTCGCGTGTCAAGGCGATGGAGGTGGACGAAAAGCCGACGGATGATTACACTGATATTGGGGGATTAGAGAAGCAGATTCGTGAGATGCGCGAGGCGATCGTGCTACCGATGACGCACGCGGCAAAGTTTCAGAAACTTGGGATTCGACCGCCAAAGGGCGTGCTGTTGTACGGACCGCCGGGGACGGGAAAGACGCTCATCGCACGCGCGTGCGCGGCGCAAACGAACGCGGCGTATTTGAAGCTCGCTGGCCCGCTTTTAGTGCAGATGTTCATCGGTGACGGGGCGAAATTGGTTCGCGATGCGTTCGCGCTTGCCAAAGAAAAGTCACCCGCCATCATTTTCATTGATGAAATTGACGCCATTGGCACCAAGCGCTTTGATTCCGACACCAACGGTGATCGCGAAGTACAGCGTACGATGTTAGAACTCTTAAACCAACTCGATGGGTTTTCGAGCGACGATCGTATCAAAATCATCGCCGCGACGAACCGCGCGGATATCCTCGACCCGGCGCTCATGCGCTCTGGACGCTTGGACCGTAAAATCGAGTTTCCGCATCCAAACGAAGACGCGCGAGCGCAAATCATGAAGATCCACTCGCGTAAGATGACCGTCAATGGCGAAGTAAACTTTGAAGAACTCGCGCGTGGCACTGAAGATTTCAACGGCGCCCAGCTCAAAGCCGTGTGCGTCGAAGCCGGCATGCTCGCGCTCAGAAGAGACGGCGTCGAAGTCACGCACGAAGATTTCAACGAGGGCATCGTCGCCGTCCAGGCCAAGAAGAAAACTGATTTGTTCTACTACGCCTAACGTGCGTTTCTTAGTTTCCGTTTCACGTTCATCGTCGCGCGTCGCGCGTCCGCGTACACATTGTTGTCATCAAAACATCCCAAAACACGACGCGCTCGCCGGATGCCTCGGCGCATACCCTCACCCATCAGCTGCGCGCGCCCTTCTCCCGCACTTGCCGCCGCGTCCACGCGCGTCAAGCCGCATCGAACGCCGCACGCGCGTCGCACACGACACACACGATGACTCGCAAGCCGCGCTGGGAGGATTTCGACGACGACGAGGGCGCACCGGCGCGCGCCGTCGCCGCCACGACCGCGAAACTGGGTGATCTCGCCACCGCCACCGGCACGGGCTCGGCGCCGCACGACGCGCACGCGTCCTCGCTTCCCGCGAACACGCGAAGTGGACCGGATGAAGAGGGCGTGATCACCGTGGTGGAATATCGCGTGAACGACGCGGGCGTGCGAACGAAGACGACGAAGAAGTTTAAAGAACACGAGGTGGTGAAAAAGGTAACCCCAGAAATGCTCGAACGGAAGCAGTGGACAAAGTTTGGCGATGCGAAGAGGTATAAGCCTGGGGATGAGAGTATGACGGCGGTATCGTTGGAGGAGATATTCCTTGAGAAGGTGCGGACGCAGCCCAAGTCGGAGGTGGAGAAGGCGGGCGATCCGTTGGCGGCGATGGCGAGCGCGCAGACGTCGTTGTTGGTGTGCAGAACGTGCGGGAAGAAGGGCGATCACTGGACGTCGAAGTGTCCGTACAAGGATTTAGCGAACGATGGGGCGAAACCGCCGGACGAGGACGGTACCGGGCCGAGAAGAACTGCTGGGGGATATGTGCCGCCATCCATGCGGGACGGCGCTTCTGGGGCTGGGGCTTCGATGATGGATCGTCGCCGGGACGAAAACTCGATTCGCGTGTCGAACTTGTCGGAAGATACTCGCGAACAAGATTTACAAGAGCTGTTCCGTCCTTTCGGTCCGGTGACACGTATTTACGTGGCGTTCAACCGCGAGACTGGGGAATCAAGAGGATTCGCGTTCGTAAACATGGTGAACAGAGACGACGGAGAGCGCGCCATCGCCAAGCTCAACGGCTACGGTTATGACAACTTGATTCTTCACGTAGAGTGGGCACAGCCACGAGAACAGCGCCCGTGATGATAATCACGATGAAGACGTAGTACCGAGACTTGATTTGCTTTTAATACGTACATTTGACATTGACAAAAACCGTCGGACTAAATATATTATGCGTAATTCTTTACTCGCGCTTGTCTTTTGAAGCGTTCGCGAGCTCGTTGACGAACTCGTGAACACTAAACTTAGCAAATAAGATGTACCCCAACGCCAAACCTGCGATGACGCCGAGAGAGAATGGCTTATCGCGGCGAGCCGAACGGCCTATCGTAGCAGCCTCCATAGCGGCGCACGATTGCGAGCACGAAATCGGCCCAGGTGCCTGGAAATTCGGGCAGGCGCTTCCAACTTTGTCAGACTTACCGCCGCCCGCGCCTAAAATGGCGCTCGCCGAGCACGCGTCGCGTAAAGTCTTTAAAGGTTCGGCGCCGAGTGCGCGTTGAAGCTCCTGCGGCGAACTGTGCGCAAACTTGGCGAGTTCAGCCGTGGTTAATAAGTTTGCCATACTCTTCGCCACGTCCGGGGTCACGCCCACGATAGCTACCGCGGCGATGGTTTGATCAAGTGCGGGTACGATGCTTTCCACACGTGATTCAACATTGATGATGGCTTCACGCAACTGTCGAAGCCTTGGTCCGTGCGCTTCGCAACGCTCGAGAGATTGTAAATACATCTTTTGTGCCGCGGTGAGTTGCGTGGTGCACTGTGCTCGAAGCTTTTGCATCATCTCCAATTGCTTGGCTTCATGTTTTTGACGTTTTCGCGAAATCTTTGACGCTTCAGATGCCATTTTTTTGCGCTTTTCGAGCACTTCCTTATCCGCGGCTTTCATCTTCTTGCTTCCAACAGACTTTTCGTCATCTTCGGTGCACCACTCGCGGCATGGAATGCCTTGAGACTCTGAACGCGCGCAACGCTCTGATTCGAGAAGACTAATCATGAAATCCAAGTGCGATAAAACCTTGTCACACGTTTCAAAATATTTGCCCGGTAACACCAAATCTTTCAAAGCTTGCGCGCGAGAGGCAGCCGTCTTGGAGTTGACAATCTTGTCAACCGCGGCTTTGTTACAATAACCACCGTTTGATTGAGTCTTCATGAGACGCACGCGCGTTTCACGCAACGACCTTATCAACAAGTCATCGTTTGTGGGCTTGTCTCCAAACGCTTCGCTTCGGCATCCCAAAATTGTCTTTGTCTTTTCCTTCTCACCAATCTTCACGCCAAACTTTTTAGAGTACGCCTCCTCGCTCGCCTTGAGTTCCATTTCGGCGTTTTGACGATCTTGTTTGATTTCCAATGCCTTGGCTTCGCACATCTCCTTTTGAACCTCCCACGCGTCGTGCAATTTCTCCGCAACTTCGCATTCGCTCATCATCTCTGCCTGCTTACTCGCGTGCTCAAAGCGCTGCTCGACAACATTTCCGCACAACTTATTCATACGTAAATCACACAATGACGCCAACGCGTGATCATACGACGGCTCTCTCGACGCACTCGATCGCTTGCTGAACAAAGGCACGACGCGCGTTTCCCGCGGGAACATCGCGTCTCCCCAGTTCACCGCCTTGGACACCGCCGCGAGCGCATTCGTTCGCAACGCGCACAAAAACTTCCGACCCGTACCAAGCGCATCGCACCGTCGAGTAGCATCTCTCGCCGACGCCTCCTCCTCAATCACCACGTAGCGCAACTTTTCGCAAATCGCCAACGGCGCCAGCGGACACGGCCCAACCGGAAGCGCTCTCACCCGCCGCGCGTACGCCAACCCGCTCTCGTACGACCCACCATCGGATGACGAATCACCACCAGACTCCACCGCGCTCGGGCTCGATGAAAACAACCCCGCGTCGACGCCGCGCGCGACGACAGACACCATCAACACCATAATCACCATAATCGCCTTCAACACCGACACCCGCGCCACCGCCGTCGCCATCGCCTCGATCGCGCCGCGATGCGCGCGTCTCCGCGAACGCGTCTCCGCGAACGATCCCATCGTCATCCCTCGCCCGGTGCAGAGACCTCGCGCGGTCGTCGCGACGTGGCGCGCGACCATCATCGGTCGACCGAATCACCATCGCCAATGAATCACATATTCAAAACGGACACACCAAAACGCACGCACGCGCTTATCCGCGTCGCCTCGCCTCGCGCGCGCGCCGGCGGCGCCTCTCGCGCGTCGCGATGACGATGCGTGCGCACATCTCGCGCTGCGTCGCGAAACACGCGCGATTCCATGCCTAGACGCGCGCCTCGAGCGCGAATGATTCGCATCCACGCGTTTGCCCCAGCGCCATTCGTCGACGCGCATCGCGCGCGCATTCATCGACGCGCGCGTCACTCGCGCTCACGCGCGCACCGATCGCGAGATGATTGCCTTTGGCGCACCGTCTACGCGCGGCGCGCCCGCGTCGCGCGGACGCGCGAGCGAGGCACGCGTGCGGCGCGCCGCGGTGCTGCGACCGCGTGCGGCGGCGGCGCCGTCGTCGGCGACGCGCGGTGACGGCACGCGCGCTGCCGCGGTGACGCGCGAACAGTGCGTGGAGTTTATTCGCAGCGGATGCAAGCCGAAATCGGCGTTCAGGTGCGTGCGCGATGACGCGCGAAGCGATGCAAGGAAAACGCGTACGGCGGCGGCGGCGATCCTGATGACGTTGCCTTTTTTTGCAGAAGCGCGCGCTTTTAACGCGCGCCGAGCGTCGTCGACGACGCGGCGATGCGCGCGTTGACGTTGATGAGGCTCTCTCTCGCGCGCGTGATGAATGCGTGTACTGACGGCGTGAATCGGATGTAATTGACGACGACGTAGGATTGGCACGGAGCACGAAAAGTTTGGGTTCGACGCGGAGACCAAGCGACGCATGGATTACGACGTGGTGAATCATATTTTGACTGGTTTGGTCGACCGACACGGGTGGAAGCCAATCATGGAAAAGGAGAACATTATCGGGTGTACGGCGAATAAGCAGAGCGTGACGCTTGAGCCTGGTGGACAGTTTGAGTTGAGCGGGGCGCCTTTGGAGACGTTGCACGAGACGAGAGACGAGGTCAAGTGGCACTTGGAAGCCACCTCGGCGTTGGCGCTGGAGAAGAATCACAAATTCTTAGGTCTTGGTTTTGACCCAAAGTGGGCGGTGAACGACGTGCCGATGATGCCAAAGGGACGGTATAAGATTATGCGCGCGTACATGCCGAAGAAGGGCACGCGAGGTTTGGATATGATGTTCCGCACGTGCACCATTCAAGTCAATCTCGATTTCGAAAGCGAGATTGACATGATTCGCAAGTTTAGAACGTCGTTAGCGCTTCAACCTCTCGCAACAGCGTTGTTTGCCAACTCTGCGTTCGTTGATGGCGTGGATACGGGGTATCAATCCATGCGCTCAGATGTGTGGCGGGACACCGATAACGACCGCACCGGGACACTCGCGTGGGTGTTTGAAGACGACTTTGGATTTGAAAAGTACGCTGATTACGTCATGAACGTGCCCATGTACTTTGTTTATCGTAATGGCACGTACGTGGACGTCTCTGGCGAATCTTGGCACGACTTTATGGCGGGTAAGTTGCCGCAACTTCCGGGAGACAAGCCGACGATGGACGACTGGGAACAGCACCTCACGACGGTGTTCCCAGAAGTACGATTGAAAAAGTACATGGAAATGCGCGGCGCTGACGGTGGGTCTTATGAAGCCATCCTCGCGTTGCCTGCGTTTTGGGTTGGGTTGTTGTACTCTGATACCGCGCTCACGGCGGCAGAAAAGTTGGTGAGCGACTGGACGCAAGCGGAGCGCGACGCCCTTCGCGTGGGCGTCACCAAGGATGGTTTGTCCGCTAAATTCAGAGACGGCACCGCGTTAGACATCGCCAAGCAAGTCGTCGATCTTTCCGTCGTTGGATTGAAAGAGCGCGGGCTCGGCGAGGAGGTTTACATGAATTATTTACTTAACATTGTGCGAGACGGCAAGAGCGAAGCCAAGCGCGTGTCAGAGCTCAACGCCACGCAGTGGAAGGGCGACCTCGATAAATTATACGAGTACGCCACCATTCCCGCAGTTCTACCGGAAATCAAATAGTGGTTTCTCTCACGCGCGAAATCTTGTCTGTCTGTAGCATGCCGCTTAAAGCGCTTTCTTGTAAATTACAATTCTTTCCGTCATCGCACAGTTGTCAAATCGACGGCAGCGCCGGAGTGTCCGGTCGCTTTGCGCGCACGGCTGCGGACACAGCTCGAAAGTGCTCTGAACTGGCATCGCCGAGCATTTCGAATAAGATCGACTCGGTCGTCGCTAAATACGCCCCAGCGCTCTCCATGCGACGCAAAGCCACGGCGCGGTCCTCCGGGCGAATACTGCTAACCGCGTCGACGCACACGTGGACGCGACATCCCGACTGCAACAAATCCAACACCGTCTGCAACACGCACACGTGTGCTTCAATGCCCGTCACGACGGCGACACGCTTGTTGGCATCTGGAAATACTTCCCAAAACTTCTCATCGATCATGCTAAAACGTGTTTTTTCGTTGCAGGTACAACCGTCCAGAGCGTCCTTTAACGGCTCCACAGTCGTTCCAAGCTTCTCTGGCACCTGCTCTGTCACATATATCTCATGCTTTGCATAAGTTTTATGAACGTTCATAGCCTGCACGCCTCGAATCAACACCGTCTGCGCGTGCACGACTTGGTCGAAACCAGTGATGGCTTTGGCAAACTTTTCTTGCATGTCGCAGATGAACAACACGACGCGGTCGTCCTTGGTGATTCTAGAACGCATCACGTCGTCAGGCGTCGGCATTGCGCGGTGATGTAGCGATGTGTACGAGCGGCGAGCGGTTGGTAGCACGCGAGTGACGATGCGCGACGCGATGCGCGACGCAGTTTGCATGCGCCGAGTTGTGCGGAGCTGATGACTTTAGTGAGTCATCAAGAGGAACTTTGCTTTGTTACTTTATTCGTGCTTTGAAAATTACGTATAGATGTCTAATACGCTAGAAGATTAGTCGGTGGTACAGGTGTAAAATTACCCGCGACATGAACCGGATCGATGAAGGCGAACGCCGAGCGCGGCGGCGCAGAGTCGAGAATAAACGCGCGACTCGGCGCCGCCGGCTGACGTTCACTTAATTCCATAACCCACGAGAGGATTATTAAATGAGCAACTTTTCGATGCTATCCTTCAAATTTTGGATTTGCTGCTTCAACTGCGAACCTTCATTCGTAGTCACAGAGCAAGAAATAACCGGTCGGCTCACGCCGCACGCGCGTCCGAGCGCTTGCTTTGACGGCACAAAGACGTACGGAACGTTCTTGTCTTCAGCCAACAAAGGCAAGTGCAACAAGATCTCAAGCGGCTCAGTATCCGCCGCGAGCACGACAAACTCAGAAATACCGCGGTTCAGCGTCTTCGTCGCTTCGTTCGCGCCCTTCTTCAACTGCTTGTAGTTGCTCGCTTGTTGCACGATGTCCAAAATAGTGATCGTCAATTGCGCATCCGCGAGCGGGTACGCCTTCGGGTTCACGTCAGCCATGATGGTATGCGCGCGTTAAAGATGAATATCTGTGCGTGCACGAACACGAACGAACGCCACGTCAGTTACCGCGCGAGGAACGCGACGCGAGCGTCGAGTGGATTGTTGCCCTAGAATTGTCACGCGCGCCGCCGAATGACGCGCTCTACGCGCCGCTGAGCACGCGCGCGCGCGCGAACGATTGACGAGGACGCGCAAACGAACCGTACCTGAATCTGCGGTCGATGTAAGCAGCTTCACCGCTCGATGTCGCACGCGTACGACGGACGAACTCGGCCGAAAGTGACGCGCGCGCCGCCGCGCGCCGCCGCCGTAGGTGCGCCGTTTTCATACTGTGGACGGTTTTACACTATTAAATTCATTTTTATGTGGCGTTCGCGCGCCATCGACGACGCATTCGCCTCACTGCGCCGCGCGCGATGTCCATCGCGCACGCGCTCGGCGCGCGCCAACGCGTCGAACGCGCGTCGTCGCACCTCGGCGCGTCGCTCGCGTCGCGTCGCGGGCGCGCGAGCGGCGCCGGGGCGCGACAACGACCGCGCGGGCGAGGCGATGGGCCAGCGCGTGGGCGCGCTTTTTGGACGGGTGTTTGGGCGTCGACAACGTCGATGCAGGGCGACCGGGACACGATTGCGGGCATAGCGACGCCTGTCGTGGCGTCGAGCGGTGGGATCGCCATCGTGCGGTTGAGTGGGGAGGATGCGGTGGCGATTGCTGGGCGCGTGTTCGCCGTCGGTCGAGGCGGCGGCGGGCGAGAGAACTTTCAGTTTGAGAGTCATCGCGCGACGTATGGGGTGGTGTATGAGCGCGATATTGACGCTGGTAATGCGTCTGGGCGGAAAATTATCGATGAAGTCATTGCGTTGGCGTTCTTGGCGCCGAGAAGCTACACGGCGGAGGATGTCGTGGAACTTCACTGTCACGGCGGCGCCGTGTGCGTGCAGCGCGTACTGCGTCGATGTCTTGACGAAGGTGCGCGGTTGGCGAGAAATGGAGAGTTTACGCTGCGCGCATTTCTCAACGGTCGCTTAGATTTGGCGCAAGCTGAAGCAGTGCACGCATTAGTGAGCGCGAAGACGACGGCGGCGGCGGATAGCGCGTTGGCGACGATGCGAGGTGGATTAACGACGCCCGTAAGTCAAGCGCGCACGCTATGCGTAGACTTACTCGCTGAACTTGAAGCGCGATTGGATTTTGATGACGAAATGGTGCCACTAGACGTCAACGCCATAGCCGCAAAAGCGGCTGCTGCGTGTGAGACGGTGAAAGACGTATTGCAAACCGCTCGTCGTGGAGCTCTACTTGAAACTGGCGTCACGGTCGCCATCGTCGGGCGACCAAATGTTGGCAAGTCCAGGTTACTCAATGCGTTGACACGAAGCGAAAGGTCGATTGTGACGTCACGTGAGGGTACAACGAGAGACGTTGTAGAGGCTTCCGTGAATATCGGAGGCTTGCCGGCGACTTTGCTCGATACCGCTGGTATTCGATCTGAGACCGACGACGAGGTCGAGCAAATCGGCGTTGAGCGTTCTCGCGCAGCTGCGGCGGGTGCAGATGTAGTCGTACTTGTCGTCGATGCAGAGCGCGGATGGACGACTGAAGACTATGCGATTTGGGAGAGCGAAATCTCGAATAACGCTCGAGCGAGTGGCTCTGCAGTGCTCGTCATTAACAAAACCGACGTCGCCGACGCGGCTAATGCGACGCCACCCGATGAGGTCATTTCCACGTTTAGCGCTGTCGTGCACGTTAGTGCGGCGACTGGAGACAACTTGAGTTTGTTGGAATCTGCGGTGGTCGACACGGTGAGCGGCGGCGCCGTCGACGCTGAAGGCGGGGCGTGGGCCGCAAACCAACGTCAGGCCGAGGCCTTGCAAGTTGCCGCAGACTCTTTAGACCGACTAAAGGGTACCATAGCCGCAGACATGCCCCTAGACTTTTGGACTATTGATTTACGTGAAGCCGCGTTTGCGCTCGGTACAGTGACTGGCGAAGACACAACCGAGGATATTTTAGACACCATTTTCGAGCGCTTCTGCATAGGAAAGTAGACGATAATTTTATGTAAATATACATGTGTACATTATGCTAGTGGTGTTGAACAACGGCTACTTCTCGTCGGGTTGCGATCGTACTCGTAACGAAGCCCACTGTAAGTGTAACTGCTTCTGCAGCTCTGGTACTATGTCCACGCCCGTTTGAATCGCGCGTAGGATCACCCCGACGTTAGTTTTCTCATCTTTGCGCAATTCATCAATGTCGTCGCCATAAGCCTCGATGAATGCATCGCGATACACTTGGGCAAACTCTGTTTCTTCCGTCGCTGCGGTTTCAGTCGCCGCAGAGGTGTCCGTGTTCTCAACCGTGTCCATTGCAGCTTGTGCGCGTCCACACACAACGTTGTTGTGCTTGACGATAGAATCCCACATTCGACACTGAAAATTCTCTGGATCTAAATTATTCACCAACGGATTCGTTGATTCTCGAGGCTTCAAGTCGTCTACTAACGACACGCTCGTGTCCAACAAATTATCCCTGGCACCCATGAGTGCCAGATTCTTACGCAAAATCTTCTTAATCACCGCCCCAGCTTGCAGCCCAACTTCTTTACACGCCTTCTCCATGGCAGTCTCGTGCCCACTCTCCACGAGCTCTGCTCGAGCCTCGCGTGTCAAACAATCAACGTTTCCGTGTCGCTCTAAAGCGACTCGCAACGCGTCCCTCGCGCGCTTAAAAGCTTTACTCACGTCCTCCTCATCGGTAACGTCGTCTACATCGGCGTCGTCATCATCATCGTCGTCGGCGTCGTCATCGTCACTACCGGAATCAAGAACATCACTGTCCTCCATATCGCTCGAGCTGGCATCTCGTCTCCGCTTGCGCTCCTTAGCGACCTCTTCGCTCGACGACGAGCTCGACGACGCCAAACTCGACGATGAAGAAGAACTCGACGAGGACGAGGACGAGGACGAGGACGAGGACGAGGACGAACTCGACGACGAGGACGAACTCGACGACGACGAAGACGAACTTGATGAGATCGGCGGCGGCGGCGGCGGCTCTTTCTTTGCCTTTTTACTCTTCTTTTCCTTCAACGCCTTTGCCTCGCGCTTGCCTCCGTCTTTCGGCGCTAACGGTGCGCTCACGCCGTCATCTTTCGCGCGCGTCAGCGCAATGGGCGTCGTTTCTTTCACCACCGCATCGTTTCCGCGCTGTCGCTCCGCCTGCGTCGGGAAAAATGTAATACTTGCGGTGAGTCGGTGACACGCGAGTGGCGGCTGCGCGGCGAGTTCATTCTGTACGCGACGACGACGACGACGACGACGACGACGACAACGACGAGTGCGCGGACGAGGATAGCACAGGCGACACGCGAATATCGATGGTGACGTACGGCGAGACGACGGGCGATTTCGGCGAGTCCACCCTGATCGCGAAGCGGTTGCGCCATGACTGGCGCGTTGTGAGGGTGGAGCGTCTCGACGCGTAACATTTGGACAATCGTAGAGTCTGTTTTAGTTATTTGTGACACGCGTTGCGTGTTGAAAACGAAAGATGTTTGATTGATTTAATATACGGGCTAATGTGGCGCGGCTGATTCAAAGACGAAGGCTGTCGAATTTACTTTTTCGCCACGTTAATTTCGCTCCGCGGCAAGTTTACGGCGGCGATGAGCCCGTGCGACTGCAAGTTCAATTCCGTGCCATCGCGGTAGAGCGAAATCGGCGACTCGATGCTGACGTTAGCAAACAACGGTCTGCACGGTCGCACGTCGAGCGAACGACCGTTGTGGATCGCCGCAGTCGCGCCCACGGCTTTTAACGCGTTGCTTCGCGGCATCGCGTCAAAGTTAATGTACGGCTTCCCATCCCACTGCACGCCCAACCCGAGAGACACATCTGTGGCTAATAATCCTTCGCCAACCTCAAACTTCTTCTGTAACTCCACGCCAGTGACATCCACGGCAACTTTCCCGGGCTCACCAATCTCGCGCTCGAGTTTCGCAAACGTATGGACCGTCTTTGAGGCGTAATCAGCGAGCGCGCCGACGGTCACGCTCGTCGCGTGCGCCTCGTTCCCTGGTAACCCCTTCACATCCACAGTCTGTGCGTGCACCGAAACATGTATTACGATTGTACCAAATGTTAGTGCGTGCGCTCGAAGTCAGATTCAATCGCGCACGCGACGCGATGTCCCGAGGTCAACGACGAGTCGCGTCTCGACGAGATCAACTGAATTCATCATAATCAAGTCAACGCGAGTCAACAACGAGATGCGAGCGCGAACGACGACGACGACGACGATAGCGCGTATAACGCACGCGTACCTTGGATACTTTCAGTCCCCACACCGGATCGGTGTGCAAAGACACGCGCGGTTGCTTGATGTTTTGCCACCACGGCGCATCGTCGTTGGTGGCATTCGCGACGGCATTCGTCTTTGCGACGCTCGAGGGCGTGGCGACGGCGTCAGGATTGGCGTTGGAAACGTTGGACATGTTATGTGTGCGTGCGTGCGTCGTGCGTGCGCGCGCGCGTGACGATGATTGGTGCGCACCGCTGGGTGAGCGCTCCGCGAAGTGAGGAATATCCAAATTCGCGCGTTCAAGCCAAGGCGGTCGCGTCGTGCGGTTTGGACGACGTCAGCGCGCGCGCATACACGGACAAAGATATTATCAAGACGGCGATTTTGAAGTTTTTTTAGAAATTTGACGATTACAAAACGCGCCCCATTAAGTGAGACGCCTCTAGTCACCGCGCAAGTTGCCGTCGCGCCGCAGACGACTTCACCATCATACCAAGTAACAAAGGAACTTAAACACCAACATGTTCTTTTTTCCCTATTGCTGAACAGTCGCACGTTGGGCAAGCTCGCGAGCGATGATCTTGTTACGAGCCTCAGTCTTCGCTTGGGACTTAACACCCATGATACCACCACCCCACGTTCTGGACGTCTTCGTGAAGACGTCGTTGTAAGAAGCCTTGATGGCTTCGACGAGCTTGGAGAATTCAAGCTTATCTTCGTTCTTGATCGCGGTGAGCGCCAACGCCGTGGCGGTCTTCTTGTGCACAACCGCGCCGAGACGAGCCTTGCCCTTAACGATGCAGTACGGCACGTTCATTTGCTTGCACAAAGCCGGGAGCCAGACAACGAGTTCAACCGGGTCAACGTCGTGCGCGATGCACACGAGTTGCGCCTTGCCTTGCTCCACGAGGTACGTGATGTGGTTGATACCGAACTTCACGACAACGGGCTTCTTGCTCTCAACATCCTTACCCGCGGCTTCAGCCTCCGCCATACCGGCGAGGCGCTCCTTCTTTTGGGACGCGTCCTCCGGGCGGTACTTCATGAGAAGCTTGAACAAGTTCGTCGCCAAGTTCTTGTCCAAAGTGTTGTTGAATTGGTTGATGGCCGGCGGGACCTTCAAACGCTTTTGCAACACACGACGTTGGCGCTGGATGCGCACATACTTCGGCCACTTCACGTAACGGTTAAGCGGCGTCTTCACCGGCAACGAGTTACCAATGCCAAAGTTCTTCGGCTTGCGCTCAAACAACGGGTTGGACGGGCCCTTCGGTTCCGCCTTCGGTTGTTTAGCCTTGAGGGCCGCAGGGGCTTTCGCAGGTTTAGCCTGTAGATTCGCAAATAGCACGTACGAGAGAAAAATTACGTCAGTCCAAGTTCCTTCAAGCGAAACAAAACGACGTCGCGCTCCGCCGCGGCGCAGACCCTCGCGCGCTCAACGTCGCGCGCTCAACGCCCGACGCCCGACGCCGAGCACGACATCCTCCCCACCCGCCTCGCGCGAACGTTGCACCCAAACGCCACGCATCATCACATCCCGCGCGGTGCCCCAACGCGCGCACGCACCACGCGCGCGCGACGTCCGATGACCACGCCCCAACCCCGCCCATCGCGCGATCGAAACCCCAAGCGAATCGCCACGACCGCGCCCTCAACCGCGCCCATGCGTCGCCCACACGCGCCCGCGCGCGACCAAACGACCACGCGCGACGCGCGTCATCATCCAATCCCCTCTCCGCACCCATACGCAACCTCGCCCGTGCGCCGCGCGCGCCGCACCACCGCGCCATCGCGCGCGCGACCGCAAAGCCCTAACGCGCATCGCGCGTCGCATCATCGCCCACGCCGCGCGTCGCGCGAGCGCGACGTCGACCAAAAGATGCGCTGGTGTGCGAGAGTCACCGCGGGAAATTCGCGCATTCGCATCGCACGCGCGCATCGACGTACCATGGCTTCACGCGTGCGCGTCTAGAAAAGGCGGATCGTCGCGGCGCGCGCGCATCCATGGGTTCCAGACGCAAGACACCGAATGTCCGAACATTCGAAATAAAAGTATATCCCTCACGTCCGGACACTCGACCAGTACTGCGCGTGCCATGAAGACTAGGACATGCACGTGTTCGCGGTGAAAATCATCACGCGATGTGGTGCGCGTACTGTGCGCGTGCGGGACGCATGATGCGTGCGAATGTGGGTGCGCGCGACTCGAGACGCCATTCGCCGCCATTCGCGCGCGCCGAGTTCGCGAAGTTCGCGCGCGTGAGGCGACGGCGGGGGACGACGGGCGTTCGTGCGCGTGCATTGACGAGCACGACGCGAGGTGCGAGTGTGCGCGCGCACGGGCGCGAGCATGGAGGATTTCTCGCGCGCATTCATGGATGAGGAATTGTTCGATGCGGTGGACGAGGATGGACACGCGCTGACGACGACGACGACGAGTGAGATGGGTGCGCCGGCGCGGCGGGTGAGTGTGACGAATCCTCGTGTGCGTGAGTTTACGCAATTTGGAGACATTGCGCATAAACCCGCGGTGAAACGGCGAAAGGTGCACGGGAAGCTCAAGCGAAGCGCGAGCGCGCCGGCGTCGCGCGCGCGCTCGGTGAGGGATATCGACGACGATAGGGACGATCGTGACCCAAATGCGTGGGTTCCAGGCCCAGCGAGACGGGGTGAAACTATCATGACGCAAGCGCAAGTGCGCGTGGCGGCTGGGAGGTTGCCATTTGGATTGGAGTACTTGGGCGTGGACGGGCCAATTGGACACGTCGGGCGGGACGGGACGCTGTACTCGAAGACAAATGCGGTCGGGTCACATCAGATGACATATGTATCGACGGATAGCGGGGTGGTAGCACACATAGCATCAGTCGGTGTTGGTCGCGCGGCGACAGTGGGGATGGTGGATGCTCATAGCATGTTGGGCGCGGATGACTTGGATTTTGGCTTGACGCCAAACGCTGTCGTCGCCGCGGGTGCGTCATCATTCTCTGCACCAGACTTGTTTAATGGAGGCGCGGGGTTTATGACGACGCCGCCGATGGCCACCGGTTTAGGATCATCGCAAGATATGCGGCGACGTTATGCGAATGTCAGCGCTCAACAAACCAAGCGGGCGAAAGCCGAGGAACGCGTAAAGCGCATCGCGTTGAAAAAGCGCCTCTTTGAGCTCGAGAATTTGACTTCGACGTTGGCCGAGCGCGTGGAGCGTGTTGCCGAAGAACGTGAAGAGTTGAGTTTGATTGCGCAACGCGCCAACGCAAAGGTTCAAGAGCTAGACGCCAAGCGGAAAACATCCACGGTGTCACGCTCCATTTCACAGCTTCGTCAGAAGATTGGTGCAAAGCCGGATATGCAGCATGGGTTTGACGCTCTGCGATATCGGAGCTTGCTCGAAGTCGTGCACAAGCAATGTCTGACGAGCGTACGGCAACTGATGTCGCACCAATGGGGTTTCCCATTTACCGCGCCTGTGGATGCCGAAGCGCTCGGCCTACCAACATATCACGACGTGATTAAGAACCCAATGGATTTGGGGACGATCAAAAAATTCATCGAAGATGGTGGTAAGTACCTCGTGGGCGAAGATGTCGACGTCGATGTACGATTGACCTTTGCAAACGCCATGACGTTTAATAAAGAAGGCACGGACGTGCACACAATGGCGAAAGGCTTGCTCGCAGAGTGGGACACGAAATGGGTCGCGATTCAACAACGAATCGTAGATGTTGAGGCGTGCTTGCTCGTCGAGCGTGAGGTTGCCATCGCGCGGAACGAAGCGGCGGCAAGGCGCGCCGATGCCGCGGTCAAGGAGGTGGAGCGCTCGAATACGAGCGCGGCGCTGGACGTCGCATTGACGCAGCTCGCCGAAGTTGAGGCGCAAATGCTCGCTATCATGCGTCCGTTATCGCATGATGATCGCGAAGGGTTGGTGACGAGCTTGAAGCGCTTACCGAGCGGTCTGCGCGAAGGCGCGGAGCAGATTATTGCACGAAACAGTGGTAGTGGATGGGACGCGAAGAGAATGCGCTTGGAAAACATTAACGACCACAGTGACTTGACACTTCACTTGTTGGTTCGATACGCAAAGAATATGAATAGAAATAGAATTGCCGTCATCGCGGGATGGTGCGGGCATAGCCATCCGGAGGAACTCTTGGATAAGTTCAAGGAGGAGCCCCTGACGGATTGCGTCGACGATTTGGCGACGTTTGTCGGCGTAGCTCCAGCGCAGCACCACGCCGGTGAACATTTAGGCTTACGCACGATCGATGCGATTGGTGAAGAGTATGATTTCGATCCTCTCGCATTCGATGACTTGCTCGGCGACGTTCCTGACGACCACATGGATTTCGATCCTTTAGCACTTTGAAGCGGGACGGCTAGCCGACGGCTGACATGTGGATGCGAATGTCCATACTTTAGCAATGCACACGCGCCACTGCGTGTGCTAGACATGTAATATACACTCGTTGTTGTGCATAATCATCTTTTTACCTTCACAATGAACGCACGTGGAGAGCTCGACTGCGGGAGCTCCACGCCTCACAGCGCGACGTGCCCCACTGTGAGCTTCTGCGCCAACCATGGTGCTTTCTCTCCGACCTAGGCAGCGCCAAGCCGTGGTAGAGATGCTCAATCTCACGCAGAAGAGTCCGATGGCGCTTTCGTCGGTCAGTGACGCCGATGAAGCCAACACGTACAAGGTACGCGTGCGGTTTCGCGTGACAGCAGCGAGAGCTGTCAACAGCTAGTAGCTCGATTCGCGCGCGGGACTCGCGCTTTCGTACCGATGACTAACCGCCCTCTCTCCCGGATGCGGTCATACGCACACAGCTATTCGTGCTCGATAAATTCACCCACGACGTCATCGCCCCGCTCGTGACGCTGCGTGACTTGAGAGAACACGGCGTGACGCTGCACTTGAAGTTGGAATCAGATCGCGAAGAAATACCTGATGTCCCGAGCGTGTACTTCGTGACGCCGACGACGGAGAACATAAAGATAATATCAAATGATTTTAGCAAGTCCTTGTATGAGGCGTATCACTTGAACTTCTCGTCGACGTTACCGGAAAGTGGGTTGGAAGCGTTGGCTACGGCGGCGGTGCGCGCCGGCGCGGATGGGCGAGTCAAGTGCGTGCGAGATCAGTACCTTGGCTACGTCTCACTCGAGGAAAATTTGTTTGATTTGAGTCTGGACGATGGTTATCGGTTATTGCACGATCCACGAGTGTCGGAGAAGGATGTGGAGCGTTTAATTGCGAGCGTGACGACTGGATTGTTTTCGGCGTGCGCGACTCTTGGACAAGTGCCGGTGATTCGCGCGCAAAAGGGCGGTGCCGCGGAGATGGTGGCGAACGAGTTAGACTCGAAAATTAGGGAAGCGCTCACGCAGCGGGACAACCCATTCGATGCGGCGGCGCGGATGCACATCGGCGCTGGTTCGGTGCAACGGCCGTTACTGTGCTTGTTCGACCGTAACTTTGACTTGACCGCAATGCTGCAACACGCGTGGACGTACCAGCCGCTCGTGCACGACGTGCTAAGTATGCATCTGAACCGTGTAGATGTGACATCGGATTCTCCAGCCGATGTTGCGGGAGGATCAAAACCAAAGAGTTACACGTTGGAGGCGGCGGATCCATTTTGGGCTGCCAACGCGAGCGCGCAGTTCCCCAAAGTCGCCGAGCAAGTGGAGTTGGAATTGGCGAAATATAAAGAAGCAATCAAGCGCGTGAATGCGCAGACGTCCATGGCGGACGACCCCGACGCTTTAGGTGACAGCACGTCCAAGCTTGCGGATGCCGTGCAGTCGTTGCCCGAGCTTCAAGAGAACAAGCGCGTCATCGACAAGCACACGAACATCGCCACGGCGTTGCTAGGAAGCATTAAACAGCGTGGTTTAGATGAATATTACGCCATAGAAGAGGATTTGTTAGTTGGCAAGGGCGATAAGCCGTCTGTGATGAGCTTGTTGCAAGCTACGGGTCGCGGGAGCGCGGAAGACAAGGTGCGGCTAGCAATCGTCTACACGTTGTCCGCCACTGAAGGCGTGTCACCGCAAGACGCCGAAGCCGTGGAAGGTGCGTTGCGTGCAAGCGGTGCAGATACGGCGGCGTTGACCTATGTCAAGCGCATGATGAGCTTGAACGCGAGCTTGAAGAACATGTCGGCGAGCGACGGCGCCGCCGGCGCGCCAGGACACCAACGGAACAACTCGAGCCAAGCTAACATCCTCGACTGGGCCGATAAACTCTACGGTCAAAGCGTGAATACGATCACCAAGGGTGTGAAAAACTTGCTCAGCGGTGAGCGCGTACTTCCAATCGCTGTCGCCGTCGACGCGCTGATGGCGAACCAACAGACGCCAGAAACCGCCGCGTACGCCTACATGGATCCCAAAAGCCCTCGCGGAAAATCCACCACCCCGCACGAGAGCGATCCCGCCTTCCAAGACGGCATTTGTTTCGTCATCGGCGGTGGAAACTACATCGAGTACCAAAGTTTACTCGAACTCACCGCTCGAGAACGCTCTCACGTTCGATCTGTCGTCTACGGCTCCACCTCGCTCGTCACTGGAGAAAACTTTCTCAAAGTCCTCGCCAACCTCGGTTCGAGTTAGTCACATCTGTGACATCCATCCACCATCCGCCATAGTCGCTTGTAAATTATACCAACGTTCGTACGCGACACTATTCAGTACGCGCGCGTGCACCTTCGTTCCCAGCAATAATACGCCACGTGGCAATTTAAAACCAATCCATCGTTGCCTCCGCGCCTTCGCCATACCGACGCACGCGCGCAACGCACGCACATCGCGCCATGAGTCGCGTCCCATGCGGAGGTACGCTCGAAGTCAACGTCCTCAACGCCATCCGGCTCATCGAGACGCAGAGCATCGGCAAACAGGACCCGTACGCGGTCATACGCGTCGGCGATGAAACGGCACGCACAAAGGTGTGCCGCGACGGAGGCACCGCGCCGACGTGGAATGAGCGATTCACGTTTCACCTCACGCACGTCGAGGATGAGATTACCGTGCGGTTGTGGAATTCGAACTCTTTAAAGTCGGATAAATGCATTGGGAGCGCGAGGATTTCGTTGGCCAAGGTGTACGCGGCGGGATACGACGACGTCGAAGCCGCGGTGTTGACGACGAAGGGTGCGCCGGGTGGGATGATGAATGTGGTGTTGACGTGGATACCGACTGGGCCGGCGCCGCGCGTGACGCACGTGCACTTGCCGGCGTCAGAGCCGCCGGCGCCGGCGGCGGTGCCGTACGCGGCGATGCAACGGTTGCCTTCGGTGCCGAATGATTTTCGACCGCCTGGGTACGTGTCGGAGCCGAGATATGCGCCGGTGCCGGCACAACATTATCAGCAACAGCCTCCGCAAGCGTATCATGCGCCGGTGCAGCAGCAGCAGCCGCAAATGGTGCAAGTTCCGGGTATGGGAAGGCCGACGTACATTCAATTCATGCCGCCGCCGCAACAGCCCGCGCAGTATCAGCCGCAAAACATTGGTTCGTATTATCAGGGCGCGCCGGCGCAGGGCGGGTTCATGCCACCGCCTCCCGGTTGGGCGCCACCTCAACAGGGCGGCTATCAACCGCCTTCGGATGATGTTTGGGGATAGCAGAGCGACAGACGCGCGAATGACGTGTGTACGTAGCTTCTCTTTCTCGGTCACGCGCGCGCGAACACACTATACTCGGCATAACCAAGTAAATCGTAGCCATGTAACTTAAAACAACACAGCTGTGTGCGATGAGAATTATGATGTATTGACAAATAATAATGTGTTTAAAGCGGACGGCCGAACAACTTTTTGATACCGACGTCGGGGGTGTCTTGCTTGACGAGCGATTCGCCGACGAGAATAGCGCCCACGCCGCTATCTTGCAACACGTTCACGTCATCAATAGTGAAGATACCAGACTCGCCCACCATGGTGATTCCACGGCGCTTGACTTCTTCACCGAGCGGACCGCCCATCAAGTCCGTCGTCACGTTCAAGCTCACCTCAAACGTCCCCAAGTCGCGGTTGTTGATGCCGAGCAAATCAATGGGAAAGTCGCCATCCAACACGCGCTTCATTTCCCCATAAGTGTGAACTTCGATCAAGCACTTCATCCCTAACGAATGTGCGATTTTCACGAAATACTTCAAGTCTTGGTTGGGCAAAACAGCGGCGATTAACAAAATTGCGTCGGCGCCGTACTTGCGAGCGAGGTAAATTTGATACGCGTCGACGATGAACTCCTTGCACAACAACGGGCACGTCACTCCAGCCTCACGAATCAACGCCAAGTTTTCGAACCCGCCCTGGAAGAACTTTTCATCCGTCAACACGCTCAAGCACGCCGCACCGCCTGCCTCGTACGCCTTGGCGATTTTCACCGGGTCAAAGTTGGGCTGAATCACCCCCTTACTCGGCGACGCCTTCTTCACCTCCGCAATCAACCCCGGTTGCTTCGTCGCCGCCAACTGATCCGTGATCGCCTTGACAAAATCTCTCGCCGGAGGTGCGTTCACCAACGCCGTACGCACCAACTGCAACGGAAACTTCTCCTTGCGCTCGCGCAACTCCAAATCCTTGTACCACACGATCTCCTCCAAAATATTCTTCGGCCTGTTCTCCTCATTCACCACGCGCTCACCGCTCGCGTTGACTTGCTCGATGAGAAACTCAAACTGCCCCACGCCCAAATCGTGCTTATTCGGCCCTTGCGGCGGTCGTCGACGAATGCTCACCGCCCCATCGCACGTCGTGTCCATGTGATTCAACGCCCCCAAGCGCAGCGATCGTCGCGCGTTCACGCTCGCCGCGCGCGTCGCCCGCGTCGTCGCGCACGGTGCCGCGCTCGCGCACGCTCCGATGGTCATCATCGTCCACGAAAGCGCACCGAGCGAGCCGGACGTCGACGTATGACGACGTTTGACGACGTTTGCGGATAGGGTTCGGAAAAAGCGCTCCACACCACCCGACGCCACAATTCCACGCATGGTTTTCGCAGTCGCCACGAGCGTTCGCGCGGCATGCGCGCCAACGCAGCGCGGTAGAGGTGCGTCGATGTGCGTGCGTGATGTGCGCGTCGTCGTCGACGGCAGATGCGCGTCGCGCGGTCGCTCGGACGCGATGTTGTGCGCGTGGTTGTTGAGGGTTTCAACAGACACTGACGAGCTTTTGCGTTTTTTTCGTGCGTGCAGGTGAACGCCGAAGCGTTCGAGCGCGAGGGATGACGCCGTTTTCACCGGTGTCGTCGTCGTCCTCGCCGCCGGCGCCGGGTTTCGATGCGATGAGCGCGTTGATGGGTGCGGCGCACGCCGCGCGAGTCGCGCGCGTCGTCGCAAAGAAGAAGCGCGCCGAGGGGCGGGAAATGATGGGCGAAATGTCCAAGCAAGCCGCCATGCCGTTGTTTTCGCTCGCCGCGGTGACCATGGTAGACCAGAAGATGATTGGGTTGATCACGCAAAGCGTGGCGTCGTTCATCAAACTTTATTTGTTGTTGCTATTCGTTCGCGTGTTGTTGACGTGGTTTCCAAATGTCAACTGGATGCGTCAGCCGTGGACCATGCTCAGGCAAGTCACCGATCCGTACTTGAACTTGTTCAGAAACTTGTTGCCACCCATCATGGGCATGGTGGACCTCACGCCGATTATGGGCTTCATGGTGCTCCAGTTCTTGGCCAAGGTTTTGAGCAGCGACGCGAGCATGGGCAAGTTTTGAACAACCTCGGAATGTAATAGTACGAGTATAGATGTGAAACCAATGCGATTCGAATGTGATGTTACAGTTGTGGTGTACAGCTGTGTCTAAACTACAGCGCGTTCAAAGCTGCGCGACGTCGTCCATCTCTTGGAGAATGTGAAAGCGGTGTCTAACGTCGACGTGCGCGGCGCGCCATCTGGTATAGACGAGAAACGCAAACACCCCGAGCGTGGCACACGTGAATATCGCCATGACATACGTCACGGCCTTCCACTCCGAAACCTCTTCGCGCAATTGTGCGATGAGCGTCGCCGTCGCGTTACTCGCGCCACCATAGTCGCGCTGAGTGATTAAAAATTTGTCCAACACGTCCCCGTAGCCCGACCCCGCGTCCTGAAATTCGCCGTACATGTGCGTTCGATTCAACGCCGTCAATCGCACGTAGCCGAATTTGTAAAAGGACTTCTCCGTGAACGCGTGTCCGTGGCCGTTATGCGTGTGTCGAGCACCACCCGTGCCGACGACAATGTTCACCGGAGCGCCGGGCTCGACGTACACGGCGACGTCGTCGTCGCGCTTTGAGCTATACGCGACGCAACCGTCGTCGGCGCCGGGCTCGACCACCGACCACGCGCACGAGCGCTGGTAGACGTGATTGTGCCCCCAAAACGCCAGCGTTACATTGTATTGCACCAAAAGCGGCCATACGTGCTCTTGGAGCAACTGCATGACGCTTAAATCGCTCGGGTTGAGCTTTCCCGCTGGCGGCGCGGGGCGATGATCCGGGCCATCCGTGGAGTCGATGACGCCTGGACGATGCCCGCCGACGACGACCCACGGCGTGCGTATTCGATCAATGCTCGCGAGTTCTCGCGCGAGCCATCGACCTTGCTGCGACGCGGACGTAAAATCAACTTCGGTGTCGATGCTCACCACGCGAATCGATCCGAGCGTGACGGCGAACCAATCGGCGTCAATGCCTTGACGCGGCGAAGGAAACAGCGTCGCGGCGGGTACGCCGCATTCACCACCGCTATCGTCGCCACCGAATACATCGGGCACGCGATCGGGCGCTCCGAGCCATGCGTCTGGTGGCGCGTCGAGCTCGTGGTTGCCCATGTTTGTCAAGAATGGAACGCGCGACGTCCAATTCTGAATTTGCGACGCCCATTCGTCCCAAACCGACGCGAAGCCGACGGCGTAGGAGAGATCGCCAAACAAAAACGCGGCGTTGATCTTACCGTCGCGCGCGTCGGCGCTCAGCGCGGCGCTGACGTTCAGAGCTGGTCTGCCGTAGCTGTCCCACGTGAACGAATCGTCATCCGAGCCGCGACCCATGTCGGCGAACATCGCAATCGTCATCGACGCGTCGGGATCTTCAGCCGGGGGCATGGTCATCTCGTATCGCGTCCTCGCCGCGTCGACGTCGTCGCTGATGTAATACTCCACGATGGCGCCCGGCGGCGCGACGATGTCCGCGACGTGCACGAATCCTGGATGTCGATAGCCAAATCCGGCAGCCACGCCTCCGCACAAATCTCGCGCATCGTACGTCGTCGTCATCGCTCGCACGCGCACGACGTCGCCGCCGCCGCCGCCGACGTCGTCGTCGATGACTCTATACGACAACGTCGCGCCGTGCGACGCGTTACGACCCGATTGCCACGCGACGCGCGCCGACGCTCCAGCCCATCCCGGCGGCAACGTCACGCGCGGCCACATCGGCGACATCGCGCCGTCGATCGCCACCGCATCGCTCCTCGCGATCGCCACCGCGTGTTCAACATCAGGTGCGTCGACGCCGTCGTCGTCCGCCACCATAGACGACGCAAACAACACGAAATCATACGTCTCCGCGCGGTGCGACGTCAACCGAAACCGCGCGCTCGCCGCGCCGCTCGCGACGTACGACGCATCAACATCCGCCAGCACGGCGTACTTCACCGGCGCCGTCGCCGTAACATCCGCGCCCGCGGGCGAATACGCCGCGAGCCAATGCGTCGCCAACGCCGTCGCGTTCGTACTCGTCGCGCGCACGCGCACGTCCACGACGTCCCCCGCGCTCGCGCGCATCCGCGACGGCGTCACGACGAACTCCTCGTCACCACCACTTCGCATCGTCGACGACGCCCGCGCCACGATACGTGACGCATCGATGCGCACCAACGCGTTGTGCGTCGCCGCGTCCATGACCCCACTCGAGCGTCCGCGCACGTCCAGAAAACGCACCGGGAAATCATCATCATCATCATCATCATCGCGCGCGGCGACTCCGCGCGTCAAGACGACGCACGTCAAGACGACGACGACGACGAAGACGCGGGCGGGGCGCCGCGCCCGCATCGCGCGCGGTGACGACCGACCGACAACCGACGACCGACGAGGCGCGCTGTGGCTGTGACGTCGTCCGGGTCCATGCATTCATTAAATTTATACCCGTACGTTTTGCCACGACACCCCGAGCGCGCGAGGGGCGGCGTTCACGCACGCCACGTGGCGCCATTCGGTATGCATAGAGCACGTCATCGTTTTGGCGCGGCGGGGCGTCGGCGTGCGTGCGTGGCGTCGATCGATCGGTCGCGCGAGACGCGTTTGCGTGACGCGTTTGCGTGACGTGACGCTTCGTGACGCTTGGCGTCCACGGGGCGTTTTGGATGAAGGAACGCTGCGCGTCGCGTCAGATTGACACTTGAGAGAGCTACTACAGTAGTATGACTAAACCGCATAGGGGAATGTGTGGTGCGACGAGTAGAATATGCGCGGTGTGCGTTCTGCGGGTGCTGCGGCTGCGCCGTGCGCGGGTCGAGGAATACATACAGTGTGGTACACAGTGGGGGACTAGGCGGCGCCTAGCGCGCCGCCAAATCGGTGCGGTGGACGCACGCGGCCCAAGCGCTGGGCGTGACGAGGCGAACGCCATCGGGGGATTCCGGGGACGTCGCGCGAGCTAAACGCGCGGTGGACAAGAGTGGTTTGATTGGCACCGATGTGCGGTTGAGTGACGCCACCGCGGATGATGCTTCGATGGAGGAGGCGAACGCGCCGCTCGCGACGAGGACGTCCCGCGCTTGGTCTACGGCGAGTTCGGGGACGCGCACTGCGCCATCGACGACGCCGCCCGCGGCGAGACCCAGACGCTTGAGCGTTTTCGGTGATGATGACGTGAGCAGCACGAGCAAGTGGCGCCCAGCTGGGGGTTTGCGTTGTAAAAGCGCGCTCAACGTCGCCGTAGCCTTGGGATGATTGGGCGCTCGCGTTTCATCCGCGTCGCCAGGGGCGACGCCCACGAGAGTTTCCACGGCGTCAATCACCAAACAGCTCAGCGTGGATTTTAACGCATCTTCGAATGATGCCTTGAGTGAGCGTGTGATGACGTCGTCTGTCGTGCCCGCATCTGCGTTGGCGTTCGCGATGACGGCGTCGGCGCGCACCACCTTGACGTACGGATAATCGCTCTCGAGCGCCGCCGTCGCCGCGAGCGCAGTTTTGCCCGAACCTGGCGGACCAGTGATTAAGCATGACATCTGGTCCGTGGTTCCGTCCTGAAGGGCTTTGACGAAAGTTTTAATGGACGTTTCCGCGTGTGTGTGCGCGCTAGAATCATCGAGCGCAAAGTAGCCATTCGGCCGCATGGCTTCGAGCGTGGCGGCGTCCGCCCCCATCGCAGGTGGCACCTCGGTCAACGCGCTCATGAAATCTTCCATGAGCACCACGGGTGCTTCGGCGCTTTCTGCTTCGTCGCTCGCGAACGTCTGGCTCGCCTTGATGTGGCGAGTCAACGCGTACGACGTCGCGGCGGTGACGAGCCCCTTCAATTCGGCGCCGCTATAATTCACCGTCTCCTTGGCCAAATCATCCACATTCACACACTCGCCCAAAAGTCCTTCTTTAGCCATGGAATCGGTGTGGATGCGTAAAATCTGCGCCCGGCCCGTGGCGTCGGGCAAGCCCACTTCGACTTGTAATTCCAAACGTCCCGGACGCAGCAACGCCGGATCGAGCAAGTCTTTCCGGTTCGTAATGCCCACAATCAACACATTATTCAACGCATTCATGCCGTCGAGCTTGGTCAAGAGCTGATTTACGACGTTATCGTGCACAATGCTCGCCGTGGCGCCGCCCGACCCACGCGCCTTCATCACCGCATCAATCTCATCGAACACGATGATGTGCAACTTGCTGTTATCGCCGCGTTGCCTCGCCTCCTTCTCCGCGTCCTCAAACAACATGCGCACATTTTCCTCACTTTGCCCCACAAACTTTTGCAAAATCTCCGGCCCATTCACAATCTTTGGCGGATGCGCGTTTAACATCTTTCCGAGCTGTCGCGCGACTAATGTCTTCCCCGTTCCCGGCGGGCCGTACAGCAGCACGCCGCGCACGTGCTGCAACCCGAGTCGTCTTGCCACATCCTTATTCACCATTCTCGACGCAAACACGCGACGGAAAATGTCACCAAACTGCTTATCTAAACCCCCGACCCCGTGTTCGACGAATGAGCTTCCGTCTTCGAACATGCGCGCCAAATGTGCTTGCGAAGATGACTTGGCTTCGTCAGCCACTTCGGGCGTGGTGTTCCCAGCGCCCGCGGCGGGGCCCGTCTTTTTCAGCTCCACCTTTGTTCCGGGCGGCGCCGCCGCGCGAACGGCGGGTTTTGGTTTTGGCTTTTCAATGCCCGCGCTCGATGGCGCGCGCGGGACGTTCCCCGTCGCTGGCACGCCGAACGCGGCGTACGAGCGCAGTGACGTCACGCTGAGCTGACCAACCGCGCGCGGCGGGACATCGATGTGTACGACGTCGACGACGCGCGGTGGCGCAATGCGCGCGCGAAGCGCGAGCGCGCTCGTGTGTTTATGCGTGTGCGCGATGACGCGGCGCATCGCGCGGGTGTTTGAGCGTGGAGAAGTGCGGATGAAGTGCCTCGCGTGGGGGCCTCGCGCGCTTTTTCGTCTAAAACGTCTCGCGCTCGTTGCAATGGCTACGCGTGAATGAATGCCTATGGTGCGTGCGTACACGGATGAATCCTCGCGCACACGGGTGGTGATGGCGGTGTGTCGTCATCGTCGCACGTTCGTGCGCAGCCTGTGTGTGTGTGCGTGTGGTGTGGTATGTGCTAAATGGTCTCGCCGCGGGCGGCTCGGCTGCTAGTGGCCTTCGTACTCGTCGCCCAACCCGAGGATGCGCTTACCGCTCTCGTACGTGGTCCAGCAAATCGCCGCAGCGGGGATGTGGAATAGAACACGCGCGGACATCCCGCGAGTGAGCGCCATGACGCCTTCTTCGCGGATAATCGCGCGAGTGACGGCGAACGCGCTCGCCGACGCCTCGGACGCGCGCGCCTGCGCCGCCGCGAGCTCTTGTGGGCACATCTTCGGCGTACCGCGCACCGCGCACACGCCGTTCGCCGTAGTCTCTACTGATTTCGCCAAATCACAATCGAGCAGCACGCAATGGGTCTGCATGCGAGTCTTAATGACATCCATGGGCGTCGTCGCCGCCGCCGCGAGGCCCCCGGCGACGCCACCCGCCGCAAACTGCACGGCGAACCCCTCGCGCTCAGCCTCGCTCGCCTTGAACAACGCCGTCTTCGCCGCCTCGTACGTGGAGAAATGTATCGCAGTGAACGGTACGTTCATCGCCAACGTCGTCGGATACGAACGATAAAACGCCCGAGCGCCTTCGTTTCTCAACGTCTTGCTCACGCAATCCATCGCCCCGGCGTACGGCGAATTCGCCAACTGTAATCGCTGCTTCACCGTATCCACTGGGTTTTGCAACGCATCCGCGAGAATCGTCGCACACGCTCCAGCTGCCGCGTGCGCCACCGGCGCGTGCTCCCCTTTCACGCCTCCACCAAACCATACTTTACACTTTTCATACGTCGCAAAGTACACCGCGTGCGCCGGTCCCGCCCCCAAACCCGCCGCGCTCACGCCACGATACAACCCTCGAATCGTCTGCATCGCCTGCGCCACGCTCGCCCCACTCGAAGTCGACATCGCGTGCGCGTATGACCGCCCACTCGCGCTCGTCGCCGCCTGTAACCGCGTTTTAATCGTATCCACAGGGAACATCGCCGTGTGCTCCACCGCCCCCGCGAGCGCGCCCGCGCACATGTGCCCGTAAAACGCCCCTTCGAGCGTCGACGCCGCGACGCCAAACGACTGACCGGTCACGACACGCGCCGCATCCGCGCCAACGCGCGCGTTCGGCGCGTCGCCGCGGCGCAGCGACGCCGAGAAGGCGTTTTCGAAAGGTTTTGGATCAGCCATCGGAAATCAAATCAAAGATGCGCTCGAGCGACGTCGTCGACGGCGCGTTCGCGGGCGTAAGGCGCGCGCAGCGTGCGACGCGCGGGATGCGCGAGCGGTGTGGCGCGCGCGAAGCGGCGACGGCGACCGCGATGGGTGATCGTCGAGCGGCGATGAGTGGCGCGTGGGACCCTAAACTCGATGAGCTCCAGTGCGCGACGCGCGACGACGACGGCGCGACGACGGCGACGACGGCGCGCGACGCGCGGACGCGGGCGTGAGTGCGTGCGCGACGCATCGGCGGCGGGCGCGGCGGCGGCGGCGCGCGTGCGACGCGCGTCAGAGGGGTGCGCGCGCGCTGGGCTGGGCGCATGCCTCGAACGCAATGTCTCGGGACCGCCATTATCGGCGCTGCGTTTTGCGCATCCAAGTGCAGCGCCGAACGGTTGGCGAGGGATTTGGCGTTTTTCCCGCCCGAGCCGCCGAGTTATGCGCTCGAACGGCGCGTGAGGGGTGAAGATGGCGAGACGCGCGAAGGCGACGCGGAGGAGCGTTTGGTCGCCGTGGCGAATGACGAACACGTCCCTGCGTCGTACGCGCGGGCGTTTCAGCGCGTGTTAGATGCGTTTGATGTTACATCGGTGGAGACCGTGCGCGGGAATGAGATTGTAGTGATGACGTGCGAAGGCGCGGATAACCAAAGCGACGGCGCCGACGTAACCGTCATCATGTCGCATGGGAACGCCGTCGATGCGGGTGAAATGGCTCCATTTGCGCGTAAGATGGCGCAACAATTAGCGTGTAGAGTGGTGGTGTATGATTATAGCGGTTACGGACAATCACGAGGGGAGCCGTCGGTGGCGGATACGTACGCCGACATCGACGCCGTCGTCGATTTCGTCACGCAGAAATATGGCGTTGGCTTGGATGAGTGCGTTCTCTTCGGTCAAAGCATTGGCTCTGGGCCGACTTGTTACTTTGCCAGCAAGCGTGAAAACGATATCGGTGCCGTAGTGCTCGTCTCGCCGTTGTTGAGCGCTTTACACGTCGTGAGCGCCCCAGACGCCTGGTGCACGCCCGCCAAAGTGTTCAAACGCATGGATGTGTATAAGAATTATGCCGTCGTGAAGACGATTAACGCGCCGGTTTTGCTCATACACGGCGATCGTGATGAGGTGGTGCATCAATCGCACGGCAAGGCGTTATGGGAGGCGATTTGTAAGCACGCAAAGCCGAGCGACGCGGTGTGCGAGCCGTATTGGATTCCAGGCGCCGGACACGACGACACCTACGAACGCAACCCTGCCGAGTTCGTTCGGCACATGAGAGGCGTGTGTGCGGTCGTGCGTGAACGCTATCAAAAACAACGTCTGGCAGCTGGTGCGTCTGTCGTGTAACAGTACCTAGGAATAGATTTTTAGAGCGCGTTGTAACCGTGGTCGTGACCATCCAACATTACATTCTACGACTATTTCAGCTAGGTAAGGTTCTGTGCTAGTGAATCCTATTCGACCAATCGCGCACTCACGCGACGTCGTACGCGTTGGATAGTGCGGGAAATTTGGCCTCGGCGAACGTTTTCGCCTGTCGAATGGCGCGAAGCAACGTGTCGCTCGTTTCCTCCACGACGACGTACGCCCGCTTACCTTCAGATGTGCTCGCGCACACCCACGCCTCGTGAGCAGGTTTCACGAATACATTTTTCACGGCAGCATCACCACCATTCCGTTCGACGTCCCGACGCAAACGCGTGAGCGTCGACGCTGTTCGCGCGTCCAGCGACGAAGATTTGGCCGCGGCGCTCGATGCCGAGTCGCCGCGCGCGGGCTGCAATTCCAGAGCATACCCTTCGTTCCCGACGTCTTCAACGGCGTACAACGTCGTGTTCGACTCGAACGCGCCTGGCACACACGCATGCGGCGCCTCACCACCGTCTGTTCTCGTCGTCGACGTATTCTCGCTCACGCGAGCGCCGAGTTGGGCGAAATCGGCGACGCCGCGTTCGAGCGCCTCGCGTACCGCTTCATCTCTCACCACGTCATCTCCACCATCGCCGCTCGCGGACGCGTCATTCAACGCACGTAAATACGTACTCTTCACGCGCTCGAGCACGCGAGAAATATCGCGGTCGGTATACATGACATCCGGAAACGCTTTGACGTCCAACCGCGCGCCCGCCGCCACGCCCTCTCGCGTGAGCTCCAGCGTCGCGATCCGCACGTTCGCCGTCTTAGCCACGCAAAACGACGACATCGACGTCGATGTCGACTCATCATCCACCCCGAACCCGCGCGCGATCGAACGCGACGCGATGGCAAACCCAATCAACGACGACACTGCGTCATCATCGAGTGCCGCGCCATCGCGCGGAAACGCGCGTAAAAGTTTCTCATGTATCGCCCCTTCTCGCGCGGGCTCGATGGCGTCGTCGTACGCGAACAGCACGACGCCTCTCGGCGGCGTCGGCGGCGCGTCGGCCGTCATGCGCGCGCGTCTTTGACGTCACTCAGCGACGCGCGGTGCAACACCATGGTGTTGCCGAAACCATCATCGTCGTCGACGCAGGCGCCGGCGGCGTCGGCGGCGGCGCGCGCGCGGCGCACGCGCGTGGGGTACGCCACCGCGGCGGCGATCGCCGGGGCGGCGTTCGCCATCGCCGCCGCGGCGACGCGAACGACGCAGAATGTGATGAATGCGAAACTGTCTGAAGCGAGCGCGCGCGCTGGGCGCCACCGCGTGGTGTCACCGTCCGAGCAGCGCATCTATGGAGATGGCGTGAAATCGATTAAGACGTCTTTGGCGACGCGGCGACGGCGGCGCGGGGCGGCGGCGGCGGCTAGGGCGCGCGGGGGCGAGGCTGCGACGGCGGAGGAGGGTGTTCAGGCGGAGGATGAGAGCGTCGGGAGCGCGCGAGCGACGATGGGTACCGACGATGACGGTGCGTTTAGAGAAGATGTAGATGTAGATGAGGATTCGTACGAGGAGGATTACGAACAGGATGACGCGGCTGAGAAAAAGGCGTGGGGGGACATGTTGCGCGAGCGTTAGCACGGCGTGGAAGAAAGGCATAGTCGTACCATTTTAGGATTGTACAGCACGTACGGCATAAATATACTCAACTAAAATCTACCGGTATACGTTTGAATTTGAATGAATGGGACATTACTCGCGTTGGAGCGCGCGCGTGAGCGCGATGTGGAGACCGCCGCCGACGAAAAAGCCAACAAAGAAGGCGGCGTCGTATATGGCGCGAAACAGCAACGGCGCGTTTGGAAACGCCCCGACGACGTGTAAGAACCCTGGTAAGCACAAAGCCACGCCACAAAGCCAACTGATGAATGCACTCGGGTTGAATCCGCGATGGTACCAATATTGTGACTTGGCGTTATCGGTGAATAAATCGTCTATGTCGAGCCGCTGGCGACGAAGAATGAAATAATCCGCGAGCATAATACCGGCGATGGGGCCAAGAAACGCGGCGTAGCCAATGAGCCACACGAACACGTACCCGTCGCCGCTCATCAGCTTCCATGGCATGAGAGACGTGCCAATTGCCGCCGTGATTAATCCCGCGCGACGAAATGATACACTACGAGGGAATGCGTTGGCGAGCGCATTGGCGGGTGCCACTACGTTTGCCGCAATATTCGTTGACATCGTCGCCAATATGAGCCCAATCATCGCGAGTGTTGTCGCCACTGGGCCGTTCTGCATGCGTGACATCAGCGCGATTGGGTCATTGATTGCTGCGCCAAAGATGACGATGGTGCACGACGTCACGGCTATTGACGCAAAACAGAATGCCGCCATGAAAAATGGCAAACCAATGAGCTGTCCGAGCACTTGCGCACGCTGAGACTTGGCGTATCGCGTGAAATCTGAAATATTCAGCGATAGTGTAGACCAGAAACCTACAGTTGCGGTGACGATTGGGAAGAATGCGCGCCAGAATTCTCCCTGACGCGCGCCGCCGACGGCGAACGCCGAAGGCGCGGCGAGCATTGGCCCGAGGCCACCCGCGGCGTTGAGCGCCCACACGAATAGCGCGAGCGACAGCGCTACGAGCACCGGTGCCGCATATTCTTCTAATTTACGTATGCTCTCGATACCGTTCCATATCACGCACAATTGCATGCTCAAAAAAGCAACGTAGCACGCCAAATCAGTTGTCGACAATCCGAGCCAATGAACGACACCAAACCCGCGCGCGAACGCGTCGCCGAACAGACACTGCCCGATGGATTTCAACGCATGTCCTCCCATGTTCGTTTGAATTCCAAACCACCCACAGGCGACGATTGCACGCGACAACGCCGCGACGTTGGCGCCTCGAATACCAAACGCCGCTCGACACAGCACCGGGAACCCCACCCCAAACTTCGTCCCGGGCACACCATTCAACACCAGAGGCACGAGCACTAACACATTCGCCACCAGCACGCACGCGAGCGCTTCGAACGCAGAAAATCCTTGCGCTAAAATCGTCGCGCACAACGTCCATGAAGGAATTTGCACCACCAGCCCAACCCACAAATTCGCCATGTCCCCCGTCGTAAACGTGCGCGCCGACGCCAACACGGGCGCTAAATCGTCATTAATCAACGTCAGTGACGGCTCAATCGGCGCGCGCGCATCGATGCCCGCGTCGTCGCTTTTCGTCGAGACGCTTTTCATCGAGACGCGTCGAGACGCGTTTTGCCTTCGCGCGGCGACCGACGCCGCGCGCGCGCGCGTCGGCGCCGGCGCGTGCGACTGACGCGTCGAACGCATGCGAACGCGCGCACACTCGCGCGCCGCGGCGCCATCGGCGATGACGACGCGCGCACGCATTCGTGCGCGCTCGACTGAGGCGTCAGGCGTCAGTCACTCGCGACGCTAAAGGTTGGCGTCGCGATGGATCCCGTCGTGGGCTTTGACGACGACGACGACGATGATGATTTCTGGGCGCAGGCGGGAAGGTGCGACGACGCGACGACGCGCGACGGCGACGACAGCGACGATAGAAGACAGCGTGACGACGGTTAAGATTGAATGATTAGTGAATTAAAGTTGAAACGACGACGACGACGACGACGACTGCGACGATGTCCATCGATCGATCGATCCCGAACGCGCGGTGACTGACCATGCGTTTCGTTCCACGTCTACTCCTCGGCGCGAACGCACAGCGTGCTCGACGCGGTGGAAGAAAGTCTCACGCAACACAGACGCGCGGAGGACAGAGTTCAAACGACGTCGCGCGACGCGCCGCCAGGCGCGACGACGACGACGACCACCGCCCCGGCGTCGATGCAGAACCCATCGTCGTCTTCAGACGCACTGAAGCAGCAACTCGTCGAACGCGATGCGCGATTGAGCGTGCTGCGTTCGAGGTTGGATATGGTGGAGCGCGAAAACGAATATTTGAAGCGCCAACGCGGGACGAGCGGCGCGAGCGCGAGCGCGAGCGGCGGTGGGGCGTCGCGCGGGCACTATGGCGGCGGCGGTGGTAGTGGCGGTGCATCCGTGGCGCACGTACCGCAGACGGGCACGGCGAACGCCGCGAACGTGGTCGCTAAAGCAGAGGTGCAAGAGTTGAAGCAAGAGGTGAACAAGTTGCGCTCGATGCTCGCTTTTAAAGAGGAGGAAATGTTGGAAGCTCGTAGGGCGGAGGATGATTCTCGGGCGAAATTGCGCGAGGCGGATGCCGAGCGCACGAGGCTCGCGGCGGAGGTGCGCGCGGAGCGACGGGCTCGGACGACGGCGGGGCAGAAGCGAGCGACGAGCGCGATGGATGACGGTTCGGACGCCGCCGCCAAGCGGAGACGGATACAGGCAAACGGCGCCCCTCAGGATGGTCTCGGTGCGCTCGGTGCGCGCGTGCATGGGAATGAGCTTGGTGTGTCAGACGCGCGTGAGGGTGGTGGTGACGGTGCGTCGACAATGCATGCGTCGTGTTTTCCTGGGACGTTGGCGTTGTCTTTGCCGACGGCGCCGCCCGACGTCGCGGCGACGCTCTATCAACGCGCGACGTACGGCGGTAGACATCACAACGATAACGTCTTCGCACGATTGATGCACGAAGTACCACTCGATGTGAGTTCTTTTCTAGCCAAGCCGAGCGATTCGTCGGTGGTGAGCGTAGATTTAGTCGATCCCGCGCGCGTGGCGTTGACGAATTTAGCAACCAATCCGGATTCCACGGCGACGCTCGCGCGCGCCCTCATTGAAACCATAGAACGCACCGCGGGGTGCATCACGTCCGTAGCGCATTACAAACACGTGGCGTCAGTGATTAGAATTTTATCCGCTCTTGCGATGATTGACGCGCGGTGTATGAGCATCGTTCTTGGGGCGTTTGGCGCGCAACGGAGCAAGAATGTGGTGAGCGTCACGGCGCACGGCGCGCCACCGCGTGCGTTGGCGGGCATTCCTGGATTAGGTGGTGCAGGCATGGGTACACTCGTCGCGCATCCGCGCGCGCAGAGCGAGCGTATTTTTGTTCCGGCACCGATGAGCTCAAGCAATCGCGGGTCAAAGAATGGCAAGCACGCGTCGGCGAAGAAATCATCCGTGGCGCCCGCGGCGCCCGCGGCGCTCCTTGAGACGTTCGTGCAGCTCTTGTCCGACGCCAAGAATGATGCACAGTGGTACGTCGTAGATGCCATTATTGCTGCGCTCATTCGATTTGCAAACGGCGTTGGTGTTGAAAGTGGACGAGGCGCATTTGGCGCCGTAGCGCAAAAAGGCAGCGGATTTGGCTCGTGCTTGAAGCCCATCGCGCCGTCGCGTACGCGATTTTTAGCCCTCATGCTCACGCGCGTGCTCGCGCCGACGCCTGAATTTCAGAGCATGATTTCTTTGCCCCTGGATCTCGAACCGGCGGCGATGGAGAAACCATACGCGCTTGACCGCAAGGATTCAATGACGCTCTTCGCCGGCGTGTTGAGTTGCCTGCGAGCGGATTGCGTTGATGAAAACACCACGCCGTTTTCCATCAAGCCATCGTTTGTGGCCTCGCTCTCGCCCTCGCAAGCAGGGACGTTGCAAGAAGCCGCGTTGCGTGTGCTCGCCACGCTTGCCTACGTTGGATGGTCTGGGTGGAAACGCGCGGCGTACGACTCCCACGCGCTCGACGTCCTCGCCGCCGTCGCGGTTGAAGAATACGTCTCTCCGCTCCCCTTGGCGCACGGTACTGCGGGAACCAGTTCCACAAATGCCGCCGTGTCACACGCCACCATGCTCGTCTTTGCGTTATTAAACGACGATTACGCAGCGCAATTCGCTCGGCTCGGCAAGCGCGCCAAATCCCAACGCGTCGTCGCCCGCCTCGCGCATCTCTCCAGTGCCGTCGGCAGCACACGCGAGGCCAGACTCGGGAATTGGCTCACTAGAATCCTACTCAGACTCCGCGACTAGCATACTACTTCTAGCGTTTCAAATGTCCCGACGACAGCTCAGCCCCTCCTCAGTCAACGACTCGCACAGGGCGCGCGCCGATGTCCATCGACATCGAACCGCGCGTGACGCGAAGCGCGCCGACACCGTGTCGCGTGGCCATCGCCGCGTGCGCGCGGCTCGCCGTAGATCCGCTCGCGTACCTCGGCCGGCGCACGCTCCATTGGGGTGAGATTTTAAGCGACGATGCGCCGCCTGTTTTATGTCCCACGGGCGACGACGAGCGTGATTTCGCCGACACCGTATCGCGCATGCGTGGCGCGATGTCTGCAGTGTGCACTGAGCTCGTGTGCGCGCGCTCGGGGCGAACTTTCGTGGAGTGTAGTGGGTTTGAGCTCGCGCTCGCGGTGGGGAGCGCCGCGCGCGAGGCGTTTGACGTTGAAGCGTTGAGGCTGAAATCCAATCGCGTAGACACGTTAGATGCATTTGAAGCGTGGGTTTTACGACGATTGGTTGATGAGTTACTTGAGCTCGATAGTTTGGAGCGATTGGAGGTATTTTTTGAGGATTTACGAATAGTCGCGGCGAACGCGCGAGTGGAGGAATATCGAGCGCCGGATGGTTTCGAAGCGCGTTTAGTGGATGGATGGAGCGAGATTGGCATGTTTGTCAAGCGTACATTTTTAGGGTTTAATTTGATGCCACTTGAGGCGGCGATGGAGCTACTTCAAGGAGTTCAGGCGTTCGCGATGGATGTGAAGAACGCGGTGGAAGGCGGAGACACCGATTCAAAGCTCGCGGCGAAGACGTTCTCCGCACCAGACGCGATGATGACTTTCGTCGGGGAATCCATCGAGGCACTCGAGCGGCAGAGCTTAGGCGTAGAAAACGTATTGCCTGAACACGCGTTGGATGAACTCGGCGCGTTTGCGCCCGAATTACCAACGTTGCATTATTTGCGACACATGGAGGCGTTGCGTCGCCGTGACTACCCAGCGGCGGTAGAACACTTGCATCGGCACTTTGACATTAGCGGCGAACACGACACTGTAGCCATGGGTGCGAGATCAAACGTGGGAGGATTCGAAAGTGCCAACGCCGGGCGCGAGCGATTACAAACAGCGCTCCTGGCGCTCGCGTCGACGCAGCTCACGTTTTCACACGTCGACCAAGCCATGTTTGCAATTTCTGAAGCCGTGCGCACGGCGCAGCAAAATGCGGACGAGGAGTCATTGGCGCACGCGTTAGCGTTAACCACGTCGCTTCTAGCAAGCGCGCCGGTTGGATTAGCACAAAACACGCTCTATCGCGACGCGCAGCTTCTGACATTGCTGCGCCGGTTAGGTACGCAAGCGGTGGAATTAGAAGTGCCGCATCTAATGGCATACGCAACATTGGCGTTGGCAAAGTATACTCTAGATTATCCAGAGAGTTCATCGGGTGCAGTTGGTGAATCAAGGTTGATTGGGCGCACAGCACACGTGACGAAACGTGAGGATGACGCCGCACCACCGACGCTTGCGACGAAGAGTTTAATCTCCCTTGAATGGGCTCGACATTTTTCACAAATATGGGCAGCGACACCAGCGTCTCTGTCTGCGTTGACGATGGCTAGTGATCCAGCGACGACTGACGCAGCGTTAAGCACGGCGAATGACATGTATCCATCGCCAAAGGGATTTCCATCCCAGCCGACGAGCGCATACGCGACGCGAGCTACGGCGTCAACGCTGCGCTCAATGACAGGTGCCGCAAGTTCTCTCGCCGCCGAAGCATGGGGCACGTATGGATGTAGTCATTTGAGCAAGATGTATGCGTTAAGACAGCTCTATCATGACCGCGAGGCGTCTGTTGAAGATACAGCGAAGAGTTGTGCCGCGCTCATCACGCACGCCAGTGAATGCGAAGGCGCTGCAGCAGCGGATAAAATGCGTGAACTCGTGGAGAAACTTTTCGGGCGCGAAGTCTGGTCTCACAAAATTATCGCTATTGCATTTTTGAAACTTCAATACGAGTTCGCCATGGGAGAGGATGATTACGCCAAGGCGCGAGATGCGGTGACGTGCATGCGGCAGCTTGTCGACGCCAACGCCGGAGCAGACAACGCGCTTTATTTCGAATCTAGGCGGCTGAGCGCCAATTTGAATCGTATTTGTGGTGATTTTGACACGGCACAGGCCGAATTGAATGATTTGATTGATGACGCGCAGCGCGTGAAAGATATCCAAGCTGAAATGTGGGCCAAACTGTTGCTCGCCGAGACGCATTTGAGCGCCAACTCGCCGTCTTTGGCTCTCATGCGCGCCTTACCGCTCGAACTCGAAGCTGCCGAACACGGATTGGAACCAATACGCACCAATGCATTATGCATCATGTGCGAATCGTGGCTCAAGCTTGGATGCTCGCACGCGCAGCTTGCTCGCCACTCGCTCGATGAGCACATGTTGACGCTCGTGTCAAGCGACAGCTTGCACATCCAATCGCGCGCATACCTCGCGTCTGCCCGCGCACTTGTCGCCACCACTCCGAAAGAAGAGTTTCACACCGTTGCTGATCGCATCATCGACGCCCTCGAGCGCGCCGCAGATAAAAGTATGCGTCTCGGCGCTCGAGCTCGAGTGGAAACGTGCTATGCTGAAATCGCACGAGCGCACCACATCCTCGGCGATGTCGCCGCACGAGATCACGCCGCCGCGAAATGTCGCGCGCTCGCGCGCTGTTAAGCATCTGTACATTATCATTAGCTCATTATGGGACGTTGTAATCTCACGCCACGTAACATGTACAAAGAGTGCACGTGCACGCGCGCTCGTCCACACCACATAAACCGGCGCGAGCGAGCTCTTTAGTGTACGACCCCAGCCGCGGCGCGCGCGACGCGTTTCGCCCTGTGTGGGCACATGACAATGAATGCCACAGCGATGTCGTCATTCATGACATTGCGCGTCGTACCTTTCGATGCGCGCGTGCTCTTGACGATTTTCATCGCGACGATCGTCACCTTGGGTGTCTTCGTGCGTCAAGTGCTCCCGAGGTCTTTAGCCATCATCGTACGTGTGCGCGCGATGCGCCGCGCGCTATCTGTGGTGCATAATTTTCGCCGTGTGATGGCACAGTTTTCGGGGCGTTCGCGCGCGAATGCTTGGGACGAATATTCAAATGATTACTGACGAGCTCCCTTTGTGCGTTGTTTCAACCGTCGCAGGCGAGCTTTGGAAATTCAAGCGGTATCCGCGTCTCTATCGGCGCGTTGGGATTATTTTCCATGGATGACTTGGTGTTGACGTTTACGCGCGGACGCGCGCGCGAGGTGAAGATCAAGCGCATGGCGTACGTGGGGAAGACTTCGACGCTCGCGACGTGGTTGTTCAACTTTTGCGTCAAACGAGCGACGGGACGACACTTGCGCGACGATTTACCGAGTCGACAGCGATCGGGTGGTGGAAATGGAGAACTACCCGCGTTCGCCGACGTGACTCCGCGTGATTCGCCTCGAGATGGGGAAACACCGAGGAGTTCACGCATGCGGTTTTTTAGATTTGGCGTTGGGAGTTTGAAGGCGCCGTTCGCGTTTGAAGGCGTTGAAGTGACGTTGCGGAGCAAACACGAGACGAATGAGGTGAAGAACGCGTCGCGAAACGGTAGCGATAGTGCGAGTGACGGCGGGACGAGCGCACAACAGACGACATCGACGACGAAGAAGGCGATGTCGAAGAATAAGTGGCGATTAATCAAAGGCGCGGCGACGTTTATTGACGTCACTGTAATCTCTTTCGTCGTACGCGACGATGACGAACCAGAAAAGGATGTTTTCTTTTGCGATAAGATATCCATGGATGCGTCGGGGAGTACGTCGACGTTGAAATCGTTGATTACGGGTAGAGTTGTGCGAGGGAACGGCGGCGCGTGGGGCGCGATGGATACGAATATCCATCTCGTCGCCGCGTTTGATCAAGATACGAAATCCGTCGTGCTGGAACACGCGGCCATGAACGGTGCGTCGTTGACGATTCGAAGCACGTCAGATGAGAGCACTTCATCGTCGTCTTCACCGTCACAACGACAAGGACAGCAAGCATTGAAATCATCGACTTCTTCTGAGCACGTAGCTCGACTGCTCAAGGTGCCCAGAAAGTGCAAAATTGAGTTCAAACGCGTCATTTTGGAGCGTAAAACTCACGGTCACGCGGTGAAAGTGGCCATGGTGGACATGAAATCATCCGTCGAGCGCATGAGCTCCGAAACCACCGGGTGGTTCCGTAAACGAGAAGCGGTGTCGCCATTTACAAAGGATGATTTCGCTGGCGACGTGTGGTCGGCGCTACGGGCCTCGGCGACGAGCATCAATGTGATACACGGTGATCATCAGCATCTGGCTGACGTACGTGCGTTGAGCGCGACAGTGAATTTGGCGCTCGATGCGCGCGTGCTTCGCGATGATGAAAAGTTGCCCGCCACGGCGATATTTAGCGTCGATTCGTGTGATTTTAGGCACCATCCCGACGCCGCGTCGTTGCTCGCCGCGCTCAAGGGCCCTGAAAAGACAGGGTCGACGACGAATGGGCATGCGACGACGAACGACACAAAGCGAAAGCATCCTTGGAACGTGGTGGACGCACAGGCGACGTGCACGGGAATCATGCGTTTGAGAGGCATAGACGAGGATGGTCAGACGGCGATGAGCGTCGCCGCGCGCGCGTTCAGCAGCGAGTACGCCGGTCCATCGAACGGTATTTCGTGCGCGTTTGAGCGCTTTCACGCCACAGTGTCTGGACTTGCGCCACCACTCGTGCAGATTGATTCTGTGCGATTAGTAAAATCGCCGAGCGAAGGCGTGGCGGTGGAAATCGCGGGCGCGACGATGGATATCAATCTCAACGACGCCGCTCAAATCGCTTTGAACGCAGAAACATTCACCAACGATATCAAAGCCACGATGAAGGCGGCCAAAGGCAGTGTAAAGGCAAAATCGACCAAATCCAGCGATACCGCCGTGTTACCGATGCGTGTGGTCGTTATGGATTCCTCGCTTCGCACGCGATGCGCCGTGGCGCCGTATTCAACATTTGGTCGAACGCCCGAGGACGCGCGGCGCCAACCGGATGACGTAGAATGTGGGTTTGAATTCGCGTGTCCTCTCGCCGAGATTACGAAGACAAACGCAACGATGGTGAAAGTCGCCACTGGTGGGTTCTCGGTGACGATGTTCGATACTATTCAAGAGACGCAAATGCCGCCCACGGCGGCTGAAGACCAACTGGACGATTGGGTCGAGAGGCGAGATTACGAAGGCGCGGCGAACGAGACGCATCGTGTCATGCTCGTCGGAGGATTCAATGTGGATTACGAAAAGATTGACAAGACATACATCAAGGTGGCGTTTGATACAATCGATTTCGATTGGGAACCCGATGCGCAATTTCTCGCGCTCGAGTTGGCGTCGCTCGCGAAAGCCGCAAAGGCGAATGGGAAAACGTCAAGCGCGCCGGCATCCAAAGTCAAATCCGATACGGTAATCTCGCTCGATTTCAGAAATGTGCATGGGTCGGTGTTTCTCACGCCAGGCGCGTGTGGCATGGTATCCTTTGCTGAGTTCAACGTGGCGAATACAAAGTCAAAGGCGTGTCGCGCGTCGGGCGTGAAACTCGGAGTCAATGGCTACGTCATCACCACCATGGACAGCGTGTCAATCGACGCAAGTGGCGCATCATCCAGACGTACGTCACCACACGTCGAAGCCATCACGTATGAGACCGCACACGACGTTGATCTTCGTAAGAAGACAAAAATTGACATCGGCACGATGAAATGTATGTTACCCGTCGGTTTGGATCTCGGCGACGCCTTGGTCGCCGGCATGATGGGGTACGACGCGTTCCTCGACGTCAAACAGCGCGTGGCCAAGGCGCCGAAGAAACTGCGCGTGTCCATGTCTAAAGATGACCACGTGAGCATGTGGGCGTCGACGACGAGCGCGCCAGTGAATGAGCTCGATTTGAATGTGACGAACATTGAAATAACCGCCGAAGACTCGAATACGTTGGAGAGATTTTTACGCGCCAAGCAAGCCGCGCTCGGCGCATCCATCGCCGCTGCGGCGTTCCAACCCGAAACGAAAGAGACTCTGGAGAAACTTGCGTCGCTGTACACAAAGCACTCGGAGTTTCTCGCCAACGGTGGAGGGTCTGCGCTTCGCATAGAGATGGGCTCGTTGCATACGATTTCCGTGTACGGCGGCGGCAAGGGCGACGGCGACGAGCTCACGTCCAAGGCTGCCGAGCATGTTCGCCGCGTTGATGCGCCGTATAGCGATTCGACTGCACTACAAATGCAAAATGCGTTTTCCATGCGCACGAATGTGCACGATATGCGCGTGAACCTCGCAGATGTGGATGAACGACCGGTGTTGAGCTGTAGCGAAGCGACACTGTCGGGGACGTTTGTCCAAGCCAGAATGCACGTGCCGCAAGTGAAGACTGCTCAGGTTCCCATACAAGTTGGGCGACGTCGATGGACAATGGTGAACGGTCCAGATACGCCGTCCCGTCCAACCATAATGTGGTACACGGATGCCAAGTTTGATCTCGTCGACGCCGAAATGTTCTACGCCACGTGCATGGAACCATACATGTTCAACGCGTCGCAAGAAATGCAAAACCGGATGTTGCTACCGAGGCGTCATAAACTCGCGCCTGGTGGTGGCGGCGGTCGACCGCCTGTAGTTGAGTACAGTGCGGCCAATCCCAAACCCGCGGGGTTGCCAGCATGGGATAACATACGCAATCAATGGCGTGGGTTGATGACGATTACGGCGACAAAGAGCCGCGTAAAATTTGACACGCAAGGTCAGATTGAATATTTGGGTGCGCACGGCGGAGCGGCTTTTGCGAGCGAGCTTGAGCTTGCTGCTGACGCCTGGGATATCAGGCTTGAACCAAAGTGCATAAACGTGAGATGCGCGCATTTCACGGCTTCGAGGATTCAAGATGACGAAGAGATTACGGAAGCGGGCACGCCGCGCGCGTCTGAACCGTCACCGCATTTCAATATTATGACCATTCCAGTGATGAATTTCGAGGCCAAGTATGCGTTTACGTCTGTTAACGGTCTCGACGGGCATCGTACGCATCATAGATACGATTCGCGTACTGGTGAAGTGCTCATCGAAATGCACGAAACGCGCTCAATCGATTGCGCGCTCACCACGAAGACTACCATGTTCTCCAAAGAAGAGTTCCTATTGCAGCACGCAGAAACTGCAAGTTCTGATAGTGACGCATTCATTGCACGCGTTCGTCGACTGTCATCAGTGCCTCCGCAGTTTGGCGCGACGATGGATCAAACGTTTAGCAACCCGACGCTCGCATTGACCCCCGACGACGTGGCGTGGATGTTAAAGTGGAAAAAAGGTGCGCAAAAGCCTATGGTTGCGTTTCGAAACGTTTGGAAACTACGTCCATGGGGACATCCGCGAAAGGTTTCTCATCCGGACTCGAAGAGCCTGACGCAACTCATCGGGCACGTCGACATGCTTATCAAAGCGAAGACGTTTAACATTTTCAATTCGTCGTGTGACGAAACGGACATTGCGCGAGGCGCGGTCTTCGCGTTGCAAGCGCTCGACTGTAGCGTGCGCAACGAGTTTGGCAAAGAAACAGAGTTCGCGTTGCGATCTGAATCCGTGCAATTCCACGTCCCCGAACACGAGGTTGTCATTTCCAGACAAACTTCTGTGAGTCCCGCGCGCGTGTATCGCTCGAGCTCGTTGAACAATCGATTGAATGTCAACGAAATGGACGACGTCATTAAAGAAATGCTTCTCGGAAGCACGGCGATGAGTCCTTCGGCGAGTGAAAGCGCTTCTACGGGCGGCAAATCGCCAAAAGCGGCGTCAGCTGCGCGTGCGACATCGACGGACGCTACGCTCGTGTTTGACTCGAGACGATTTGAAATCATACGCAAGGTGGACGACAGCGTCGCTAACCAAGGTGTACAAATCGAAGTCGACGCCCCTCGGATTTTAATCGAAGCTGAAAAGCGCAACGCAATCCTTGGATGGATTCGCGACGTCTGGGCCGCTGCGAATTCTCAAGCACGAGAGCCGTCGATGACTGAGCTTGAGCGCATAGTGAGTTCAGCACACAAATCTGGCGACGTAAAGACGTACCGCGCGGGACATTCGCAAGAGCACATGGAAAGTTTGATTGATTCATCGTTGCGCGGTGACGCCACGTCCCCGCGCAAGCTTCGTATGAGCGAGGATTCGGATCAACCCAAGCGCACGCCGGATACTAGAGTGCTCTTCGTCATCAACGTCACGGCGCCGCAGATCAACTTCAAAGGCAACGACGCCGCGGGCCGAATGCTACTCGCCGCCGAAGGCGGTTTAGTCGTCGGTCGTCGCGTCAATGATGGTCAGAGCTCGACTGAAGCACCGCGTCGATTAGTAACGGTGTCGCTCCAGCAAGTGCAAGCGCACGTGGCGCCTACAAACGTAGACCTCAACGCTGGCGTGCAGTGGCTCAAGGAACAGAAGAGCGGGAGCGACTCCTTTACGGTGCGCGACGACGTCTTCAACGCCGAAGATCGCGCGCAATCTGGGTCCCTGTTGCGGCGTATTTTCACCCCAGGCGCGATGGTGTTTGAGTATTCCACCGTCGTCAGCGCGTCAGTTTCATCTGTCGCCGACGCGGACATGTACGCGTACGATGAACCCGAAATCGGCAGCCCAAGCCAAAAGAAAAAGACGTCTTCGAGCGAGCTATCGAGTGGCGAAGCGATGAGCGAGTTTTCAGTGCGTTCTCCAGAAATCGAAGCAGAGATGAATTCGAGCCAATATGTCGTGCTCATTGATGTCATGGCGAGCTTGTTTTTGACGCCGACGGTGCTTGAACCACCGCGACCGAGCTCACAGGCGGCGACGTTGTTGCGCTCTCGCGACCGTACGTTGTTTGAAGGCGACGCGCTCGCATCAGCGGCGATTGTCGCTAAACCTATGATGAATCTCATCAAAGCCCGCTGGCGCGCTGAGAGCGCGGAACAAAATTACTTGCGAGCTTTATGGATGTCACCAAACGAAAAGAAGCGCGTGTTGGAACGCATTGATGAATACTGGCGCGCCGCGAGCAAGGCTGAAAAGAAAGTTCTCAACGCCGTGCATGCAGCGACAGAGTTTGTTCGATTGTACCGTCGTCGCGCGGCTATTCGCTTGAATTTACAAATTGAGTACGCTGCGTGGACGCTCGTCGACGGTGGAAAAGCGTTCATGTCTGCCGAACTCAGTCGACTGTCGCTCTCCAGAGAGCGGCAAATTGATTCGTCGGGGGTGATGCGCTTTAAATTGCACGGCTTGACGCTCGTGTCGCTCGGCCAAGAAAACAAGAGTGAGGATCTCGTCGCCTTGTCGCGATGGGCGCCGTCAGAAAAGAGCGCAAATATGCGCGAACCACTGATTGACCTGTTTGTCATTCGCGCCGGATCCGCGCCAGAGGCACCAATGTACGATCATTTGGAGTTGAGCGTGCAGCCATTCGCCGTGCACGTCACGCGGCAATTGTACTCGCGGATTTACAAGTATTTGTTTCCGGAACCAAAGAAACGAGCACATGATAAGTTTGAAGAGGCATTCAAGCGCGTCAAGGCACTTTCAGCGCCGGCGCCCGAAACTGTCAACGTCAGCGACGGCGGTAACTCTATCGATCCGTTGAGCGTGAATCGCAAGGCGCGGCATCTCGCGCCGTTGGACATCCCGTCAGCGACGGCTTCTCCAGCGCGGCGCAGCAAGCGTAAGTGGACGTGGCATGATGGAGAGCGCGTCGGCGGTGATGTTGATGCCGATGGCGTCAACGAAGACGATGATGGCGGCGCCAACAATCAGATATTGGCGCCATCCGAACCCAGGGGTATCGACCACAAAATTGTCGTCTTGCGACATTTCCGCATCCATCCGCTGCACATGAACGTCACGTATGAAGGCAAAACGGCGTCTCTACATGATTCTCACATTGTTCTCGACGCGTTCTCGTACGAAAATTTCCGAGGCCGGTGGCGAGACTTGACGTCTGAGCTCAAATCGCACTTGGTGTGGAGCGTGTTGAAATCGTTCACCGGATTTCGAGGGCGGTACGTTGAGAGTAAAATTGACGATCAAGCAATCATTGAGAACACAACCAAACGTAAGAAGCGGCAGCAATCGGGAACAGAAGACGCGTCGATGCGTGACATTACGTCTGAAATCGACATCCAACGCTCGAGCGGCGGCGACGTCGAAGACGAAGACGAAGACGACTCTGACAACGACGGATGCGACGAATACAAATTTGAAAACGATGACGACGATGGCGATTTCGGCATCCCAGCCGCATCGCCATCGCTCACGTCCGCATCGACCAAGCCACGCCGCGTGCGCCCGGTGAAAAACATCAAGAAATTCTTCAAACTCGGTAAATACAAGGATGGCGCTTCGAGGACGCGCGGCGACGACAAACAATCCCGCGACGACGTCCTCAATGCCTGGGCGTCGTCGCACACATAAACGAGCGCGAATCACACGCGACAACCATAGTTTCTCTCGCGTTTACCACTAGTCACCCTAGTCAACCGTGTACAATTAAACTTTAGCCAAAGCGCGCGCAACCGCGCCGAAAGGGGAACCAAAACGTCACAATCGCGCACGACACGAATCGCGATGTCGTCCCCATCCCCGGCAGCGCGCTCGCCGCTGAAACCGCACAGCGAGAACGCTGCGGCGTCGCCGTCACCCGCACACGCCGCGCCGGCGTCAACGTTCGATCTCGGACCAGCGAAACCGGCGCGATTGCGCGCGGTGGCGACCCATCACCCAGTGCGCAAACTCGCGCCATCGTCGGGCGTTGAAGCTATTTTGGGCGGCGCGTTCAACGCGCCATTCAACGATGGACGGCAAGCGCGCGCATGGAATGAGAATCGCGCGCGTCAACACGCCGGGGCGAATATTTTCGGCGCACAGTCGCCGGCAAAGGCGAATCAGCATGAGCAGCGCGCGCTCGACCCGGTGAAGCGTCGACAGCTCGCGGTGGCGCCCACGACGACGGCACCGCGGAATTTAACCCTACAAGAGCTTCGCCAGGCGTGTCGGGCGCGAGGTGTTAATCCTGGCGGCTCGCGCGACGCGTTAATCGAGCGATTGGATGACGCCATCGCGAGCGGGGCGTGTGAGCCCATTCCAGCCAACGCGAGCGAGGCGTACAAGACGGCGGGCGCCGGGGCGCGGTACGCGAGTCGGGCGAATGAGGTGCGCGCACCGTCAGCGAGTGGTCATGCGACGACGATGCGTGAATCGCAGAAGATTTGGAACAATCAGATTCGCGGGAATGATATTTTTGGAACGTCATTCGTGGACGCGCCGGCGGCGAAGAAGCGCGTCGTGGAAGGGCCAAATGATACGTTGACGCTCGGGGACGGTGATGGTGATGATGATGTCGCGGAAGATGCGCAAAAGGTGATGTTGAAGAGCATTGATTATGTTGAAGACGCGAAAAATGTCGACGATGAAGACGCGGCGAACGTCGTCGCTGGGAAGCGCAAACGCGGCGGCGATGTCATCGTGCCGCAAGCCGAAGAGGCGGTTGTCGCGCCGCCCAAGCAACCGAGCGCTGAACACCGCGCCAAGGCGTGGAAAAGTTTCCAAGGCGCTGGGTTGTTCTCTGAGCAATGGACCGCGCGCGAAGAAGGCGAGGATGAGGAAGACGAGGACGCTGCAGCGGAACAGGCTTTGGTGAAATCCAGCACGACGTCCACCGGCGCGTGGAAGACGCTCGAAGAAGAGGAAGCAGAGCAAGCGCAGGATGACGCTGAGGTCGAAGCCGAGCGTGAAGCTGATGCCGCAGTCGCCGCTGCCGAACGCGAATTGGCCGAGGAACTCGCCAGAGAATCAAACTCGGATTAACGAAACGCACATTTTCCAAATCAAAACGCGTCGTCTGCGTCGAGCCGAAAGGCTACCGGGCAAACAACGTCGTCGTCGATTTACTGCCATGTAATCTTTAATCAATATGACACAACTCACACGTTACAAAAATAAATAAAATTGTTTTTCCCATCCCTATCGTGGTGCGCGGCGGCGGCCAAACATCATCTCGACATCCTCAACGTTGGCTGAGGTTGAGCGCTTTTTGCGCGATCCTCGACGGTTGCGCGATGATTTTGGCTGCGATGATTCGTACCCTTGGCGCCATCGCGCGCGATGTTCGACCGTCACGGAACTTAAACCCGCAAGTTCTTCTTCGACCAAGTCCGAAATCGCCTTGGACACGCCCACGCCCTTGTTATATTGTCGCACGTGCGCGTCGATGTTTTCCTCCTTGTACCCGAGAACGCGACCAATCAACGTTTGGTAATATGGCGACCCAGCGACGAGGGCAGCCTGAACGCCGATCGAAGCCAGAAACTTTGCGCGTTCCTTATACGGCGATTTATTTGGGTACATCAACGCTGTCAAACCATGCTCTTCGGTCCCGCCCGGTACGGCGATGGTGACGATGCCGACGTCACCATCCTCAGACATGTCCTTCAACAGACGCATCACGAACGGCTTATCGACGTTTTGATCAATCGCACAGTGTGCATTCCACCCACTCCATAGCTGAACCATACACATCGGCCGCTTACCACACGCGAACGCGAGTATCTCCCCAGCATTGAGCGTCGCGCGCTGATCCGCGGAAATGCCGCTAAAATCCACCGGACTCCCATCCGCCCAAAAACTCGCATCCCGCTCAACGCGCGCACGAAGCTCATCAAAATCACACAGCTTGCTCACAGTCTCTACATCAACGCCACCATCGAAACAAGGCGCCGGATACGTCCCCGCGCGCGCTAAACCATCGAGTAACGTCACCCATCCGTCGTACGCCCGCGCAAACGCCTCGCTCGACGCCGTCGCGACCCGCCATCCACCCTTCGCCCTCCCATCATCCTCTTCCCTCAACGTCACGCGCCCACTGGCACCATCACACACCAACACCACGCACACCCCGCGCGCGTACCCACGCACGCAAACCGAACCATCATCCAATACCCGCGCGTCCGACGCGCACTCGAGATAACATCCCGCCCCGTCCTCGCCCGCATCGCGCGCGAGCGTCACGCGCAGCGCATCGCCACCCCTCGCGCGCGCCATCACCTCGCGCGCCACCACCCCTCGCGACATCACGTCCGCATCGACGTCCGCGTCGACGTCACCGATCGCCACCGTCGCGCGAACGCCGCGCGCGAACGCCGCGCGCTTTGGTGTGGATACCCTCCGCATGCGCGTCCCGCGCGTCATCGCCGTCGTCGCGCCACGCCCCGATCGTCGCGCGCGCACCGACGCGTGCGCGAACGACGTATACGTCACCGTCATCGTCACCTCCTCGTCGTCGTCGTCCTCGTCGTCGTCGTCGTCGTCCGTCGTCGTCGTCGTGTGTCGCGCGGCGCGCCCAGTCGGCACTTGACGTGTCACGTCTGTCGTACACTACGCAATCTCCGGGTATGCGGCGGCATTTGAAAACCTACCCGGAAGTAAAACCATGCGTGCGTGTGTACTTCCGGGTGTGGATAGGGGGGTTCGTGGCGCGAGTATGTACGCTAGGGGTGTGGATAGGGGTTTCGTGGTGTAAGTATGGATGTCATGTGACAGTCCGTCAACGGACGACGACGTGACAGACGACGACCATCCATCGGTGCGACGACGACGACCATCGGTGGACGACGACGCGGCAGTTCGACGCGACGGGTGCGATGCGGTTGCGATGCGGCGAGTGCGATGCGACGTTCGCGACGGTAGCCGAGGCCAAGGCGCACGGCGCGAGCACGGGGCATGAGAATTTCGCCGCGGACGATGCCGGTGCCGGTGCCGAGACGACGACGACGACGACGAGTGGTGGTGACACCGATGGGGCGCGCGCGAATGAACCCGGGGATGATGACGCGAACGTGACCATGATCGAACCCAAGGTGAGGGAGGATTTATTGCTCGAGCTCACCGAGCTCATGGGGTTCGGGAGGCACAAGGCGATTCGGGCGTTGCACTTTTCTGGGGCGGATTCGAGCGAACGCGCGATCGATTGGATTGAGCGACATGAAGAGGATGCGGATATAAATGAACCGTTATTGATTGAGGATCCTGAGCATGCGGCGAAGAAGGTGAAGACGGTGTCGAAATTGACTCCGGAAGAGGCGAAAAAGAAGGCGGATGCGTTGAGAAGAAACGCCGCGGCGCGCAAGGCGGAACGATTATTGGAAGAGGCTGAGATGGAACGCTTACGTGAGCAAGAACGTATTCGTTCTGGGAAAGAGCTTCTCGCGGCGAAGAAGTTGGAGGATGATTTGAGCTTGAAGCGTAACGCCGAGGCGCGCGCGGCTGAGAAGAAGGAGATGGACAAAGCTCGAGAGGCGATTCGCGTCAAGATTGAAGAGGATAGAAAAGAACGACGCCGTAAGCTCGGTTTACCAGAAGAGCTCACGCCCGAAGAGCAAGAAGAAGAACGCAAACGTGAAGAAGAGCGTGCGAGAGCTGCAGCGGAAGAGTTGGCCAAGAAGGCGGCGAATGGTTTGTACGTCAAGCCCGTGTCAAAGCTTGAAAATTTGCGCAAGCACTTGGTGGATATTAAAAAGGCATTCGCCGAGGACACCGACGCGGTGACTACGTGTTTCAACACGTTATTGGTATATCTCGGTAACGTCTCGCGTGCGCCTGATGAGGAAAAATTCCGTTCAATCAAGATGAGCAACGCGGCGTTTCAAAAGCGCGTCGCCGCCGTCGGAGGTGAAATCTATCTCATCGAGTTTGGTTTCAAAGAAACCACCGACGCCGACGGTGAAAAGCGTCTCGTGCTCGCGCGCGAAGATGTTGACCAAATCTTATTGAAAACTGCCGGCGAAGAGCTTCACGGGGCAATCAACAATCCGTTCTTTGGTATGCTTTAAAACGACGCCGTTTTTGACGCCGTCGGGCGTTTAAAACGCAAGCGCTGAGGTTGATGCGCCACTTATTGGTTCGACGCATTCAATGACGCGCACAGAACGATTCAATCTCAAACGAAACGACGCATATGATACGTGTTTGAAATATGATAGTGTTTGCAACCTCGTTTGATGACTTATTAGCCTTTTAATCGACACATATCATTACGCCTGCCCGCTCCGCGGCGGCTCGACGACGCTTCACTGTGCGCCTCTCTCGGGATGGCGCGCAAGAAGTCGGGCTCAAAGCGCCCGGCGAACGGCGCCCATGCACATTCACCGCAACGCGTGAATGACGTCTCGAAGAGTGCAGAGGCGCCACAGCCGCCGATGACGCCGGCGGCGCGTTTGGATAGCTCTCCGCCGGCGGCCACCGAAGCGCGCGCGCGTTCGGAGAGCTCCGCGCCGGCGTCCACCACGGCGAGCGCGGTGAAAGTTGAACTTGCGATTCGCCCAGTGTACGTCATGGACGACGACGAGGGCAACATGCGCATAGAAGTACTAGAAGAAGTCGTGAATGATTTGAAACTCGAGCTCGACGGCTATCGCGCGGCGACGCGAGAGTTGGCGATAGATTTAGAAAAGAAGGAGCACGCGCTGGAGGCGAGAGATAAAGAGCTCGCGCACGCCAACGGTCAAGGGCGCGAACGAGCCATCGCGCAAGCGACGGCGATGTTAGAGGCAAGACTCGAAAAAGCCGAGCGCGCCGTGGAGCGCGAGCGGGGCGACGGCGAAGCGGGACGCGCGGCTCTGGTCAAATTACGCGCGTTGGAAGCCGAACTCGAACGGCGCATGTTAGCCCAAGATGAATCGTTCGAGTTGAAGTGGAAAACACGCGTAGACGAGGCGCACGCGACGCAAGAGGCATTTAGAATGAAATTAGCCGCGCTCGAGCAGCGGCTTCTCGAGGCGAGGATGGGCGAAGAGCACGCGAAAGATGAATTAGCGCGCGTCAAAGGCGAACTCGTCGTCGCTCGCGACGCGCTCCAAGCATCGTCATCACGTCACGCGCCGACACCCGGCGTCAACGCGGTCGACGTCGTCGCACCGATCCCCCGCGTTGCGGACTCGACCGCCGCGACTGACGCGACTGCGCCGAAACGCCGCGGCGGCTTCTTTGCCTTTATCGCCGGATCCGATCGCGCCGAGCCCTACGCTGGACCCAAGCGCCTCGACGCATAGACTTCATGCATTAGCACGTACCGGTAGCGCGCATGTACACGCATAGATTTCATTGACATTTGGACGCGACAGCTACGGGACGCGCGTTTAAACACTTGAGCTCCACACTGCGCGCCTCGCCTCGCTCGCCGCGTCACCAGTCGCCGTGCACATCATCATCGCGACATGGACGCCGACGACGGTGCGGACGCTCGACGCCGTGGTCGCAGCGCCACCGCGCGCGACGACCGCGTCGATGGCGGCGTTGTTGTCGAGGCGAATGAAGTCGATGACGACGTGACTGCTGCGCGCGTTGCGTCGCCGTTTGCATCGCATCAAGCGCGCATGGCACACGTCAGGCGCGAACTTACGCGCCTGGCGAGCGAAGAACCGTACTATGACGCCAAAGTGTGGCGCCGAACGCCGTATGATGCGACACCGTATGAGATATTGGAGCCGAGCCGCGCGTACGTGTGCGCGCCAGACGTCGACGCGGAGGACGCGCGAGCGTTAATCGATCGTTTACGCACGAGCGTTGCAGATGGATGGACGGATTTTGTCGCCGTCGATGGTGCGAGTGCGAATGCCGTGACGTCAGGGGTAAAAGATGGTGCGCCGGTGGCGATGCAGCGCGTTGAGCCGCTTTCGTTGACAATGGACGCGTTGGGCGAGCCGTTACGCGTCGGCGTAGATGTCGAAGAACGCCCGTTATGGGGCATAGATTGCTACACTCGCGAAGCGATTTTGTCGGCGATAAGTGTGATTGATTACTACGCCGGGGCGGAGAATCGTGCGAGGCGGGTGGAGTATTTACAAAAGCGATTGTTGCCGACATTGCACACGATGGGAGAGGATGGATGGGACATGGTCGCCGTCGCTCGAGCGGTACAGGCGAGTGCTGAGGCGGATGGCGACGTGCACGCCGCGCGTGCGTCGCATGCGTTGGCAAAAGCGGTGGAGAGCATTGATGACGCAGCCGATGGGCAACCAAAGGCGAAATCACGATCGAGAAAGAAGGCGAAAGTGAATCCCAAGGGTCGGGACGCGGCGGCGGACGCGCCGACGACGACATCGAGCGATGGTGCGGAGGATGCAGTCAAGGTGGAAGACGCCGTGCCGGTCGATGTGGTGAATGGGGCGACAGATGATGCCACGCCGATTCAGGCACCCGTGGATCCTCGAACGAACCGCGTGCATTTCAGAATTCATCCAAAAGGCACGGGTGTGGTGTGCGTCAACAAGAATGGTATCAAGGCGAGAACGTTTGTACACTACTACGCAGGCGAGATTTACTCACCTTGGCGCTGGTATGAGCGACAAGATGCGATTAAAAAGTGTTTTCCAAGCATGGAGCTTCCGAGTTTCTTCAACATTACGCTTGAACGGCCAGAGAGCGACGAACGCGGCAGACACACCATCTTCGTCGAAGGTATGCACAAGGGATCGTTTGCGTCCCGATTGTCGCACTCTTGCGAGCCAAACTGTCAAACTGTGACGTTCGCGAAGAATGGTAAATTAGCGCTTGGGATGTTTACCACAAAGGACATTGCGTATGGTGAAGAAATGACGTGGGATTACAGCTGCATTACAGAGAGCGCCGAAGAGTACCGAAACGCGTTTTGTTTGTGTTCTTCGCCAGGATGTCGTGGTTCGTTCTTGACGTACTCAGGGAGTGGCGCGTTCACGGCGGTGATGAAGAAGAAGCATGGATTCTTGCATCGTAACGCAATTCTTTTCAAGGCGTGTTCGTCCCCGGTGACGCAAGAGGATCGAGACGCTTTGTATTCGGCTGGCATTCGTGAATGCGCCCTCGAGAATTGTCCCGATTGGGTCGTGAAATGGGCCGCGTTGACGTTGGAGTACATCAAACTCGAAGAACGCGAATTGCCGCAAGCGTTGATAGATTTACCGTCCACGAATCTCGGGGCATACAATGAGATTGGCGCCAAGCACGAAACCATTGGCGTCATCGCGACGCGATTTACAAATTTAGTAGTCACGTTAGACAAAATTAGACGCGTGTTGAGCGCTCCAGGTCAGCGCAGAGCGCCATTCTTCCGCATTCTTAGCGATGATGAAATCATCGACCATTTGTGGAGCGGGAACGATAGCATCTTCAATAGACTCGTCGCGGCGCTTCTCGCATCGGAGGGCGCTCGAAAGCACGCCAAGGCATCATCCAGCCGCGAAGGCGCGACATCGACTGTCAACCTAGTGGGTGCAGACGTCGCGACGAAAGAGTTACTCCAGCGCATGTACGCGTGCGGTGGTACAAGTGAGCATCGTCCGTCATCACCAGCAGAGGCGCGGGCGCGTCTGCTCAAGGTGAGCGAGGTACTTCGATTGAGCGGCGCCAAGCACGCGCGCGCCGCCGATTGCTTGTGGTTTTACGGAAACACCATCAATTGGTTCACGTACGAAAAATTTGAGTCAGTCATTTCAACTCCAGTGGACATTGCCGACGTCGCCGCAGAGTGCTCAGCGACGTTGACGACGACGCGAAAGGTGCCTCAAATGTTCCAAGGGAAGAAGGAGAACATGTTGCGGAAAAAATACGGCACGATGTACGTGTGGGGACAACTCGTGACGTGGTTTAAGCAAACAATTTACTCACCCGATGCGTCGCTCAGCGCCGACCGACGAGGTACGCTGTCGCTTCCCGATCCCGAAAGCGCGTACGGAGGCTCAGGGGTGAAGTACGCCGCCCCCGAGCGTCGCGCGTTGTTGAAGCTCCTACGCAACGGCTTTGATGTCATGTGGCCGACGACGACGCCGTGGAGTTTTAAAAATCCCTCGAAATCGTACGGTTCGCCCATGTTCGACGAAGCGCTGCGTCAAACGTACCCGAACGAGTACACTAGCTCCGCGAACGATGGCAAAACGCTCGCTGAGCTTCTCGACGAATTACAGAAGTTCATCACGTGAACCATTGTACACGACGATGCGCGTCTTCATTTCTCGACGCGATGTCATCATCGAATCGTCGAAACCTCCTCATAGTCATAGATGGTTCAACGTTTGAAATTGAAGAACTCATCAATCAAACCGTGCGGTGCGCGTACAGACCCGGCGATACCTTGTTTCTGTTACGTATACAAGGTCCCGCAACGTCGACGTACGATGACCATTTATTGAAAATTGCACACAAAACATGTGCACAGCATCAAGTGCCATGCGTCGAGATCCTCATTCACGCCGACAGCCTGAAACCTTCTCACATCGTGGATACATGCATGCGTTACGCTGCGAGCATTCATGCAGCGCTGTTAATCATGGGGAAGAATGATACCCGAGGCGGCGAATCCAACGCCGCGGATGTCGCGCTACGTCGACACGGGCCGCCGTTGATGTGCGTCAACTTTGCCCCCGAGCTCACGCGCGCGCCCGATATCGATGCGTGACGCATCGAGTGAAATGTTTTGGCGCCGTTAATGCGCGTCACGCGATGACGGCCACCGCGCGCGATGCGAATTTCGGATGCGGGACAGAGGCAAACGCGCGACGCGACGGCTCAAGACATCATTGCGCGACGCACGCGTCGACGAGTATGACGTTTACTTTTTATCCACGCCGCACATCGCAAAGCGGTGAAGCGGTGACAGTCGAGGACGCGGACGTGCTCATCGCGCCGGTGTCGGGAGCGTGCGGGAACGTCGGTCAACTGGCGTGCGACGCGTTGGCGTTGAACTGGAACTTGACGCGCGTCGGGACGTGTGATTTCGAACACCTGTCCCCGGTCGTCGGTCGCGATGCGTTATTTGATGATACCACCACGAGCGTTGGTTCTCACGCACGCGCACCGAGCGGATCGCTGGCGTGCGCGTTTGAGGTGTATAGCGGCGTGACGCGCGCGAGCGACGGCGCGGAGAAACGCGTCGTCGTTGTACAAATTAGAAGCGATGCGTGCGTTGGCGCTCGCCGCGCATTCGTAGACGAATACTCAGACTTTTTGTTGACGTTTGCCAACGCGAAGCGCGTGGTGTTAGTTTCTGCGTTGCCCGCAAGTGTGGGGGAAGCCGAGGCGCAGATTGGCGGGACAAAGTGGCGCGCCGCGCGAGGCGACGACGAATTCCTTCGCGCGTGCGCCGCCGTCGATCTCACCGCGCTCGAGTCCAACGTGTGCTTGCCCGATGACGTCATGCACGCCAGCGTTGACCCGCACTGGGCGCTCATGGATGTGCTCGATGCGAAAGATGTCGCGCGAAAGGTTGGATGTTTGGTGGCGGTGTGTAGCGAAGGCGACAACAGCGCAGATGGCGCCGGCATGGCGCTCGCTGTTGCGCGCGCGTGCGACATCGTCGTGGACGACGCGTCGGTGAATGCGAGTGCGATCGGTGGTGACGAGCCGGTGACGTACATTGGGCCGTGGCGCGTGCCCCGGTCGTGGAGCGTCGCATTTGGGACTCGAGCCATGCGTCGCGAAATGTTTGCGTAAAACGATACAATTTCATCGATATTAGTCGTTAGCTAGGCGCAGAGACTGCACGAGTTGGATGTACCCCGCCTCGTCTGGGGTTAAATACCCGTGTCTCACGCAAAAGTCAATAATTACCAAGCAGCAATTGGGTTTGAAATCCTCCGTCGTCGCCATGCGTTCGATGACGTCGGCCACGGCGAAACGCTCAAAACTCTCCACTTCTCCGTCATCTGGTACGGGCACGAAATCTTCAGGCAGCTCTAAATCATAGCAAAATAACACGTCTCGCTTGCAGCATCCGTTATAATTCATCGCGTAGCTCACCACGCCCACAGGTTTGGCTTGTTTTGCCAACGATTCCGGCACGCTCGCCTCTTCGCCGCACTCCTTCACGACGCAGACGCTCGGCGCCATGCCATCAGGCAACCCACCGGCGACGAGATGATCGAGCTTTCCAGGAAACGTTTGTTTATCTTTAGCGCGCTTTGCAACCCAAAGCTCGCGCTCACCATTGGCTAACGTCACGAATCCATTCACGTGCACGCCGAAGGCCCGAATGCCGAGCAACGACGCCGCCGCCCGTTCGACGCGCAACAACGGCTCACGCCCATACCCCATCGTACACGGGAAGATTTCATCGCGCCAGCCAGTGATGACGCCATCGTCATGCAGTTTTCGCAACCCCGGCGCGATGGCGGCCGATCGCGCGTCGGGAGTCGTCAAGGACGCCGACGTCCGCACCGCGCCGTCGCTCGAGCGCTCGAGCGCGTCCGACCCGCATGCGGCGACTAAAGCGTCCGCGAACCACGGCTGAAGCGCTCCAACGGCGTGCCCATCGACAATAAATGGTACGTACGACGCGTAGTCCGCAGCGGTGATGGTGTTGCACGCATCGACGCGCGCTTGAAGGCGCTCGGGTGTGGATAAAGTCGCGACGGCGTCGGCGCTCGCCCGGGACATGATTCGTGACGCGCGCGAGACGCGCGGTGACGACGACGACGGTGAGGGTGACGAAGACGGCAACGACGACGACAGCGCGCGTGCGAGGTGACGACTCATATATACGCCGCGTCGCGTTATACAGACCGCGAGACTCGCGTCGCGTCCGTCTAAAGCTTTGACTTTTTGACTACAACTACAGTACGCCGTACATCATCACTACTATTACTACATCATCGCACCGCTCAAGCCCGTCGTCACGCACCTTTTTCCCTCGCCGCCCTCGTCCTCGTCCTCGTCCTCGTCCTCGTCCTCATCGCGAGCGCGCGATCGATACAAAATCCAAACACGGGTCCGACGACGCCTCGCGCCACGCGTTCGCACCCCACCGCGCTCACCAACGTCCACGGCACGACCGCCACCACGCCACCCTCCATCTCCAACCCGTACGGAAACGATAGCCACGCACCTAGCGGCCACACCACGCGCCGCGGAAGCGTAAACACCGGCACGGAACCGCGCGTAAAGCACGCCCACGCGCCAGCGCACGCCTTGGCCGCCGACAACCAGTGCGCGCACTTCAACGCCAACCGCGCGCGCGGCGTGCGCGCGCGCTCGAGCGCAGCCATCTTATCCTCGAGCGCATCCATGCGCTTTCGCACGCCCGCGGCGTCCGCGGCGTCGCCGAGTTCGCGCGCTAACGACCGCCGACGCTCGATGATGTCGCGCTGTAAATCCTCAATCGCGCGCGTATCGCACGCGCGTTCGAGCGCCACCTTGGCGAGTTCGATGACGAGGAATACCAGGGCGATGGCGATGCCGAATGCGCCGGGCGCCGAGGGCGACGGCGCCGGCGCCGAGGGCGACATCGGTGATGATTCAGTTGGACTGCTTCGGTGACTGACGACGATGACGCCTCTCTCGTCACTCTTCGACTCGCACACGCGCGCGGTCGCGGTCGCGGTCGCGGTCGATATATATATATACGTGTATATATTTATCATCGCATAGGCGACGTGTAGAGCGACGAGAGAGGGCGCGTCGTCGTGGTTTGGGTGCGTATTCATCGCCAACACTAAATCGATCGATTCGATTCGTCGGTGACTTTCTCTTCTTTTCGCATACGACGCATCATACGTGTCAACCAAGCCGTTGACGATTGGTACGAACACCATAGATACTACAGATGCCGCGCGATCCGACGAAACCGCGCGATGCGCCCGGGAAATACGGCGCTATGGCGAGAGATGAGGAGCACGGGGTGCGCGAGACGTGGCGCGCGGAAGACGAGAACGGGGACGATATGATGGAAGGATTCGCCACGAAACTCGTTGGATCGAGCGGAACCCGACATCGGAAACAACGGCCGGCGCCGCCGGCGGGTGAACCGCGCCCAGGGTTGATTAAACGATTCAAGAATTTTTGTTTTAACAACATGGCGTTGGTGTTTTTGGTGTACGTCTGCGCGGCGGCGGTGACGTTGGAACACATGAATGATGAACCTGATTTCGATACATTCATCGATACGGTGTATTTTATTGCGATCACGGTGACGACGGTTGGGTATGGAGATATGTCGCCGAAATCCGACGCGGGTAAGATTTTTGTCATGATGTTTATCATCGTCGGCGTCGCGCTCGCCGGGGTGATGATGACGAAAATCACCGATTGGATGTTGGAAACACAAAAGAATGCCGTCAAACGGAGCGAAGAGAAAGCCCAGGAAAGGATGCAGAAGGATTTAGCCAAGCTTAAGCAAAATTTGGGTGCGCGCACCAGCGAAGCCGAGCTCGCGCGGTCAATCTCAATCAAAGAAAAAGGCAAATCAAAAGTTGAAGCCAATCCCATCGCGAGCGCGTTGGTTGTGATTTCAATCGTCGTCACCCTCGGCGCCGTCGTCATGGGAGAATTGGAAGGTATCAGCTTTCTCGATGGGTGTTACTGGTCCATCGTGACGTCAACCACGGTTGGTTACGGGGATGTCACACCGAAATCGGACGACGGGCGAATCTTTGCGTCGTTTTACGCCTTCATCACCGTCGGCGTCATGGGCTGGGCGGTGGGGCAAATCGCGAGCTCGGCGATTTCAACGTCTGTAGAGGCGGCATCGCACGTGGAATCATTCAAGCTCACACCCGAATCGTTGGTACAAATGGGTGGAGAGAAAGGGTACGTCGATCAATACGATTTCGCCGTGGCGATGATGCTCGCCATGGGCAAGGCGACGCAAGAGGATTTCGATTTGGTGGCTAACCGTTTCAACGAATTGGACGTCAATCACGACAAAACGCTCGACGCCAAGGATTTACTCGGGCAGTAGAGTCATACATGCTACCAACCGCCCAAAACAACTTATGCAAAAAGATGACGAGAGCGGCGCAGTACGTCATACGTCACGGCACGATTATCGACTCGCGACACTCCATTTTGTCAACGCAGACGCTTTCATCAACACAACACAAGGGAACGAAACGAAACGAATCATCGTCTTGCGCGTATTGTAATGAAATATATCACGTCATGTCTTCAACGCTCACGGCGATGACATCGACGCCAACGGGGGCGCGCTCGGACCCCGAGCGTCGTCCTCGTCGTCGTGACTGTTCATATCTCGGCGCGCGACGCCCGCGCGGAACTCGACCGCCGACGCCGCCAACACCACCGCAGACGCGCACACGCACGACACAAACAACCAAAATCCCCATCCAAGAATATCACGCGACGCAGTGGTGCCGTCAGCGTCACCACTCACCGCTCGAGCATCCTTCGCGACGGATCGAATCGCTCGCGCGAGCGCAATAGACCCGCTCGCGCCCGTCGCGCACGCCGCCGTCCCGTACACCAGTTGCGACACCGAACTCACCATCAATCCGCGCGAGCGTCGCGTCATGGTGTAATACACCACGCACACGCTTTCCAACATCAAAAACCACGCATACGCCGCAACGCACGCCTGCCCAGCGCGCGCCAGTCCAATGTTCGACGCGCGCGCGTCCAACGCGCATCCTAAAAACGACCCAACCGCCGATCTCGCGCACCGCCCGCGCGCCACGTCGCCGTCATCCGCGAATGACGAAAACGACGCTTTGATTTCGCGCGCAAATCGCGCGAGTGACGACGCATCGGCGACGGCAACATCATCATCATCATCATTCCAAAAACATGGCCCAGTAAAGACGCCCGAATGCGCGACGCCGCGCACGCCGCGCACCCAATACCGCGACCCGATCGCGCACGCACACGCGCCCATGATTACGATTCGCATCGCTAGCGCGTGCGCGACGACGTACGCGCGATGCACCCGAGCGACGGCGGCGTCATTCATGCGTCAGTGATTGACGCGCATGGATGATTCGTAGCGTCGGTGCTACGGCGTCCACGCGCGGCGACGGCGCACCGCGCGCGATCGCGACGAGCGCGAGTCGCTCGAGCGAGGTGTGCGTGGGCGTCGAGCGCGGTGTGGTGCGCGCGTTCGATGCGCGGTGCGCGGGGAAGGCGGCGGAGGCGTGGCGCATCAATGCGACGCTGATTCATGATGATGATGATGTTTTGGCGGCTGTCGACGACGACGACGACGACGTCAACGCGGTGTGCTACGGCGACAAAAGCGCGTGTAATTATGTCTTCTTTGCCAGTGGACGCCGGGTGTTCGAGGCGGACGTGCGCGCGGTAAGCGGGAGCGGCGAACGAGGGACGACGCGGCGGTTGGGCGCGCACGCGGATTCCGTCAACGGATTGGCGTTTCTCGACGCACAGTCGACGTCGCGCGGTGCGGTGCTCGCGGCGTGTGATGATGATGGTGATGTCGTGATTTATGACGTGTCTGCGTCAGGGTTAGGGCGAGAGACGCGACGGATGAAGCACGTCGTCGGGGGCGCGGGGTGCGCGACGGCTGCGGCGTTTCGGCGAAAAAGGGGCGGCGCGCGCGAGTTGCTCACGAGCGCTACGGATTGTACGGTGAAGAAGTGGGATATCGATGGGAAATCAGTGCCTGTGGGGTCGTGGGACGTGCGTGCGATGGAAAGCGTGCGTGATGTCGCCGCGCGAAGGCGTTTGCGACGACGCGAGGCGGAGACGTCGTCGGACGCGAGCGCGCGGTCTTTTAATCCGCCCATGGCGCACTCGGTAGCGTGTTACGCGGGCGAGGTGTGCGAAGATGCCATTCCTGGTGTGCGTCGTGTCGCGGTCACGGCGTGTGGCGATGGATCTGTGGTCGTATTCGATGCCGACGCGCACGGAGGCGGCGGCGGTAAATCAAAGCATAAGAAGAGCGCCGCGGCGTCGTCGACGCCGTTTGGCCTTCGAGACGCGCAGTGCGTGCGACTCGGCGACATATCAGCAGAGTCAGCATTATCGCCGTCGTGCACGCGACATACCAACGCCGCGACGTGTGCAGACTTTGTACCTTGGAACGCGCGCGGCGCCGTCGTCATTTCAGGCGGCGTCGACCGTAAACTCATCGCGTGGGATTGGACCGCCGCCGCCAGACGCGCCGCCGACGACGACGACGACGACGATACCACGACCAAAACCACCGACGCCATCGCGCACGTCGCATGCGGGCGTAAAATCAACGGCTTCGCCTTTGACTCTGGCGCCCGTCCTGGAACCGTCTACGTCATCGACACCGGTTGCGTCGTCAAATCCTACGTCATCGACTAGCCATTCGCATATATCGCGCGCGCGAATCATATAGACACATAGTTATAGACAACAACAGCGCCGACGCCGCGCGCGAATCGCGTCGCGTCTGGCGTCGCCGCGTACGCGTAGACGTATGTAATCCTAGTCAAAATCACACACACACAAAAGTTGGTCCCCACTGTGCGATGCACGTGGACGACGAGCTCGCTCGTCGTCCTCGCGTCAAGCGACATAAAATGCGCGCACACACCACGACGACCGTCGACGACGACGTCGTGGCGCTCGCCTCGCGCGCGGGTGCGCGCACACACGACGTCCAAGTGGTGAAAACGTTTGTGGCGGCGGCGCTCCGATTGACGCACACCGACGACGAGTTCGACGCCGACGACGATCTCGACCGCGCCGAGCGCACTTTGACGGATGTATTGTTCACCCATGCGCTCAAGCACACCCATCGCGTGGTGTTCGCGGCGCTCGGGAAGGCGAATGCGCGCGCTGTGAGTCGCATCGCGCGCCATGTCATTCGCCGGTGCGTCGACGCGTTGACCCGCGCGTCGACGGACGACGATCAATGCGACGACGGGTTGGGGTGTTTACGCGCGTGTGCGGTGATGTGTGCGGTGTATGCGTCGAATCCGCGCTCGGCGTTCGAGCAGAGCGTGATTGATGGCGTGGATGACGCGTTATTGACGCGCGCGTTGGCGAGAGGGTTGTCCCGAATGCGAGACGAACACGCGACGACGACGACGCCTGAATGTGTAGATTTATTATCAGAGTGTTGTTCTTTAGCGTACGACGTGTTGAGTAGCGGACGTAGAATGGCGGCGCTGAAAGATTGCACGGGCGATGATGGGCGCGCGAAAGAGGTGACGCGTGCGAGAGAAGAGTTGATGCGGGCGTTGATGGACGCGTTGACGCTCGAGCGTTCGGCTTCGCGAGACGCGATGGTGACTGCCGGCGTCACGGTGGCGCGAGTTATGGTTGAAGAGCACGCCGATGCGAAAATGGCTATCGAGGCGTTCGCGCGTGGGGTGTACGGGAGGTCGTTCGCGGCGGTGGCGACGTCGACGTCGTACGCGTCTGGCGCTGGGGCGTTTTCGCGTTTCGGCGCGCTCGCCGTAGTGCGGGGTTTTATCATCGCGAGCGACGCTCGAGCGATGACGACGGCATTGTTTAGTCATGATGGTGATGATGATGAACGCAAGTACGTGTTCATGTACGACGACGTCTTGCCTGGAATATGTGAGGCTATAGAAGGCGCCGAGGATTCGCATTATAGATTTCACGCCGCGGCGTGCTTACGCTCGGCGCTTGAAAAGACGCGCGCGGCGACGATGGCAACGACGGCGGCAGATGCTCCTCCCGAAGCGTTGCTCGAGCGCGTGGCGTGGATTATTTCAACGCATTGGGACGAACCTTTGGGGCAAACGGTGCGTGAAATCCAAGCGTGCTTTGAGTGTTTGCTCGACATTATGACTGTCACAGCGAACGGCGACGAGTTTCTTCATCGCGTCGCGCGGCAGATTCTCGCACGGCCGATGGAGCAAAAAGGGCGATACTTGGCGTTGCGCGTGTTGCTTTCTCGCATCGGCGCGACGGCGTCGTTGAAGACGTCGACGTTCTTTGAAGATGACTTTTTACGTCAAACATTGAGCGCGATGAGCGAGACGTCCATCGCCCCAGCCGCGTCGATGATGCTTGGTGATTTGTGCGCAATATCGCTCGAAGAATCTCGCGGTGATGTTGCTGCGTGGCGATCTTGGTGGATGGATGACGTCATATACATCTTTCAGAGCGGCAGCGCGCGCGCGCAAAGCGCGTTGACGACGTACGTCGTGCCCATGTTGCTCAAGCTCGACCCAATGTCGGCGATAGAACTCATGAAACGTATCGAACGCGATGCAGGCGCCTCCGCCGTTGTCGCCGTTTTAAAAGTCTGTCGAAGCTTGCGCATGGTGGATGCGGAGTCCATCGCCTTGATTAAACCATTGGCGGCTGCGGCGCCAGACGCGCGTCCCGATGACGCTTTGGCGACATATGAAGTGCCTATGAAAATTTTGGAAGAATCATTAGTGAGCGCGAGCACGCAGTCAAGGCTTGACGTGCTTGAATTATTGTGTCTGGACGCGCGTAAAGGCGCGGTGACATTTCCGGGCACGCTCGAGTTGAGCCTGCTTCGTCGAATGCTCCCGCTCAATCTCAGAGGGTGCGTGTTTATATTTGTCCGCGTTTGCGCTTTTGTTTTCTCGTGGTGTGATCATTCGCGAGCCCTATGACGATACAACACCTTTAAGGCGCTGAAATCTATGAGGCATCCTTAACCTCCTACTCATTCGGAGGGCTCGCACTGGTTTCTCTCTTATTTTTTCTTTGACAACGAGCGCCATGCGTTTACTCACCACGAACGTCCGCGCTTATCAAAACATACAGGGAATCGGTGTCTTTTAGAAACACTGTAGTGACGCTCATGTCGAAATTCTTCACGCGCACGTGGACGTGCGTGAATAGTGTGGCGCAAAAGTGTCGTCGCCGCGGAGACGCGACGCGAAGAGGTAAAGTGCCACTCAAGAGTGCGCGCGCTGGCGATGAAGATCCTCTCGCGCGAGATATTGCTCGCGCGAAACAATGCCATGAATGGGTGAGTGAACTCGTAAGCACGCTCGTGATGAGTATTTATCCTGGTGCGCCGTTTGAGCGTCGATGCACGGCTTTAGATTTATTAAACGGCGTCGCGGAGTCGTGGATGTCCGCCGACGGCGTCGCGGACTCGTCGGGCATCGACGAAACAGACTTAAATGACGACTTGCGCATCGCACGCGACTTGCTCACGTCACCGTACGTGATGTGCACGAACAAGGCGTGTACAGATATGTTGCTCGGCGCGCTCGTGGATAGTTGGGAAAAATTACGCGTCACGGCGTTCGCGTTGTTGCGTCGTCATCCATCACCGCTCGCCGGATTGGAGACGCCCGCGCTGCTCGAAGCGCGCCTCACGTGGGCCATGGATCTGTTACATTCCCCGCGCTTACGCGAAAGCGACGCCGGTGCACTGCTCATCCGACTGCTTATTCGCAAGTACGCCTATGATATGCGATGGGACATTCAATTGAGTCCGACAATCAAGGTTACGCCGCCGAAAGCTGACGGGACGCCGCGCGCTGACGTTGGAGCGCATGTTTTAGGTACGTTGCGTACGCGCGACTCTTCATAATTGCGCGTGATAATCCCGGTGATGCTCTATTCAACAGTTGCTAGTACTGTCGTAGGACGTACTCCATCGCGGGTGCAGTCTCTGCAGAAATATTGTTGCCTGAGGGATGCGCGCGTTGTTTGGTTGATGTTTTTGTCATTTTCGTCGCGTCGCGTTTCGCTCTAACCATCATCTCGCGTATTTCTTGCGACACACAGAATCGATGTGCGACTTACTTGCCCATGACATTGCTTTAGCTGAAGCAGACGTCATGAAGGCGTGCAGGCAATCGCTAGCACACGGCGCTATATTATTGACTAGATACGCCATTCAAGAAATTAATTTCGTTGCGGAAAAGACGGACGCATTGCAGGTAAGTAAGGTTTCGTGCGAAACGCATTTATGGATAGATAGCGATGACGAAAACCAGGCTCCCTCTACTGAATTCCAGTGTGGATGACTGTCGGCTGAATCGAACAATTAATTACCCTGGCCAGGACCGAGCTATCGTATTTTGCGTGCGGTTTTTCATTCGCGAGTTTTGCTTGTTGCGCGCGTCCACTGACGACTCTTGTTCGCTTTTGCACTCACAGGCGGCGCTGACGCGCATGATGGCTCTCATGACGCGAGCTACGGAGTTAGCTTTAGGATTTATCAGCCAGCCGGACGCCCTAGGCGCGACTGCGGAGGAAGTCAAATTCGAAAGCGGCGGCTTCGACGATGGCATGGACGACGACGTTGCCGATGCCGACACGATGGACGACGACACCACCGACTCATGTGATCTCGCGCCCCGCGCGCAAATAATAACCACTGCGTGTTGGCTCACGGTGAAAGAAATCAGTCTACTCACAGGTGAAGTCACGGGCGCAACCGCGACTGCGGATATGTTGTCCCTCGACGCCTTGAAGTCTGCTGGTGAACGATTGTTCAATGTATTATTCACCGTCAAGCACACGGGCGCGATGGAGAAGACGCGTATAGGTACCACGGCATTGTGTGCGAGATTAATGCGGTCAAATGACGCGGCGTTGAATATGCTCCCGCAACAATGGCTCGATGAACTCGTCACCCAGCTCAGGCGTCCCGGGCAAGGCGTTAGAGACCGCGTACGTCGCTCGGCTGGGCTGCCTTACGCATTCATGTCCATTCTACTCGCCGAGCCCAGAGGTCAAACACGCGCGGCGCTCGAGCGTGTGTTGCCGCAATTGCTCGATGTTGCTGCTGCGCCCGATGGCAGCGAATCAGAGAACATTCCGCGTGTACACGCGTTCAACGTCATACGCGTCATATTTGCGGATCGCGACTTGAGTGTAGAAACCACCGCGCACGCTGCGAGGGGTCTGGAAGTATGTATTCGAGCGTTTTCGTCTCCGGCATGGGAGACACGAAACGCCGCAACGCTCGCCTTTGCGTCTTTACTCACCAAGGTGTGCGGGTGCATGAACATCTCGCCGCGCCGCATTCGCGACAGCTACGTGTCGAGTCGACGAGAAGTATCCGTGGTGGAATTCTTTCAGAGATTTCCGAGTTTGCACGCCTACTTGCTCGAAGAGCTCGCAACAGCCACGTCGATGATGACGGCTGAATCGTCGTTGTCCGTATCATCCGTGCATCCGAGTCTGTACCCGACGCTCGCGCTGCTATCGCGATTGACGCCGAGTAGCTCGTCGTGTGACAACGAAGGCAACGACGCGCATGCCGCCATCAATGTGAAGTTATCACCGTCGGCATTCATACCAAGTGTTCTGACGTGCGCGTCGGCTAAGTACCTCGCCGTGCGCGCGGCAGCGGCGCGCGCCTTGCGTCCGCTCGTGCCGCCGACAGAGGTGGCGATGCACATTGCGAGCGTACTTTCACCTTTATCTGACGCCCATGAACCGCCGCGTGTTGGATGTAATACCGCGCACGGCGCCTTGCTATGTGTGCATGAATTACTCATCGAGGCTTGTTGTTCGTCGTCGTCGAGCTCGGCGATGATGTGGGATGTCTTCCGCGCGGCATCGAATGGCTTGACGGCGTGCGCCAAAACGGCGGCGACGGTTCGCGTACCTTTGATTTCAGCCGCGTGGTTGCGTTGCGCGGAAGCCACAGCGCTGATTGCGAATACGTTTCTAGTAAACACTGACGCATGCGACGCCTTGGGTGATGACGGCACGTTTCACGAGCTCGTGCTGATGATGTGGCAATGCTCGGCGCCAGTGCTCTCCGCGCATGCCGAGCACCATCCCGGCGCGTCAGAGTGGAATAAAGCCGCCGCGGGCATCCGCGTGCGAATCGCTTTGAATTGCGACAGCGCGTACCGTGAGTACCGTTACGCTAGACTATGCAAAACGCATGACGAGTGGTTCGGGGCCGACATCGGTGACGTCACAGAGGCAATCATCGACGCGCTCGGCGCGAATACCCCGTACGAATACCGCGCCCAAGCGTACAAGGCTCTGTTTCATGGCGGTGACCATTTACCCATGGCTGACGAAACCAAAGATTTCGTACGCAACGCTTTGCAGCATGAAGAACGACACAGTGTCGTTCGCCGCGCGATACGAGTCGTGACAGAATGGGCGTTAGGCATGTCGGAGGGCGGAGATCATCATTTGCTCTTTTGGCGCATTGTCCTCGACGTTACGGTGAACAACATTAACGAACGCGTCCGATCCGAAGGCATGTGCTGTCTCGCACGTCTTTGTGCCGCTCAACTTCGTATTGATGCGTTGGAAACGGTGAGTTCTGGTCGTCTAAATGGATTCGTGCGCATGATACTCGATGGGTGCGACCCGTCAGCGTCATCTGAGAAGCGAAAAGCCGCGGTCCAAGCGTTGAGCTCGAGCAAACTCTTAGATTTTGTCCAAGGAAATAGAGTTAAAGACGAGGCAACGGGCGCACTCGCAGTCGACCTTTGGCGGTGTATGTTGATGCTCATCGAGGACGAAGATGTCGATATTCGCGAGATTGCATCCGAAACAGCGTCGAGCGCCATCGAGTCGGTTCGCTCGGGCGCGCAAAGTGAAGAAGTATTGCGCGCAATTTTCCAACACGTACATACAAACTTTGCGCAGTTTGAAGTGGCGATGGCATTCATGGTTGATTTAACCAAGGGTTTGTCGTATACGCGGTCGCAGTTCGACCACGTCCTTGCCCGGTCGACAAACATCCGTCGATTGTTTGACAAGGAAGCCGACAACGCGCACGCCGAGCCACTCTTCTTGGCACAACTCGCCGCGAAGCAAATGCACGCCTCGTGCGACGCCAAGACCGCGCAATGTGCTCTCGACGAGGTGATGGAAACGCTCACGAACATGAAAGACGCGCTCGAGGCGTTTGCGAGCCGAGATTCACGATGGGTTGGTGGCGTCACCGCTCACGAAGATTGTTTTGTACCAATCGCCAACGCGCTCATCGGCGCCTGGGCGTTCGAGGCCCGCATAGGTGATGATGACAAAGAACGCCGCGATCGATTGCAGGCGCTCTACACCGCACTCACCCCATTTGTCGCTCCGGCGTTACGCGTACTCATGCGCGTCAGCGATGTGAATGCCGATGACGTCTTTGCATCGGTTTCGCCTTGCTTTCTCGTTTAACTGTAGTATTAGACTTTAGGCTAGCTAGCTAGGATTTAGATTTTAACTTATTGCGATGTCGATATGATGCGCTTGACGGTGAGAAACTGCAAGGCGTCCACGTAATTTTGTGAGTTGTGGTCAATGGCTGTGCGCAGCGCCGCCAACGGCGACTCGGTGACTTCCTCGAGTTCCATTTGCAGCTTCTCGAGCACATCCTCGCCAGTGTGGCGCGTGAGCAAAGGCTTAGCCTCCACTCCGGCCTGATACTCCAACCAGTACAAATCTCCACACGTTTGATACAAGAACCGGTTGCGCGTAAACATGCCGCCGCCAAACGTTTGCTCTCGCCAATCGAGCACCGACCCAATAAAATCCATCTTTGTCGCCGCGCTAAACACTGGATCAGCGCTAAGCCACATGCGAGGAATGATATCTTTGGCGAGAACGTACTGGCGAACCATGGACGATCCTTTAGAAAACCCACACAGGCGTAAAATGTCATCCATCGTTCCCGCGCACTCATCCGTCCCGCGGCTGCTCAAGCGGTCGTACGCCAATACTGGTGGCGACCCAAACGTGCGCACGGGCATGATACGTTCTTCCGCAATACCGAGCTCTAAACGACATCGCGCGGCGATAATAAGCGCCATAGATCCTCCTAAAGAATGCCCCGTAAATGAAAACTTCCCCGTAAAAGTCTCATCCTCGATGAACGGCGCCACATCTCTCCAAAACTCATCCACCATCTCTATCACCCCTTGATGCGCCACCACGGGCACGCCTCGTTTCAGCGCCATCGGCCACACCTTGGCAATCTGCCAACTCAACTTATTCCTATCCGTGTCGGGCTGACTCCACGCTGCGCCGCGTATAACGATGTATCTTTCGTTCCGTCGCTCGCACGCGCACCACGCCGTGGCGCCGGTGACCCCGCTCCCTAAAACTTCAAACCCATCCCCATTGAACCACGCCGGCGTGGACGCGCCCTTATATATGAAATTACTCAGCCTCGCACACGTCGTCGCGCGAGTCATCTCCGTCGTGTCGCGCGTGACGTCGTCGTCAGCGTCGACAACGTCTTGAGCGTCATATCCAGGACTCGAGGCTGAGGACGCGAGCGGACGGCGAGCGCGCGGACGATGCGCGCGGCGTCGGCTCGAGCACGACGCGCGTGATGTCGACGCGAGCGCGGTGAAGGTGTCGCAACGCGCCGAGGACGTGGCGGCGCGCATGCGTGCGCGTGCGCGTGGGAGAGTGTGGGCTGAGTGGGTGAAATTTGAACAGAAGAATATTTCAACGAGGCATCGGGCTACGGGCTATGGGCTATCGCTACTACCGGCGCTCGTGCGAATGGTGCTATGGTGTACAGTGTTCCTTTCGTTTCATCACGGCGGCACGTCGCCTTGCACGTATCGCCGGGCTGGAAACCAAATTTTGTTAAAGAAGACGCGTCGATGGGCGTCTCCCAAATAAGGCAGAAATGGAAACATGCTCGACTTATAATTGCGTTCGCACGATTTCATCGCCGGTTTCAACTCTCGTGTGCGCGCGTGCGCGCGGTCGAACCACGTCGAGAGCGCGGTGAGGTTTACATCCGGCGCTTTGACGTGCGCGGGGAGATTATTCGCAGAGAACATGCCGTAGACGATGAACTCAAAACACGCGCGCGCGGAAATACTGTCATCCATGGACTGGTCCATGATGGAGTCATACAACGCTTTGTATACCTCGAGTGCGTAACCGCGAATGAATCTCCCAGGCATGATGAACGTCCCACAACACGACCGCACCGTGGCGGGCTTTAACGTCACGTTGACGCTTCGCAAGACATCCACGCACTTCGCCGTCTCCACGGCATCGTACGAGTCATCGCTATTCGTGCGCGCCGTCAGCAATCGCCGACGACCGCCGTTCCATTCTAGCGGCGCGAACGGCGTCTCTCGTCGCCCGCGGGCGAACGACAGCGTCACCATGGACTCTGGCGCGTAGCCGACGTCGTCGGCCGCGTCTACATCCGTGACGTTATTCCCACCAATCCTACGACTATACGCACCACCATCGTCGTCGCCATGCACGCGCAACATATCGTCATAATACGTCTTTATGCGCGTAAACACCGTCTCACACGACGTATGCCACGCCAACGCGCCGTGCCCGTGCAAATACGCCACCGCTCGAGGCGGCGCGTTGTAACGAAACATCGCCCAATCCCAGAACGCCGACGCATCTCGCCCGTAATTCGGAAACATCAACCGCTCGATCGCCGTCATACCGCTCGCGCATCGCCACGCCCTCGCCTTCACCTCTGCCCGCGTTCGACGATAGAACACAATCGTCGCGAGCGGTAAGTTCAAGTCCCACGCGTGATGTTTCGCCACGTCGTCGCGAGTCAAGAACTCGTATCCACCGATGACGACGTCGAATCGCGACGGCGACGTCACCGACGACGGATCGATCGCAACCACCGTGGACGCACACGAGATCGGCGACGCGCGCACCGCCACGGGTGGAGGTTTCGCGAGCACCGAGACGACGACGCGCGCGCTCCCATCATCGCTCGCGTAACTCAGCGCGCATAGGACGACGACGACGCACGCCGCGGCGAGCGTGTGCCACGCGCGCGACGTGGACGACGACAATGACGGCGGGTGCGGCGGCATCGCGAGCTCTGTGCACACGCGCGGCGCGTTCACGACGCACGCATGGAGCACCGGATGGCGATGCGAATGGGCGGTGCGCCTCGATGTGCGGCACTGTGCGACGCCGCCGCCGACACACGACGACGAACGATGGGGGTGTGCGTGCGCGCGGCTACGGTGGATGACTTGTGGGCCATGCAGCGATGCAACTTGCTGTGTTTACCGGAAAACTATCAGATGAAGTACTACTTGTACCACGCGTTGAGCTGGCCATCGTTGTTACAAGTCGCGGACGTGGACGGCGCGGTGGTGGGGTACGTGTTGGCCAAGCTCGATGAGGAGTGCACGGATGAGGTGCGGGGGCATATTACCTCGCTCGCGGTCGTGCGCACGCATCGTAAGCTTGGGTTGGCGGCGACGTTGATGCGCGCGGCGCATAAAGCCCTGGACGAATGCTACGGCGCGACGTGCGTGAGTTTACACGTGCGCGTGAGCAACGAAGCGGCGATACATTTGTATAGGGATGTTTTAGAGTACGAGTGCGTGGATACTGAGGCTAAGTATTACGCGGATGGTGAAGATGCGTATAACATGCGGTTGACGTTTGGGAAGGGCGCGAACGTCGGGGACGAGGCGGCTGACGTCATCGAACGCGTCGTCCTCGATCCTTAACGAATCCAACGTCAAGGTTGATGACGATATTTGACGTAGATTTTATACTCACACACACGCATAGCACAAGAAGCGAGACGTTCGCGTCGGCGCTCGTAGGTTGTAGTTGAAACTGATGAACTGAAACACGCTCAACGCCGTCGACTATCTTCAGTGCGCGACTGTCGCCTGACTGCCTGACTGCCGCGCGGTCGACATGGCGGCGTTTGAAGAACTCGGGTTATGCCCTGAACTCATCGCCGCCGCCGACCGCGCGTCGTTCACGCTTCCGACGCCGATACAAAGCGAAGCCGTGCCGCTGGTGCTCACTGGCGGCGACGTATTGGCGAGCGCGGAGACTGGTTCGGGGAAAACGTTCGCGTTCGGCGCGCCCGTGCTGCAGCTCGTGCACGAGAGCATTGTGGAGAGTCGCCGCGGGCGCGTGGTTGCCGCGCGCGAGGTGGCGAACGACGATGAGGCGCTCGGGAAGAGGTGCGCGTGGAGCTCGACGGCGCGGTCGGCGTCGGCGGCGTGCGACGTTTCGACCGGGGTCATGCAATCGCGCGCCGCGCACGCGTGGGCAGGCGTGCGTGGGACGTACGGTGTGCGCGTGAGAGACTCGTCGGGCGAGAACGCGCGCGTTAAGGTGTGTTATGAGATTGAAGTGCGGGACGAGGGGTTGTGTCGCGTCGGGTTCGGCAGTCGGTTCGCGGCGCTCGACGGTTTAGGCGCGGATGCGCATTCGTACGGCTACGGTGGCACCGGGAAGAAGAGTCATAATAAAAGTTTTGAAAATTACGGCGAAACATTCACGAAAGGTGACGTCGTGGGGTGCTTGCTCGATTGTGAGAACGCGCGAGTGCGCTTTACGAAGAATGGACGCGATTTGGGCGAGGCGTTTACGCTGAGCGAGCAAACCATAAAAACGGTGTTGTTTCCAGCGGTATGCGTGAAAAACGCAGAGTGCGCGGTGCATTTTCAAGGTAAAGATTTCAAGTTCCCCGTGCCGAGCGGGTACGTGCCGTTTGGGGATCTGAAAGGATCGGAGACGGTGTCTGGCGACGCCGACGTGGAGGACGCGGCGTCGAGTGGCACGCGCAAGCCTTTAGCACTTATTCTCGAACCAGCACGAGATTTAGCCGAGCAAACGCACGAGTTTTTCTCCACTTTTGCGCGCGAGTTCCAAGATCCCACGTTGAGCGCTGGGTTGTTCATTGGTGGTGTGAAAGAAGGGCCACAGCACGCGGCGCTGCGCGAAGGCGTGGACATCATCACAGGCACGCCCATTCGTGTTTTAGAGCTCGTACAGAATGGCAAGCTCGACGTGTCTCAAGTTCGTTTTTTCGTGCTGGACGAAGCCGATCGTCTTCTGGACACTGGCAACCAGCCGACGATTATGAAGCTCTTTGATCGCATGCCTAAACACGGGAAAGCGACGCATCGTTTGCAAGTCATGTTGTTTTCGGCAACGTTGCATTCACCTGAAATCAAAGCCCTGGCGAATACCCTCACGGTTAACGCCACGTGGGTGGATTTAAAGGGCAAAGAAGCCGTGCCAGATACCGTTCATCACGCCATGGTGCTCGTGGACCCGGCGAACGAGCCAAATTTGGACGCGCTCGAGCCCAAGGCGGAGACGGATCGCGCGCATTCGCTCGCGAATACGCTCGATGGCGATGACGCCGCGAGCGAGGCGATAAAACGTTTGAAACCGCACATCGTTCGGCGAATCATCGATACACACGAAATGGATCAATGCTTGATTTTCTGCCGCACCAACTTTGATTGCGACAATTTGGAAAAGTTTCTCAACGAATGCGGTGGCGGGAAAAAGTTTCGAGGATCCTTTGTCGCGGGTGTCGAAGGCAAGTATTCGTGCTGTGTATTAGGCGGTGCAAGGCATATGGATGAACGCAGGCGTAACTTGCAGGCGTTTAAGAATGGCGATGTGCGCTTTTTGATTTGTACCGACGTCGCTGCTCGGGGTTTAGATATTAAAAATCTCCCATACGTCATCAACATGACGCTCCCGGACCGAAGCGAAGACTACATCCACCGCATCGGCCGCGTCGGTCGCGCGGATACAATGGGGTTAGCCATTTCTATCGTCGCCGCCAAGAAAGAGCGCGTTTGGTTTTGCACGAAGAAAGGATACAAACCTTGGTTTGATCCGAAACCTGACGACGTAAAGCTCACAAAGGATGGCGGTCACACGGTGTGGTACGACGAGCCAAAGTTGTTGAAAGATATCGAAGCGCGCATAGGATCGTCAGTGAGCCATCTAGGGGCGAAATTCGAACTCCCCGAAGCGTTTGGTGCCGCGGGCAAGGGTGCATACGGCAAGGCGCGTGGTGATGAAAAGGCGAGCGAGGAATTAAACTTGCACTTGGAGGCGTACCGACCAAACGTGCGAGCGCTGGCGGCGTTGGAATCCAAGGTGCAGCTTTCTTTTTGGGATTTGAAGCGCAAGTTTGCGTCGGTGTCTTAGAACGCGTGCACCGCGTGATATTAGCAATGTATGTAATAGACGTGCACGACCATAGCGATACCATTAAGAAGTGCGTAAACATTACAAAAAAAGAAGCATCAAGGTTTCGTTTGTCATTCGATTTCTGTGATTGCTGCGGCTCCGGCTCCTGATCCAATGCACATGGACGTGATGCCGATCTTTCCTGAACCACCCCGACGACGTAATTCGTGAATTAATGTCGCCATACATCGCGCACCGGTGGCGCCGAGTGGGTGCCCGAGTGCAATTGCTCCCCCGTTTACATTGACGCGCTCTGGGTCCAATTGCAACTTCTCAACGCAATACGTCGCTTGCGACGCGAACGCTTCATTGAGCTCGTATAAATCAACATCATTCACGCTCAAGTTGACCGCTTTCAACACTGCTGGAATGGCTAACGCAGGACCAATACCCATGATAGCTGGGTCGCAGCCGACAGCGACAAAGCCGCGCCACGTAGCGAGAATTGGCAACCCATGCGCCTCCGCGTACGAACGTCTTGCCAGCACGACGGCAGCCGCACCGTCAGAAACTTGGCTCGCGTTACCAGGTGTCGTGCTCCCACCTTTCTTAAACACCGCTGGGAGCTTTGCGAGGCTCTCAACAGTCGTGCCCTCGCGAATACCATCGTCCTCACTCACAACGACGTCGCGCGTCTCACCCGTTTTGGGATCTGTTTGCTTGGTAAACACCGGAATAATTTCATTCTTGAATCGCCCAGTGGCCCGAGCGTTCGCCGCTCGCGCATGTGACCGAGCCGCCATGGTATCTTGCGCTTCACGCGTAATTCCCCATCGTTCGGCGACGTTTTCGCTCGTGACACCCATAGGAATCAAGCAGTTTTGCGCATCCAAGCTGGACGCAACGCGAGGGTTAAAGCCACCCTCCCACTTCATCGGATTCGCTGTCATCGTCTCCACTCCAGCGCCTATGCCACACTCATAGTACCCAGCTTTAATGCTCGCCGCGACGTCCGCGCACGCCTGCAACCCAGACGAACACTGACGATTCACCGTACGCACCGGCACCTCTTTCGGGAAACCGGCGAGAAACCCACCGATACGAACTTCATTCGCGCGTTGGCTCGAATTCCCGAGGACTGAACCTACGACAATATCACCAATATCGTGCACGTTCACCTTGCTTCGCACCACGGCGGCTTGTAACACCGCGGCGATTAAATCATCCGCGCACGTTTGAGCTAACCCGCCGCGCTTGGCTCGCGTAATCGGCGTTCGACACGCGTCTACGATGACCACGTCATCCGGAGACTTTGTAAACTTCTGTACGAATAGGCGGAAAACATCGCGACACACAGGTCACGAGCACGCGTCGTCAGTCACGGGTGATGCGTCACGCGTCGATGCGAGTCCCGACGTGAGTCCCGGTCGAGAGCGCCCAGTCGCGTCGCCAATCCAATCCAATCCGCGCGCTCGAGCGTCGACGTACCCCAGCGCTGTTTGCGACGCCAAACGTATTCGTAGACTGTGTGACCACGTGCGAGGCGATCGTCGCGACGCGTCGGCGCGAAGCATCGGGAGCGGACATCGCGATATAACCTGCGACCTGCGCGGCGAGGACTGAGGTAGTTAGGGTACACCGACGCAGATTTCGCGACGACAGACAACGCGCGTCCGCGCAGGTTAGAAATCGGTGTTGAGACACAACGCCACGCCTTGTAAAGTCCATAACGCGGGATGATCCACCGATGTTAGGTCAGCTTCGAATACCAGTCCCCGGCCCATGGCGTCGCGGCGGTTTTGGGTAAAATATACGGGACATTTAAACGACTTTGACGACGACGCGGAGGTTGATGACTGGGACCGCGCCGTCGTCTGCGTCGGCACGAGGCGTAATATTGGAAGTTCACTCACGAGTACCTTGTCGTGTTGCGATGCGAGGCATTGATTGTGATGATCCCAACTCGCGCCTTCGAGGAATAATCCAGTAATGTAACATCCGAGCTCGGGTTTGGCGAGAATTTCGTCTTCGCGCGTGAATTCTGTGACTTCAGTGTACATCGCGCTCGCGTCGAGTGGCCAACCTTTGAGACGACATGCGCTTTGAATCAACGCCGCAATGTAGGTTTCGGGGCAATGTAATCCACTCAACCACATCACTTTTGGCTCACCGCGAGTGGACCAGGATTTAAATTGCTTCTCGCGTCGCTTGTACCACGCAATCCATGATTGGACGTCTTTGTCCGTCGGCGGCGCAGCGCTCTTCCATTTGTCAGGTACACGACCGCGCGATAATGCGTCAGATATGGCGTCTAATTCTGGTGACATTCCAATTTCTCCGCTCAGAGCCTTAACGAGTTCGCGCAATGAGTGCTTGAGAACATCTTTGAGCGCGTTATGACGTTCAAGTTCTTGAAACAAGACAACCGTCGTCGGCGATGGCGTTTCAGAGGACTCATCAATAATTTGTCTCTGTATTTTAGCCACATCAAACGCATAGGCGTCATTCGTGACGACTAATAAGATTTCATTTACGATATTCGTCAGTACACTGTTCTCGTTGGTGTTCGTCTCGACATCTGTGCCGGTGTTATTCTTCTGCGTGGACGTCGCGGACGCTGGCGCGACGGCGACGAGTTTACTTTGCAGCGACAAGACGTTGGACCATAGCGATTTCGCGGCGCGTGTTGAATGCGCGACGTCTGCGTTTGAATGCAACCCGAGCACTTCTGGCGTCTGCATATCTGGTACACTATCGATGCTTTCTATTTGAGCATCGTAAGACGCATCTTTTGATGGCAACGCGTAATGCACGTTTGTCGCGCCGTTTGAATAAAACATAAACTGTTGAAAGCCGTCGAATAAAAAGTCTCCAAAGTATTCATCCAAGTATGCGTTGAGCACTCGACGATCGTAATTGTCACTTACGCGTCCTCCATACATGGCTTCACCGATTAGATACTTCAATGCCGTCCATGGAATCATCTTTGTTGAAGAGCCATTGTTCGCGGCGGAGGATACTTTAGCGCAATACGTCTTGATCAAGCTAAACGAGATTCTAAAGTCAGTCTCGTTGAAATCGTACGCCACATTCCAACCAAGCTTGCCATACTTTCTACGTTCTTGCACTGCGGCATGGAAAAACGCGAGGACGTACGTCAACGCACGGAAAAACTCGTTTCGGCAACCGCTCAAGACGTCTTCCGAAAGACGCGCGTACGAAGCCTTCATATTCATTTTCAATCCGTCCGGCGGTTCGGTCACAACTTTCAAGCTTCGCTGTAAAATTCCAATGGGGAATGTCTTGATAGGGTCAGTGGTGAGCCATAACCGGAAGTCTTTGTGCGGCTCAACCAAGCCATCAATTACTTTTTCGAGCGTCGAGAGCCATTTAGGAAGAAGATGGCAATTTTGTAACATGAGCCACAGACCGCGCGACGCGCACGACTCTATGAGTTCTTCCGCTTTCGCTCCCATGCCTTGACCGAGCGCCATAAATTTCAACTTTCCGCCAGGTTTGAACCCCATGTTTTCGCCGAGGGCGAAAATATCAAACGCAGGATCAGCGCCGGGAGAGAGAACAAACACCACCGGCGTGAACGCCGATGAGAGCTTGTAAATGCTCTCATAATCAGAAATTGGCGGTGTGACGAAGCGCACACCCATGGTTTCGCAAATGTAATTGGAAACTGCGCTCGTCACGCGATCTAATCGCGCGCATCGGAGCAAACACAAACGTTCAAAGGATGATAAAGAATCGGAATACCCATCAGGAAGTGCAGACGCTTCGGGTTTCTCGCAAGAATACCACGCTCGCCATTCGTCAGCGTTGACTAAGATGCGTTGTAAAACCCCACTCAGCGCACTCGTTGACGAAGATGAATCTTCTTTAACGCACTCTTTCGCAATGTGAGTGTCAAGATGCACCAGATCTTGCCAACCGCGCTCAGACCACCACGGTAAACGTTCGACGTCAGCCGACGCGTTGTCCAGCGATACGTTGCCCTTAAGAAAGAATACTAAAAGCTTAGCGTTCATTCTACCTTCGCCATCTTCGATGCGTGTCGTCATTTGAAACGAAAGGGCCAGCTTGTCACGTTCAAATAAACCCAAACACGCAAACTTGTACACATCATACGTCAAGCGATCGATAAGACTACTCAAACGAATGTCCAAATCATCATTCGGCTGAGTGGCTCGCAACGTGTTTATAAAGACATCCAAGAAACTTGAGAGCGAGTACTCGTACATGGGATTCAGATTCGACAGCGCACTGACGACGAAAAACAGAATAGCACCGCGCTTTGCGACTGGAGAATAACACGATTGAGCTTTGAAAAGTTCCTTGGCTGCTTGAGCCGCCAGGATGAGCTTTTCTGAAATCTCAGTTGACTTTGTCTTTGCACTTTCAAGCGTCTCGATGAGCTCGACGTTATCAACAATTTCGCCTTGTGCGATCGAGAGCTCATGGAGCAGTGTATCTTCAAGCGTTTTCAGTAGCGCTCGATTCGTGACAGTTTCCTTGACCAAGTTTTCACGTTCAGTCTCAAGATCTGGGCGCTCTTGCTTGACCGTGACATTCAATAACTGTTCTTGCAAACCAGCTTCGGTGACTGAATAGTTGATTATAATCATTTTACCACTTACATCCGGGTCGTAATGAGGATTTGGCAACTTTGTCGTCATGTAAAGCCTAAAATTATCATCCCATTCAACTTCAGAATCGCCGAGCTTAATCATCTTTGCTCCGTTTGGCGCGTAATGGAAGCTCTTATTCAGCACTGGATTCAGCACAGGGTCGATGTATTCGCCAACGTTCTCGATAAGGAATGGCAAGCCATACTGAATAGCGAGTTCAAGCTGCTTCAAAAAGTCTGCATCCGTCTGTCGCTTGACTTTGCCTTCGAGTGCGGAGCCTTCACGCGATTTAATCCATTTCACCGCTTGCATTTGAGGATCTATGCACAGCGGGAATCTTTTTGCTCGCATGGTGAGCATGCCGTTTTGTACGCTCAATTCGTCCCCAGGCAGTCCATCGGCGGCCCATGAATTCAGTTCGTTGTCATCCGTAAGCAGCGCTTGCAAATTGAAAGGTTCGCTCAATGGCACGCCGAGAGTGCGCAGATTGCTCTCCAAAAAGTCATGAATGAATTGCTTGCGAAACTCAAACGTGAACGTTCCAGCGTAACACAAAAACGCTGACGTTAGCAAACAATCACCAATTAGCTTTTCTTTACGTGCACGAAGCTCTTGCATCTCAGTTGTCCATCGAATTTTTTCGCTCGACAAACCAGTAATCAAGCGTTCCGCTGCGTTCAAGCGGTTCGCCATAAGCTCTGCACTTTGCTTCAAATCTTGCTGTTTCGCGCTCTTCTCTTCAAACTGCGAACTAAGTTGCTTTAGTTCCGCTTGTAAGCTTTTCAACTCTGCTTTGGTCTCCGCCAACTCGCGTTCTTTAATTCTCAAAGTCTTTTCAGCTGTCTCGACCGCGGCACGCTTTGGATTGACAGTTCGAGCAACCTTGTTGTAATTAATCATCGCGAATACCCACTTCAGCAATCCAGCGCCGGCAGTTGAAATCTTCATCACCTCATCAGGGTTGAATTTTGAGTCTTTCGTGTACTCTCTGAGCGCCTTCATTTGCTTTTCTTTGATGCCATCTTTGTCGAATTCCACGAGCGAGCGCAAAAAGTTTGTATCCGCCATCATCCCCTTGGCTCCCGTCCATGAGACGTTTGGCAAACCTTTGAGGATCATCACGCATTCACATACGCGCTGCACAGCAATGTTTGGTTTCGCAAATGACCGAATTTCAGTGATTTCATCCTTCTTCAAATTATTCAAAGCTGCCGCAGCTTCTTCCAATGCTGGAATTGCGGCTTCTAAATCAGCCTCGGCTTCAGTCTTTTCCTTGGCAATGCGAGCCGAATCTTTAACGAGCTCTTCTTCTTTACTCGATGCGTTAGATGCTTTCGTTTCTACTTCGCTCGTGCGTTTAGTGATCTTATCCAATAACTCATCGCATTCCGTCGCTTGTTGCGTCACGACGACTTGCGCGTCGTTTAGTTTGGTGCGCATCGCGTCAACTTCGGTGCTTGCCTGAATGAGCTTGTCCAATCCGCCACTCAAGCGTTTGATCGATGCATCGATGGTAGATCGTTGTGTGTTAAGTGACGTTTCATACGCGGTAATGAACTCCAAGTAATGTTTCGGTGTCACGTAATTGTGTCTCTTTAACTCCTTCTTAAACTTTTCATTTAGCGCAATCGCCGTGCAGTGTGTGTACATGACGTGCTCGTTGATTCGTGATGTAAACTCCTCGGGCACTCCAGCATTTAATAACAACGAAGCACTTACTTCAAGCAGCGCATCTTTAGGCCATTCTGTGAACCAGTCGATCACGGTGTTGTTTACCAATCCAGGAAAGTTGCGACAACGATGACGTAACTGATCTCCAATCGGCGACATGGCCAAAACGATGTGTAAATTCGTCCGACATCTATCGATGAGATATCTCCAGCCATCCTCACGATTGACGGGAATTTTATTTGATAGTAAATCTTCGCGAATAGCATTCACCATGGCGTCCTTTTCTTCGTCGGCAAAGAGTGCGGGAACCGTCCCAGTGGTGAGCATGTTGTTTATCAATTCTAAAAATCCCTCCTCGACGACGTGATTATCGGTGAACAAAAACATCGTCGGAAGATTTTGCACACCCAGAATATTGTACAACTTTTTCAAATCTTCTCTGAATGTCGTGTCATTGTATCCACGCGCAAGCGTGATCTCGAAAACCTTGCAGTCCGCCATTTCAGCCGCGAGGCGCGCGAGCGATTGCTTGCCGCTCCCGCCGACGCCGACCAAGAGTGCGTGACCATTTTCTGTTCGTAAAACTCGGTGTATTCGCGTCAAGTGTTCCAGTGCGTGATCAAATAATACGAGTTGCATAGGTGTTGATCCATCTTTCAGCTGGGCGTTGCGATTTGCAATGACTTGTTCAAACCAAGGTTTTATTGCCGCGTACGTTCCCACATCCTCATACACTCGCTTGCGAACAATCAGCGAATCAGTAACCTCTGCACCGCTAGCATCGACGACGTGCGACGCGTTGGACCGCATGCTATCTTCATGGTCATCACCGGGAGCGAAATCAGCAAACAACGTCGGGTTCGAAGACATGACGGTGATTTCATCTTTATACTCTTCATCGCATCGCTCACGGATAAGCGACGCGACTCTGTCGAGAACAAATGTTCGATCCTCGTTAGAAATTAACCTGTCGTGAAAGACACGAATAGCCTCATTGCGCCACAGACGAATGAATTCTGGCGTTGTCGAAATCACAGCTGGCGTCGCGCGAGACATTCCTTCAAATATTCTACTTAAATCGCGGAGGTTGAAAATGTAGTGAAATCGGCTCGGCGTTGGTAGAAGCTTGGCGACAACACTCTTGTATAAATCCAACGTCATGTCGACGATAACTTCATCTGAGCCAGCAGCTAAATTCAAACTTTTGGAAGTGTTTCGAATAATGGACCCATAAATTACGCGCAAATTGCTCTCATCAGGCGTTTGCATCTCAAACACTTGAAACATGGATACAAACCGAGGATCAACGACGCTTCGAGCCCCACCGGGATGACCCATCGCGGCTATGTATTGAATATCCTTCATCTGGAGCCAGTTTAGTTCTTTTCCACGATTATATGTGCCACTGCGACCAATCATAAGTTTGAGCAATGCAATGGGCTGCTGCGTTCCGTACGTATCAACTCCTGGCATGTTCAAATCGTCAACAAAACATAGTAAACGCTTCCCGACAGGCGGACCCACGATATCTTTTGTCCGCTTGTCCACAACATCCATTATTGAACTATGCACATCAGCAGCAGTCGTGCGTGAACTGAAGTTCATTGTCACCGTGTTCGTCTTGCCGTCTTTCAAGCGCTCTTGTAGATAATTTTTCACCACAACGGTTTTGCTCGTCCCTGAATCCCCCGTGAGCAACGTGTGTGAATCGTTGGCGCACATCACGTCAATCAACCAGTTCGTCCGGATGGTGTGTGCCGTGGATACTAAAATCGAAGAAAATGGCGTCTCGGGTGATGCAGTGAGAGGCGTCGTCAAACTCGCCCACTCGTACCACGAGTTTCGCGTAATATCGAATCCGTAATCGTACAACGTATGCTCCGACGGCATACAATAATCACGATTGGCGAGTGTTTTTAAAAACTTGTCAAAGCGTTGTCGGTCCGATTGACCCACTGTTTCGACAATCGTCGCACCGAACGACCACGTGATGCTGAACACGAGCGCGGATTCAATAGCGACAGCGCGTACATTTTTGTCCATCGCGTCTGAAATCGACGACGCGTCCAAGGTATTCAGAAAGTTCTTCAGCAAAACACAACACTGCTTCACGACTGATATCATCGGGCGCTCGAGTGACATACGTGGCGATGCTATTATGGAACCATCTAGGTCCACGCCTCGGAAACAAAATGCATCCACGGCATCTAGATATTTTTCAAACAATTTCTCGAGAAGAGTGCGATGGGCTTGATTCACGCCATCGCACCACGTTTTCAAAAACGGTTTATGACCAAGATTCTTCGGATCCACGTAGACCATACCACATCGACTAACTGTCGCCGGTGACGCATATTTCAAATCAGCCACTTCAAACAACAATTTGCAATGATCTTGCAGGCGAATGCGTTCCCCATTCGGCAACGTTAGTAGGCGATTGTCATCCATAACACTATTCATATTTTCAACCCACACTGCATCCACATCTCCATCGAAAACAATGTACTTGAAATCATTTTCACGCCCATTCGGTAAAGGCTTGTTCGCTTCTCGGAAAATATTCGACAGCAGGCCATCCGTCCAATCGCGCGTATCTGGATCAAGTTCGCCGTACAGTTCAGATACCGACTGTGCCTTTGGATTAAGAATATACAACTTTGTATTTCTACCCATCGCTGTTTGCGCGCGGGCGATAGTTTCGAGAATCACAGACTTTCCGCCACCAGTTTCGCCGACGAGCATAGTCGTGTGTCGAGTCAGCATTGTTTCATACAATTGAATAATCTTGTCCACCTGCTCTCCGGGCTGCGACATAATTTGATACCCATGCTCAGCAAGATCTTTTTCGATGACGGCGTTGAGCGCGGGATAACTTATGCGAGGACATGCCAACCCAGGAAACAAATCATTGATTAATCCCAAGAAAAGTTGCACGTCATCAAACACAAACTTTGGAAGATTCATATCGCGTAACGCGCGCATGAGAACAACATCTTCGGCCAGTTCTGGGGAATCTCGCTTCAATGATCCCGCCATAACGAGCACGGACTTAAGTGCACGTAAACCAAAGTCGTAGTGCGATTGCTTACTAAGTTGCTCTTTAGCCAGACGATATAACATTGTCATCTTCTTTGCAAGGGGCTTCGCCGAGTTGAATCCTTCGCTGAACAGCATGATTTCACAAATTTGCTCTAAATCCGGGACAATCATCGTCACTGGACGAAAAAGCGCCTTGAGGTTATCTGGCAATTCAGTTCTCCCAGCGTACCCGGGATTCATAGTTATGAAAACACCAGTTCGAGAATCACACTTGATCTCTTTGCCTTCAAACTGAAATCTCTTTAAATTGTGTTTGAGCGCTTCTTGTATTTGTTTTATTTGAGACGAAACCACTGAAAGCACCTCGGCTTCGATGCGATTAAATTCATCGAAACATCCCCACGCACCGCACTGCACCAATCCGCTGAATATGGCGCCCATAGCCTTGTAATCGAGCCCCTCGCCACAATTGAAAACAACGCAGAGCAGCGCCATGGATTTTGCGAGATCCTTCGTTGTCTCTGTCTTGCCAGTACCTGCGGGACCACTCGGCGCGCCACCGAGTCGATAAGTCAACGCTGTCGTAAGCGTGATATAACATCGGTCAGTGAGTCCTGTGATGACTAGTCGGCCGTTTAATCCCATGTATTCATATCCGTATCTGAACTCGCCACTGCATTGGTTTATGATGATATCGTCTTTCAATTTGTCCCACTTGAAACGCAGCTGAGACTCCCATGCAAAATCAGACTCGTCTAATACAGAATTGCGCACGAGTGAGTCTATGATATCTCGAGCGTGAACGTCGATGATGATCAAGGTGTTGACTTTTTTGCGTTCACACGAGCTTAATTCACCGCGAACCATTTGCGTTAAAAGCTCAAGTTGTTTTGTAAGCTTCTCGCTATAGTTACGCATCGCAAGCTTATTTCCTTTTCTTATTGCTTCAAATACACTTTGAACTTCCCAAGTCCACCAGATTTGCGATCCAACTAGAGTTATCATTCCAAGTTGCTCTTTGATCCAGGCGTCTCGATTACACGCAAGATAACGGGCGACGCCATACTTGCACAATGCGCGCAGCGTCATTCGAATTTCTTCCTCCACAGCTGACATCCAGACTTCAACAGGTCCTTGAATTTTTACGGGAGACTTGAACTTGAATGATTCTCCCTCAGCAGAAGCGACTCCGACAACAGATTTTTGATCTGACGCAAAGATGAGCTTTGCGCAATTGTCAAAAAGCTTCAACATGTGCTCTTGAATTAGCGTTGGATCGGATGTGCCAAGAATTGACAAGAGCTCCTCATCAGATATGAAAAAGAAACGCGGGAACGCATCTCTTTTCGTGTCCAAATACTGACTCAAGCTCTTTTGACAAATTTCTAAATCACCGCGCAAAGACTGCAACATCTCGAGTCGCCCCTCAGATTTACACATATCCAACACAAACTTTGTTTTGACTGTTTCTGTCATAAGTTTACGTATAGCCGTGTCGATTTTGTCAAACCTATCAGCTTCTTCTGGAAGTTGCATTCTGATGTCATCTGAGCCACCAAAAATACTCAACAGATACATCCAGCGCTGTTGCGTATCTGTCCACACTTGAAGCACATTTGACACGAGAGAAAGTGTGGCTTCCCACTCTCGCACCGTTTCAATCATTGGATTTGCATATCTACTTGCCGCCATACTTTGAAGCGTCAAACCGGTGTCCTCCAAAGCGAGTGTGATTTCCTCGACGGCGCACAAAACGTGCGTTGGCTGAGAGTGTTTTTTACTCGTTCCTTTCGAATATGGACGCAAATCAAACCGCATCTCGCTCCACGATCGATCAATTGCGCTTAAATCATTTTCTATCTTCAACTCTTTTTCTGCCGCAGTTGTAATGTCCATGATTTTTTGTGCTTGCACATGAGGCTGCATTTCAATCAAATGTCGCATCGTGAGTTGCGCAATGCTCAGTTCAGAGGAATCAGATACTCCGACAAGTTTGAACATTGCTTGCCAATGTCGAGGTCGAATCGCTTCAAGTTTCAACCCATCAATCAAATTTAAATCTGTTTCGATGTCACTAATGTCTTCTTGAATCGCGGCAAATAGTCTGTGACTATGCAAGCGCTCGGGGAGCGCCTCCAGCTGAGACCGACCAAAGACAACGACGGATGCTTGAACGTTACTTATGACCACGTCAGATATGAGAGTGTCGTGCATCAAATGTAATTGATCACGATACGCCCGTTGGCACTCGTAAATGCTCCCCATCGACTCAATGTCAACTTTTGCGCGTATGAGGGAATCAAACGATGCGTGCTCGACGCCAAAGACGCGCTCGCTATCTCGAATATCATCCAACGTTTCAATCATCACTTGTACTTCTTCTTGAAGCGTCTCGAACTTCTCATACCCAGCGTCGAGATTTTGCAAAAGATCTGCGCATGTTGGACCCTCGGACGCGAGCTTTGCGACGAATTCGTTGCATTCTTCTTGAAATGCTCGAGTCTGGTCGCGCAACTCGGACTTGCATTCAATGAGTTTCAATTTCACGTCGTCGCAAACCAACTCGGCGCGTAGTCGAAGTGCGTCAAATGCTGGTATCATCGATGACGCGCGCATGATATTATCATCGCTATGCTTGATGCCATACTTGCGCCGCACCGCAAATCGATTGTTGATGTCGATACACTTTAATTCAGTCTCGCTATCCTTGCGAACGTCTCGGACAGTTTTCATCAAGACTTTCATCACACCAAAGTCTGCTGATTCAGTAGCGAATATCTTCTCGCATCGTTCGTAATATTCGTAAATGCCTGCCATTCTGCTTATATCGACCTCGTATGTCGCAGCTCCGATGTTCTCAATCCATTCCATGCTAAGTGATTTGATTGTCGATGTGAGCTTGTTTGCACTGACAAAAACGGCGCCGATACGTACGCCAGAGTCACCATCCATAGATTTTCGAACATCTTCGTATCGTAATAGTTCGCGCTGAATAAATATTGGATTTGGATTTTGTACAAACTTGCCACAAATTAGATCTTTGTCATCTTTCCAGATGTATTGATATCGTCGCCAATGCTCCATTCGTCGTCGAATTTCACTGATGAATAAATGCGTCGTGTTGTTCAACGTGCTTAGCGAGTCAAACACACCGTCGTCTTCGAGGAGTTCAATACCAAAATTAAAGTCATGCGTAGGCGTTGCCGCGTAATCGCCAAGCTCGATGGCCAAAAGTGTGGACAAGCTTACATCACCGTTCGACGTAGGAGTGCGTGTTGGTACCTCTAGACACGTGCCATCCATCCACCGACCAAGCACGCTGAGACTACTCGCGACTGACTTTGCGGCGTAAGTAATAGACTGCATCAATTCTTTAACCGGTGGCTCGCATACGATTTCACCCGCGTGCAATGCAATATTAATCTTGAATAGACTAAATTCATACGCGCTTGCTCGATCAAAGTATTGCCTAAAGTTTTCAACCGTATTCTTCACCGCGACGATGAGCGCTTCATAAATCTCGCCTTCCCAATGCCTGTAGTACTCAGCCAACATTGCGTGCTCTCCAGTGCTCGTGCCGAACACAATCGTTTCGACATTTATCAAAAGACGCATGATTGTTAAATATTCCTCTCGCAACTTAGACGCCGCATGTCTGCACTGCTTCGCAAAACGCGCAAAAAATTCGCCACTTTCGCACACGTTTGGAAGTTTGACGAGGCGTTCAAAATCCACGAGCGTTGTCGTGGCAACTTTCCCTACGACGAGTTCGACGTCCCGAGCACACGCTCGCACGTCCGTCAGCAACTCCGTGAAGCCATCGAGTTCTATGTCATAAGAACGAACAAAGTCTGGTATTCCGAGCGAATTCCAATTGTACGTGGTCAATCCGGGGCGCAGCGCGGTGCCGTTCAAGGCTGAAATACGCTGAGTGAGCAATTGTTCTTCCAGCGGCGTCAGCGAATCAAGCAATGTTTTTCGGCGCGAGATTATGTTACCAAGCGATGACTGATAGCTCCTATATTTTTCATTCTGCAGCGCCACTCCGCGCGCCGACGGAGGGACCTCAAATCCCAGTCGCTCTAAATCTTGTGTCTCCTTGATCAAACTCGCCAGTTCTGGTCGAAAGTTGACATACAAATCAAGTTGATCATTCTTTGCGAGCACGGGCACTGTCAAACACGTAGTTAACGTGTTTTCGATGTCGTCCTTCCACGTCGATAAGCGCTGTTTCTCGTAATTCATCACGAGCTTGGCCAGGGCGACAAATTTAGCATTCACCTGCTGCGCCGCAGGCGTGTTGCGAATCGTATCTTGATCATGTACGCACGCCGTAAACAGGCGCATGGTGACGCGCAATTTGTAAAATAACGAGCGTGCCCAGTGAATAGACCCAGCGACTGGTGGTTGATCTCGATTCAAAGGCGGACATCGACGTTTGGTGTTGAACATGTGCCTTGCCGCGTCAATCTCTCGTGAAAACTGCTCAAGCACATCCTGCATCTTTCCTAAGATTTGGTTGTTCAGCGTCGCTCGCGTTGATCCCGCGAGAAGGGAGCAGTCGTCGTCGGTCTGCTCATGCATAGCGTGTTTCAATTCTTGCACAAGTTCAAACGCCCCCGCACTGTTTCTCAGTCGCTTGAAGCACGCGTCAATGAAATGGCACAATCCACGTTCGATACGAGTCTTCTCCTTGATAAACGACGCATACGCCGCCTTCCATCGCGGCGCTTCGCTGGAGTCAAACACGTCATCAATAGTCGTGGTTTCAATCGCCAGACACATCGCGTCGACGCGCGCTGAAATTTCATCCACACCATCGGCATCGAGCGTCACCGCCTTGAGTCGAGGACTGAGAAACGTTCGGAAATCATTCGCCACAACCACCATCTCCGTCAACTCCTCGCACACGCTCGCGGCGTAATCCGAATTCGCGAATAAACGCTCACGATCAAATTCCCAACGCGAATCGCGATTTGATTGCTCAATTTCTTCCCTAGCGAGTAAATACTCGCGTTTCCAAGCGTGCATAATGGCTTTCGATGATTGCACGTCCCGCAACGCTGAGCGAATGCCATCTTTAGATGCGCGAGCGAATACGTCACGATGTGACACAACATTTCGTACTCGATCGACGAGCACGTCGGCGATGCGGCTCATGAGCGCCCCCATGCGCGAATCGTCATTGTAATGATGCGAAATGATCCACACCATTCGCAGCGCACACATCGTTGGCGCGATGACTTGAGCGACGTCGTGCAGCGGTGCGTCACTCAATGCGTTGAAATGGCTTTCGAGCGTAGACAAGATTTTAACATTGTCAGCGCCGACGTCGCGGAGGCGTTTTACGTCGTTTACGAGCGACGCGTACGCGCGCGCAACGTGCGACACGACTGCCGCAATGTCGTCGTCTGCATTCACGCGCATTTTGCTCTTGGTCGCGCCGCCGCCAGCGCGACTCGCAGTCGCCTTATGCTTGTGTATGAATTTTTCAAGCACACTCAACGCCGTGGTCATGCCTGGCTCGTTGACTTGCGCCAGTAAACTCGACAAATCAGCGCACTGCGCGCGCCAATGATGAATCTCCGCAAGCGGGCCTTTGCGCACGTCGGACGACGACGACGGCGTAGTCGTCGCGTCGTCTTCGCATCGAGCTTTTGCCGCAGACAGCACCGCACACCACTCTCTAAGTGCGCCTTCGAGCTGTCGAATAAATTCCACATCCTCGCACGCGACGTCGGGATCGATGTCCCCAAGCGCGGGGAGACTTTTAAATTCCACGCCGCCGTCTTCACGCGCGCCACGCGTCGTGATTGGATTTTCCCGCGATTCAACGCTGTTTATGTGTTCGAGAAATGCGTGTACATCGCGTGCAAATGACCGGTGCGCGCTGTCCTCGTGCGACGCGAGTGCTGGCGCGAACGAATGTCTGAGCGTCGCGTGCAGGGCGTCCAACGTCGCGCCTCGAGGAAAGTATCCACACATGGAATTTTTGACATCGTCGAGCGTCATGCGTGCGTCGCCATCGCAGGATCGCGTGAAAAATACCATTGGTACATCGTGCGCATCGTTGTCGTCGTCGTTATCGACGACGATGAGTCGGAATTGTCGTCGGCGTCTCGAGGAGACGCGCTCGGGCGGGACAACGTCGACGTACTCGCCTCCACTCTCATCGTCCTCAACCTCCTCGTCAGCGGCGGTCACACCCTCGGTGGTGTGCGCTGGGACGTTCACCCAACCATCAACAGTCGCATCGTCGTCGTCATCATCGTCGTCATCGTGCTCAACGCTCTCCGTGCATGCACTCACGCGTACCACGAGCGCCTCGCCGCTCTGCGCAGCCTGGCCATCGAGGAACGCCTTGACCCGTCGTCGACTCTCGACATCGAACCCATGCACGTCGATGGCGTCATCATCACCATCATTCGTCGTCGTGTGTACGTATCGTTCAATCCATCTCACGCGTTCGTCATCGTCGTCGTTGTCGTCGCCGTCGTTCGACGTCGTCATGCAAGCACACCGTCCGTCGAAAAGTGTCGATTAATATCGCTAAATTTAGCGAAGTCGTTGACTGCACAACGCGACGCACGAGCGACAGAGGATTAGAGATGATTGAAGAGCTCGAACAATACGCCAAGGAAAGCAAAGTGGATGAACTGTTTCGGGACATCATGACCGGATGCTTCAAGACGCGACCGGCGGCGCCAGTCAAGTATATTTTGGAGTACCTCGCGAGCGCGTACCCAGAGGAGAGCTACGCGCACGCGCGCGCGTTCATTGACCTCAAGGAAGGGATTTTAGTCGCGGATGACGAGCAAGAGTGTGACGATGTCGTTTGTGAGCCTGAGTGCGCGGGTGAAGCCGAGGTGGTGTGCGATATCGTCGAAGCGCCGTTGATGGTAGAAGACACCGCCGCCGCGCCAAAGGCAAACGACGCGGCGCCGCACGACGCAGCGCCCGCGGAAGAATGCGACGATGTCGACGAGGGCGTGGTAGATGAGAATGAATCTCAAATTAATATTGAAGATGTTCACGACAAGCACGAGGGCGAGGACAAGGACGAGGAAATCGTCGCTGAAGACAGTCAAGATCCCGACGTCGGCGAAGCGGAAGACCACGAAGAGCGCGTCGACATCTCTGATGAAGACAACGATAAAGACAACCAAGAAGAAGTCACGCTCTCGGAATCGTCAGATGACACTGCTCACGATAATTAAAATCAACGTCATCATAAAAAACACGCACACATTACAACATCTTGTTTCTAATTCTATCTAACAGTTTGTTTTGTTCACTCGCGCTCTGTAAACGCACCAATCGCGCCTTGTACCGCTTAATCTCGTTCAACGCCTCCTTTGACAACACCGACATATCCTCGCCACCGCCTTGATGCACGTCGCTGGCGAACGCATCCATCACCACGTGCGACAATTCTTCTCGATCTTTACTAGCATCAAGCCATAAATACCGTCCCTCGGGTTCGCCGCGAAACCACGTGTATTGACGCTTGGCGTACGCTCGCGTCACTTGCTGGGTTTCATCTACAAACGCGAGTAACGAATCGACATCAACGTCGATATCGCCTCGACGCGCGCGCGACAGGTACTCCATGGATTGTCTATACCCTATCGCCCGCGCCGCCGTGCACGAGTCCACCTCTACGCCGTTATCGAGCAGCATCGCCGCCTCATCGAGCATGCCGTCGCACACCATGTCCTCCACGCGAGCGTCGATACGTCGATACAACTCCACCCGAGGCACGCACATGAAAAAACACCGAAAATCATACGACGACGCGTTTCCCTCGCTCGCGTGCGCCGACGCAAACGTGTTCACGTCTCGTCCACCGCTGGCGACGACGATTTCATACGCGCGCGTCAATCGATACCAATCATTCTCACTCAATCTTTCGGGCGTGACCGCGTCACCAGCATCGCGTAACGCATCACACGCCGCACTCCACCCTCCGCGTTTGCGTGCCGTCTCTATCGCCTCCATCGCCGCGCGTTTACCCTCCACCGTGCTCGCCGGCGCGCTCGGTTTCCCATTGGTTAAAAATCGTAAATACATCCCAGACCCGCCGACGACAATCGGAACCTTCCCCCTCGCGCGAATATCATCCAAGCACGCCATGGCATCGTCGTAATACTCCCCCGCCGCGTACTCCCGCAACGTCCCATCCCGAGCATTCGGCGTCGCCGCGATATCAAGCATATGGTGCCGCGCCTCGAGGCGTTCGCGTTTCGTCACTTTACCCGACCCCACGTCGAGCGCCTCGTAGACTTGCACCGAATCGCACGACACGATCTCACCATTCATCGCGCGCGCCAGTGCGATGGCTAACGATGATTTCCCCGCCGCGGTCGGGCCGGCGAGCACGAGAACCTTTGTCTGCGTCGGCGAATGCGTCGGCGAATGATGATGCGTCGCTGCATTCATGGTTGACACGAAGCCTCGACACCCAACGCGACGCACCCGTCGCGTGCGCGGGAGGTGCGCGAGGACCGTCGCGCGGACTCGTCCCGGTGCTGCCGTCAATCCTAACGCGCGTCCTAACGCACGCGACGCGCGCATGGACCACCGATGCGCGCGCGCGAATGACGACGACGACGACGAAAGAAAGAAAGAAAGAAAGACTGTACACCATGTCGCGCGACGAAAGCGACGACGACGACGCGAGCGAAAGCGACGACGGCGAAAGCGACGGCGTGACGCTGTGCTACGCCGGTCGACTGTCACGCATCGCGGCGAACGACGACGACGACGACGACGACGACGACGACGACGATGCGTTGACGTTTGCCCGACGAGGCGCGCTCGAGGTGCACAAGGTTGGCGGCGCCCCGTTGGTGTGGTTTCACGCCGCACGCGACGACGAGGTGCGCGAGGTGGACGCGCGAATGGGGGACGACGACGTCGTTCCCGTGTGTGCGTCGTGTTCGATGACGATGACGCTGGTGATGCAGACGTATGCGCCGAGGAGGATGGGGGAGGCGCGGTGCGTGTACGCGTACGCGTGCGCGAGAGGCGCGTGCGACGGGGCGCTCGGAGGGCGGTGGGCATGCGTGCGAGCGCAACAGAGACGGAGTCGTGGTGTTGGTGATGATGATGCTTGTGGTGGTGGTGGTGGTGGTGGTGACGACGATGGTGACGGTGATGGATGCGATGAGGACGAGGTTCGAGGAGGCGCGGCGCGCGAGACGGGTGTGGTGGAACGAGCTCCGGCGATGGAAGATACGTGGGATGATCCTGGGGCGAGTGAATGGTGTGATGACGGTGGTATCGATGCGTTGAGTGTGGAATTAGATGCCATGCTTGCCACGACGGCGACGGCAACGACGACGACGGCGGCGACAAGGGTAACGACAAAGAAGAAGTTGAAAACGCGTCGCGAGCCGAAATCGCAGGCAGATGTCAAAGCCGTGGCGCGATTGAATGCTGCACGCGCGGCGTACAACGAGCGGTGTTCGCACCAATTCGTAGAATACTTTCTCGTCGCCGAGGATGAGCCTGCGGGGACGATGTCGCTGTCGGTACGCGACGCCGCGCGCGCGGACGCGCTGTTGGCCAAATACGCCGCGAACGAAGGCGTGGCGGTGCGCGACATCGTCGCGCCGCGCTCGGTCGCGGCTGACGCAAGCGAAGAAGACTGGACGGGCGAAGGATACGAGGTTGGTGAAGCTGTGCACGCGGATGACGCGTATTTAAAGTTTCACAAACGTTTACAGCGTGCGCCCGAACAGTGCATGCGATACTCTGCCCGCGGCGCGCCAGTCATTTGGCCGCTGAAGAATCCGCCAAAGCCAAAACCGTGCGAGCGCTGCAACAAGATGCGCGTGTGCGAGCTTCAGCTCACTCCTGCGCTCATACGTGACGTTGAAGACGCGTTGGGCATGTATAAAGGTGACCGGACGCATCTCGCCAGCGAAGACGAACTGCTCGCTTGGGATTGGCAAACGGTGTGCGTGTTTACGTGCCCGGATTCGTGTTGGAGCGGCGCGGACGCTGGGGACGACGGCATCGAATACGTTCGCGAACAAATTGAAGTCGCAGAGAGCGAAGCGAGTAGAGACGCTTTGCTCAAAGCATTAGCCATGGAATAGGTATCGTGTAAACACATAGAAGACTCGTGTGAGTAAAAAAAATCACTCAAACTCGTGCGCGCGTCCAAGCCTCATTCCCCGACGCGCGCGATAGCGCCCGTCGGCGAATCAACGCCCACCATGAAATGGACGGCGGCGAACATCGCGCGTTCGATTGGCTTGTTCGTTCTCGCGGGTGTCGGTGAAATTGGTGGCTCGTACTTGGTCTGGAAGACGTTCAAGTTGAAACAGCACTGGGCGTACGCCGCGTTAGGCATCGCCGTGCTCTTCGCATACGCGATGACATTCATTGGACAGCCCATGGATGACTTTGGTCGCCTACTCGCGGTCTATGGCGGGTTTTTTATAGCCATGAGCTACGTGTTTGGGTACGTCGTTGACGGGTTCAAGCCAGACGTTGGCGACGTCGTCGGCGCGAGCGTCGCGCTCGCGGGCGTCCTCATCATCATGCTGTATCCTCGAGCGACGTGAGGAACGTAGTAAAACAACGGTGTACACTAAAAACTGTACTGTAATCCTAGTAGCATTCTAAAATATTTTACAACAGAACATCGCACTCGCAAACCTCACATGAACGGCTTGAACGCGCGCGGACGAATTTCAATTTTACTCTTACACCAAGGACAACGACGTTTGGCTTTGGGGACTTGCCATACTCGCTGTGCGCAGTCTCCACACTGTCTGACGTGCTGACACGGATAGAACATGTATCGATGTACGCCTTCGTCGTCGTCAAAAGCCGTCAGACAAATGCCACACTCTTCGTGATTGCCAGACATCACGCGCAAGTCAAACGCAATCCTCGACGGCGCGCCACCCTCAACATCCTCTACGGCTTTATCTACATCTACATCGTCCGTACCACCCGCATCAACGCCGTCACCTCCTTCACATGCGTTCAATCCATCATTCACGGGCGCCACAAAGTCTGTTTGCGTCTCCGCGTGCACCATCGTCGTCGACCGTCGCTCCGCCGCCGACGCTTCGCCGACGCGTTCACCAATATTCTTCACGAATGCCTTCATGGTTCCGCCTACGTTTGACGTATCGTGTAAAACCCCACGATGGCGTTTCCTTTCACGATCGCGAAACAACGCGCCTCTGTGCGCGGCGGTCGTCGTCGTCGTCGTCGTCTCGCCTCCGCGCGCCGCGGCTCTACTGGTGTCCTCCACGTCACCGCTCAACCGCCGTGCGTTCGGTCGAGCGGGTGCGCCGCTGTCATTCCCATGCCCTCGCGTTGCCTCTATCGATGCCTTTGCCGACGTCGTCGCATTCGCCTGCGTCGCGTTCAGGCAGTGGTCGACGTGCGCAGCCACGAGGGCGATGTGCACGCTCTTCCCGCACACGGGACACGACGCCAAGCGCGACGCCGTGGATGAAAACATGATACTGATCACCACGCACGCGTGCGTTGAGCGTTGAAAATGTGCACACAGACGCTCGTTTCTCGCGTGCGCGCAGGTTGTGACCCGACGCGGTGTGCGGTGTGACGCGCGCGTTGAGTGTACACATTTTCAAACGCGCGCGCAGCTGTCAGAGTCAAAAGTCGAGACGCGGCGCGGGTGGAGGAGGCATCGACGTGACGGATATTTGTTGTATTACAACGTCATGCGGTATTAAGTATTATTGTGATTATTATTGTTATTGGGTTATCAACACGTGGTAAATTCAAAACAACTCGTAAGTGAAAAACAACTCGTAAGACAAAGCAACCCGTTCGACGGCGACGGGCGCGAAAAATATGGGACACTCACGCCCCGCCTCATCGACTCAAAGCATACTTGTGTCGGCAATTCGTAAATAGATAAAGGGAGTATTATTGTTTTATTGTTCGTGGACTTGAGCCTGCTTGATAATATAATTTAGGCAGTCTTGTCCGAAGCATCGGCTTCATGTTCCATTTGCGCGGCGCAGAATGGGTACATGAGCATGGCGCACGAGTAATCTTCCAAGACGTTACCCGCGACGTTGCGGGCCTCTCTCAATCGTCGGCGCAAGCCAGCGAGTTTGAAGAAGAAGATGCAGATCATGAGCCACGCGATGGTGTGCGTACCGGCACCAGCGCCAGTAGCAGCGAGGAGGCCGATCCACAAGTACACCAAAGCAGTCATGAGCGCGCCGTAAAACGTAGACGTGCGTTCGTCG
>Ga0181562_10000019_pt1 | contig 105162 bp, 86 predicted proteins | sample 011ome_26_FD_139344 | JGI IMG/M metagenome (GOLD analysis project Ga0181562, IMG submission 139344) | Coastal salt marsh microbial communities from the Groves Creek Marsh, Skidaway Island, Georgia - 011511BT metaG (megahit assembly) | ecosystem: Environmental > Aquatic > Marine > Intertidal...
GCTCGCGCGGAAGAGACGAGCACTTCAGGTGCGTCGATGATGATGTGGGATTCGCGCGTCGTCGTCGTCGTCGGAGGAGGAGGAGGACGCGCGATCGATGGCGGGGTGCGCGCGCGCACGCGATGGATGGGTAAAAATAATATCTATGCAACCACCGCGCGCGAGAGCGCGGGGTTCGTGTGGGTTGACGGGTGACGGTGATGATGTGTGCGCCCATGGGCGCGGCATCGCCGCTGACGTGGGGGTTCGATCGATTCGATCGATCGCGCGCGTGTGATCGCGACACTGACCGTGCGCGCGTGGCGACGACGCGTACGCGAGGACGATCGTGCGGCGGGGGATTCATTATTATGAATCGTCCGTCGTCGATCGTGTTCGGCGTGCGTGCGTTCGACCACGGTTTCTCTCGCGCAGGCTCGCTCGCCACCGTGGTGACCGATGCGACGTTCGATGCCGAGGTGTTGCAGAGCGACGTGCCGGTGTTGGTTGATTTCTGGGCGCCGTGGTGCGGACCGTGCCGCATGATTGCGCCGTTGATTGATCAACTCGCGGAGGAGTACGCGGGGAAGCTCAAGGCGGTACGTGTTGTGTGATGCGTGTTGTAATCGCGCGTGTTGAGCGTTTGGATGGCGCGTACGGCGCGCGCGCGCGCTCGATGACTGACGTCGGCGGGTTTTGTGTGTTTTGTGTTCGCGCGCGTAGGTGAAGTTGAACACGGATGAGAGCCCTAGCATCGCGACGGAGTATGGCATTCGATCCATCCCGACGGTGATGATTTTCAAGGGAGGTCAAAAGGTGGACACCGTGATTGGTGCCGTTCCCAAGAGCACGCTGACGGGTACCATCGAGAAGTACTTGTAGGCGCGTGGTTTCAGACGCAACCGAGCGCGCGCGCGCGCTGGCATCGATTGGCGATGGTTTGACAGAGCTTGAGAACGCGCGCACGGTGAGCGCGCGATGAGAGGCAATAATTGTTCTCGTCGTAGTTTCCGTTGTCGTTTTCTCACGCCTCTATGTCGCACGCGCTCGCGCGGTTGACTTTGGATAATTTAGAAGCCCAGGTTTTCTCTTTGTAATTGATACTCTCTAAGCTGCACCCGCGCGGTCATTTCGTGCTGAAGTAAATGTGTGCTATTAAAATATATACGCGAACGTGCGAGTCGAAGCTATTATTGCGCCTTTTTAGCGACGCGCGCCGGGGGCTTATCGGCGTACGGTGGATAGAGCATCGGGTTGCGGTACGACCCGCCCAACTTGTCCCAAAACGTAAAATATTGTCCGTAGTTGTAGTTGAACATGGTGTGATGAATCGTGTGATGCGCCGCGCCGTTAACGCCGGGTAAATTCAACGTCACGCGGTCGTGGATATTAATGGTCCATAAACCGACGATGGCGAGCGACACAAAGTACGTCATGTGGTGCATCGGAAACAAAAAGATAAAGGCGTGATACGGGCACCCTTGCAGCCATCCGTCGAGCGGGTGAAACGCGTACGCGCTAAACGGCGTCGTATCCTTATACTTGTGGTGCAATTTATGCACCGGGCCGTACACACTTCGATGATGCAATCCACGATGGATCCAATAAATGCACGTATCGCTAAAAACCAAGAACAATAACGGCGAAATCACGAAATGATACAACAAACCGTGTTCGTTCGCGTCCCAATACAACTTTGTCCACCCCGCCTCGACCATGAGCTCAAACGGTGCAATCATAAACGTCATGACCGCGATGCTCCACACCGACAACACAATCTCATTCTTCACCTGATCCTTACCCTCACGCCCGGTCCACTTGGCGTTATTCTCCCCATTCTTATTCTTTCGCGCAAAGTGCCACCAGTACGACAGCGGGCACAGCGTGAAGTACAAGATGTACGTAAACAGCGTCAAGAAGGCCCACATCACGGTAAACTTACGCACAAACGAATACGACGACGGGTCATACGCCCCCGTCTTACCAAGAATCATCCCATCGATGAGCACATGGTTCAGCCAGTGCGCCGTGCCGTCGAACCCGTGGAGCAAACCGATGATGATTGGGATCTCAGACATCGTCCAGCGTCAACGTTCGGTCTGCGCTCTGCGGTGCGCGTGCGTGCGGCGCGGGCGCGGGCGTCTCGAGCGCGACGCGCAGACGCGTGCGAGACGATGCCTTCAACCTCGTGCGCGACGCGATGCGCGCGAGACGTGGGCGACGACGGCGATGCGCGCGTCGAACAGTGACGTGCCGGTGACGTCGGCCGCCAGCGCAGCAGTGGATAGAATGCGCGCGCATCGCGCCACATCGCGACGACGGCGCGCGCGATGTCGTCGTCGCGCGCGGCGACGCGTGCAGACGCTCGAGATTTTCATCGCCGCGCGCGAGAGATGTCGCGCGAGGATGCGCACGCGGCGCTGTTGGCGATGCATGACGCGCATCGGGCGCGCGCGCGGGGTGCGGCGTTGACTCGCGCGACGGTTGTGGAGACGGATGCCGACGCGATGGCGCGCGAGCATCGATTCGTGCGCGAGGACGATGATGTTGATCCCGACGGGCGCGGTGTCGAGCACGGGGTGAAGCTGGCGAAGAGGTACTACGCGAAGTTGTTCAAGACGTATGCGATTTGCGACTTGTCGCGCGCGCCGAAGGTTGGCATGCGATGGCGCACGGAAGAGGAGGTCCGGAGCGGGAAAGGACAGTTTGTGTGTGGTGAACGCGCGTGTGATGGCGTGGATGCGTTGCAGAGCTTTGAGTGTCATTTTGCGTACGTTGAAGCGGGGGCGAAGAAGAGCGCGCTCGTCAAGGTGCGCGTGTGCGGGACGTGCGCGGTGAAATTGGGGTCGAGCGATGGGCACACGCGCTTAGATAATGCGTTCAAAGGCAAAACCATCGAGGGCGATGGCGTGGCGAGCGCCAACGATTCAGAGCGCGGTGAGCGGCGGAGGCGAAAGGATAAAAAAACGAAAAAACGTAAACGGAGCGACGACGACGAGGATGACGAGCGTTTTTTGCTGAGGACGCTGTTGGCGTAGAGTTTGCTGTACATTGTGTGGTTTTAGTAGAAATACGTAGCTAAAGTAGATTAAAACATGCCAGGCATGCCGTATCCTCGACCGTAGCCTCGACCGTAGCCACCGTATCCACGACCGTATCCACGTCGACCGCCGTTCCCGATGCCAAACATGTTCGCAATGGACAACAAAGTCCAGATGCTGGCGCCACTCTTCCACGCCGAATACAGCGCACCTATGCCTATGAGTGTCCAGAGCGAGAATCCACTACCGTAGCTATCGTAGTAGTCGTCGTATCCGTATCCGTATCCGCCGCCTGAGCCGACGCCGAACCAGCGCGTGGCGACGTAATACGCCAGCACAGCCAACACGCAGTGCACCACTAGGCGCTCATTCGGCGTGCCTCTATCGTATCTCATCCGAGCCATGCTCACGACCGCTAACGCCGCTGCGCCTAGGCCATTCAAGCTCGGCATTGAAGGCATTGAAGGCATTGAAGGCATTGAAGGCTTCCAACCGCCCGACGTCGAGGCACGTCGCGGATTAGACGCCAACCTTTCGCGAACCTCCTTTAACTGTCGCCGCGCGTCCAAGTTATCCGGCGCGTAAGAAACCCACTTTTCTAGCGCGCGTTCAGCACCGACGTCGTCTAATAACATGACGTTTGCGGCGGCGAGTCGCGACCAGCCACGCGCCCACGTCGGTCGCAATTTCACACATATCTCGGCATCAGCCTTAGCCTTCTTCGCATCGTTGAGCTGTAAATAGCACGCCGAACGGTTGGATCTATACACCGCGAGGTCTTCGTCGTCCTTGGGTGCGATCGCTATGGCTTCATCGTACGCCTTTATTGCTTCCGCGTAGTTCTTCGCGGTGTACAGATTAGTGCCGCGTTCCTTGGCGGCTCTCGCAGCTCGCGCTCGAGCTTCTCTATCGCCCGACATGTCTGCGTGTGACGCGTATTTTCGTTCTCGATATTAGGTGTGCGCTAATGTGAAGACTCGATGTACGGCGTTGCGTGCGCGTTTTGAGGAAGCGCGCAGCGCTCGCGCGAGCGTTGCGTTGAGCGTTGAAAAAAAAAAAAGCGTGACTGTAATGTACATATTATTAGCAACCGTCAAACGAAACAATCAAACAACTACAAATCTTCAATACCCTTGTAAAGCATGAGCACAGACCCGAGGGCGAGAATGCCGAGCAATATTTGCGTAAACTGGTCCTTATTAATGGAGCCTTGGACGCGTATACCGAGTAATACGCCGACCAATCCAGCGGTACCGGCGGCGCCGTACACGCCAGGTTTGTCTATGTCAAATAAACCATTGACAGCGTACGTTACTAACCGTGCACACATCACGGTGACGAGAATTGCCGCACTCGTCGCGCGCACGATGTCCTTACTCACTTTGAGCACAGTGTAGCACGCGATGGCCGGTGGGCCGTGCGTGCCCGTCATTCCACCCAAAAATCCGCTCATGCACCCAGCACACGCCCACGTAAGCATAAAACTCCATCGCTTGCCCTTCCACGTTAATCCTTCATTCGCCACCGGGCCGTGTAAGAATTTCATCGGCTCTTTGTACCACAACGCGTCAGAGCCGTCGGCGTCTGCGAGTCGATTCAGCGCCCCTTCTTCGTCCTGCGCATCAACTTCCGTCGCTGCGTCTTGTGATGGTGGTTTCACCTCACCGCCTTTAATTCGCCGAGTGATGTATCCAACCACCCCGGACCTTTCGCACACGAACAGCGCGATGAGCACTGAAAAAGTCAGCTCTAAATAGGCGGGGCTCACGCGCTGCAACGCCAGCGCCCCCAACGGCACGCACGCCACCTGACACGGCAAGAACGAACTCAAAATAAGCCAATTGGTGTGCTTTTTGATATTTGCGCTCGTGATGAATGGAATCATCGTTACCAAACCAACGAACGCTTCTAACGCAACTGTGTCTTTGAGAGACACCACGTCCGCGCCCGCGATGGAGAACACGACCCAGGTCACGAGAAATAAGATCGCCGCGCCGACGCCGGTGATGCCCTAACAAACGTCAAAAACGCGTGTCGTGCATCGCGCGTCAGTCTGCGAACGATATCGCGCGCGAGCGACGCAAAGATAAGATGAGTCGTGCAGGCAGTGGGCACTGAGGGCGCCAACGCGCGTGAACGACGAATGACGACGACGACGACGATGACGACGACGACGACGAACGACAACAAGAACGACAACAAGAGCGACGAGTTGCAACGATCACGGCCGACGCACCCGAGACACGCACGCGAGAAACGCGGCGACGACATACGTCACGTATTCGCTCGTTGAAGCACCCATGCCGAGCGCCACACAGTGACGCCGCGCGCGTATTTATTCAAAGCGCGTATTTATTCAAAGCGTGCGCGACCGCGACCGCGCGAACGATGGGATGGGTGCGCCATCCGCCGAGTGACACCGTGCGCGACGTCGCCGTCGTGCCGTGCGGGGCGACGAAGACGATTTATTTGATTCGCCACGCGGAGGGATTTCACAACGAAGCCGGGGAGAGAGACCCGAAAGAGTACGGAAACGAGGCGTATGCCGACGCGCGGTTGACGGAGAAAGGGTGGAGGCAGTGCGAGGCGTTCAAGGCGAATTTGAAGCGCGGGGATGCGTACGAGGCGCTCGTACGCAAGTGTGAGCTCGTGGTGGTGTCGCCGTTGAGTCGAGCGATGGATACCGCGGCGGCGATGTTCGGCGTGGAAGACGGTGATGCGCGAGGTGGTGAGGTGCTCATGCGCGGAACGGAGGCGGTGGCGATGAAGACATGCGCGCGGCCGACGTTGCGCTTGAACAAGGAGTTGTGCGGCGGCGCAAAATTCGTGGCGCTCGAGTCGTGTCGCGAGCAGATTGGCGGGAATCCATGCGACCGACGTCGGTCGGTGACGGAATATAAAGAGGAGTATCCTGGTGTGGACTTTTCGTTGATTGAAACCGACACGGATGTATTTTGGAAGCCAGGGCACGAAAACCGCGAGCCCGAGCCGGTGCTTCGCGCGAGAGCACGAGAGTTTCTCGACTGGTGCATGAAACAAGATGAAGACCACATCGTCGTCGTCACGCACAGTGCGTTCATGTGTAATTTGATGGTGGAGTATGCACTCGGTGGGGCTAATCCGTGTAAAACGATGGTGGACCACCTGCACCGCTGGCCTGCAAACTGCGAGTGCAGGCCGTTGGTCATCATCGATCAAAAGAACCAGTTCAATCACAGTCCGTTTTACCACCCCGGCGGTGACTTGATTGAAGAGTAAATCTATAATGCATTTTGCTTACAGTAGGTAGCGCGCGTGTTGTATTAAAATCATGACGAATGTGTCATCGTTCAAGAAATCTTATGCGTACATGACAAATCACAATGTGAACGACTCAAGGCGCAGTGCCGCAGCACGCACGCGCGCCTCGTCTCTATAGCTATCTAATGGTCCCATCGGAACCCCTACATGTTCGAGCATAATGCTGGCCGCTGCTGAACCAATCGCGAGCCCATTCTTGATGTCGTTTGTTTCTAACAGCGCAGCTAGAAAGCCGCCGCAAAAGGAATTACCGCACCCAGTGGGATCGACAACGTTCATCGCACACGCCGGCGCGGAATATCCAACATTCATCACCGCGTCGTACACGATCGCACCATCTTCGCCCATGCGCAGACACAAGGTTTTCCCGCCAGCTTCAGCCATAGCTTTAATTAAATCCTTTGCGCCCAAACGTTCGCCTCCGACAAACAAGCTTCGCGCTTCAAGAATGTTCGGACTAAACACATCCGCCATGCTCACAAGTTCCTTCAGCGAACTCGTACTAAGCGGCTTCGTGGCGTGCGTGAATGGTTCAACCGAAATTAATTGCACGCCAGCGCCGCGCAAATCGCGCACGAGGTCGAAATCGGGACGTACAGGATTAAGGCCAAAGTGGCAGGCTCGGGGGTGTCGAACTTCCTCGGGCCACGTTGCAAATCTAGGACGAAGCATCGAATATAGCGCTTCGTCGGCGTCAATGCGCCATATTTGCGTTCGGCGCCCATCGTTTTCGGTGATTTGCCACGCACGCGGCGTGGGCATACCTCTCTGAGGTATGAGCCCTCGAACGTTGATGGCGCGCTCCGTGAGCCAGCGTACGCACTCTGCGGGACAGTCTATCTCGCCTACGCCCGCGACGAGCGCTACGCGAATATCTTTCGAATACATGGATGCCCCGAACGCGGTTTGCGCGCCTCCGCCGCCTAGAACCGCCATCTTTGTCGTTCCGTCTGCGAAGACCAAGTCATCTACGATGAGCGTCGTCGTCAGGACGTCGATCTCGCCTCCCGAGGCGCAACTGCAAGAACGGCTCTGTGCACGTGCATTCACGCATTTTCGTCCCCTCGTGTGCGCAGAGAAAGATGTCGAACACGCACCAAACGACGAGAGCGCGCGAGGCGACGCCATCTTCTGAAGTCAGCGCGCGCGCTTGCCGTCCTCAAAATCAAGCATCACGACGACGACGTAAGCGTACGTGATACTTAATTCATTGGCATGAACCGCAACATGACGACTTCGAAAATCAACGTCGCATCACCTGGGATCTCGGGCGGTGACCCGCGCTTGCCATATCCGAGCTTGGGTGGAATCGTCAACCGTCGCTTCTCGTTCACCTTCATTCCCATCATGCCCTGATCAAAACCCTTGATGACTTCGCCGAGACCTAAGTTAAACGTAAACACGCCGTTCGTACGCTCGAACTCTTCGCCAGTCGCGGCGAGGGTGCCTACGTAGGATACGTCGACTTGGTCGCCGCGTTCGCTCAAGGGCGAGTCTTCGTAGCCTTCTTGTAACACTTCGATCGTCACCTTTTCATCTTCCGCGGCTTCGAACTCCATTCCAGGAATCGAAAACGATTGACCTTGCTGTATCAACACGCCATCGGTCACGGCTTTGGTCAGCGCACGCTTGAGCGCAGCGGCGTTGTCCGTGTCATAGGTGTCCTTGAGAAACTTTGCGATTGCTTGTCTCGACGACCCAGGCGCCGGCGACGCCAAGGTTTCGATCGCCACGAGAACTTTCGCGATGATCGTTTTCGGCACCGCCGGCTTGGTTGATTTCGGGGGCATCGTGCTGTGCGCACGCGGTGTTTCGCGTGCTTCAAAGTGGGGCAAGATTTGAAAAAGGCGCGAGCTGTCACGGCTCGTCACGGGTACGCCGCGACGTTCTTTCGCCGAACGACAAAGTTGTGCATCCCACCAACAATAAACAAGTATAAATCGGCTTGTTTTCAGCGTCGATTCACTTCCTTCATGCGCGAACGCGAATTAAGCGAATTAATCATACAAATAAATCCGACTGGCGACGTCGTCCACGAGCCAGTCAAAGCCATCTAATAACCCCTCGCCGTTCACCGCCGAACACCCGACAATCTTCCAGTGCCTATTCTCGAGCTGACGCAAGCCAAGAGCGTCCACCATAGACTCGACGTCCATGGCGCCCTGGATATCGCGCTTGTTTGCAAAAATCAATGCACTCGCTCCCGCGAGCTTTTCTTCGCCGAGGACCGCGGCGAGCTCACGTTTGCAATCTTCCATTCGACGCACGTCAGCGCTATCAACGACCCATATCAACGCGTCAGTCGCTTCATAATAATTCTTCCAATACGACCGCAAAGTCTTCTGTCCTCCGACATCCCAGATGTTTAACGTGTACGCTCCGTGCGTCATCGTTTTGATGTTGAACCCGAGCGTCGGTGATATTTCGTCAATAGACTCGCCGTTGACGCGCTTGACGATGGTGGTTTTGCCGGCGTTATCTAAGCCGACCATCAACACGCGTATTTCGCGCTCTTTGGCCTTGACCTGCGCGGTGACGAGGGAAATAACGAGGTGAGTTTGTGGTCAACGCTGTTTCGCGCGCGCGCCCAGAGTCAACAGAAACGCGGGCTGGGCGCGTTTCGCGCACTCTAGTGTGCGTGCGCGACAGAGCACCGTACGTACCTTTTTAATTATCGTGAGCAGCCCCATAATGGATCGGACGTGTGCTCCGCGCGTCTTGCACTGCCGTCGAGCACGACGCTACGGAGTGTTGTTTATCAAGCTGCATTTGCTTACATCGTTTTGACTAATTACCGGTACAGATCTACACGACGTGCGGCGAGTACGGACGCGCACGCAATATTAACTAGACTTGCTTTCTTTCTCAGCTTCCGTGGCTTGGAGTTTCGCCACGGTGGCATCGATGTTTCGAGGCGCCAACGGGCCATCGAAGAAGTGGTGTCGCATACCAAAGAACAATCTAAAGGTGTTGAAGACGGTGAAACAGAACCAAACGCCCGCGAGGGAGTTGCCGTAAAAATGCAACGCCATTAACATCGCACCGGTGGATACAAACATCCCACCAGCGAGGCGAAGGAACGCCTGGTGACCTTGCATCAAGCCTTCGCCGACGAAGACGATACCGTTGAGCGGTTGTAACGCGGCGCCGATGAGGCACGGCATCTTCGCCTGTTCTTGCACCTCGGACAGTGAAGAGAAGACGCCGATGAACGGAATCGCACCAGCTTGCATGACAGCCAAAATCAAACCGATCCCAACGCCCCAGAATAATAAACGATCTGCGATGCGCTTGGCTTCACGAGGACCACCCTTTTCCATGGAGTTCATGCGTTGCGGAATTAAAATCGTCGCAATCGTACTCAACGCCAAAATGGCAATCACACCGAGCTGGAAAACTTGCGAAGAAATCGTGTGCGCGGCCGCAGCTGTACCTGTTTCATCCATAGTAAGGATGGCACGCATGACAGCCAAGAAAGTGATGTTTTGAGCCACCGCACGAAGCTGCACGCCGGCGCCGCCGACGAGGAGCGTCCCGAGCGCCTTCCAGCTCGGGGGTCTCACCATATCGCCTAACTTTACTAGATTACGTTTAACTAACAACGACACGTAAAGTGCCGATGAGAACACTTCAGAGATCGACGTAGCGATCGCAGCACCGGCGACGCCCATCGCCTTCACCGCACCAAACCCAAAAATTAACAACGGATCGAGGACAACATTCATCATCTGACTCGCCAACGTAATCTTCATTGGCGTCATCACATCAAGCGTGCCGCGGAATGCAGCGAAACCAACCGTGGAAACAATTGCAGGAATGAACGTCAGCGCACGGAAACCAACATATGGCGCCGCTTGCGCCGCCGTCGAGCTGCCAGCCACAACGCCGACGACTCCCAGGCATCGCTCGCGCATCGTGTACATAAAAATCATTCCCATCGCACCGACGACAGCGGCGCAGAAAATGCCTTCACCAATTTTCTTCGACAATTCTTCTTTATTCCCACCCGCGGCAGCTTTGGCCACCACTGGCGCGACGACGCTTGGAATGAATGAAATAATCCAAAACGCGCTTTGAAACACTTGGTTCGCTGCCCCTTGCGCCGCGAGCGACACGGCGTCCTCCAATCTCCCAACCCAAAACACGTCCACCGCACCGACGAGCGGAATAATTAAAAAGTTCAACATGGCTGGAATAAACAGCGCTAGAATAAGCTTATCTAGCGCATCGTTACGAGGACGGCAATCCGCGCTCAACCAGCCCACGGCGTCGCCCGCGGCGCTCTCTGAATCACCCATATCCATCGCCGCCGCGCGCGCGCGCACCGCGCCGCGCGCCGCCTCTGACGCGAGCGCATTTATTTCAGACCCTCCCCTCGCGCGCGGACGCGCGACGGCGCCCGCGTCGCGCGAAAAAATCGATGTGAGCCCGCGAGCTCGCACCACGAGGCCAGGCGGGCCCGGCACACGACGCGACGCCGCGCACGCCGCACGCGCGCGCGCGGGCGCGGGCGCGCATCGCGCGGAAAATACCCCTGGTGACGCCGTCGTCGACATCATCGCTCGTGCGGCGGCGTTTTGAATGAAAGTCAAAACGACCGTGCGCGCGAGTGACGTCACGCGTGTCGTGTCCCGTGCTGACCTGGATGGATGACGAGCGTCGGTTGATGGAAAAACAATGCGTAGAGATTGGTATAATAAAGAGTACACGAGATGTGGTGCGTATGTGCGAGCTTAAAGGACCATGGCGAGCGCCTGGTCGACGGAGGATGCGGATTTTAAGGCGTCGATGTCGACAGATTTTCCCGAACGGATGGCGGATTCGAGCGCGGAGACTTGAGCGGCGTCTCCGCTTTCGAGCATGATACCCACGCATGTACCTTCATGGATCCAAAATGCCGCGAGCTTGGGGTTGAAATCGCCGATGGTGATGATTTCGCCCTTTTGTAAGCCATAGAAGACCCAGGCGAGCGAGCGCTCGGAGCCCTTGTGTTCAAAGACGCGAGAGTAAAAGTACGGCGTGTAGTCGTACGTCGCGTCAGTCTTGCCGGCGATGATGTTACCTACGAGTGTGGCGCTATCTCTCGCGTGCTTCACGTGCTCCATGCGTACTAATTCTTTCGAAAGCATCAACGGGAACGCCGCAATGTCACCGATGGCGAAGACGCCGTCGGCAGACGTGCGAAATTGACCGTCGACTTTGATGCCACCCAAGCGACCTTCAGGGCGTTCGAGCGTGTCAAACGGCGCCGTCGGCGCCGTCGCACCGACACCGACGACGATCAAGTCCGCTTCGAGCACGTTACCGTCAGCGAGCTCCACGCCCGTGGCTTTACCTTCGGCATCTTTCAAAATTGTCTTTACCGAGGTTGACCTGTGAAATGTCGCGCCGCGTTGCTCGTATAACGCCTCGTAGTGCTTGGCGATATCGGCGTTGAACAACCGTCCCATGACATGCGGCTCCATCATCACCACATGAGGTTTTAAGCCACGCGTGGCGAGCGAGGCGGCGCACTCGAGACCAATGTAGCCACCGCCGATTACCACAGCCTTGGTTGCTCCGCTTTCTATGGCGGCGCACAACTTTAACGCGTCGGCGTTATTTCTCACGTAATGCACGCGCTCCGCATCGCCATTCATCGACGCGGGGAGCTTAATAACGCCGCATCCTGTGGCAACAACGAGCGTTTCGTACGAAATGGTCTCGCCGCCATCTGTGGTGAGCGTTTTCGCGCTCAAGTCGGCGCCCGTCACGCGCGTGGACAACTTCAACGCCACGTCGTGTTCGGCGTACCACTCGAGGGTTTGGCGCTCGCCGCCGCCACCCACGCACGTGTGAAACCCAGGAAGGCGTGGCGGACCTTCGGCGTGTAAAAATGCCTTGGTAAGCGCCGGACGCTCGTACGGCGCGACGTCTTCGTCGCCGATCAAGAGCGTTTTGTGTCCCAAGTTATTCGCCACGAGCGCGCGGACGAGGTATCCAGCGCTGTTCCCAGCGCCGACGATCACAATGCTTCGCGCAGACATCGTTGATGTTCTTGGTTTTTCTTTGTGTTGTTCAGCGAGCGACGTTTACGTGCGCGCGTCGTTGAGTGAGGAGCCGTCGAGGCGCGGGGCGCTTTTTGGGACCAGCCGCCGCGCGACGACATCGCGTGGCGCGACATCACCCCATAGCGCCGTCGACGAGTTCGAGATACGTGTCGAATTTCTCCAACACGTCCGTTAACGAGTATCGCAAGCCTTCACTGGTGATTCGCGGGTCGTTTCGCATGCCCATGGACACCCCAGTGCGCGCCAAGCGCAACGTCAATAACGGCTCCGTCGAGGGCGGTGCACGCGGATCGTTATAACACGAGAACACGAAACACAAGAAATCATTCGGACGCTTCACACCTGGCAGCTGTATCGCCCCAGTGCCCCCGCGCTCGGCGATGGCGTCATCTAAATCAGCCGCCGGTACGCCGAGCTGGTCGGCTTTCATGACTCTCCACGTCGCCGACTCGATATCCGTCAGCGGTGCCGCGGCGACGAACCGATCAATCTCAATCGCATCGCGCTCAAACGATGACAACTTTGACAACCGAGTGTCGAGCTCTTTAAGCGGTGGATCAACGCCCAAGGCGTCGGCGGTGACGAGCACGTCGAGGCAGGCGGCGACTTGGTCGCGCGCCTCTCGAACGCGCGCGACGGCCGCGCGCACGTCTCCCGCATCGCGTGCAACCGCGGGCCATGTATGCGCACTGAACATGGTCATGCTCGCGCTCGCGACGACTTGAGCGAGAAACGCGCGACGAGAACCGTCGTGAGAGGCGCGCGAAGTCGCCGACGCAGACGTCTTGCGTCGCAACCGCCGCCGCGTTCGGCTCACCCTCGGCGCGATACATGTCACGCCCGATGCGACATGCGTGACCAACATTGATGCACGCATGATGGCGTGAATAGCGCCGCTTCTAAAGCGATCTAGTCGTCTCGTGCGCGCGTCGGACACTAAAGCGCTTTTGAACAAATGACCTCCGATATTACAAACAAACACACAAACTCATCACCACGCGGGACGTTCGATGCTACTAACGCGCGAGACAACGCATACATTTCCACTTTTTCTCAATCCACGCCCGCGCTCACACCGCAGACGCCCCGCGCGCGCCGGCCGGCCGCCGCGCGCGCGACGCCTCTGACCCGACGCCTCCGACGCCACCCTTCCCCACCTTGTCCTCCGCTCCATGCGCCCCTGGCGCGCGTAACGCTCCTAAATCTCGCGCCCGGCGCATCTCAAACGCCTCGCGCTCGCCCAGCGCCGCGCACTCGCGCTCGATCGCCGCGCGGGCGTGCGCAAACGACACCGTTGGCGCGAGCTCGGGGGCGTCTTCGGGCGGCGACGTCGAGCGACGCTGACGACGTCGCGACGACGCGCTCGGCGACGGCGACGGCGACGGCGACGGCGAGGACGCGCGCGCGGTGAGTTCGCCGTGTAAGTGATGGAGGTTCGACATGATGGCGTCCATGGCGACGACGGCGCGAAGGCGTGTGCGGTCGGGGTGAGGGCGTTTTTTGGCGTTGACAAGTGAAAAATTTGGCGCCGAAGGTCGTCGTCATCGAACGGTTGAACATCCGCGAGGCGCGCGAGCGGATGATGATGTGGGTAAATATGTATGCGTAAATGTGTTATTAGCGCGCGCGAGAGGTGTGCAAGGGATGTCGCGCGGGCGAACGCGAGCAGCGGCGGTGCTACGCGAGGTTGACGACAACGTCGAACGATTTCGTCCTCGGCTCGGCGTCGACGTCGACGAGGGTGTCATCATTCGCGGCGATGATTTTCGTGGTGAACGCTTGATCTTCGTGTGCGCGTGAGAATTCACCACGCTTGAGGCTGATGAGACCGGCGATGAAGAGTGCGACGGCGGCGGATGCGACGGAGACGGCGGCGACGGCAGTTTTCTCCGCTTCGGTGTACGTATCCACCGCGTTGAAGACATTCGCACTGAGTGTGATCATGGCGAATACGATGCCGATAGCCAATGAAAACTGTACGTTGTGTAGAGCTTTCTTGTATGGCTGAATGCACAGCGTGGCGATGAAGATGACGCCGACGAAGAATTGCGCGAGCGACAGTTGCGTGACGCCGTTGAAATCGCTGGCCGTGTCAAATCCAGTTGAATGCATGCGCAGCACGCGCTCGTTGGCGAATACCGGCGTGGCGGCCAAGACAAACTTCAAGAACAAACCAGTGAGTTCCCAGAATGGTAACTCTTTGCGCACGGTGGTGTACAAGAATCCAAAGTTTGCTTCGACGTTCGGGTCATCGAGACGATTTCGGTTGCGCACCAAAATCGCCGTGATGATCACAGGGATGCCAATGGGATACAGCAACAGCGCGATGAAGCCCGTGATGCGGTAGATGAAGTGTTCGTTCGCAGTGGTAATGATGGAGTAGTCGCGGCGCAAGTACACGCCGACGTCCAGATGCCGTTGATTGTACAATTGGAGCACGGTTTTGGCCACGCCAGAGTACGACAGGACGACCAGCCACGTGGCGTTGCGGCGACATTTCGATCGGGCATCGGTCGCAATAACGCGTAACCTTGCCATCGGCGCGTTACGCTCAATGATACCCATGATCAAATAAATACCGATGCAGAAAGCCGTCACCGCGGGTGGTACCACGACGGCGGTGATGTACGTGGAGTAGTAATTTGACTTACTCCCCGAACATCCGGGCGTGAGCGATTCCATATTGAAGTTTGTAATATCCAACACTTCAACCAAGCGACCGATACTTTTCGGCCATGCGATGTCATATTCTTTGAGCAAGCCCAATATTTGCGCGACGAACATGCACGCGGAAAAAATGACGGTGCCGACGGCTTGCTTGAGCGGCTTTCGGAAAATGTACACCAAAAAGGCGAGGAACGCGAGAATGCCAATGAGCGGCACGGCGAGCGCGGCATTGCTGCCGCACTCGGAGCATTTGCCACCCCAGTGTCTATAGCCCGGGGCGCACAACGCGCACACTGGACCTTCGTAGCCTTCTTCGCACGCATGTGTGCCGGTGGCGTTACCGGCGGCGCATGATTCGCGAATGGGACACGAAAACAAGAGCTCTGCGGTTTCAGACGAGCGCCACCACCCGGGAAGAGCGTCGAGAGATGTTCCACCGCGGCAATCGCCACCGTTCGGACATGTTTTGCACTTGATGCCGTCGAAATTGAACGTGCGATCTTTGCAGACGGTGCATTCGCGGGCAACATCGACGCCGTCGGCGTGACGCACGACGAGCGGCTCTGAACCTGGAAGACAAGTTCCCACACGCACGGCGAGATCGAGCGAGGCGATCGTACCGAGGTTTGCTGACGCATCACGGGTGCACGTGATTTTCGCCACGTAGGCTTCACCGAGTTCACCGCGCAAAATAGCTCCAGTGAAGACGGCGACACCGCTCGATGTCGGCGACGCCGCGGCGCCGCTAATCTCAAGCGAATGACGCGCCAACGCCGAAGGTGTCACCACTGGCGATATAGCGCACGTCACCGGTACAATTTCGCTGGTCACTGCTTGGCTGTAAAAGTCCACGAGCTGCACAGAAAAGTCATCGGTGACTTTACCGCTTTCGACGCTCGCGGGCATGCCAATCGCTGACGACACCGAGAGCGCTTCAGTAGCGAACACACCACGGATCGATCCGTTGGCGTGCGCGTACGCGCATGAGGCGCATGCAAACTCTGCGGTTGGGCTCGCAGCACGAATCCAGTAAGAGTCCGCACCGGCGACGGCGGTGTTGTGATGGAGCGCAACGTTGGATAGCGTTCCGAGCGCCAAATTCGCGGCAAAGTACATCGCCCCGCCGCGGTGCGCGGTGTTGGAATCCATCGTAGCACCAATAATGGCAAACATCGGCGTTGTCGTCAATGACTTAGCAACGTACACCGCACCACCACCGCTGGCTGTGTTCGAAGTGAATGTACCGGTTGAGATTTTGAGCTTTGCGCCGACGTGCGCCACAGCGCCGCCAAAGGTCTCCGCGGTGTTTTGTGACGCCGTGCACGCTTGCATCGTGACCGAAGCGACGCTTTCAACAAAGATTGCGCCTCCATCGGTAGATGCGGTGTTGCTTTCGAAGGTCACACCGGAGAACGTGTGGTTTCCAGCAGCGAGGTACATCGCGCCGCCGCGGCCGGCAACGGATGACTGACATCCCGAGGCAGTGTTGTTCAACACCGACGTGGACACATCGAGCGTAATCTGGGCCCCTTTTGGAGAATTCGCGTCGGCTGAAACTGGCGCGGGCACGACAAAGAATGCACCGCCGCTCGGTGCGACATTTGCCTTGACTGTGGATGAGCTGTCGATGACGAGAGTCGTTGGATGTTCCGCGGTGTTTGGCTCGAGCGCAAACGCGCCTCCGCCAACGTCATACAAGCTTCGGCAGCTCGTACCGCTCACTGCAGAATTCGATTCGAACGTCGATGAGTCTTTGATTTCAACAGCGCATGCTTCAGTCATGTAAGCACCACCGCCGAGACCGGATGCGATGTTGGATTTCACGGAGATGCCTGAGCCGACGATTGCGCCGCCGCCGTGTTCGCCGCCAGAGCAATACATTGCGCCACCGTCGGGGGCGGTGTTGTTCACCATCTCGCCTGCGGTAGCACTGAGCGTTGCACCGGAAGTAACGTGTACGCCCCCACCACCGAGCACTGCCACGTTGTTCGACACGCGCGTATTCGTTATCGAGAGCGTCGCGCGATCGTTAAGCCGAATGCCGCCGCCGTACTTGGTGACGACGTTGGACAACACGCGAGAGTTTGACATGGACGCTGTGGATTGTGAATACAGCAGCACTCCACCACCGATTTCAGCTTCGTTGAATTCGAATGCCATCGCTTCAAAGTGCGCGTTCGCACCCGTGTAGACGATGACGCCCGCACCCCAAAGCGACGCTTTGTTCGACTTGACAAGACCAGTATTGAACGTTGGATTGCCGCCTTCGAATACGCCGATCGCGGCGCCATACGACGCTTCATTCTCGGTGGCTAAGATATTTGAAAATATCCCGTGACATCCGTGACCGATGAACAGACCAGCGGCGAAGAAGGCTTTATTGCCCGTCAGCGTTAATCCATTCGCCGTAACGTTGGAATTTTCGTCGACGTTCAATCCACCACCCTTACCACTGACATCAAGCGTGTTCTCGACGAAGCTGACGTTCAAGAGTGTGGCGTGGGACGTGGTTTGCAAGTACGCACCACCCCCGCGGTTGTGGTTCCCGGAGCGATCATTTCCGCCACTGTTACCCACGAAGCGCGAGTGCTTAATGACGGGCTGAGAGTTCACCAAATGCAAGCCACCGCCCATGGTTTGGGATTTACATCCCGACACCACGACGTCTTCGAGCGTGACAGACGGAGCATTCGTCATACGGATACCCCCTCCAGTAGATGCCAAGCCGTTGGTGATGGTGAGACCGGTGATAGAGATGTCGGCGGCGCCTGCAATATCGAAACCGCGGTCAGCTTCGGCACAATCGAGCGTTGTCGCCGGAGACCCGAGCACGGAAGAGATCGATACCGCACTCGAACCAAGCGTGGAGCCACACGACGAAGAGCCGTGTGTGCCTGGGAGCACGAGTACTGATCGCGTTGACGCAGACGTCGTCGCCACGAGGGCAGACGCGATGGAATCGCAGGGCGTAGCCCACGAGCCGCACGACGAAGTGCTCGAAGCCGAGTTCGAATTCGACACGATGAGCGCAGCTCGGGCGTCGCGCATGGGAACCGACGTTGGTGCAGTAGAATCGCTCGACTCGCTCACCGTCGCAGCCTTGATGCGATACACCATCGTCGTCGGGTTGGATACGCCGGTGAACGTGTGCGACGTCGCAGTAGCGGCGACCGTGACGCGCGTCGGTGATGCGCACGTTGCGAGATTACTCGCGTCGCACGCATCAATGGCGTATGCAACGACACTAGAAGAGGTACTGGCGGTCCAGCCAACGATGACTTCGTCTGTGCCGGTGCGCAGAGAGTAGACATTCGTCGGCGCAGCGGGCGCCGTCGAAACGGGAGACGGAGAGACACCGCCGCTCGAACTCGAAGTCGGGCTTGAGGACTGCGCAGCGAGCGCAGCTGTGCACGTAGCATCACTCGCAGATGTTGTGGTTGTTATACCACAGATTGTTGCGAACTGCGCCGCGTACGTCGCTTGTGTGGAGTCGAGAGCGGTGGTGACGCCGCCAGAGCAAAAGCATCCGGCGTCGTTCCACTCACCGATCGCTGTACAGCACGCAGTGCCACCCGGTGCGGTTTGGCACGGCGCCAAATCGTTCGCATTTGTCAAGCAATGCGTGCCGACGGATGCGCTCGCGCGGACGCGAGCGAAGCTGGCGGCTAAGAGCACCAGAAAGAAGAAGAACGCCCGCCGACGCGCGCGCGGCGTCGAAGCCGCACCGCGCGACGCGGGCACATGCGCATGCATCGTAAACGAGCGCGTGCGTGTGAGTAATACGTAAGAGAAGTGTTTTTCTGAAAGCCACGCGGTTGCAGAGTGACAGTATACTCAGGCGACGCGTTCTGACGTCGGCGCGGCGCGCGCATCCGCATTCATTCTCGCGACGCTTTGCCTTCCATGTATTATATTATAATTAAATCTATTCAACGTATTTCCATAAATGAAGCTAGGGTATAAACTCGCCGAATCGCCAGCGACAGCGATGGCGCGTCGACGCCACACGCCCGCGCGCCGCTCGCGCACGCCCCGCCGCGCGTCGGCGAATCGTTCATACGCGTTTCGTTCGTCGCATCTAGCCGCGCGAACGCGTCGTGCGTGAGCGAAAACCCCGGCTGTCGCGCGTCGATCGACGCTTCGACAAAGGGTGTTGGCGGCACGTTCGGCCCCATGTCGCGCGATATCGAGCGCGGCGACGTCGCTGACGCGCCATCGACGAGCGAACGCGCATCGTTGCTTGGTGATGACGCGCATGCGCGCGATCGGGGGCGCTCGGGACGCGGGGCGTCGTCGCGAGGGTACGGTTGGGGAGCGCGCGCAAGAGACGTCGCGACGCACCCGATCGCGCTCGCTGTGACCGTTATCATGGCGGTGCTGGGTATAATATATAGAGAGGAGATGGTCGTGGCGAATGCGACTGATGATAGGGGGTATCCGCGCGTGGCGCATGAGATTTGGCTCGGGAGCGACGTACCAGGGGTGAAGCGAATGATTTTTGAGCGCAACCGCAACGTTCTCGAGCAAGCGGGATGGAGCTTACGTCTTTGGACTGAAGCGGACGTGAACGAGCGCAATTTTCCGCTTACTTTAGCGACAATTGAGCGCGGTAGGGCGTACCATCAGCTCACGGGTGAGAATGTGTACTCAATGCTTGTGGATTTGATGAAGTATGAGATTTTGTACCACAACGGCGGATTGTATTTAGACACGAACGTCGAGCTTTTCAAGGACATTACACCACTGTTCGATGCCGCCTTGGCGACGAATAAGGAAGTATTCATGGTGAAAGATCCGGGGGATTCTAGATTTTACAGCGCTGGGGTGCTCGGGGCGACGACACCTCGAGCGGCGGTGTTTGAAAAGGTGTTGAATACGACGGGGTATTTAACTGGCATCGATTTCGGTCAGCGCTGCATCGCGAACGCCATCACTGGTCCGGTGTGGTTGTCACACATCATTTTCGATCAGCATCTGCAGGATAGCATACTCGCACTCGAGAGAGACGTGGCGTATCCACTTGGTTGCGGTGAAAATCAATATGATACGTGCGTGCGCGAAGTCAAGGCGGCGGACGCAGAAAACAATCCAGATGTACGTTGGATGATGGATAACTCCGTCGTCGACGGTAGTGATATCACGGGTAAGAGGTCATTTACCAAGCACATGTCGCTCACGTGGAAGCGCGTGACTTCCGGATCTGATGACTGGAATCCACTCACCGTCAAGCAAGCGCTCGTGCAGGAAGTCGACGGTTCGTATTGGAACACCACGCTTCCGTGCACGACGATTGCGAGCGCCTACCCGAACTCGTACGCCATAGACCACTTTTCATTCCATGGTGCGAGCTGGCAAACTGGATGTGATGCCAAACAACGGCAGCAAATGGTGATCAACTGGCTCGAGAAGAAGGTGCCACCAAACGACGACTTGTTGCACAAATGGAGCTTGTCGCTTGTGCGTCAACTCGGCGCTCCTCTGCACACTAGCTCGCTCGTCACTCGCGTGCGATTGCACAAATCTGGTGGTGTATACCAGAAGGCCAAACTTGTCGTCGCCGCGACATCGATTCGAGGCGGAGCGTCGTTGCTGAATGAAGTGTTGGCGACGACGTCGGATCATCCGCTGAATTCCACGCTGTGGCAACGCGAAGGTTTGCCTCGTACGGATGCCTTCTTTGCCAACTACATCACCCTAGGTGACTGGTGGTCGGTGGCGTCTTTACCAAAATACGACACCGTGTCCTGGCGTGGAAAGCTTCGAACGTACTTGCTCGAAATTGGCGTCAAAGAGGCAACGATTGACGCCTCATTTGATTACCCGGGGGAATTCGTCGACGAAGTTTTGAGTCGTGCGTGGGAAGCTGGCATCGACAAAGTGTACGTTTCAATCTTAGGCGCAAAGCTGCACTCGACAGAAGTCGAACGTAAACGCGCCGAGTTCGTACTTGAGTCCATCATGTCGAGCACGAAAGAGCCGCTCGTGATGTGCGTCGATCGCAGAAACAAACTCGGCATGTACGCCTCGAGCTTGCGCGGAGCGTTGGGCTTGGCCCCGTTTCAGCAGATTCGTGCAGGAGCTGACCCATTCGATGCCGATTTGATTCCAGTGCGCGAGTTTTCCAGTGCTCCAGAGCCGATCAAGTTCAACGCCAAAGTGTTTGACGAATTTGTGCGACAGTCAAGAGCGTGGCTCAACGCGTCCAAGCGCATTTCCGCCGCGCACGAGCGCGACTGCGTGGAGGTGTCGTACGAAGACAACCTCGCAACGCCCGAGGCATTGAAACGCACGATCGACACGTTGAACGATAATTACGCACTCGAGTTGAATTCCATGGCGTTACCGCTCGTGAAGCTCGAAAAGGTGAACAAAGAAGTCGCCGCCTCGGATTTCATCAATCCAGAAGCCATCCCGGCGCGGGCGCTCGTCGGAGAGTACGAGCCGCCAGCTAGACCTGCCGCGAGCCGTCGTGCGGCGCAGACGTAGTACGCAGACGTAGATACGATTAGCAACGTGTATTATTAGCATTCTATTAGCCATTTTAAAAAGTACGAGCAGTCGCATACGTGCAGCCAAGGAACTACGCAAAGAACGACGTATGCATGAATAAAGACGAGACGGCGCTATCGTAACGATATTACAAGCCTCCCCATCTCTCTAGAGGTGTCTGTTGGTTTGATCTGGTTGCTGAGCGATTTACAACATCGACTGCGCGGATTGCGACGCGAGCGCCAAGAAACCCACGGCGTGACCGATGGACCCCCACGCGAGCAAGTCGACGATCGTAAAGCCCGCCGGGTCGCGCGTCGCCATCGCAAAGCTCGCCTCTTCCGCGCGAGAATCACCCGCAGCGAAGTGCGTCTTGCCGTTTTGCGTCGGCATACCCACGCGTTCGACTTGCGCGCGTTGGTACGGCAAGAACACAAAGCGGCCGAGCGCGAGGCAGAGCGCGTTCGCGCCGCTGATCACCAGGTTCACGTCGTCGTACGCGCGAACAACCGTCTTCGCGCCACGGCGCGCGCGCGTTTGCTTCGCCACGCGGCTGCGCATCATGAAAAAAGAACAACACGCAACGCTCGTCAGTACACACACGCCACACCACGCACGCGCGTCGACGACACAACAATCATCATCCCACATCAGCCTGTGCGGCATCATATCGCTCACACCACCCTCGCGCCCTTCCGCGTCCATTCCACAGCGCCCTGCGCGCGCGCGGTGCGAGCACGCAAAGTCACCCACCTGTTGAACGTCGCCACGGTCTTCGTCGGTAAGGTTTGCGCGGTGAAAGCCATCGTTTTGCGTCGGGGTGCGTCGCGGAGTGCAGGCGAAAGATACGCTCCCGCGCGAGAGATCGCGTTGGTCTTTTGGGACGCCGAGTGTCCGAATATGTGTACTGAAGCGTGCGTTTGGAGTCTGTGGGTGTTTTTATGGGGGAGTGGTGTGGGTATTTTGGTGGACCGAGTGTCCGAATGTACGTAACGTAGTCTGGTTTTGGAGGGTGTGAAGAGTTTTATGAGTTCCGGGTGGGGGCGTTTTTATAACACGTATATGGAGTTTTTAGGGAGCTAAGTATGCGTAGGGGTATAGGATGGTGATTTATCGAGGGCGTTCGGGCAACACCAATCGCATCGCACGATCGTTCGCCATTCCGTCGCCGCGTGGCGTTCGCGCGGTGACGTTCGCGCCGAACGATGACGGCGAACGATCACGAGGATGATCGCGCGCGCGGGGATCGCGCGTGGCGGCGCGAGGGCGAACGCGGCGCGTCTCGCGCGAGTGCGAGAGGACGACGGGAGGATGATGGTGTTCACGTGGACTCGGAGCGCACGTCGTTATTATCGTCGACGCGCGGCGATGTCGAGCGCGGTGAGGGCGCGGCGGGTGGGTCTGATGCGTATGCAAGTGATGGTGGTGCGCGAGGGACGGCGCGGGGTGGGGATGGTGCGAAAGGGCGAAGGGGTGATGAGGTTGGAGACGACGACGAAGCGCGACAGTCGCGTAAACGGAACGGAAAATTCATCGCCGGTGCGGTGTTGATGTGCTGTTGCGCGAGTGCGGTGGCGTATGGTCATGTGACAGGGGCGCTGTATACGTTTGGGGGATCGTTTTTCGCTCCTGCGGCGCCAGTGATGCCGCCGCCACCGCCGCCGCCACCGCCGCCGCCACCGCCGCCGCCACCGCCCAACCCGCCACCGCCGCCAAGTCCGCCGCCGCCGCCCAAGGTTGACTGCGATTCTTCCCACGGTGATCGCGCCACTGGTTTGTATCAAGAATACAATCACAAGTGCACGCGAAGCGAGGCGGTGCCCGCGGGGTGCGTCGGCGACGACGGATGTCAATTTTGCCACATTGAAGACTCACCGGCGGCTGAAGCGGACACGGGTAACCTCTGTTCGAGCTGGGTGTGCGAAAAATATGGCATCACTGGCTGTCACGGCGTGCCTAAGAACGCGGCGAAAGAAGCCGTGCACTATGATATTGGAGATTGTAAAGTGGACATTGGAAATAGAAACGTCGGGCGGTACGTCTTCCGCGACTGGAACTGCGCCAACGACGAAGGCGCTCCGAGCGCGTGCCAGGCTGTCGGAGAAACACCATGTCGATTGTGTATGACGAAATCTATTGATGATACCCTAGACGGCTGGCCTTATTGCCCCAAGGCCGTGTGCCATCATTGGCATATGGATAGCGACGAATGTCCTGGCGTTGACTACGTCGCCGGCATGGGACACGCGAAACACTCGCATCACAAGGCGAATGCTGTCAAGGAAGAAGATGACGATGACGACAGCGAACATCATCATAGCTCCAAGCACGACTCGAAAAAGGGCGACGATGATGAAGACAATGAGGGTCATTCGTCCCGGCACCATTCATCCTCAAAAAAGTCGCACCATGATGACGCCGACGATGAGTGAGAGGAATAGCATCGAGAAATATGTAAATATTTAATCTAGAATACAGCACTAATTTCAGCCTACGTATGCGCGTTGTGAGCGCGTATGAGCCAAGCTAAATTCGCCGCGAAATCCTGCGCAGACAATTCATGCGTCGCGTGCGCGACGTTGAGCAACTCGCGCACGTCACTCGTATCTGGTAGCATCGTATCCCACGCCGGTGCGTGCGTGGCTAACATATCTACATGTATGGTATCGAACGTTCGCGGATCTTCCGTGAGTAAATCGTCCTTGTCTATCAAATTGAATGATTTCAAGCTGCCACGCAACGCTTCACTCTCCGTCGAGTTGATTTTTCCAAAGCTCTCCCTGTAAAAGTATTGAGGCGTAATCGCTCTAGGATTGAGCTTTGATTCCAAAACCTTCACTCCAGCAAATTGTAAATCTTCAATAGACGCCTTGACGAACTCCGCTGTGCGCTCGTCACGCGGCATGTGTGAAAATACCGTCGGCGGATACCTTGCTAAATCGCTCGCCGGCGTCATCTCCGACAGCCGCGGTCCAGGGGCAATTTGAATAATCAACCCGGCAATCTGCGCGGCGTGCGTGATGAACGGCAACTCAGAGACGAACGAACCCCCACTCGACGCCCCGAACGCATAAAGCGGCAGATCTTTCAACGCGTCGTCGCTAAAAAACGTCTCCAACACTTCGTTCACTCGCGGCCCGTCAACGTCCCGGCTCCAACACGTCCCAAACGATGATATCGCAATCACCACAAATCTTCGACTCAGCGCCGTGCGTGTAATCGCCATCTCTTGCGCCAACCCACGGCACTCGGTGCACTTGGTGTTATTCGCGAAGAAGTCCTTCGCGCTGTGTTTGCACCCATGCAACGCCAACAACACCCCTCGCGGCTTCGTCGCCGTGAGCTCTCCGTTCGCATTCGTCGCCGCTGGCCCTTCCCAAATCGCCTCAATCTTACTCTCACCAATAAGACGTCGCTCAGCGTTCCACCCTTTCGCCACGTACGCCACAGACGTGTCGCCAATCGTGAGCTCGGGTTCGACAGCCAAGTCTTCTTCAAACGAACTCAACGCCGCCGTCGCGTCGCCATCCGCGCCAACCGCCGTCGCCGTCGACGACGACGCCATCGACGCCGACGCATCCACCGCACTCGCGCTCGCGCTCGCGCTCGCGCGCACGCTCGCCACGTACGTATCCACGCGTAAAGACGCCGCGGCGATGCACGCCATGGCGATCAGCGCCGCGACCGCCGCGACCGCGCTCGTCGCCGCACCGCCCACACCGCTCACGCCGCCTCGCCCGGGCGCCACGCGGCGATGCCGCTCGCGCGCCGGCGCGCTCCCGAACGTGTGCGCGCGCGATGCCGCGCGCGAAACGCTCGCGGTTTCCATCGTGAGCGAACGTCAGCGAATGAGGGTGTTGGTGCACCGCACAGCGAAGCGTTGAGCTCACGTCATTCTCCGCCGCGTCGCGCGCGACCATGGGCGCCGCGAGCGACGACGAGGGCGAACCGACCGCATACGATGAGGTGCGCGCGAGAGACGTGCGATCTGTCGTCGCGTGACGGCACGAGACGACTGATTATTGATTATTGATGACGCGCTGCGGGTGATAATCTCGTCGTTCGCGCGCGTGAAACTGACGTGAGAGTGTTCGTTGTCATCGCACATGCGTAGGAACGCATAGAGGTGGATGGTGCACCGGTGAGCGCGGCGCCGAAGCGGGCGGCGATGTCGAGGAGGTCGACGTTGGATGGTTTCGTGGCGCGGTTTTCTTGGTCGCGCGATCCAGCGGCGTTTGTTGTCGGGAGCGTGTCGTTCGTGTTCGTCCTCGCACTGTGCATCGCGGCGATGACGACACCGAGTGCGCCTAAGCGTGGTACGCGCTCGTATGTGTCAAGCGCGCACGGTCGCGTAGCGGTGCGCACGGGCTTGGAGAACGCGCCGACGCCAGACGCCACGCGGCGCTGGGCGGCGCTCGACGTGCCTCGGCAGTGTTTGAGCCCGCGCGTATCCCCAACGGCTGTGATTCCGGGATTGGAGTTGCATGAAATCAATGGCGAGCGGGCATTTTATTTAACCAAGGATGCGAAGACGACGTCGTTGATTAAAACTGAGGACGAGCTCGAGGAGGTGAAGGAAGTGAAGGAGGAACTCGCCGAAGCCAAGGTTGAAATGAAGGAGGCAGAGAAAGACTTAGAATTGCAGATTGAGACTGAAGAAGAGGAGTTGAAGATTTTAGAAGATAAGACGGGCAAGACGAATCCGCAGGTGAAGGGGCGAAAGTTATTGGCGAATGAAGACGAAGCACCGATTGCAAACAAGAATGCAGCGTTGACGTCATCGTTGACCAAATTTACGGAGAGCACTGGAGGCATGGTACGTCGATTCAAGTTTCAAAATCCGTTGCTCATTCAAGGTATGGATTTATTGCGCGATGAGTGGATGCGCACGGCGACGACGGAGAACAAAATGTTGTATCACATAGCAAACATCACCGGCTATGACGCGAGGTGTCAATTTAAGACGATGCAGTGCGCGGATATGGCGCAAGATTTGCTCGCTCGCGCGCTCAAGGCGGATGCCGCAGCAGTTGTGAACGAAAACTCTAGTCCCGAAGAGCTCAAACGGTTATCGGAAGTATTGATCAAGTACACTAAGGATCCTCGAACAAAGTACGACGCTGCAAAATTGCCTTCGCTTGGAGGCGCACCAAAGAGCATGGGCACGTGCGCGTGGACGACTGAGGCTGAGTACAATCCGAAGACTGGTGAGCGCTACGATCGCACAGTGAGTCGTTTCGCTTCGGCGATCGACAATCACGACACCGCTGTGTATTGCTCGATGAACACCGAAAAGAAGTATTGCAAATTTACCCGCCTCTCAAGCGACGGGCCGTTGGATGAAATTACCGTCAACCTCGACGAGCAGAGCTACGAAAACGCGCGCGCCGTCGGTCGTCTCATTCACGATTCGTTATCTGCCGATATAGAACTCGGATCGAACGTCATTGGCTGGGGTTATCGCGGTGATCCGTCGCCGGCGTTTATTTCTTTACTCATGCTCATTCGCTCCAACCGGTGCACGCGCGTGGACGTATACGGCCAACCGGGTGTGCCCATCGATTGGTACAACAGCGCCCAAGGCTATGCGCACATGGTTGCCGTTCCAGGATCCACACCAAGAGACCGCGAGCTCTCTCGCGTGCTGCTCCAGGAAAAATTCTTCTACCGCGCGTTGATGCACCACGGAAAAATGTGCTTCTTTAAGTAGTCTGGCGTGGGTTGATAAATATATTACAATTTCGCGCATTCCTTCGCCGCCGCCTCGAGCAGAAACCTACTTCTTATCCGTCTTCGGTTCAATCCCCGCAGCCTTGGCGTAGTGATCCGTGACGGATTCCACGTTGCACCCGTACGAGGCGTAACACGCCTCCAACTTGGCGCCTTCCAAACCTTCGCATTCCTTAATCGCCTCCTTCACGTCGTTGTAATCGCAAAATCCGTCATCGCCACCGCCACCGACGGTGAACTTTTCCGCCAAATCCTCCGATGCTTTCGTCACGCGACCTTCGTTCTTTTCCGCGCGCGCGACGACGACGGTTCTCGTCGAGTGTTGATTCGCGATCGGCGATCGCGTCGCGCCGATCGCATGCTTCGGTGCGCACGTCGCGCTCGTCATCGTAAACATGTGTGTGTGTGTGAGGTAGAGAATCAAGAGGTGTGCGTGCGTGTGCGTGTGCGTGTGCGTCGCGCGCGGTGTCGTCGCGTGCGTGGCGTGGGCTTTGCCGCGTCGAGAAGTCGCGTCAACGAGGTAGTTGTCCTCGTCAGCATTTGTCGAAAAAAGCGCGGCCGCCAAATGATTATTTAAAATCGACTAAGTCTTTCGCTAATAGGCCGCCGCGGGGCGTTTGCGGCGATGGCAGCGGAGGTGGCTTTGCAATCCACGCGGTCTTCGGCATCGATGACGGCGAAGTGGTGTTCGATGAGGTACGCGCGCGCGTCGTCGGGCGTCTCAAAACCGAGGACGCGTGAGACGAAATCGACCGGGACGGTGGGCGCGTAGGCGCGGAGCATGGCGCGTACGGCGTCGTGGCGCACGCTTGGAGCCATGATGTCCATGAGATACGCCCCCATGCGAGCGACTTTGGCGTATGAAGCGAAGAAGCGGTGGAAATTGCTCGAGGCTTTGGCTTCGCAGACTTCGAGCGCATGGGTGACGAATGGGTGCGTTTTCAGCGCCTTTGGGACGTCGCGTAATTCTCGTAGCAGAGCTTCGCTACGTTCGCTCTTCGAACCTGCACCGGCGGCGTAAAGTAAACGATACGCGGTGAATTCTGCGATGTCATCTGCACCTGGGAGAGAGGCGATTTCGACGCTCGATCGCTTGCGATCGCTAAACGAGCGCTTTTTGGATTTCTTTTTCCCAGCGTCGATGTCCATGCAGTTCGCCTCCATCACGCGCTCGAGCGCGGCGGCGTGAAGTGATTTCAACACCGCCTGGCATTGATTATACTCGGCGTGATCAGCACACTCGAGCGCGATGCGCGCATGCGTTTGATATACTTGAGTCACCAATTCGCCATCCCGAATGTGCTGCACAGTTAAATCTTGTCTGATGGACTTGAGCTGATCTTTGACGTACTCGTAATCCCCATTCGCGGTCCATCGTTGCTTGACTAATTTCAATGACTCAACGAGCACTTCAGGCGGGCGCACAGTGGCCATTGAGGGTGCCTCGGTGAGTCGGAAGTACTTTTTCTCCAACGCCAAATTCGTGCCAACCGCCGAAGCGTCGCGCTTCTTCATCTCTTGCATTGTAGGCGTGTTCCGTCCGCTCTTGGACGCCTCGCTGGCAAACTTCGCAGCTTCTTTGGCGAATCGGTGCGCGCGATCCATTCTCGCGGCGTGCTCTTTTGATGTCGGAGCTTCTACGCGTTCGTACAACGTCTTCTTTCGCTTTGGCTCTGGCGCGTCTGCGTCGTACGCCGCCGCGCCCTCGAACCGTACCGATGGCACCGCACCGTACGCCGCAGTACTTTCGTAACCAACAACATTCGCTGCGCCGTACGGCGACGCGTTCACGCCAAACAACGGCGGAGGAGGCGGAGGAGGCGGAAGAGGCGGACGCCCGAGCGCAGTCGACCCCATCGCCGCTGCCTTCGCGTAAGACGTCGTCGGCGCTCCCGAACGGCTTTGCGCCTCCAACATCGCGCTCGCGCGCGCACATCGCTTGCGAAGTTCCTCTGCGAGCACAGTTTTCGTCTCCTCGTCGTCGTCTGGACAGTTGAGCAGCGCTTTGGCTAATTTGGCCAATGCCCGGCGCTCCTCTTTGGGCATGGCTTTGAGCGCGTCGACATCGATGTCGTCCATGATTGGTCGATGACGCGCTACAGCGTAGACCACGAAGCCGGCGGTGTGAACGCAGGGCCACGCGCGCGAGGGTTCACTCGCGTGTTCTAGGGGCTATGAAGCGCGAGTCGGCGAATGAAGCGTCGACGCGAGCGTTTGAGCAATTGACCATTTGGTCGATGACAACTACAAAGGGCTAAAGCATGGATGCTTTGCGCTATCTATCTATACTTCTAAGATTTCGACACATCTACACATATTGGAAATCAATCAGCGATTGGTGCGTAGGATGTCAGCCAAGCGTCGAATGCGCGAAAATTCGACGTCAGCCTCGCTCGCTTCAGCGATAAACTCTTCCAAATCCTCCAATTCATCCACGTCGCGCAATCTCGGCAACGCTGTGACATTCACAGATAATCCCTCTCGCGCGCAACCGGCGAGGCAGCATTCGAGCGTGTTCGGCGTGCTCCATTGAACGCCTTCAAAAGCGCGCCGGAGCGCTTCGTCTACGCCACGTCGAGCGGCGACGCAATAAAATCCACCATCACGCGCTGGGCCAAACACCACGTCGACGGCGCATCCTCGGCTCGAGTCAACATCGGCACCTTGTGTCAATAGCGCGAAGCACTGTTCGGCGTGCGCGGCACAAAAGTTTGGAATGTCTGTCCCGGCGACGCACGCGACGTCCGCGCCGTCGGAGAACGCCTCGCGCAACGCCTCCGTCATGCGCACGCCTAAATCGTCCACATCCGCTTGCGCTCGAACGCATGGCACGTGTTCGGACCCAGTGTCTTCGAGCATGCGCGCGCATTGTGCGCAGTCGGCGCTCGAAGCGCACGAGAAGACTACTCGCGCGCCTCTGCCGTAGAGCGGTTGCACGCGCGCGACGACGAGGGCGACGAGTTCGCGGTAAATGGCTGCCGCAGCGTCGAACGATGCGAGCGCTCGACCGAGACGTGTTTTACATTGCCCCGCGATCGGGGCGCGGCCGAAGAGAATGAGCACTTCGCGAAGCGGCATGTCGCGAAGTGACGACGACAAACTTTAACTACGGTAAACTTTAACTACCGGTACGGTACCGGTACCAACGTAATAAATTCTACATTCCACAACCTACCGGTACATATGGTGTTATCGGTATCATAGCTTTGCGCGCGCGTTTAATGCCTGGGCGATGGCAGCGGCGGCGGCTAAACCGCTCGTCACCGCGCCGCGCGCGTTGGGTTCGGCGCACCAATCGCCGACGGCGTACACGTCGCCGGATTGTAAATACTGTTTAGACTCTGCGCCTTTGGCAATGGACGTCGGGAACGCCGCGCCCCATCGGTGTGCGCGTGAGTATGTGATTTCTAATGGTAATCTATCATCAGTAGATTCACTACCAGTGGTGTTGGCTGCTTCACCGGCGCGTAACACGTCGAGAAGAGCCTCGCTCATGCGAGATGTGGCATCCGTGAGCCAGTCTTCGTGCGCCGCCGTCCCGACGCGCGTATCCATCGCTGCGCGCGAAAGCACTGACGCAGCGTATGCATCCGTTGAATGCGCCACCCAACAATGCGTGTCACGCACGCGCCCAGGCTTGCTCGATTCGTTTGCAATCCAAGTGAGCGCCTCGCATCCGTCTACGTCGGCGCCGACAAACGGCACTTGAGCTTCTCGATTCAGCGTCACCATGAGCGCCAGCACAGGCCTGGAATCCACGCCTTGCATCGCACGCGCAATGTCTGGAACATTGAGCGACTCAATCGGCGGTCGCTCGCCGTACGCACGAATCACTCGCTCGGAGGCTAAGTTCTTATCCGCCAACACGACGACGCGATAGCCGCTCGACGTCTTCGCGTCGTCCCCGTCTCCAGGCACTGCGCTTTTATAACGCACACTAAAACACCCCTGGGTGTCGTCACTATCATCAATATCAAATCCCACCACGCGAGCGCTCGTGAACACGTCCACACCCGCATCTTTCGTCGCCGCCTCGCACGTCGCGCCAAATCCCAAATCGCCCACGAGCCGGTCGCCGGTTGACTTTAATTCCTCTACAAACCTCCCCGTGCGCGCATCAATCGCCCCGAACGCGCCATTCATCCATGGTTTAAAATATCCTTTCGCTAACCCTTCATCAACATACGCATTCCACGCCGACGCATCGTCGCCGCTGTCGCGTTCGATGAACCGCGCGCCGTGGTCCCACCGCGCGCCGTCGCTCGCGCCGCGCGCGCTCGCGCGCCCACCCAGCGCCCGGCCGCCATCAAACACCACCACGCGCTCGATGCCAAGACGTTTGAGTTCGCACGCGCACGCAGCGCCCGCGAGACCGCCACCGACGACGGCCACTGAGGCGTGCGCGCGCGTCTTTTGTCGCTGCAGCGTCAGCATCGTCGACGACGATGACGACGACTTTCCCGGCGTGACGCGCGCAATGGCGCGTCGCACGACCGCAGACGCGCGGTGCATGTGCGACGCGTGCGTGCGCGGAGAATGCGCGCGCGGCGGCGTGCGCGAGAGCGCGGCGCGCGGCGCGAAGTGACGTCACTGTGCCGCGCGCAAATTTCTTTCATCATCGACATGGAATCCATTCGCAACTGGGCGGGTGGGTACGAACGCGTGGGCGAGGTGAACAAGGTGCGTGCGCGAGTGCGAGACGCGCGCCACGCGCGGTCGCGCGCGCTGGGCGCGCTTCGGGCGCGCGCGGCGCGTGGGTTTGTGTGTGAGCCATGAATTGGGTGTTGTTTGCGGATTTCATTCGCGACACGTAAATCTCGCGCGCGCGTTCGTGCGCGTGACGTTGACTGACAAGGATATGTCGGCATCTTTTGGTATCGCTGTTGTAGGGTCCTCACGCGCATGACACGTCGTCATCACTCGGTTTAGAGTCGTTGAAGAATGGATTGACGTCGTCGTTGCGGGACGCCGCGGACGTCGCGGCGGCCACCGTGGGTTGGAAGTTACCGAGCGCTGACGGCAAGGCGACTCCTGCGCACATGGGGAATCACCAGAAGCCTCCGACGCCGGATTGGAACACGCAAAGCCCTGGGGATCGGGAGCAGAGACGACGGGAATCGACGTCGAACGCGTACGAACGCGTCGGTTCCGGCGGCGACGCTCCGCCTTCGTTTGGTGGGAATTCCAAGCACGATATGAATCTGGGGAATAAATATGCGACGAGTTACTCTTGGGATAATCCACCGCCCAAGCCCAAGGCGGCGGGCGAGAGCGACGACGAGGGGGGCGATGAGAACGGTGAGAAGGCTAAAAAATCTGCGGCGGAGATGTTTGGCATGGATAAAGAGCCGAGTAAGAAAATGTTGAAGAAGAAAGCGGCGCGCGCGAAAGAAGCGGGCGCTTTGCACGCGGCGGTGGCGAGTGGTGATTTTGTCGATGCCCGCGAGCTCCTCGAGCTCGGTGCGAACGTGGATGAGGGAAAGTCTTCGGACGACGCGACGACGCCGTTGCTCGTCGCAGCGGCTAAGGGACATGCAGACGTGGTTAAGTTATTGCTCAAATATGGCGCCAACTTGTATGCCAAGGACGATTGCGACAATAACGCTTTGCACGTGGCGTGCTCGAAAGGGCACATCGCCGTCGTCGGTCGCTTGATCAAATCAGACGTCGATTTGAGTGTCAAAGCTGGTAACGGCGCCACGGCGCTGCATCTCGCCGCGAGAAAAGGCCACGACGACGTCGTGGAATTATTACTCGACAACGGCTGCGACATTGAATGCACCGATTCCAAGGGCGCTACACCATTACACGCCGCATGCAGTGGCGGCTACGAAGACACCGTAGTGTTGTTGCTCAAGCGCGGCGCCAGCCCGCACGCGTGCGACGCCAAGGGGAAAACACCCAAGCAAATCGCCGCCAAGAAGGGACACGACGATTGCTCAAAGATTATCAAGCGTGCGGTGAAGGATTTCGAAGCCAACGCCGCGGCAGCAAAGTCCATGGCTGAAGAGCGCGAGAAGCGCGCGATATTAAAGGCGCGTGCGGAAGCAGAGGCACAACTGGAGGCGCAAGGACTGGCAAACATTGACGTCCCAGTCATCGAACCCGCCGCCGCGAACGCAGAACCCGAACCCGTTGCCGCACCCGTTGCGGTCGAACCCGAAGTGGACGAACAGCCGCAAGAAAAGTCCCCGTCCGATGAATCCCCTGCGGTGCAAGAGCAGCAGCAGTAAACTACTTGGTACCTGTAATGTAACATGAAAACGATTTACGACGTCGAGGCATGTGACGCGCGAACCACACAAACTCACATGGAATGCCAACCATCGTCACGGTCAACGATAACAGCGGCATCGAGCTCGCTGGTATCGATCGCGGTCCTTCATCTGTGACGTCGGAGGTGACGTGTAGAATATGTTTCGAAACCGTGGCACCGGACGACGCCGCGCGCTTCGCGTGTGATTGCAAAGGTGTTTCTTGTCACGACGCCTGTGCGCGGCGCTGGTTTACTTCTCGGGGCGATGATACGTGTGAAATTTGTCTGAAGCGGACGAATATATTACAACACGAGCTTTCTGAAGATGGAACGTCCTCATCGAGGCGTCGTCGTAGCTGGTTGGTGCGCAAATTATGTTGCTGCTTGAGCGACGGAGACGAAGAAGACGAAGCGTCCATGTCATTGTTTGATTTGTTCGTGTGTGCTTTCGTCGCGTGCGCAATATCATTTGTTGCGTTCTTCTCAATACTTGAGTTCGACGCACTGCGATCGATCACGATGGCGTACGCGATGGCTGTCGCCATCGTTCTTGGCTGCGCGCAGTTCCTTTTGCCTTTAAGGCGGCTCGGATTTGGTCGTAGACAACAATGCGAGTGTGCGTACATGTTCGTCGCGATGATGATTGTGACCCATCAGCTTGCATTTGCGCTCAACTTGTCGAGAGTTAGCAATCAGCATTTACGAAATCTCTTCGCACAGAGGCTCACGTTTGCGTTATGCGTCTCCACTGTGCTTGTCCCTCAAGTCATCTTGCTCTTGGCGTTTGTGTTGCACGCGAGTAATCGAGCAATCAACGAGATTCGCTACACGTAACGACGAAAAGAAAAAATAAGAAAAAACGTGATAAAAGAAATCATGAACGAGCGCGCGCGTGCGCACTTTCTTAGCAATACGTTTTACAATTCCAATGTTTTACACGCCTTGTCCCGGAACCACCGCGTCAACGCCGACGACCTTCTCCATCGTCGTCCTCCTTCACGAACGCCGGCACGCCCTCCATCGCCCCCCGCGACGCTTCATACATCATATAATTACTCAACCCGCGCACCGCCGCCTCGCGCTGCGCCCCAATCTTCTCCACATCCGTCTCCTTTTGATTCGCTCGCCACGGCGCGCGCACCGTCGCGCGCAACACGTCTCGCGGGTACCCTTGCTTCGCCGCGAGCAAATCCGCCAAGCGCATGCAGTCGCGGTAAAGCTTCAGCGGGTTGTCGAGCAAGAATTGCATCGGGTTCGCGTTGTTCGGCGGCATCGCGCGTCACGACGAACGACTGCGTCGCGCTGTGGCGCGTCATTGTCCCACGCGCATTCGCAGCGAGAACATCGCGCACCATGTACGTCCACCGACGCGAACGAACGCGCGTGCGCACGTTTCAACAACGTTCGTGACCGCCGCGCTCGCGCGCGCGTTCGCCGACTGCGAGCGTGGCCGAGATGGAACAGATCGATGATGTGATCGGCGGCGGCGGCGCTGGGTGGTAGGGCTGTCGTGCGAAAACGGACACTAACCGCGACGATGCGTTCTCGCGCGCAGGTATTTGATGTATTACATGAACGAGAAGGGTGAGCGGGTGTATACGCTCAAGGTGCGTGGCGAAACGTGCACGCGAGCGCGGCGTGTGGGTAGAGACAGGGAAACCACTGGACGCGAGAGAATTGTCGCGACCGCGGCGTTTATTCGCGCTTTCGCGATCGATAGTGAGACTGACGTGTACTTGTGTGCTTGTGTGCGTCGTAGAAAACTGCACCGGATGGTTCGCCGACGCAATCGGCGCACCCGGCGAGATTCTCGCCGGATGATAAGTTTTCCAAGCAGCGCGTGGCGTTGAAGAAGCGTTTCAATTTGCTCCCGACACAACAACCCGAAATTGAGTTGTAGGCTTTTCTAGAATTTTTGATGTATGATAAGATGATGATATGTAAAAGATGACGATAAAAGTGAAAATGCGCGCTCTCGCTCGCGGTGCGTTAAAAAGTTGATAAATTACGACCTCTGGCGTTTTCTTTGTTTTTACATGAAATCGAGGTCTCGCGAGCGACTGCGTTCTACTAATACGACTAGCAACAGCACTTTTTCGATTTGCTCGCACTAACACTTTCCACCACGGGTTGCGACGATGACAGGCGCGCCGAGGACGATCTTTGGTTAAATGATGCCAAGTCGGGCGCGCACAGCTCTTCGGAAGCGTCAAAAAAAATGTCAAAGATATCCTTCGTACTGCTCTCCCGACGCAGTACGCCTGGCGCGGATCCAAAGTCGGACGCTCTTCCAGCGATGCGATCTCTTATCCAGCGCTGCGTCGCCCCGTGTGCGCCTTGTAAGCCGTATTCCGCCTCCGGCTTTCCAATGTCTGCCTTGGAGCAGCACACCATCTCCTTACGCAGCGTCACGCCTTCGCCCAATCGATCCATCAGCTTGGTCCACATTTTATCGCCGCTGCCGTAAATGTGCACCTTGGCTACTGTTTTTGCGTCTAAGAACTGTTTTACCACGGCCCACACCATGGAGAAGATTTTCGGAGCGTTGATGATGTACGCCGCGTACAATCCCTCCGGGTAATTATCCTGCGCCAGCGCGCTCGCCTTCTTCACCAACGCTCGAACATCGGAGGAAAACCCACTGAGAGTTAAACCTTTTAAATCCCATACGTTAATTACTTGCGTGATTGCATCTCCCGCGCGCCTCGACGCTTCTGGAAACACCACGCTCGCTTGCCATTCGAGCGTTTGCACTTGGCTCACCAAAAACTCATCCGTCGTCATATTTGCCAGGATCGTATCCCAAGGAATCGCCGCCGTGTGTTCTAGGTACACCGGATGCCCCGTCTTTCCAAATCCACAGTAAAACGCCGGAATCTCTCTCACGTGTCGCAAATGCTCCGCGCTGATCGGCGTCTCTAGACACCGGTCGACGCCGTTCGCCTTGCGCCACTCCAACGTCTTCGTCAACATCTCGTACGACTTCTCCGCCGTCTTCCGCGCTCGAATAAACTTCAAAATCGCTCGATCTTCCCCTCCACATTCCTCATGCGTCATCGTCGACGGCATCGCCAGCCCATCGCGCTTGAGCCACGCCTTAATGTTCGCCATCGATTCCAGCTCCTTTGGTGTTGGATCCGGATACGACGGCTCTTTCGAGCACGCATCGCACGCGACGTCGCGCGCGACGTCGGCATCGCCCGACATCTCCGACATCCCGCGAACGCCACGACGCGCGGCGCGACGCGTTCCGGCGCGTTCTGCCGTTCGTACATCCGATGGCGCGCACTTTGTATTCCCCTGGCCCAATACATCGACCAATCATGACCAGGGGCGAGCATGTCACGCCATCCAAAAACTTTAAATCTTTGAAACCATCATCCATCCAACGTCGACACACATCCGCGCGCGCGCCTGCGCGGTCGCACGCGACCGTCGCGCGTGGGCGTCGCCGCGCGCCCAGGCACACGCCATGGCGAGCGCCGAGGCGCGCGACGCCCTCCGCGCGCTTCAAGCGCAAGACTCCAACGCCGTGTGCGCGGATTGCGAGACGAAGAACCCACAGTGGGCCTCCGTCTCGCACGGGACGTTCGTGTGCTTGGAGTGTTCGGGCGCCCATCGCGGGCTGGGCGTGCACGTGTCGTTCGTGAGGTCGGTCGGGATGGATTCTTGGAGCGACGCGCAGCTGCGGAAGATGCGTGCGGGCGGGAACGGGACGTTGAACGCGTGGTTGGCGCAGCACGGCGTACCAAGGACGTGCGATATAAAGTCCAAATATAATTCAAAGGCGGCGGAGGTGTTTCGGGATCGAGTCAAGGTGATGGCGGAGGGTGGGAAGTGGACGGCACCGGCGAGGGTGGAGCGGGGACCGGCGCGGTTTGGGGACGATGCGCGGGTTGGCGGCGGCGGCGGTAGCGCGACGTCGCGTGGACGCGGTAACGCCGCTCGAGGCGGTGGTGGTGGTGATGATTGGGGATGGAACGACGGTGGTGGACACTCGTCGGGGTCGGCGCGTCCGGGGCAAGAATACACGGCTTCGGATTACGCGGCGAGCGCGTCACAAAAAGATGCCTTCTTCGCGCGCCAGCAGCAGCTCAACGCGTCCAAACCCGAAGGTTTACACCCGTCGCAAGGTGGTAAATACGTTGGTTTCGGCTCTGGTGGTCATGGCCCACCGAAAAAGGAGGATGATCTCGACGCGTTTATCGGACAAATTTCGAGCGTCACGTCAAAGCTCGGTTCGTTTACGATGCAAGCGGCGAATCGAGCCGCGCAAGCGACATCGTCCATCGTGAGTAACGTCCAGGACGGTGATTACGATGTTTTACAAGCGCGTGCTTCGCAAACGGCGAGCGTGGCGGCGAGTAAGGCAACGGAACTGGCGCAACAAGGTTGGGGATTCTTTAAAAACGTCTCTGGACGAGCGTTGAAATCCATCGAGAGCTTGACGAGCGACATTCCAACCACTGGTTTCGACGATCAACAGTACGGCAGGCAAAGCTCGAGTGGCGGTGGCGGTGGCGGATCAAACTCTTGGGGTGGGTGGAACGATGAGCCGCAACATCAAGACCCCATCGCAGCGCAACGCGACGACTTTTTTGCTCGTCGTCAAACTGAAAACGCCAGCCGACCGTCGCACGTGCCGCCGTCGCAAGGAGGCAGGTACTCCGGCTTTGGGAGCGGTAGCACATCGAGCTTACAAAGCAACACGTCTTATGCGTCTGCGCCATCGCGATCGGCGCCGTCGCGTCCGGCGCAAAACCCTTCGCGCACGAATTCAGTGTCCAATTCAGACGACTGGGGCGTCTCTGACGACGAAGACGCGCCCGCCGCGAAAGACGCGAAAGACGATGACGATGGATGGGACGATGACGACTGGGGGAAATAGTTCTAGCTAAATGTTGGTTCATATCACTTTATTCATTCACACAGATCATCCATTCTCTCGCCGCGCATAGAATAACAGAGAGTAAATTTTCATTCAACGCTTTAAAGAGTCTACGTGCTACGTTCTACTACGTCAAGGCCACGGTATCGTCATCGTCGTCACCACCTACGGCACCGGGCATGCCATCGGGAATTCCCGCATCATTTGCCTTGCGTTTCTTCAAACCCTGCCCCCATTTACCACTCGGCGCCGCGGGCGCGGGCGCCGCGGGCGGCGGCGGAGCGCTAGGTGGAGCCCCCGGTGGAGCGGCGGGCGGGCGCGGGGGCCCACCCGGCGGTGGCATCGGCGGCGGTGGCGCACCCGCGGGCGCAACCGGCCCTTCAGGGAGCGCTAATCGCTCCTCCTTCTTCGCCGTGTGCTTCGGTGGCGGCCCAGGCGGTAACGGCGGCGGCTTAAACGTGTCGTCCACCGGCGCTCGAGGCGCCAACGCCAACTGTTGTTGTTTCATATATTCTCGCTGCTTAAACGACAGCGCACCGTGTAAATGCCCTGGCTGGCCAATCAACGCCGCCTCTTCCACCGGTGGAGGCGGCCCAGGCGTCTTCACGTGCCTAAACCGACACAAAGGCCCGTGTATGCAAAACCCGAGCTTGTACATGTTACAATCCTTCACATCCTCCAACGAGTGCTTATACGGACAATCCGGCTCTTTACACTCGCCGTACTTTGCATAAAACCTACACGTAGGCATGCGCGACTTGTCAAACTGATGCAAAAACCCACACGCGTTGCCCTTCATGCACAAATTACGCAACCAGTGCCGGCACACCGTTTGACGGTAATTCTTACGACCGCGCTCGTTGAGCTCAGGCGGCGGCGCCTGCGGCTGCGTATCGTTCGCATCGAGCTTGTCTTCAAAGTCGAAATCGACGTCGAAATCATCGTCCATCGTGGCCTCGCGTCGCACGCACGCGCACCCACCGTGCGGCCCGGTGTGGCGCCAAAAAGATTTTGAGATCGATCGCGCCACACCATGGCGCCAGCGAGCGCGTCCAGCGCCGCGGCGATGACGACGACGACGGCGATGTCGCGTCGAGGCGTCAATCTCGCCGCCGCGATCGCCGCGATCGCACCCGCGCCGCGCGCGAGCGCGAGCGCGACGACGACGACGACGTATGCGCCATTCGCTGGGAAAGCTTCGGCATCGATGGCGTTCGAGCACCCGGCGTCGTGGGTGCGCGCGATCGACCGCGCGTACGATGGAGGGAAAGTGCCCGCGAACGGGGCGACGGTGGTGATGATTGGTGATTTTAAGACGATCGATACGATTTCGGTGCGCGTGGAGCCGCTGACGGGGACGGCGAAGGCGATGTTGGCGGAGAGCGACGGGAGCGCGCGCGCGGTTGCGGAGGCGTTAACGGCGAGCGAACGCGCGAGCGTGGATGCGAACGCGGCGTTTGGGGTGATTGGTGGCATTGAGAATGGTCGAAGTGGTACTATGGCGTTCGAGTTACTCGGTGATGCGAGCGAGCGCGTCGATGCGAAAACGGGACGCAAGTATTATCAATACGAATATTACACCGACGTCTGTCGGGCAAAAATTGAGGAGGCTTTAGGTGGTGAAAAGATGTGTATCGGACCGAAAGGCGATATATTGGATAGTATTCAACGGCGGAGCAAAATTGCGGTGACGTTCGTGGGGGACTCGGCGGTAATTTTACACGCGAGCGCGGTTGCCTCGAGATTCGAGGAAGTGAGAGACATTATGGACCGCGCCGCGAATTCATTCGTGCTTCTCGAAGTAGTTTAAATGCTAACAATGATAACAATTCTATATGTAGTGTGTTGTAGTACCAGCGGTGATTTATTTCTTCTTGTTGCCCGCAGCAGCGGCGGACATTTGTTGTTGTTGCCACTCAAGCGCCATTTTATTGACAGTTTCACCCATGGCGGAGCCGTTTGCGATGACCGTCGCCTTGCCCGTATCTGCAGTCGTTCGTGTGCACGCGCCGTAAGATTCTCCGAGACAAATCTCGAGCGACGTTGGGTATTGTTTTATCACCTCAAACGCGCGCTTGAGTTCGAAACAGTCGGAGAACAATCCATAATTGCCAAAGACGTAGACTCCGAATCTCGCGCGTGAAAGCGCCACGACGAGACGACGAACGTCGCGTAAATGTCCCACAGTCTTACTACGCACTAACGAAAGTAATACAAAATCGTTTTGCTGTCCTTGATACTTATCCACCGTCTCCACCTTGGCTGGCGCGCCAAACAATGGGTGATTCGTACACCGTTGGTTCACGACGTCGCGAATCAAATTTTTTTGCCCATTGTACGTCGTCAAAATCGTAATCTTCTCCGCCGGATATCCGCACATACGCATGTACTGATACACGCTGACGATGTATTCAGCCTCTTCGAGGTTTTGGTAGAAGAACGCAGTGGGCGTAGACTCTTCCCCGCGCACGTCGACGAATTGCAACGGGTGCGAGAACCCGGCATTCGCGAGCGCGTACGCTCCGGTTTGCGTATTCGGCAAGTCGCCCAAATTCGTATACCTCCAGTTGTACAGCTTGGCGATTTCGCTGCGCGCGCGACCTTGGGCGTCGAGCTGCATGTACGGCGTTCCGAGACGCACAAAGCGTGTGAACATGGATTGATCCATGTTGCAATACTTTTGAAACGCCATGTGCTTCACGACGGGTGGAAGTTGGTTGTGGTCGCCAATCATCACGACGCGCTTGAGTCTCGAATGCCCGTCTTCGTTCTTCTGGAGTAACATTGGGATGAACGATTCGATTTCTAAAATCTGTGCACCCTCTTCGATGACCAAGTTGTCGTAGCGCAAACTTTGCTTGATGAAATCGTGGCGTTTCAACGCGGCGTGCGTGCACGTCATGGCGATGATTTTTGCGTGCTTGGTGAGCAAGTATTCCGAACGGTCGCCCGTCGTACGCAAGAGTTCAAACGCGCGGCATTCTTCGAGAGACGTGAACATCACACGCAAGTGACGCATGCATCCCTTGGCACGCTTGTAGTCTTCCTCCTTGTCTTTACCCAAGAATAACGGCTGGTTGGGTGCGTTTGCAAAGTAATCGTTAAACGGAAACGACTTTTGCACAAAGGCTGCGTCCTCGGCGGCGGCAAAATCCGCGGTGAACTTTTCCCATTTCGCCAAAATGTGAATCTTCCAAAAGTATCCCGCGGTTTCGCACGTATATGCGACGTCTTCTCCAACCAAACCGAGGGAATCGGCGAGCTTTTCGACTTCAGCCAGGATTTCTAGGCGTTGCGTGAGCATGGCGTTTACGCGCCCTTGGCGCGTGAAGTTGAGCTCGGTGTCCAAGTCGGCTTCGCCTTGACCGAGACGTAACATGTACTGTGCTGGGACGTCGCGCTGTAAGAGCTTCTGGAATAAATCATTCAGCGCCGCATTTGAATGCGTGATGAGCAACGTGCGCTGACCGGGCTCGTTGTGATACAAGCAGTGCATGATTTGCGCGGCGGTGTCCGTTTTACCAGTCCCTGGCGGACCGACAACCATAGTAAGGCCGGGATTCAAACCCGCTCGAATAGCCTCAACTTGTACCGGAGTGAATCTAACTTTGTTCAACTCGGGTTGATCTTCGGGGAACGGGCCCGGATCTGGAGGCACGTACGATTCAACTTGAATTTCATCCGCGCGCTCGTCTCCGGGCTTTGGAAACGTGACGCGAAACGGCGCGACGTGCTTCTTTGCCTTCGTCATCCATTTCACCTTGTGATTCGGAAACGACTGCACCAAGTGATCTTCGTCGAGAAACGTATCCTTGAAATCGATCGTATGCAATGCTTCGTGCGTGTTGAGTAACGCCGCCGCAGCAGGATCGCCGTAGCCCAAAAAGACGTCGTGAAGCCAATCAGGAACGGAGACATCAGTATTCATCAAGTCACGAATGCATGCAAGAATCGCCTTGAAGTTATTCTCTTTTGCCTCACGTCGGACGAGAACATTCAAGTTTCCGTACACGTCCTCGCCGTGACCTTCGCGTTGACGTGTGACATCCATTTGATACTGCGCTGCGTCCAACGCCAAGGTGAAGACGCGCCTCGTTCCCGTGACTTGCTTCTTTTCTTCGCCATCCTTTTCAGGTTGCTGGTTTCTCGCCCCATAGTCGTTCACAAATGTGCCATCTGCATCGCGAATATGAATAACTTCAGCGCCCCGAACATGGCGGAGACCAAAGTGCTCAGCCGGGTTTGTGCCTTCAATCGCGCTCGTTCCGGCACCTCGACAGTCCAACATAAAGACCACGTCGTGCATGCGCAGCTGGTCCCACTCCGCGCGCACATCCGGGCGCGCATTCTTCAAGTCTACGTGGACGTCAATGGTTACGCCCGCGGGTTTGTCTTCTCCAACGTTTGGTTTCAGCACCTCGATGATGGAGACGCCGCGGGGTAGAATCTCGGTCGCCATGCGCGCCCAGCCTTTGAACTGCGCGCGAACACCCTCGCCCGAGCTCACTGGTTGCATGCGCTTCATGACATCTGCGAGATCTTCACGAATTTCATATGTCGCCTCTAATCGGAACAAGTTGAAATTTCTCAGCAAGTAATCGTGCATGGTTAAGAACTGCAAGTTCAACTTCGGCAACGCCAGCGCGCCTTGACCGTCGTACGCTATGCTCGGGATGACGTTTTCATTCCACAACACCTCTTCATTAGGGTAGAGTGGCATGGAATTAATCATCTGGCGCTGGCTCTGGCGCTTCTCGAACGCGTTGACCATGACTTCGAGTAAAAACTTCGGATCCTGCGCCCAAGCGTCGCTCGGGTCAACCAAACGCAGTTGCGCCGTGACGAGCTTGCACAATTCATCCGGTTCAAGTACTGCGAGATGCTGAATCAAGTTTTTTCTTCGCTCTATACCGGCGCAATTACCAAGTGCGAGGTCTTTCAATTTTGGAATGTGCTTGAACGCCAAGCGTTGGAGTTGTAACAAACGGTCGTAATGCGCAGACGTAATGTCTTCATCGCTCAACGCAGCACCCGTGTGGTCATCGATTTCAAAGTTGAAGTAAAACGCAAACAAGTCAACCAACTGCGCGTACAATCGCCCGGCCGTTGCTGACGCGTGCAAGGGCACCATTCGAGCCTTTACCAACAATGCTTTGTCGCTCATCAACGTGCGCGTAAATCTACGAGTGGGGAGCTGCGCGAGCAAGTCGATGACCAATTCTATGAATCGTTCGCAGAAGCGCACCTTGTCTGCATCGACGGCGTCTTTATTCGCCACGCAGTCTGTGGCATACGTGACGAAATCATGCATCATGCGAACGAGCCAGCACGCCTCTTTACGTTCACTCACCGGCACGTGCGTCTCGCCGCTCTCTGACGCCTTTTTACTCGCCTTGGCTTCCTTTTTCATCATCTTCCCCCAATGCTTCGAAAGTACTTCGTGCTTTGACAACTCCAATTTTAATCGACCCTCACTGAGCTTACTCCACAACGGCAGCGACACTAACGGCAACGCCACACCTCGAATTACCTGCTTTTCTAGAGAAGAAAACGCGCGAATCGCAAACTGCACCACCGCCGTCTTCTCCACCACCGTCGCGCCCTCATACGCCTCCAACGCGCTATTGAATACGTTCTTAAATCCATCAACATCATCCTCGAACGCTAAAAACCCATCTACGGACTGCCTGAACTTTTCATTCACGATGTGTATCGCCGACAACGCGTGCGCCGTCGTGCACGCTTCGGCGTCCCGCGACCCGAGCGCGAGATACTTTTCCCCGTACCCCGCGGCATCCAGCGCCTGCACCGCATTCACGCTCGGCGCCACGCGTCCACCACCGAGCACATCGTTGTACACGGCGGCGACAATCGCGCCGTCGTACGCGGCGACGTTCCCGTTTGCGTCGCGCCAACGACGATTGACGGAAGATGAATCCTCGCCACCCTCGCTCTTTATCGATTTCTTTCGCGTCACGTTTGCCTCCGGCGACGCCGCGGGCGACTCGCCATCTCTCGCATCGCTCGCGTCCATCGCTTCGGCCTCGCCGTCGTCCGCAGCCGCATCTGTCGCGCCAGCTTTCGCGCGTTTTGTTCGCGCCGATCGTTGCCCTGGACTCGCATCTTCACGATTCGTCGGCGTTCTCGCGCGCGTCGCGCGTTTCGGCGCCATGTCTGCGCAGGCACGACGTGCACGCGTGTCACGCGCTCGTCCGTGCGCGTCGCTCGCGGGCGCCGGTCGATCGCTCGCGCGGAAGCGTCAGTTTGTGTCGTCCACGACACAGAGGCGGCTGCTCCCGCGCCACGCCATTCATCGGCACGCGACGCCGGCATTCGCCCACCATGGCCACGCCTCTCGTCACCGGCTTAACCGTCGCCGCCGCCGCGCTCACGCTGCGCTCGGTGGTGACCACCATCGAGGCCTGGGCCGTGGCCGGACCGCGCGCGCGCGCGTTTTATCAAGGCGGATTCGAGCCAACGATGACGCGTCGCGAGGCGGCGCTCATCTTGGGCGTACGCGAGAGCGCGGCCAAGGCCAAGGTGATGGAGGCGCACAGACGAGTGATGATGGCGAATCACCCCGACGCGGGCGGGAGCGTGTTTCTGAGCACGAAGATCAACGAGGCCAAGGCGTTGTTGCTCAAGAAGGGTGGCACGTCGGCGTTGTAGCGGCTCGCGTCGTCTGACGCGCGAATAGAGGGACGCGGCGCGAGGCAGCGCGCGTCATGTGCGGTGGCGCCCACCGCGGCGCGAGGCGGTGCGCGTCGACGGGTGCGACGGGCGTAGTGATTGTCGAATTGTAAAACATGTTAAAGTCTAAAAGTCTGAGTAGACGCGCGTCACAACTCGAAGCAACGCGAAGATGTCAACTGCGGTCGCTCGCGCGATGACGCCGTCAGCGGTGCGCGCGATGCGAGCGTGTTCGCGCGGTGCGTCGAGGGCGAGCGTGTCGTGGACGCGCGTGCGGTCTATTTCGAGTGACTTTGGGTTGATTACGCGCGACGCGGCGTTGGATAACGACGCCGACGTAGACGTCATCGTCGTCGGTAACGGGCCACTCGGGAGCGCCATAGCGCGGCATATCGCGAGCGAACACAGAGATAAATCGGTTGTAGTGCTCGACAGCGAGACGCTCACGTCGGGGTCGAATGATTTAGGGCGCATCGTGAGGCCGCTGGACGCCGAAGGACGAGACGACTGGACGGCGTTGAATTGCGATTCAATCGAAGCCTTCGAAAGCATGGAGCGCGAGAGCGGGATTGTATTTTTTGATCCTCGAGGGTCGATGTTTTTGGGGAGCGAGACGTTCGTGGAGCGTGGGGCGAGCCGGCTACGCGCGCGAGGCGTACCGCACGAACGCGCGTCGGGCGGCGGCTCTGAATTTGTCAAGACTTGGCCGTTTTTATCCGCTGAGGGCATTCCAGAAACATACCATGCGGCGTGGGACAGCGTGGGTGGCTATGTGAATCCGCACAAGATGCGTGCGGCACAAAACATGTTGATGCGAAAGGAGAACACGAACGCACGCGTGACGAGCGGGACGTGCGTTCGCGTGCAATCCAAGGGTGATGGCGACAGCGAACGCACTAGGGTGTGGATGAGCGACGGGAAAACTTATACGTGTGGTCTTTGTGTCATGGCGTGTGGGGCGTACACCGAAGCCCTGGCTCGCGAGAGTGGGTTATTGAGCACATCAGACACGTCGACGGGTGTCGGCTTGGGTGGAATTAAAATCTCACGACGCACCGTCGTTTTAGCCGAAGTTCTCGAGTCCGAAGTGAACACGGCGTTGGCATCGATGCCGACTATCAAATACGAAGTCCCGCAAGAAGTACTAGATCGCGCGCGCGTCAAATCCGCGACAGGAACGAGCGACCAAAGCCGCAACGAGGCGAAATCTGTGTACGTGCTGCCACCGATTTATTACCCGGGCCCAAATCCCTCGCCCGGATGGTACGTCAAAATCGGTGGTGGTCCGCAAGACTTTATGGACAAGTCAGGTGAACAGAGCTGGATACGTACCGAACGCGAGCTCGAGGAATGGATGTCGTCTGAAGGCGACGAAGTCGTCGCCGACCAGTTGCACGACATTTTGCTCCACATGTTCCCGAAAACAAATTTTCAGTGTTTAATCCCCAAGGCGTGCGCGACGACGACGACAGACGACGGCACGCTCGTGATTGAAACATTAGGTCCGGGTTCAGATGTTGTCGCCGTGAGTGCGTGTCAGGGCAAGGCGGCTGGCCCAGCGGACGCCATCGGGCGCCGCGTCGCGGCGACGTGCGCGACGCTGCTCGTCCCGTCGTAGTCAAAAAAAATCACCCTTTGGAATGGGTTTCCTTACAGCTGCTATTCTCTAGAAAATCATACATAAACACAATAAAAGTAAGCGTACAGTACTTGCGCGTGCGCGAGCTGACCTAAAAACATACTACCGCCGCCTCGTTTGAGGCGCCGCGCCCGACGTCTAAACGACCCCTCCGTCAGCCTTAGCGCTTCGGTTTCTCAATCCCCAGCGCCTCGCGCCACCGTTGATCGCCGTTCACACCGTCCCGGACGTCGCCAAGCATTGCGTTCAACTTGTTTGCGTTCGTCTTGTACGTAATGTCGCTATCTATCGTGCCTCGTTTGCGAATCATCTCATCCCGCGCTGCATCCCCGTCTGGATTCGTCGCGCTTTGCACCACAGTCGCCGCGCCGATGGGCACGACAACCATGGTGACGAATGCGAAAGCCGCCATAGATGCATTCGACGTCGACGTCGAGCGCACGATGGCGCGATATGCGCGCGAGTGTTCCCAAAGAAAACTCATGAGTCACGCGTCGCGTTGTGTGGAGACGAGAAGCTCTTCGTCGAATGTTACAAAGAATATCTACTGTCAGTACTTTACTATCGCGCTTCGGCGAACAACAGCCGGCTTTCACACATCAAAAATAGCGCGAGGAACACGCCGTAGACGCCGAACAGAGCACGGCTTAAAGTCTGCGGAAGTTCAAACTCAGTCGGGCTCACGACGCGGAGCATCGACACGCAGAGCATCGCCGTCATCAAACTCGCGATGCAGAGCAAGATTTCACCTTGCTTGACTTCGAATGGCACGTCGCCGAGGACGGAGGTGAGAAAAACAATCGCGGAAGACACGCCTACGCACAAGTTGAACACCGGACCGGCGAAGCACGCGACGACAGCCATGGATACTCTACCCGCTTTCGCGACGGCGTAGCAGCTCAAAAAATCACCAATCGAGTCTCCCCACGCCACGATGGATACACCTAATACTTCTTCATTGATGCCCGCAATCTTGCCAATAGCATCGACGAACATCGTGAGCTCGTTCGATGCTAAATGGAACCACGACAGCGACTGCAAAAACGTGAGCATGGCTATGAGCTCACCCGAGGCGAGCGGCGGCGGACCATTCTTGTACCTGACGTGCATGTATCCCGCGACGACGGCGGCGATGAGCACAGACACTCCGGCGTTACACGCCAAGCGCACCACTAATCCCGACGATGCGGCGATGAACTCGTTCCCGGGCGCGGATAAGAAGAAAAATGGCGCGCAAAATCCGAGCGTCATCGCGTACTCCTTCGTAAGAGGCACGGGCTGAATCACGGGCATGGTGAGCCCCATGAGCACACGCAGCGGCACCAAGACGTACTTTAGCTTCTTCTCGTGCGGGGTCATGTCCGCCGTCACGGAAGATAAGAAATCTTTATGTTTATTCACGCGCACGGCGCCCTTGTTGTCGTCCGGGCCGCCTTTTTCAGACGCCAAATCAAACAATGGCTCCGAGCGAGACGTCTTGTCCTCCTTGCCTTTGGAGCCGCCCTCTTCGAGCGACAAAGCTGTGGATGTGTCGGTGTCATCCTTGAACGAGACCAAACAAAAGTATACGATGTACGCCGCGGTAAGCCCGACGCCGTGCCACAACTGCAAGGTCCCGAAGCACATGATGATCATGAAGAATACGATTGACGTCGCAAACATCCCCGAACATTGCCCAAACGCCTCCTTGTTGACAATCACTGGCGTCGGAGACGACGCAATCACCGCGCCTAACACGACGGTAGAAATGAACAGTCCACTGCCAAGCGTAGAGCCGATAACCAAGTTCAAATCAGGTAACGTGCCTTCCGTTAACGATGCGATTTGCGCGTACAAGTCAGGAGCGCCATTCCCCAACGCCAACAACGTCGCGCCCGCGGCTTCGGGCGACAATTTCATCGCCGTCGCCGTCGTCTCCAAAGCAGGCACGAAGAACACCGACGCACACACCGCTAGGACGTACGCAGCCAGCACAATCGCACATAGAAACAACAACGTCGGCACAATTGTCCAATACCCCGAGCAATACGCCGCAGATAAGTACGCTTGTAACCTCCCCTCGCATGCCTCTGTCTCTACCACGTGCGTGCACTTTGCCTCGCGCCCGCCCTCGACTTTACTCGGTGCGCACGCATTACGCGCATTGGACGCTTTCGCGTGCTCAAACAAGTCCTTCAACGTCCCCGCACGCGTTTCCGCCGACGCGCCAGAGTAAAAGCTCTCCCTCGCCTTGGCGCGCGCTTGGTCGAACGCGCTCGGCGTCGACCGATACACGTACTCGTAATCATCATCGCCGTCATCATCGTCATCATCGGCGTCATCGGCATCATCGGCGTCGCCTCCCGCGCCAGTCTTCGCGCCAGCGTCGTCGTCGTCGTTCGAGGCATAATCGCCGTCGTTGTCGCCCGCGCTCGCCAACCCATTCGTCGCCAACGCCTCGCGGAACTCCTTGCCGTCAGCCTGCGCGGTGACCGCACGCGTCAACGACATGGCGATGATGCACGCGAGCGCGAGCGCGACGCGCGCGGCGCGAACGCGGCGCGCACGTGGACGTGAGCTGGTCATCGCGCGCGGTGTGGCGAACAATGACGACGACGGCGACATTGTGCGCCTCGTGGACTCGCGCGCTCGGGCCATGCGACCGTCGGGCGAGAACGGGGCGTCGACCTCACGTGTAGCGTCGCGTGCGCATCGCGCGGCGACGCTCGCGGGGCCGTTCGCGCGGGCGGCGAGCGCGAAACGTGGTGCGAATGGTTTAAAAGATGGTGCGGAACAGTCGGAACAGTTCCGCACGGCATTGGTGGCGCACGCCTGTGCGCATGGAATCGCGCGCGCGCGCGCCCAGAAGTGTCTGGATGAATTCTTATCGGCATATGGTTCGAGCGCTGGGCTCACGGTGGCGTTCGTGGGGGAGGGATTTGTGAGTTTTTGTGCAGACGCGGCGTCGGCGTCGGAATCCGACGAAGAAGAAGAAGAAGATGACGATAGCATTGAAGATAGCGATGAAGACGACGCGAGTGGCGATGAAGACGGCGATGGTCATCACGATATCTCGGCTGGCATGCGTGGTGGGACGAGTGGAATGATAGATGACGTCGTGGAGTTGGAATTAGAGAGCGACGACGACGACGACGATGATTTGCCGCTACTTCATCGACAACGCTGCAATCGTCTACAAGCCGCGCCTGTCATCAATGATGATGTAGAAATAGTGATTAGTGATGACGAAAACTCCGAAGACGAGCGCGCGTTGGCCGCGCGCGTGGCTGGTCGTGGTGTTTTGGGAGGTTCAGTGGCGTGGGAGCGCGAAACGGGCTACGGCGCCGTGACGGCGCCGGCGTTTTCATCTCGTGGAACATCTTCGGGCGTTGAATACCGTCGAGGTGAAGCCGTCCTCGCCATGGCTGGTGGAAAGTTGCCAGTCGCAACGCGCGTGGTGAACCCGTCGATGCCGTCAACGTCGAACGGGACAGTGCGAGAGGCTACGCGCGAGCGCCCGAGCGGAGCGGCGCGGCCGCCGGCAAATTGGGAAGACATGGACGATTTAGACTTGGCAAACACAATGGTGTTCAAGAATAAATCTTTTCGACATTGTCAGCGCGAGGTTTGCGAGCATAGTCTTCGCGGTAGCGACTGTTTCGTGCTCATGCCCACGGGTGGTGGGAAATCGCTGTGCTACATGTTGCCCGCGATTTTACAAGGCGGACTCACCGTCGTGTGCTCGCCGCTTCTGTCATTGATTCAAGACCAAGTCACACACTTAGTCAAGGATTTCCACGTCCCGGCGACGTTTTTGTCGTCTGCGCAGTCACAAGGTGACGCCGTGGCGGTATTACGCGAGTTGCGTAAACGAAAGCCGACGATTCGGCTCTTGTACGTCACACCAGAAAAACTCGCAAACAGCGAAATGTTAGCGGATATTCTCCATAGCTTGGACGAGAAAGGCCAGCTCACGCGATTCGTCATCGATGAAGCGCATTGTGTGTCATCGTGGGGGCACGATTTTAGACCAGATTACAAAGCCTTGGGTGTTTTGCGAAAAAACTTTCCAAACGTGCCCATCACGGCACTCACCGCTACGGCCACCATGACGGTTCGCGCGGATGTCATGAAGACGCTTAAAATTACAAAGACTGCAAAGTCATTTGTGGTGACATTTAATCGTCCAAATATTTCTCTCTCGGTGATACCCAAGCAAGACTATCACGACTTGAAACAGTTTGCGTGCTGGATCGCCGACAGGTTTGGTCCAGACGACGCGGGCATCGTGTACTGCCTCAGTCGCGACGACGTTGAATCTGTCGCCAAAGCATTGAACGAAGAGCGCACACGACGTCAGCGAGAGCGTTTAGCGCCTGCACCGAGTGCGGCGGCGTATCACGCCGGCATGACGGATTCTCAACGTCTCGCTGTGCAAAACAAGTGGATGTCGGGCGACGTCTCCGTGTGCTGCGCCACCATCGCGTTCGGCATGGGCATCGACAAGCCGAACGTGCGATGGGTCGTTCATCACTGCGCGCCCAAAACACTCGAGGGATTGTATCAAGAAGTCGGGCGCGCCGGTCGTGACGGCTTACCCGCCGACGGCATCGTTTTGTACGCTCAAGGCGACATCGGGCGCTTGGAACGCATGATTAAAATGCCACAAAAAGGCACCTCGCGCAAGACTCGTCTGGACAAAGCCATGCCGTTACTTGAAAAAGTCAAAAGCTTCCTCGAAGATCGAACGCAATGTCGTCGAGTGGCACTTTTGAGCTATCTTGGTGAGTCCATTTCGCGTGATGCGTGCCAAGGCACGTGCGATAATTGCAAACGACGACTCGGCAAGCTTCCAAACGACGACGACGAATTCGCCGCCGCCGTCGCCGCCAAAGCGCCGCCTAAGAAACGTGCCGCACCAGGAACTGGTAAAAAGCGAGGCGGAAAACGTAAATTCGCCAAGAAGCGTAAAACGTAGTAAAATAATATCCGCGCGATAGCCCCCGCGCATTGTATCATGTAGCTTGTCTTGTTGTCCAACATTCGGCGGCTCAAAGCTCCTTATCCTCACTTTGCCATGCGCGCGCTCACCCTCGCACCTGTGGTCGTACCCAGCGCTCGCGCGCGCACGCGCACGACGTGTAAGGCGAAAAAGTCTGCAATCACGCCCACGGTGGTGTCCAAGGGTGGCAAACCGTCGGCGTCGACTGCGCCAGAGACGCCGACGCCGCTCACTGAAGCCAAAGCAAACTCGCTCCCACCAGAGATGCTCAAGGACGACCCGTGGGAGAGCGAGAATTATGAATCGATAGGTAACGCAGCACAGTATGCGTTGTTAGTGATCGGTTTAGTGAGCGCCGTGGCGGGCTTCATCGCGACGTCGACGTATAACGAAGGCGCGGTGGAGGTGGACTTTCAATCGTATTCCAGCCCAGAGGAAGCCGTGGCTTCATCTATTCGTGCGACGAATGCGTTGGCGAGTGCGCCGAGTGTGAATTAAAACACGCAAGAAAAATTAATGCGCGTGTTGGCATGCATTTATTATTACTTTAGATAGAGTTTGGTACGACGAAGTGTTCGCGGCGCCTGAGGGCGGGCGGGCGTCGTCGTGTAATCGCAACAACGTTAGAAGGATTTCAATTCGTCAATTTTCGATTCGAGCTCGCGTTCGAGTGCTTTCGCGCGCAAGTTTTCAAGTTTGAGTGCGTGGCGCGATGATGCGAGCTCTTCAGAGAGACACGCGCGGAATCGAGCCACGCGCGTTTCCTTTTGGGACAAATCTGAAAGCTTTTCTGAAAGCGCGCCGAGGCGGTTTTCCAACCGCAATCGGTCTTCACCCGAAGGAGTGCTGAGGTACTGTTTGACTAGTCGTTCACTTTTCGCCGCGGCGAGCTCGGCGGTGGCTTGACGATTCTCTGCGGCGCGCGCCGTTGCGCGGTATGCCTCGACTTGTCCCTCGAGCTCTCGAGCGTCGCGTTCTCGTTCGTCAATCTCCCGTCGGAGCGTCGCATTTTCCTCCCGCAAGCGCTCGAGAGTTTTAACTTGCGTTCTCAAATCTGCGATAGAGTCCTCAAGCCGAGAAGCGCGGCGGTCTTTCATATCCAAATCTACAGCGCGTGTTTCGGCTTCAATGTCCAAACGCTTGACGCGTTCGGCGAGCTCATTCTTTGATAACTCACACGAGCGCAGAGCATCGTCTCTTTCTCGCACAATATCTTCGAGCGCTCGAATACGAACGCGTAGTACATCGATCGTTTCGCGTGATTGCGCGCGTTCTTCACGCTGGGCGGCGCTCGAGTGTTCGAGCGCCGCTTTGAGCCACGACATTTGACCGCTCGTCTTCCGCGCGCGAAGCGTCACATCCTCCGTCATGTCCTGCGCCCGAAGCAATCTAACGCGTGAGTCCGGTGGTGAACATAATGATAGTAAATCATGTGCGCGTCGATGAATCGAAGATATATGTCCGCACCTTTAACACGCGCTCTTGCTCCGCCACGCGTTCGAGCACGGCATCCGCCACTTCGCTCGCGCCGAGTAGCGTAAATGGCTTTTCAACATCCGACATCGATCACGTACGCGCGCGCCACTAGAGCAGATGAATCAGAAAATCAAAACACGTTCAATCTGCGCGCACGCGTGGTCTAAATCACCGTTTCCCTGCACGTGTCGCCCAAAATGTCGCCAGTGGTGTGCTATTTTTGTCCCTTGAGCACTCACGGCACTTGTTACGTCATTGTTACGCGCCACTGCGCGTAACGATGGGGTTCCCATGGTTCCGCCTCGTACTATTCATCGTCATGTTGAAGGACGATAACGTCGAGCAAGCCATGCTAAACGTCGCGCACATTATTCTCAGTTGGTCTCTGAGTGAGCTCTTTGAAGTCGTGCGCGCATTCATTATGCTGCCCAAACTCGTCGCGCTCGGTAAAATCCACCCCGAGGCGTGGCGCAGGGCTAGGCTACCTCGCGCGTACGTGTTATTTCAATGCGCGCTGAGCGCGGCAATCTTCTACGGCTTGCACGAGGCGGAAAGTGCCAGGCTCGGGTGGTTTCTGTTGCTCACCGTAGGCGCGCTGCCGTGCGTCAAGTGCGTGGTGTTTCCCCGCGCCTGGCCTGTGGGCGCGTTTATGATTGCGTTGTTATACGCTGTGTGGATATTTGAAGGCGTTCAGGAGTTATTCGTTGGGTTATTGCTATTTCAAGGCGTACCTGTGGCGCAGGAGTTGGCGAGAAGCGCGTTCGGCGGCAGTGGCAAACGAAGCGCGTCGGCGGCGTTTATGATTTGGGTGTGCGCGTTTGCGATAGTGGTACCGATTCCAGTCATCGTTTTCGTGGCGTACTTTTATCCAGCCATGTTAGAACAATTCGTTAGGCGTCGTAAGCGGGAGATATATCGTGGACTGTGGCAGAAATTTGAGTGGTATTCGCGCGCGCTCGGGTACACAGATGAGACTGGCGCCAATCCGTTCCGCGTGCTGGGGCTCCCGCAAACCGCGTCACAGGCGCAAATACGTAAGCGCTTTCGCGATTTGAGCATGAAGTATCACCCTGACAAGACTGGGAACGATCCTGTGAAGAAAGAGATGTTTATTCGCATTCAAGAGGCGATGGAGCTCATCACAAAAGGCATGTTCGACGACGCTCGGCCAGACGACGCCAAAGCCGTCATGAAGCGGGTGCACGCCACGGTGAATCGTTGCGCTTCATTAGCATCCATCATAGCCATGTGGTTCGTCCTGTCACTATTACAAGGTTTGGCGTTTATCATTAGACGCAAGCAAATGCCGCCAGGAGAAGCCGCCGCTGAAGCGGAAGCCACCGCGTTTCCTGACGTCGGCCCGTCATTCGTCGGGAGCTCCATTTTCGGCATGGGCCACGCGAACCACGCGCCCCGTCGCGCCATCGTGGATACGCGAACTGTCGCCGGTCAGCGTCGAGCTATTCCCAGCGGCCCGATGCCAATTCTCGTCCGAGCGCAAGAGCGAGTCACCGAAAACGATGAAGACAGTCGAGACCAAAGCGTTTGTGACTCTTCGTCTTCATCGGCGGCGATCCCACCCATGGACGCCTCACACCTGCGTCGACGCACCAATGCGCAGGATTCACTAGACCCACTGCAGATCATATACACGCGCACTTTGTAGTCTGCGCTAGACTTAGCCCGTTGTTCATTTCATATTCGTACCGGTAGCCAATTTTTGCAACAACATGTCTCTGCAGAAGAAGCACATCCGTCATCACATCGCGACGCACGCTGCGTTGGGCGAGAATCCGAGCGTACGCAGTAAACGGACGCGATTCACGCCCACACACCCGCGCGCGATCGGCCCGTCGCGCTCGCGCGCGCGCGTAATTCGTCGCAAGTGACGTCGACGACACTCATCGGACGCTGGGTGTTCGCACGCATCAAGGTGAGGCTTCCGCACGCGCGACGCCGCGCGTGACGCCGCACGACGCGCGGGTGCGATGACGGCGATGTCTGTGACGCGCGCGGCGCTCGCGATCGTCGTCGCAGTCGTCGTCGCGATCGTCATGGGTGGTGGTGACGTTTCGACAATTGCTGAGGATGTGAGAGCATTCGTGGCGCACGTGAAGAGTTTCGAGCGCGGTGGTGGCGATGCGCGGCGTCGTTCGGCACCGGTGACGATGATGGAGGCGCCTCCGATGATGGATTCGAAAGACATGTCGACGACGAAGACGAAGAACATGATGGCTGGCAAACGCGGCAGCCGGGCGCTGAAAGCTGAGCTCGCGCCCGACCAAAGCGCGCTCGTGGATTATTGCGCGCTCGGGGCCGGTCCTGGAGGGATTCAACTCGCGACGTACTTGACGCGAGAATTACGTGGTTCGCCCTCGGTTGTTGTTTTAGAGAAGCGCGACGTTGCTGGATCTTTTTTCGCCAAGTTTCCCGTGCACCGAAAGTTGATTTCAATCAACAAACGCGCGTTTACGAAGAAGCAAAGCAACTTGGATTTTCAGATGCGACACGACTGGAACTCACTCATAGATCCGGAAGATTGGTCAGACAGGTTTACGGGTGATGATAATGGCCCGCACACGTCGCGTGCGAGATTGCTCATGCAAAACTATAGCACTGAGTATTATCCGCATGCGGATGATTTGGCGAGATATTTGGATGACTTCGCCACGCAAAAGCTTGATGGCCACGTATCGTATGACACTGAAGTGCTGTCTATCGATAAAGAATACGCTGCGAAAGCAGAGGTGACTGCGAAAACACCGAGTGATGGTAAAATTTTCGTCGTCAAGACGTCGAAAGGTACATGGAGATGTAACAATGTCATCTCGGCCACCGGATTGCACGCGCCTAAACAACTTCCAGAGCACTTACAGCATCCTAAAATTATTGGCTATGAGGAATTGAGCGACGACCCGTCAATGTTTGAAGGAAAGAGAGTTGGGATATTTGGCGCCGGAAATGCCGCTTTTGAAGTGGCTTCGACAATTTCAAAAGTATCCGCGCACTGTGACGTCATGGCTACGAGCGAAATCAGATTCGCGCACCAGACGCACTACCCCGGCGCGCTTCGACTGCCGAATTCCGCATTTCTGGATCAGTACTTACTCAAATCATTGGACTCTTTCTATCAGTATGGGCGCGGCGAAGCCCCGCCAAGTATGACCATCTCTGAAGGCTTTGGTGGATTGGTGATGCACTTTTCACAAGACACTGAAGTGCAAAAGATCATCGCCTCCGGCGTCGAAGAGGATTGTAGGAGCATAGACGGATGCTTCTATTATGACTACTTGATTCGTGCCGTGGGATGGTATTTTGACACGAGCGTATTCGGACGTTCTGCAACGCCAAACCTTGAGAAGCCTGGGCAAGTGACGCGGAGAGGAGGCAAATATCCCGCCATGACTTCGCAATATGAATCAGAAAATGTGCCAGGCCTTTACTTTGCTGGCGCCGTGGCGCACGCTTTGGACTTTGGAAAATCGGCCGGCGGATTCATTCATGGTTTCAGATACACGAGTAGAGCTTTAGCTCGACAGTTGAATGTACAAAACCACGGAGGCGAGTGGCCGATGGAAATCATGGGCGATATAGCGCAAACCTTCGATGTCGCGCTGAAGCGCATCAACACGGCCTCATCCTTATATCAGATGTACGGAGCCTTGAGCGACATCATACTCATCGATAACGTTGGCAAGCGGAACGCATCAGGTTTTGCGGATAGGTCAGAAGACGCACTGCGAGGTGCACGCTACTTCATCGACGTTCCGCTCAAGATGGTTCAAGATGGCCATTTCGGCTTCAACGCCGATGACGCCAGCGGTCGTTTCTCCAAGTGCAATGCACACATTGTGACCATCACATTGGAATTCGGCGAGAACTTCCATGGAAGATACGTGCTCGATCACGCCACGCGAGACGCCTCTGGCCGCATACTCTCCGACGACGAAGATCGTGAGGACCTCTTCTTACATCCCGTCCTGCGACTGTACCGCTGCGTGATGAAACGAAAACGCATGACGTTCACCTCCAAAGCATTACTGTACACTAGTCATCTCGAGGAAGATCTCGCCACGGATTGGACCAGTCCAGACGAGCACCAACGCGTGCTCTTTGATTTCCTCGGCCGCGCGCACGACGCCGCCGGCGGCGACGTCGCCGCTCACGACTTCGATCGTGACCACCGCATCGGTGCCAACGCGCACTCGCACTCCGCGCATCAGACCTACGCCAACGCCGCGCCGCACTACGCCACGCGCATGTCCAATTAATTACCAATACCATAGACTGGCTTGTAACACCACGCTCGCTATACCCTCGGTTGTCATCGCCACGCTATCCACATAGTTTTACGCGCGTAAAGTCGCCCGATGTCGTCGCTCGCGCGCGCGATCGCGACATCAACGACATCAACGCCGCGCGGCGCGTGTACGCGCGCGGGCGTGGCGTCATCGAGCGCGTCGACGACGCATTCGATGCGATCCGCGTCACGATGCGCGATGCGTGCCAGCGGTGCTGCGTCGGTCCAGTCCGCCGGTCTACGCGACGCGAGGGACGATTCGAGCGCACTGAAGCGCGGCATGCGACGCAGTGGTATGCGTTCGACCGTGTATCGGCGCGCGGTGGCGACGCGCGCGGCTTCGAGCGCGTCGATGAGCTTTGATGACGACGAAGAGCTGGGCTCGAGGGAGATAGGGTCGGCGAGACGAGACGCTTCGGCGTCAACCTCGGCGGCGTCGAGCGAGCCTTTGACGTACGAGAATGCGGTGTTGAATCGGAAAGGTGGTTCTCCAGCGAATGACGCCGGGACATTGGCGCTGGGTAAGGGTGGAAGCACGATGAAGATGCTCGGAAGCGCCGAGGAGGGCGCGGCGACGGGGAGCGCTCCGCTGCGCATTAATCAAGATTTAAAGCTTTGGCGCGCGAGAGAGATGCGGAATAAGGCTGCGCACGCGCGTTCGAAGGAAGAGCGGTTGGCGATGCGTCTTGAGGCGATCTCGATGTTTGAGAAGGCGATGGAGTATGATCCCACGGATGGGCGCGCGTATTGCGGGATTGGGCAGATTCTCACTCAAATGCGTCGATTGGATGAAGCGCGCAAGGTGTATCAGGATGGATGCGACGCTACTGGTGGTGATAACGCATATATTTGGCAAGCTTTTGCAGTGTTAGAAGAGAAGGCTGGGAACATCGCCAAGGCGCGCAAGTACTACGACGCGGCGACGGCGGCGGATAAGACGCACGCGGCAGCCTGGCACGGGTGGGGGACTTTAGAGAAAAATCAAGGCAACTACCAGCGCGCGAGAGAATTGTATTTGAAAGGCGTGCGCTTGGTGCCTTTGCAAGATGCGTCGGCGCATTTGTACCACTCTTTGGGTGTCATGGCGTTTGAGCGCGGACGAACGACTGAGGCGCGTGAGCACTTCAAGCAGGGCGTGCGCACCGCAGCTGGCGCCCAATCAGCAGCGATCTGGCAGTCCTGGGGTATTTTAGAGGCCCAAGTTGGAGATGAAGAGCAAGCGCGGAAGTTGTTCCAAAAAGGTTTAGTGGTTTGCCCAAAAAGCAAGTACATTTGGCTCGCTTGGGGGGTTTGGGAAGCGAAACTCGGATACATCGAACGCGCGAGAGAGCTCTTGAGCAAAGGTTGCAAACTGAATCCTATGGACACCTATTTGCTTCAGGCATTGGCTAAACTCGAGGCAGAGTCTGGAAACATCGGACTCGCTCGTAAGCTCTTCGAGCAAGGTACAGTTTTGGACTCTCGCCACCAACCCAACTGGAACGCGTGGGCGCTAGCGGAGTGGCGCGCGGGCGAAATTGATCGCGCGAGAAACTTGTTTCAGCGTGGTGTTTGGGTGGATCCGAAAAAGAAGGATGCAGCAAAACTATTCCATGCCTGGGGTGTGTTGGAAGAGCGCGAAGGTAATATTTCACTCGCTCGCCAGTTGTACAAGTGCGCGGTGAAGGTTGATCCAGGCAGCGAACGCATTTGGCTCACCTGGGCCGCGATGGAGGATAAGCAGGGAGATGAAATGCGCGCGATTGAAATCAGAAACATGTGTGCGCAGCAGCTCGCTGAAGTATCCGTGGGTAACACGGATCTCTCACCAGTAGCGGCTTTCGGCAACATGGGCGGCATGCTCAAGCAGCTCGCGAGCGTTCTCGGTTTGGACGCACCCGCGGATTCGGCAGATGACGAAGAGGAAGTGGAAGCGTTTGATCAGAAAGAGCTCACAAATGCTGAATTAATGTATGGCGAATTCGCGATCAAGGATGAGTAAATAATACTGCGTTTAAGCAGACCACTCCACGTTTTTAATCGGACACTACGCGCAGCAAAAGACGAACCCCATACATATTACAAAAAATAATCTCAATCAATGAGTTTGTTTACTTTAACGCGCTCGAAATCTGCGCCTCGACCGCGCTCGCGGGCTTATTAGCCTCAATCACCGTCACCTTGTTTGCCTTGGCGTAATAGTCGATGACGGGTTGCGTCTGCGTATGGAACGCGCTCAAACGTGATTTCAACGTCTCCGCGTTGTCATCTTTCCGCTTCATCAATGGTTCGCCAGTGAAATCATCTTTACCTTCAACTTTAGGGGGCGCAAACTTGGTGTGGTACGAACGCCCACTCGCCGCGTGAATCCAACGCCCTTCAACGCGCTCCACCAAGACTTCGTCTGGTACTTGGAAATCCAAAACTTTGTCAATTCCGACCCCTTTTGCGCCTAGCATTTCGTCGAGCTTTTCTGCTTGCACAACCGTGCGCGGGAATCCATCGAGAATAAACCCGTTCCGGCATTCTGGAGCTTTAATAGCCTCCTCTATGATGCCGACTACAATGTCGTCGCTCACGAGAGCTCCACTCTCCATGGCGTGTTTTGCTCGCACACCGTTCGGCGTTTGCGCCTTCACCGCCGCACGCAGCATATCGCCCGTGCTGAGATGACATGCACACGTGTTTCGTTGGATGATCGGCGCTTGCGTGCCCTTACCGCACCCAGGCGGTCCGATGAGAATCAACCTCTGTTCAGGTTTCTGTTGGCACTCTAACCGCCGAGCGATTTCCGCCATGAGCGCATCCGTGCTCACCTCGGTGAGGTTTGATGACATCTTTCCTTGTGATGCGTGTGAGACGTTCTGGGCCGGGCACGCGCGCGATTGTGAGGCATGAAGCTTTCCAGTGGCGCGTGCTCGGGTATATTACAACGTACTGGGCGAGTCAGCGTTCGGGACGCGGGCTAGAATCGACTCACTTTTTACGATCGAGCGCGCGTAATCGTTCGTCAAAGTTTCTCTTGACTGTTTCTTCGAAGTCTTCTTCGTCATCCGCGCTCGCATCGGCGTCGTCGGCGCGATTCACGTTCTGCGGAGCCCAGTCGTCTTCGCTCGAGTCAGCGCCGGATAACACGCCGGCTCGCGCATCCGCGTTCACGCCAAACTCGAGTGCTTTGGTCGCGAACACTACACCGGCGGCGATAATGGTGAGAGGCAATAATTTCGCCGACAACACGGCGCCTATGGAACCACCGGCGACGGATAAAAATCCCAACGCGGGGAGCGCGAGCACGAGCACCGTCGCGCCCGCGATGAACATGAACGCCGCCGTACCTATGAACGCAAATATCAATCCCGGGAGCGCTAAGAACATCACACCCGCGACGACCGGAAGTACGGCAGCAGAAACCGCGGCGGAAATACCGCCAGCAAACGCTGTGGCGACACCAGCCGCGGTGAGTGGATACTCTCCAATCCAGCGCATGAGCTTTGCCGCGTTACCCTTCTTTCCACCGAAGCGCTCTTGCGGTACTTCATCCGCCGCAAAATCCATGAACTGCTTCCAACGTTTACGAAGCTCTTTCTCTTGGGACCACCACAAGAACGCGTGCGGTGAACGCGTGCGGTGAACGCGCGAAAGACTAGAAGATGCGCGCTGAAGACGCGAGGACGCGAGCGTCAACGCGCGTCGAGATGGCGCGACGTTGGCGCGAGCGGTCAACGCGCGATGCGCGCGAGTCGTCGACATAGACGTCGACGCCGATGGTGCGTACGTTGGTGCGGAAACCGCACGCATGGTGGGTGACAGAGGAGAGAGGCTCACAATGAAGTTCGACGTGCGCTATCCATTACATTTTATGCCAAATTTACGAGCTTTTCAGATAACGACCAGAGCTTGGCGGCTTCGTCCGCGCGAAGGGATTCTTCGCTCGAATCCGTTTTCACAAACGCATGCCCGGTCGGCGGCGTACCGGGACTTAGGGTGTTATTAAAGTACAATCCTCCCACGCCTTCGAGCGATGGGTCGGTGAGCATGAACAAGAGCGTATTGCCGCCACCGTCGACGGTTTCCGCAACGTGCGCGACGTCGTTCGTGACAAAGTCGAACACTTTGACAAAAAGCGGCTGCTGGTGTCGAAACAGTCCAGTGCGCGTGATCAAACCAGGTCCGAAAGCATTGACGCTGACTTTGGAGCCGCGAGCTTGCAGTCGTCGCTCGAGCTCGTACGTGAACAGCATGTTGCACAATTTTGAGTCTTTGTACGCTTTATCCGCGTCGAATGCCTCGCCGCTAACCATTTCGAACGCATTGCCATCTCGCGTCAAGCCTTCGAGATCTCCCAACGTCGCACCCTTGCCTACGCTCCCGCCGGGACTCGAAGGGTCGTGCACTTCAGACGAAGTCACGACGACGCGAGGGTGCTCAAATTTCTCACTCGCCTCTAATCTTGGCAGCAACAAGTTAGCTAATAAGAAGTGACCAAGATGATTGACGCCAATCGTCTCTTCGAATCCATCCACGGTGCGATGCACGACGGGGTCGCCGCTGTATTCCACGCCCGCGTTGAGACACAAAGCGTCAACCGGCGCGCCGTCAGCCAAAACATCCTGTGCAAACGCGCGCACCGAGCTCAAATCCCCCAAGTCACACGCGTAGCACTCAATATCGTTCGCATTTACGTCCGGATACTCTTGCATGATATCAGCCTTGGCTTGCTCGGCTTTCGCTCGAGTGCGGCACGCCAAGACGACGACCCACTTCCCGCTCTTTGCCAACTTCGTCGCCGCGTCGCGCCCAATCCCAGAGTTACTTCCCGTGATCACCACGCGAGGCTTCGAATACATCACCGCCGTCGGCATCGCCTCAGCGTTGGCGTCCTCAGCGTCCGCGCGCGCAACACCAGCGCCGATGAGCTCGGTCCCGATGAGTCCAGTCATCACGAGCGCGAGCGCATCGCGGCGACCGTACGCGCCGTCGCGCGCACTCGCGCGCACGCGCGCGCCCCGCCGCGACCGCGACGCGCGCGGTCGATGTGTCACCGCCGACGCGGTCGCGATGGATGCCATGCCGATCGCGCTCGAGCGATGCAATGGCGCGCTCGCGCACCCGCTGACGTCACTCTACGCATGCTCGCGACGCACCAATTCACCCGCACCGCCGTCACCAACTTCGTGTGCGCGCGCCGACGCATGGGAGCGACGACATCGCGCGCGATGAACGGTCAGACTCGCGCGTTCTTGGATAACGCCAACATTCCGGGCGTAAGCGCGGGTTGCAAGGGCGCACCGGTGGATGAGACCAAGGCCAACTTGCCAATCGTGTGCGGCGAGGAGGTGATGTCGCAAAAGGCGCACGGGACGAGCGACACGCCGGTGCAAGACAAGTTACTTTACGGCTGCGACGTGTCGTTGGCGGATCGCATCTGCAACTTTAACCGTCATTACGCGGAGCACGCCGGGTACGCGTGGTCCACGCCTTGGCTATCCCAAGTCGACCGCACGAAGGAGACGACGTATTACGATAGCGTGACCGGGAAGCCGCTATTCATCGCGCCGCGTGGTCGTTCGTTCGAGGAATTCGAAAAGGAAAGCCGCGCGCACGGGTGGCCGAGCTTTCGCGACGAAGAAGTCGTGTGGGAAAACGTCCGGTGCCTGAGAGACGGCGAATGCGTCAGCACCACGGGCACGCATTTAGGACATTGCTTACCCGATCGCAGCGGCAACAGATACTGTATCAACTTGGTGTCCGTGGCGGGCACCCCGGTTGAGGAAAAATAGACAATTTCTTTCAGTTTTACAATGTGATGTACAACGCCCGCGCGCACTTCCACCAAAACGATTCAAACAATTTCTACACCGCGTGCGCCATCACCGCCTAGCCAGCAAAGTCTAACAACAACTGCGGCAAAACGCGTTCAAGATGTGATCCATCCACGGCGCGTTCGTCTTCGAGCTTTGCTAACGCGCACGCCCTAGCCGTGGCTTCGCGCACAAAGGCTTCGACGAGCTCTGCGCACGCCTGCAACGCCTCTGGCTTCGCGCTCGGATCAAACTCACGTGCGTCAAATGCGCCGGCTTTCTTATCGTCGGCGTCCCATGTTTCGCGAAATACTGCGAGGATGAGCTCGATTGGGAATCCCGACGAGGCCTCGGAGGACATCTTTCGCGAGCGCCGCTGTGAGGCGACAGACGAGACGCGTTTGAACTTTTTTTCAGTGTTAATCAAATTACAAATCTAATCCACGCAACGAGCTGACATACCGAGTGAGTTGACGTTCAATTAAATCCAGTCACCTTCCGCGAGTTTCAAAGGCAAGTAAACTTCACTCAAGTATTGAAACCCGTATGAGGACAACGCCTGAATCTCCGCCTTGGTTTTTGTTTCAAGCATGATGTTGATTTCCTTCACCCATTCTGGGTTACTCTTGATAAAATCTTCATTCAACATGTGATGACCGGTTTCAATATCCTTTGCGGTCATTTCAAGACGACATTGCTCGGGAATTTTAAACTTTTCTAAATCGCTCGGGCGAACGCCGAGCCATTTGATATCTGGCGTGGTTAAATTTGCACTGTCAAACGCCATGTTTTTCGAACCCTGCATGTATACTGAGATGATTTTCAAGCCATAAGGATCGGCATCCACCAAGGCTAGCACTGGAATGCGCAAGTCTCGTTTCAGCTTGCTTAAGAATAGGCGCGAGGCGACATCGGGCTGACCTTTGGCGGTGAGGATGATGCAAGGATACTTGTTGTAAAAGCGGTCTTCCGCCAAACGCATGAACGCGGCATCCTTCTCAACGAGTAACACAAACTTTGCATCCGAGCGCATGTTGGTGACTTTGTCGATATTACTCGGAATAGCCTTGCCACCGACGCCCATACGCGTGCAGTCGATTTCGTCGCCATCCTCTTGGTATTGCAACCGTCCGACGACGACACCTTTCTCGGAAGCCACCACGTGCAACGAGTTTCGTGTGCACCCGAGCATGCACGAGATATCATCTAACACAGCGTCACTATCTTTCTGGTCCTTGAACAACTTGACATCGGTGTAGAACAAATCCCGCTTGGTGACGTGGATGCCGCGACTCAGCACCCCGTGCACGAGCTGCATGACGCGCGTCAGAATCGTCACCTTCCTCACGCTCGACACCGACGCGAAGTTAGCCTGCGTGGTTTTATTCTTCAACACAATTCGATCGAGTTCATCCAAATACACCTGATCCGTCGCCCCTCTTGACGGCATCGTATACTGAAAACCGTCGCCGCGTAAGATGCTCTTACTCGCCGCAATCATCACCTGCTCAATCGCCGCCGCAATCTCCCCACTATCACGATCGACAACCTCGCGGTACTCATCCGCCATCTTCAAATCCTCCAACGTCGTCCGCCGCGCCGCACCGCGCTTCACCGCAGCCTCCAACGCCTTGACTTTCTGCAGCACCTCCTCCAAACTCCCCGGTCGTCCATCTTGCCCATCGCGCAGGCGTTTCAGTGCAAAGTTCACGCCCTCGTCCGGCGTCGCCTTTTTGCGCTTCGAAGTCGTCGGTGCTTTGGACGCCATGCCGCGTGCAGGCGTGTCGCGCGGGCGGCGCGCCGCGAATTGTCGCGAGCTGTCGCGCGCACTGGTTCAAATCCGCGGTCGCGAGACAAACGATGCAGTGGTAACTTACATAGTCCAAAGCCATGATGAATACGTAATTAGCCAGGGTTTAGGTCGACACTCGATACTACATAGTCCAAAACAGTGCTTAATACTGAGTGACGTCACGACTCCAAAAAGCGCGCGCGAGCGCGCGCGCGGCATAGCGCGACGACGGCACGACAACGCCGCCGACGACGACGAGGGTGGTAGCGCGTGGACAGAGACCAATGTTATCGACAACGTCTCGCGCGTGCGCGGCGCGAACGGCGTTGGCGCGCGCGACGACGGCGCCATGCGCGGGGTTGAGGTTTAGCGGTGGTTGTGCACCCGGGGCGAAGAAAGCCGTCGAAGGCGCGTCGAGGACGCGCGCGGGTGGGGTGATGACGATGGTGCGACGACGATGTGCGACGATGACGGTGCGCGCGGCGCAACCGACATTTGTGACGACGCCGATTTATTATGTGAATGATCAACCGCACATCGGGCACGTGTACACGTCGACGGTGGCGGATACGTACGCGAGGTACAGACGAGCGAAAGGGGATGATGTGTTCTTCTTGACGGGGACTGATGAGCACGGTTTGAAGGTGGAGCAAAGTGCGGCGAAGCGTGGGGTGGATCCGCAGGCGTTGGCGGATGAGAATAGCGAAAAGTTCCGCGCCGTTATGCAGGCGTATGATATTTCATTCGATGAGTTTATTCGCACTACGGATGACTACCACGAGCGCCAGGTGAAGAATTTCGTAAAGCTCTTGCAAGATAAAGACGCGGTGTACCTTGGGAAATTCGAAGGGTGGTATGACGAAGGTCAAGAGGAGTACTACACCGAAACTAAGGCGAAGGATTTGGACTACAAGAGTCCAATCAGCGGCAAAGACATGGTGCGCTCGAGCGAAGAGAACTACTACTTCCGCTTGTCGGCGTACCAAAGCCAATTAGAAGCACTGCACGCTGAAAATGAGCAATTTTTGACTCCAAGTGCTCGACGTAATGAAATGATTCAACGCTTAAACGAAGGCTTGAATGATGTTCCAATCTCGCGCACCAACTTTTCGTGGGGTATTCCCATGCCCAACGACGAAAAGCACGTCATCTACGTGTGGATTGACGCTTTGATGAACTACATCACCGCCATTGGTTTGGGCGATGGCAAAGACTCAGAGTTGCTCGCCAAGCGCGAAAAGTATTGGCCGGCGAGCGTGCACATCATGGCCAAGGAAATTTCTTGGTTTCACTCGGTTATTTGGCCAGCGCTTCTCATGGCACTTGATTTGCCTCTTCCGCAGCGCGTACATGCGCATGGCTTTTGGATTCGTGAAGGGCGCAAAATGTCCAAGTCTCTCGGTAACTTTGTTGACTTGGACTGCATGAATAGGTTCAAAGAGCACTACGGTTTGGATGCGATGAGATACTATCTCGCAGTCGAGGGACCTATCGGCGCACAAGACGCCAACTTTAGCGCCGAACGCGTGCAAGAAGTGTACTCGAGCGATTTAGTCAACACCATGGGCAACAGCGTCAGTCGTACGACGGCAATGATCAACAAGTACTTTGACGGCGTCGTGCCGTCGGAGGGCAACGTCAAGTTTGACAACTGGAACATGACTGAGCGCACGAGTCAGCAAGTGCAACTTGCCTTGGCTGCTTACGAAGCATTGGATTTGCCCCGCGCCGCAGCTGCTGCCAAAAACATTATCATGGATGTTGATTTGTTTATTTCTGAAACCGAGCCATTCCGTATGGCCAAGGACGAGAGCAAGCGCGACCAGTTGAACGCGTGCCTGTACCAATGTCTCGAATCTTTGCGCATCGCTGCCGTGCTCTTAGAACCGTTAATGCCCAATAAAATGGCAGAGTTCGATGCTGGCGTGGGCTTGGGCGAAGGCACGATCGATGAGCGCACGAAGTGGGGTGGTTTGAAACCAGGGACAACGGTACAAAAGCTTGCGCTGTTCCCGCGTTGCGAAGGTTTAGATGAAAATGGAGAGCCCATCAAAACGTAGAAGCAGATTCTTTATAATATTTTAGCTGTCATATACTTTACAATAATGCGTGTGTGTTGTGCTATAACTGAATATGTCGTCTCTATCGAAAGCCCATCTGTTGTTTGTAGCTCAACTCCTCCTTGAGAGTGAGTCTGTCGTGCGACCAATTGCTACTGCTTCGGCGGCGATCGTGACCTGGTTTCTTGAAGATTTTACCCAAGCTACACGTCAAACTTGGGTTAGGGAAGATATCATCCGGGTCTACGTACGACTGCGCTTTCAGCTGAGGTACGAGCGCGGCACCGCGAGCCCAACTCGGAATCACTTTGCGAGGCTTGTCGTCGTCTTCGTCGTCACTACTCGCGTACGGAGAAATGACGTAAGACTCATCGTTCGTCTGATTGTACGACGAATACGTCGAAGAGGAAGCAAAGTTTGTCTTGAAAATCGAGCGCGTAGGCGTTCGCATGACCGAAGATTGCTGCTTAGCATAGGCGGTCGCCGATGGCGACGGAGCCACGTGGTGACCGTGGATAGCCGCCTGCGCGTTTTCGAGCAATCGTCTGCGCTTTTCGGCGTCGGATGAGGCATACTGATATCCACTTTGCGTATCAAATGGACGCTTAAGTGAATTCGAGCTCGGCAATGCCGTCATGCGCTTCTGCTCTTCCAGCATTTGGTTGAACTTGCTCTTTTCGAGTGCAGCCTTGCGTTGAATCTCCTCCTCTGCAGAGCGAATCTCCATGAGACGCTGTTGACGCAAACGTCGTTCTTCGAGCTCACGAGCCTCATTACTCGCCTGCAACGCTTTTCTCGCATTCATCTCTTGCTCACGAAGTCTCCGTTCTTCTTCCTTCTGGCGTAATTGCGACTCTAATCGACGTTTGTTCTCTTCATCTGCCCGCGAACGCGCCTCCATGGCGCGCTTCAATCTGCTCATGACATCACTCGCCTCGCTAATACTCACAGGTGCAATACTCGCGGGTAATCGACCCTTTTGTCGCTCCGCTAATGTCTCTCCCGATGGTGTGTGCAGGTGCAGCGATTCAATCGCCTTGATTTGAGATGGCGTCGGCGCCGCCGCCGGCGTCACGCGCGGCGCAAACGGCACTGGAACAGCTGAGGCTAGCGCATTAATCTCTGGCTGGATCATAAATGATTCCATCAAGCTACGCTGATCAACGGGTTGTTGCTTTGGCGCAGAATCACTCGCTTGCGCTGGTTGATGTAGCGCTGCAACAGTGTTACGTACCTGCGCTTGCGCCTCGAGCGCCTTTGCTTCCTCCTTCGCCTTGCGCGCCGCGAGCGTGCGAGGTGAAATCTTCAACTCTGTCGACACAATCTCACCTCCAGCTGTCGTGGCATTGATAGTCAATGCTGGAATGTCAGCCTTGAGGAATGCCAAACCGTTCGCCCGCGCCTTGGCACGCTTCTTCTTATCTACGCTAGAGCTCTGCGTGATTTGCGCATCCTTCGCCAGCGCTGCATCTTCCGACGCTTTCTCAGCGTTCGCCTTCGCCACGGAGGCGGGCACACCGGCCCGCTTCACACTTCTAGAAGACTTTCTCGTCACTCGCTCGCTCGATCCATCCGCGGTTTGCCATGCGATCTTCTTCACATCCTTTGGCGTCTGCGCGTCGGCGTAATCGCGCGTCTGCGCTTTCCGCGCGCTCGCGTCGGCATCTCCGTCGCCACCCATCACCGCAGACTTCTCCATCGCGCCACTCACGTCTATATCTCTTTTATCGTCACGCTCATCACCCACATTTGCACCGCTCACACCCTGACCGTCTCGAGATTCGCGCGCGCGCGCGTCGAGGGGAACTTTCGCGCGCGACGGCGTCTTCGCCTCCGCCGCAACCTCCTTCTCCAAAGCTCCACTACCCTCATCAACGCTCACGCTCGCCGCACGCGTGACTCCACTCTTCCTCGCCACACTCTCCTTCGGCTTCCGCGCACTCAATCCTTTCTTTCCCGTCGTTGGCGTCGCGCTCGCTCGTCCGCTACTATTCGCGCGCGAAAATACTCTCCACGTCAATCACCCGTACTCGCGCTCAAACGATCGCACTCGCGATTCGCACGCGTCATCCAGCACACACACACAGCGCAACACAAACACATCAACACACGCATCGCGCTTCACGCGCCGCGCGCCGCGCATCGCACGAATCAAGCGCGGTTGAACCACCAGCGCGCGACTCAACACACGCTCTAACGACTCTACGCACCTCGCCCCATCAGCTTTCCCACGCGCGCGCGGATCGTTCTCCTTCCCACCGCCACCGTCGCGCGAGCTCACCATTGGCGTCGCCGTCGCCCTCACCTCACGCCGCACGCTCGCCACGGCGCGCGCGACGTCCCGCGCGACGCGCGCGCGCTCGTCATCGAGCCGCGCCGCGCACCCATCGGCGGTCTCGCGCACGCGCATCGTGGCATCGCGCGCGCTCGCGCGAAGTGCGCCGAGCGTGGCGATCACGCGAGAGAATGCATTGACGCGCGCACCGCCACCGCGGTCGCCGCGCGAAGCCATCGTCGCGTCGCGGCGTCGTCGCGCTCTGTCGCGCGCGGTCGCGACGACGACGACGGCCGCGGCTCGTCCCCCTGCGGCAGAACCACCATCGTGACGGGGTTTACTTTTTCATTTAAAAATACACGCATCCACGTCTAATATATACACAATAGGATACATGTGACCCTTGGAGGTGGTGTGTAAATATCTATATCACGTGCGATCACATATATGCTATAGAGGTTATAAGAGGTATGCAATACTGCGTGGATGCGAACCGTTTTTTCGCGGGACACCCGCGCGATCGCGTCTGACACCCAACACGTGGCGCGCGAACGACCGATCAGGATCACGCACACGGGGGACTCCGTGCGCGAAAGGTCGCGCGCGCGGTCGACACCGCGCGAGACCTCGCGGCGGCAGAGCGCACCTCTCTCGCGCTCGCGTGCGCACACTCACCGAACGTCTCGCCGGTCAACACCGACGTACGCGCGCGCATATTCGCCTGCGTGGATCACAGCTCGCACGCATTCGCCATGGCGTTTGATTCTGGGAACACGGCGTTCGTCCTCGTCAGCATGGCGCTGGTGAATTTAATGACGCCTGGGTTGGCATTCTTCTACGGTGGTCTCGTGCGATCGTCGAATGTGTTGACTATTATGATGCAAAACTACGCATCGATGGGATTGGTGACTATTATTTGGATCATGTGGGGGTATTCGTTGTGCTTTGGCACGAGCAAGGGGTCTGGGTTCATCGGCGCGCCGGCGGATCACTACTTTTTGGAAGACACGCTGGGTGAATTTGCAACGCCCTCTGGCGACCACATCCCTGAAATCGTCTTCGCGGGTTTCCAGGGTATGTTTGCCGTGATTGCGCCGTCCCTCATGACTGGTGCGTTCGCCGATCGCGTGCGCTTTGTGCCGTACCTCATCTTCATCGCCGTCTGGGTGCACTTGGTGTACTTCCCGTTCTGCCACTGGGTGTGGGGTGGCGGCTGGATGGCGCGCAACGGTGTTAAGGATTTCGCCGGTGGTATCGTCGTCCACACGACTGCTGGTTTCTCCGCGCTTGCGACTGTTGTTGCGTTGCCGAACCGCCAGAAGATGGAGGGCGCCGAAGTGGACAAGTCGCCGCACAACATTCCTTTTGTCGCTCTCGGTACGGGCTTGCTCTGGTTCGGCTGGTTCGGTTTCAACGGCGGTTCTGCTCTTGAAGCTGGCCCAACCGCCGCGTTAGCCGCGATGAACTCTGAAATTTCCGCCTCTGCCGCTTTGTTCTTCTGGATGTTGCTCGAGTGGAAGCTCGAAGGCAAGCCGACGCTCGTCGGCGCGTGCGTCGGCGCCATCGCGGGTTTGGCCACTATCACCCCTGCCGCTGCCTTTGTCAAGCCGTGGGCTGCCTTGGTCATCGGTATCCTCTGCGTGCCGTGGTGCTACGCGTGCATCGAAATCACCAAGAAGTATGAACTCGACGACGCGCTCGACGTCTGGGCCGTCCACGGTATGGGTGGTCTCTTCGGTACCCTTTGCATTGGCATCTTTGCCAACAATGACGTCGCTGGCTTCGAAGCTGGTGGTAAATTGTTCGGCATTCAACTCCTTGCCGTCACTGGCTGCGCCGTGTACTCGTTCATCATCGGCTACGCCACCATCAAGGCTATCGGCAAGTTTATGCCGGTTGTTCCGGGTCAAGATGACCTCAAGCTTGGTTTGGACATCTCCATGCACGGCGCCAAGGCGTACTCTGGTGAAGATCACTCTGGCTCGGTCAAGAAAGGCCGCGACTTTGCCAACCATGTCTAGGCTTGTCTCAACGAGGCACACATAATAAGCGACTGAGCGTTCAGTCTTAATATTCGCCCGAGCGCGCGCTGTGAAAGCGCACGGTTGGTTTTATTTATAATATCGTTCCGTTATCGTCGGAAATAATACTTTGTAGCCACGTCATGTAATCTTTAATATTTTGCACCGTTGTCTCAACCTCATCCGTTGCTCACTCGTTCACGCTCTCATCTAGTACGCGCGGCTGGCGGCGTCAACAGTACGGCAGCGAGAGTAACCCCAGAACCACTTGGACCACAGCGATCGGCATTGTCCCACACGCCGAAACTTTAGTCGCGCGCGTGAACGATCGGTATCGCTTCAGAGCACTCAGAACATACGCTTCCACGCGAGAGTTTGAGTGAAATCACGCGCGATGCGTATCCAAATCAAAGGCGGCGCCTGGAAAAACACCGAAGATGAGATCCTTAAAGCGGCAGTCATGAAGTACGGTAAAAACCAATGGAGCCGTATCGCGTCGCTGTTGAACCGGAAAAGCTCTAAACAGTGTAAGGCTCGTTGGTATGAGTGGCTCGATCCATCCATTAAGAAGACGGAATGGACCAGAGAGGAGGATGAGAAGTTGCTGCACTTGGCCAAATTGATGCCCACGCAGTGGAGAACCATCGCTCCCGTGGTCGGGCGTACGCCGTCGCAATGTTTGCAGCGTTACGAAAAGTTACTCGACGCGGCGTGTTCGAGAGATGAAGAGTACGACCCGGCAGATGACCCAAGACGGCTGAGACCTGGGGAAATTGACCCCAATCCAGAAACCAAGCCGGCGAAGCCCGACGCGGTGGACATGGATGAAGATGAAAAGGAAATGTTGGCTGAGGCACGTGCGAGATTGGCAAACACAAAGGGTAAAAAAGCGAAAAGAAAAGCCCGCGAGAAACAGCTCGAAGAGGCGCGCCGGTTGGCCGAATTACAAAAGAAGAGAGAGTTGAAGGCCGCGGGAATCGCGCACGTGCGTCGCGCAAAGCAAGTACGGGGTGTAGATTACAACGCCGAAATCGCCTTTGAACGCAAACCTGATGCGGTTTTATACGATACAAGAGAAGAAGACGAAGAATTCCACAAAGCTCAAGCGGCTAAGGTGTTTAAACCGGTGTCTTTAGCTGATCTCGAGGGCAAGAAGAGCGCCGCTGAAATTGCCGAGGAGAAAAAAAAGGCGGCGGCGGCGCAAGCAAAAATGCATGAGCGACGAGATATGCCGGGTGCAGTGAATCAGGCACTGAAAGTCAATGATGCATCATTCGTTCGCCGTTCGAAGCTAATGCTTCCAACGCCACAAGTGAACGATAGAGAGCTCGAAGACATCGCAAAGATGGGCAAGGGTGGCGTCGGTTTACTTGACGGCGGCGCGACGCCGGCGGCTGGGCTCCTGGGTTCGTACGCGCAGACGCCCGCTTCGTCGTCGGGATTAGCTCATCGCACGCCCATGCGAACTCCTCAAGTCGAAGGTGATGCCATTTTGCGCGAAGCGCAACAACAGGCGGCGAGACGTAGGCAACAGTCCACGCTCTTTGGCGGCGGCGAAGAAGCAGCCGCGGTGATGCCATCTGACTTTGCCGGTGCCACACCGAGCCAGGCGAAAGCGGCACCGACGCCTTCACGTAGTGACATGAGTTCGCAGATGGGTGCTACGCCCGCATTCGGTCAAACGCCGATGCGAGACGAATTGCACATTAACGATCAGTACGCGGCGCACTTTGGTGACATGAGCGCCCGCGAGCGACGAGCACAAAGCGCGTCGACGAGCGCGTCATTAAAGAGTTCCTTCATGTCTCTTCCGAAACCACAAAACGAGTATCAAATCGATCTTCCTGATGCGCCGGAAGACGAAGACATGGTTGATGTGACGGTTGAAGATGAGGCGGATGTTCGCGAGAGAGAGGCGGCCGCTTTGGCGGAGTATCAAGCGATGCAAATGCGCAAGCGCTCACAAGCCGTGCAACGGGACTTACCGCGACCGGATGAACCAAACGGTGCGGTCGAGGCTCTTGCTGCTGATGAAATTTCTGTGCTCGTCAACGAAGAAGCCCTCACCTTACTCGCGCATGACATTTCCAAGTATGGCAAAAAGCCAAAATCAACGCCGGCGATCGAGGACTTTGAGGAGTCAGCCATCGTCGCCGCGCGAGGGCTCATTGACGCCGAGACAGATGAGATGTTACGAGAACAAAAGCTGACTCGAGAAGAGTTTGCCGATATGTACTCCCAAGCGTTAGATATTGAACGTACGAAGATGATTTTCGTTCCTAGTTTGAACGCAAACGTAAACGCCAAGGATGCAACCAAGGACCAACAACTCGAAGCCGCGAAAGCGGCTTTTGAAAACGTTCGCAGTGAGATGGAAAAGGATGCGAAACGCGCGGCCAAGTTGGAGCAAAAGTGTAGTTTGCTCACCGCAGGTCTTCAAAAACGCAATGGTGAGCTGTGCAAAAAGCTCACGAATGCTGTCGCTGAGCTCAAGACGCTCATCACGGAGGCAAACTCGTACGCCATTTTACACGTGCAAGAACAACGCGCGGCACCGAATCGCATCGAGTCTTGGCTCGAGCTCGTTGAAAACGCTCGTGAGCGTGAAAAGAAGTTGCAAGATAAATTTGAAACGCTCTCACGGCAAGTGGCGCAACAACAATAGAGATAGACAACTAGACGACTAAAATTTGTAGAGGTGATATTAAAAATTCATTCCTTGACGCGATAATACTGCTCGAGGCTCTTTCCGTGCGCCGAACGCACCGCAGCTTCAGACATGATATCCCACACCGCAACAGTACCTTTAGAGCCAGCAGTGGCGACGAGATAAGGCACGGATGGCGAGAACCCACATGAAAAGATAGCGCCGACTTGAGGCGAGTGTTGAGACAAAATCGCCGGTTTACCGCCATTAAGATCCCACAACTTGACAGTTTTATCAGTGGAACATGTCACGAGCAACCCCGCTGCACCAGCACACATGCTCAAACCAGTTGTTGCCTTGTCGTGTGCTTGTAAATTGAAGACACAATCCGAATTAGATCCCATGCGCGTATCAAAGCACATTACCATGCCATCTTCGTTTGAGACGAGGAATTGCGTTGGCTCAGAAGTGTGCCAAATTGCGCTCTCAACGTCCGCGCTCACCGTCCACTTCAGCGACGCACCATCAGGCGTACGAACGTCTACAACTTGAGCAGTCTTGTCGTACGAACCAGTGAGTAAAACGGACGCCTCTGAAGGATTCCATTCGCACGCTTGTACTTTATCCTTGTGATGGTTGAGCGTGTTCTTTGCCGTCTCGGTGGCGATGTCCCAAATTTTCACAGTTTTATCAGCGCTCGCCGACGCAAGAACGTTTCGGAATTGACGATTCCACGATAATCCCATGACTGCATCTTCATGCGAGCCACCCTTCAAGGCTTTAGATTCCTTGCCCTTCTTCTTTTTCCCGGCGCTTTTGATTGTTTCGTCTGAATATCCACCGAGCGTCGTCACTGGCTCTACGGCATCGACGCAATCCAAGTCCCAAATCTCGATTCCTGGGTACATCGTACCAATAGCCGCACAATTCACCTCTTCCGTACCACTTTTGGGCGAGCAATTCATCCACGCCACGCATAAAGGAAAAGCTGGGAGCAACACATCATGGTGCACGTATAAATTCGTCTCTTCGTTCCCCGTGACCCCCGCTTCTTCGTACACCCAAACCTCCAAATGCGACACATCCTCGTCCGTTCTCGCCGCTAAAATTACCAAATCTGTATCACGCATCGTCATATCATCTGGCTCTTCCTCCTCATCATCATCGCTATCTTTAATCGTCATGTACGGATCCTCTTCGTTGCCTTCGTAGTGCGTCAACTTACCGCCGCCAAACAACCGACCCGTGGCTGCCTCATCGTCGTCTTCGTCGTCATACGCATCCATATTCAACTCTGCCAAGTCGTCCACCATGCCTTTCGCCGCTTTACTCACCGCCAGCGCCTTGGCGACAGCTCTAGACGTCGTTTCTTTTGCGTCTTCGAAATCCGCCGCCATTTCGTCCAAATCCTCATCCTCCGCGTCGGCTTCGATTTCCTCCCAATCCGACCCGCTCTCGTCATCATCCTCATCGTCGTCGATTAAATCATCTTCATCCTCGTCGTCGTCATCGGTGTCCGACTCAGACCCACGCCCGCGGCGCGCGGCGACGCGCGCGCGCGCCTTTTCCGCCAGCGCCTCGAGCTCGTGTTCGGGAACATCCGCGTACTTTGGCACCACCGCGCTCGCGCCCGGAGGCACCCACGCCAGGGATGAAATCATCTCTCGTCACTCTACCGTCCACGGGCGCCAGGCGCGCGCGAGCGATGCGATGCGTCGCGGAATGGCGTCGCGGAAATGACGCGCCGCCGCCAGCCGGTTGGCTGCATCCTCAAAGATGCGCCGGCGCACCGCGCTCGTGGCGTGCGTCGTACAAAACGACCCGGGCGCGCGCACCAAGCAAGAGAATCTCGCGCGCGTCGCCGCCATCGTCGAGCGCACGTTGGACGACGTCGAGGGCGGCGGCGGTGACGTTGCTTTAGTGCTGTGCGCTGAGTGCTTTGCGCACGAGTACGCGCTCACGGCAGAACGCGCGCTGGCGCTGAGCGAGACTGGCGCGGGAGAGCGCGATGGCGAGTGCGTGACGTGGGCGCGAGCTTTAGCCACGCGCGCGCGGTGCGTCGTGGTGGTTGGGTACGTGCGCGCGGTTGGGCGGTCGCTGTTCAACGCGCAGACGATGATTGACTCGGCGGGCGACGTGGTGGCGCACCACCATAAAGCGCACTTGTATGACATGGATGAGGCGTGGGCGGACGAAGGTGAAGGATTTACGACGAGTGTAGTGAAGATGAGGACGGTCATGTGCGAAGAAAGCGCGAGTGGAGCTCGAGTGGTGGCTCGAGGCACGGCAAACGTGCTGTGCACGCAAGGCATTTGCATGGATATTAATCCGTATCAGTTTAAAGCGCCGTGGGACGCGTACGAGCTCGCGAATGCGGTCAAAGTGGCAAAAGAAGTAAATGATGATGGTATGCACCAGCTGCTACTGTTTTCGTCGGCGTGGACGAATGCGCATCCGAATGACACAGATGAGTTGAAGCGCGCGCCGGTCGATGCGGCGGACGTGGTGAACTATTGGTTCGCGCGTCTTGAGCCTTTGAGAGGAACCAAGGCGCATTTCGTGTGCTCGAATCGCATCGGTGAAGAAAACTTGATCAAATTTTGCGGATGCTCGTGTGTGATCGACATGAAGTCGCAAAAGGTTCTTACATTTATTCCGCCTGGGAGCGAAGGCGCGAAGTTGGTCCACATCGTGCTCGAGGACGACCAAGACGATTTAGACCAAGACTAACGATCGCGCGGCGCGCAAGTCGAATTGTGTTGTGTGTACATGTAAACGCTATACGCTAGAATTGTTGTATTAAAATCAATGTTTGTGCCGAAAACGCTCACTTGGCGTTTATCAGACGCTTAAACTCAAACAATTTTTGCGCGTCATCCCCAGCCTCCTCAATCGCGCGCTCGGTAAGCACGAGCTTAATCTTCGCCATTGATTTCCGCACTTTAGTCATCCTATGCGGCGCGCGCATCGGCTCCCGATTCACCTTGGCCAAGTGCTTCTCCGTAAGCAACATGTTTCGCTCCGTCAACAACACGTACCAAAGCTCGTGTAAATCCTTGAACGACTTCCTCCTCAGTTCTTCCGCGCGCCACTCGCGCCCGACAAAGGTCTTATCGTCTCGGTTCGCGTCCACGAACGCGTCTAAACCGTGCGCGGCGTGCGACGACGACGCCGTGGTCCCGATCGAGCGCACCGCACCCGCGCACGGAAACGACGCGCACTGCGACGTCGACGCGACGATGCGCGCGGTGAGACGAGTCAAGAACGACATGTCGCGTCTCGTTTCGCGCGCTCTATGCGTGCGTGTTCGATCGACGATCGCGACGGGCGCGCTGTGACGCTTGGAAGTGCGCAATGGCTCGATGTTGCCCTAAAATTTCGCGTTTGCGAGCGCAAACGCCGTCGGCTAATGTTGTCTAATCTATTCGTATGGATCGCCATCGGAATCGCCGCCACCGAGGATTTCATACACGCCAGCGGCGGTGTCCGCGGCTGCGGCATCGATATCCGCATCAGGGAGCATTTCGGCGTCGTCTTCGTCGGCGTCGTCTTCGTCGAGCTCATGGTGGAAATCTTCGTGGTCGATGCCGGCGAACGCTTCGTCGTTGGCGATTGGGTCTTGGTCATCCATGAGTGATTGGAATCCGCGCACAATGGCGTGCTGGACTTTGCGATGGAGTGCGGGGGAGAGCCATCCGCGACGTTCGTCACATGCGGTCGGGGTGGATGGGGCGTCGGCGGCGAGCGCGGTGTCGATGATGGCGCGCACGCTCGGCAACGCCAAATCTGCAAGCACGAAGGACGCGTGTCGCGTGTCTGGAAACGCTCGGAACGTATGCATAAGCCGATGGTGATCAGCATTTGAATGCGAGCACGCGGCGTTGGCTTTACGCTTCACACCGCGCTCGTCGTCGTCGCGAAACCATTCACCTGGAAAGCGAACCGTCACCGTTTGATACGGTAAATACTTGCGGTCAAATCGCGGGTCAACACCTACGGCCACCCATTGCTTCTTATACGGCCCGGATGAAAACGTATACATTTTCGTCACGTGCAAACGCTTGATGATGACCTCGTCCGCGAGGGCATTTGGCATCGCCGCGAGCGCCGCCGCGGGTGCCCAAATTGGACGTTGCTCGAGCAACCTGTCCAGCGCTCGCATGGCACTTTCGGATCCATCCACGCCCACACCCTGCGCCGGCACTGCAATTTCGTGAAAATCCACATCACGCGTCGTCTTCGCTCCGGTATCGTGCTGCGCGAAATAATCACGCACTGGAATATCGTCTCGAGTGAACAACGGCGGCTTGAGCGACGCCGTCGGTTGGCCACCGACGCCCAGCTCCGCTTCGATGGCTAATTCAAACGGATCGCTCGCCGGCCCCTTGGCCTCTTTCACCATCACGGCGTCCGCCACTGCCGAATGCGTACTACGCACGTTTTCGATGTCATCATCGCCCGCTCGCGCCGACGAAACGCTTACAAAGTCGCACGCGCCTCGAAACGCAAACGTCCGCCTGGCGACGCCCACCGCGCTCACATCTGTGCGCAGAACGGTCTCGCCATCGCTCGATGAGTACTGCGATAACTTCAAGACCACACTTCGCGTCTCTCTTCGTTCACCATACACAGCGTGCGCGCGATTCGACGTCGACGTCGTCTCGTTGCCGTCGTCGTCGGTTGACTCGAGCGGCGCTCTAAACCGTAGCTCCAAACGCCCTTTCGTCCGCCTCGCCGCCGCATCCTCCGCACTCAGGCGCGCATCCGCGTCGTCGTCGCCGTTGTCGTCATCCACGCCCGCGCCTGCGTCGGCGGCGCGCGCTCGACGCGCGCTCTCGCGCGGAAAACACGCGCGCGCGAGCGCTCTTCGACCACCACACATGCGCTCCACCTCGCGCACGCCGTCTGCGGTGACGTACCCGGGGAATTCTATGAGCGACACGCGCGCGTGACGCGGAACTATGACGTCATCGCGCCGCACGACGGGCGTCGGCGATGGCGCCGGCGACGGCGGCGACATTGCACGAAATGCGCGCGCGCAGCGTCGACTGTCGTCATTAATCAGCATGGGCGCACTTCAAAACGATGCCGCCGTGGGCGCCGACGACGACGTGCTGAAGATAAAAGACGTGTACGATCACGGTGCGATGCGTCGCATGTATGACGACGCGACGGTGCAGGCTGTCTTCGACGCGGGCTACGCCGAGGACACGCGAACGATTGATGTGAAGATTACTTTGAGCGTGTGCGCGATAATCGTCGCCTTGGTGGCGCATTTCACGAAGAATTCAGCGAGCACGCGCGCGCAATGGGTGATGGTGGTTGCATATGTTATTTTAGGTGCGGGTGTGAGTGCGGTGGTGGCGTTCGTGGAGCGGGATGCGTTGGTGTTGACGCGCCCGTGGAACGCGGGCGAGGCGAAGAACGCGAGACCACGCGAGGCGAAGAACGCTTCGAGCGCGGCGTCGACACGCGCCCCGCATGGATTGTGTGTGAAGTTGAAGTGTAAACGATTTGATAGCGTGCTTTCGCTCGTGGTGACGAGGAAAGAGGATAAGTTATCGCGAGCGAAAGACGCGTTGAGAGTGGACGTGTATTGCGGCGACTACATCAGCGAGGATGGGACGTTTCAAGAAGACGCCTACGAGGCGTTGGTTTGGGACATTCTCGATGCATACGAGCGTGGGAAAGGTCGTGGGTCGGGCGTTGCGCTCGATTCGAGAAAATTGAAGTGAAGCGCTGAGGTGCAGCGCCGCCATAGAATTTAGAACAATTGAATTTCAACATTTGAAGCTACGTTGAAAACGTTTGACGTCTTCGAGCTATGTGCGGACCGGCTGTTCAATCGCGCGCGGGATCATCCGCTCGCGGATCTTGGTGATCAGGCGCACGCGCGCGCTCAGCTCGCGGCGTCGGCGAGCGACCGCGACGTGCGTCGTCGTCATCTGAATACGATCGACCGCGACTGGGCGAGCGGCTGCGGCGTTCAGACGCGCCGCCGCGAGGACTACGGCTGCGGCTGCGACTGCGACTGCGACTGCGACTGCGACTGTGACTGCGTCCACGATCACGGCTGCGACTACGGCTGCGACCGCGACCGTAGTCATCCCGCAGACGACGGTCATCGTCTCTATAGTATCGTCTTGGCTCTCGATGAACCACTCGAACTCGAATGTACGATGTGCCACCGTTTGACTCAAATTCCGTGTCATCAAACTTATCCACGGCATATCGCGCATCAGAACTATTCGAAAAGTGTACTTCCGAGCACGTGCGCCCATCACGGTTGACAAACACGTTCGCATACGTCACTTCACCGGCTCTTCTAAACGCGTCTTTCACGTCGCGCCAATCGCACCCACCCGGCAAATCCTCCACGAGTACTTGATAATCTGTCTTTCGCGTCTGCGTGCGGCGACCTCCACCGCCATCGTCGTACGGCTTGCTTGAACGATACCCACCACCGTCTCTATCGTCGTCCTGACGCATCGGTCTGTGGTCACGATCGTCGTACCCGCCGCCTCGAGCGCCCACGCCGCCGCTTCGAGCGTCGTCCCGCCGCCCGCGCGAAATCTCCACCCGAATGCGCCCACCGTCGAAATCGTACCCGTCCCGCCCACGCACCGCATCCTCGGCATCGCGTTCATCGTCAAATTCCACGAACGCATACGCCGGTGGCGCGCGCGGCGTCTTCACGAGGATTTTCGTAATCCGCCCAAACTTGGCAAACAAATCCTCAACCTCGCGCTCGCGGATATCAAACGGCAAATTTCCCACGTACACCGTACGCGACGGCGACATGACGCGTGCGGTGCGTCACACGCGTGCGTACACGTGCGTGTGTGCGCGCGGAAGGCGTGCGAGCGCGTGCGTCGCAACCCACGCGGCGACGAATGACGACGATCAGCGCCATCACACCCTCAGAGCTTCGCGCGTCGTTCGTTTCGCGCCGACGCCGCCGCTCGCACGCTCGGCACGGCAGCGCGCTCGATGACGATGCGCGTAGAACTGATGTCGACATTCGCGCGCGCGTCGTCGTCGTCGATGGCGTGCGCGCCGCGCGGCGTCGCGGGACAGCGATGTCGCGCCGGGACCCGAGCCGCGATGTTGCCGCAGGGGTGTCGCCGCCGCAGCGCGACGGTGACGGCGGCGATGCGCCAGAACGGTACAGGTGGTGAGGACGATGCGACGCCCTCGCGTGCGGTGGTCGATCCGTCGATGACGGCGCTGGCGATTGCGACCGCGGTGGCGCTCGAGACGGCGACGGAGGCATCCGTCGCGTACGCCGGGTTGTACGACTCCGTCGGCGTGCCCACGGAAGAAGCCACGCCGTTACAGAATTTATTTGGTGTGTTGTTCACTGGATTTTCGTTTTGGTATTTCGTGCGCGCGGTGAAGCGGCGAAGTGGAAAGGCGCGGGAGTTTCGCGTGGCGAACCAGCTTCCAGAGGAGGAGCGAAAGCGGATAGACGAGGAACGCGCGGCGAAAACCAAGGCGTTGTCGCCCATGCAATCGTTCACGGGCGGTGCTACGGGGATAGGGATATCGATTGTGTTGTATATATTTGCCTCGAAAATCACTGGGTCGTTTGATGGGAAGGCGTTGCCAGAGAGCGAGACGGTGAGACAGATTTCCATCACCGTGCGAACAATTGTGGAAGGTTTAGCGTACTTGGCGACTTTCGTGTACGCGGCGAATGGGGTGGGGTTAATCGCGCTCGGTGTGCAGAAGACGTTGGATTATTCCTCTGGGGTTGATTTAATCGACCAAGCAAACAAGGAATTCGAGCAAAATTACTTGAAGAAGCAGCGCGAAGAAGAAGAAAAGGCAAAGGGTGAAGATTCCGCATAAAAGACTACTATTAAGCATTGTAACGTCAGGTAGCAGAATTCATTTTAAGTGCTTCACCAATGTGTGTATTAATGTTGCTAGTTTGCCGCGGCTGCCGCCAGGTGTCGGTCAAAGAATTCGTGCCACTCGTCGTCGCGCCAACTCGACGACGAGTCCACCGCAAGACCGTGTAAATACGTCGACGGCGATACGTGCACACCAGTCTGACGACCCAACTTGATGTAAAACTTCAGCTCTTGCGTGACCAGATTGCCGGGATTCTTCTCCCCTCGCTTTAACGCCGCGGCGTCCAAGCCGAGTATCTCGCGCACCTTTACCTCGTCTTCATCCGTGACGCGCAACGACCCCCCAGCCTTTCGCCCAACCTCAATCAACGAATCATAAATGTCCATCTTGGTCTTATTCTCCACCTCGACATCCGTCATACACGAGCTCTGGGTGTCCGCATCGAACAACGCGTCGCTAAAACTCACAAACGCCTCCTCGCCCTTCACCCGGCAAAACGCCAACGCCACCTCGTGCGCGAGCGTGGATTGAAAGTGCCACGGCTGCACTTGATGGTAACACACCAATTGCACCTTGTCGCCGTATTTCGCCGCTCCCGAGCGCACGTGGCGCCAAAAACGACCGCTAAACGGGCACGCGTAATCGAGCCAAAATTCCAATCGCACGACGCTCGCAGCGTCGCCCTGAATCACGTGCCCGAGCGCGCGCGCGGGCATGGGTGGGCCCGCCATGGCGACCACGGCGCGCGCGCGCGGTGCGTGTGCACGCGCGCGTCGCGGCGATGCCGCTGACTGCACGCGGACGTCGACGTTCGCGAGGCGTGATGACGACGCGAGCGCCATTGTGACGTTGCGCATGCGCGGCGCGCCGCCGGGCGATGACGGCGCGGGCGCGCGGGCGCTCGACGACGACGACGATGATGCCAACGACGTCGTTGCGGTCGTCGACGCGTCGGCGATGGTGGAGGAGGCGCGGCGACGCGCGGCGGCGTTGTTGGCGGGCGCGGTGGTGAACCAACCACCCGCGGGGTTGGATGACGGTGCGGCGCGCGACGGCGACGGCGACGGCGACGCGGGGCGGACGGTGTGGGTACCGCCGCCACCACCGTTGTCGTCGCCAGCACCGCCGGCGTGGCGCGCGCAACCGCGATGGAGAGACGCGAGCGAGATTCAACTGGATGGTGACGACGTCGGAGCGTCGACGTCGTCGGCGTGGCGCGTGGGCGACGCGTACGCGAGCGCCGCTTCTCGAGATGCCGAGAACCATCGAGCGAGGGCGATGTTATCGGTTGGTTGCATTCCCGAGCTCGTGCGTCGGGCGAATAGCGGGGTGTTAGGGATGTACGCGCCCATAGAACCGCGCGCGACTACGCCGGATGTTCGGCCTCGCGCCTACATTGAGGCGCGATTCGCGCGTTTCGAGCGCGATTTATCCGGCTACGACGCTGGAACGAGTGCACGGAAGATTATGGAAACTCAGATTTTGCCTCGACCGAACGCACCGTCTCTCGCGGCGACGAACACGCCCGCGGCTGCGAACGCGGAGCCCATCCAAAGCGGCTACGACGCCGCCGCTCGACCGGGTCTCGGTTCGCGCATCACCGATGACTCGCGCGCCGACGATGAATACGCGAAATTTAGAGCACATAGAAGCTATAGAAGTCGCACGCGATGAACGCGCGCGGTGTTGTACGAATGAGAATGTCACAAAATGTCACAAAAAGTGGAAAAAGCATCCTGAACCCACCTCGGTCCACGGGCGAATATGCGCGTTGTGTCGCCCGCATACCACCGCGCGCGAACGTTCACGTTCACGCACGAACGCTCGATCGTTAGTGTCTAATACCACCAACCTCGCGCGCGCGCCCGAGACGCACACGCAGTCGTTTCGCGCCCTCACTCGTCCGTTGAACGCGACGTGACCGACGAAGGATAACATGTCGACGTCATGCATGAGCACGCGCGTGTGCGCGCCTGTGCGCGCGTCCTCGGCGTCGTCCAAGGCGACAAAGCGCGTGCAAAGAACTGTGAGAACGAATGCGAGCGCGTCTGAGGATGTTGAACGCAAGGCGAGCGCGTTTGCGAAGGGTTTGATGGCGATCGCGGCGAGCGCGTGCGTCGCGGCGCCGACGTTCGAAGCGTTCGCGGCGCCGGCGCCGCAAATGATCACCGAACTCGCAGGTTTGGAGGCAAATCCGATTACAAATGCAAAGGCGTTATTGCGTAACGCGTTGCCAGTGGAAAACAAGGCGATTCGCGCGATTCAGAAGAAGTTGGAATCGATTAGCGACGACTTGCGCGTGCCGGGCGTGAAATTCAGCGGTGTTGAATCGAGCGTGAACGGATCGTTGAAGATTGTGAAGGAGCAGAAAGACAAGATTATTGCCGACTTGGCGCCGGAAAAGAAGGCTGATGGCGAAAAGGCGTTGAAGGAGCTCGAAAGCGTGTTGACGGATTTCCAAGTCGTCGTCCAGCAAAAGGACAAGCAAGAGGTGCCTTTCCAGCAACAAAAGGCCCTCGCCTTGGTCGGCCGCATCGAGGAAGACATGATTAGTGGCTTCCCGTACGAAGTCCCGGCTCAATTCGCGGACAGACCGCTTTTGAAGGGTCGCGCGACTGTTGACATGACTGTGCGCATCAAGGATAACGCCAACACCAACGGTGGTGTCATGACCATCGTCGTCGATGGCTATAACGCCCCGGTGACGTCTGGTAACTTTGTTGACTTGATCAACCAAGGTTTCTATGACAACATGGAGATCCAGCGCTCTGACGGTTTCGTCGTGCAAAGCGGTAAGCCGAAGAAGGGTGATGGCTTCCAAATTGATGGCAAGGAACGCACCTTGCCGTTAGAGATTATGGTCCAAGGCGACAAGGTTCCGGAGTACGAGTTTACGCTCGAAGATCTCGGTCGCTACCGCGCGCAACCGGTGTTGCCGTTCAACGCCTTCGGTACGCTTTCCATGGCTCGCCGTGAATCTGAGCCGAACAGCGCTTCGTCCCAATTCTTCTTCCTCCTTCGCGAGTCCGAGCTCACGCCGTCCGGTACGAATATTTTGGATGGTCGCTACTCCACTTTTGGCTACGTCATCGAAAACCAAGAGCTCTTGCGCGATCTCAAGGTTGACGACATGATTGTGTCCATGAAGGTTGTGCAAGGCGGGGAGAATCTCGTCAACGCCACCAAGAAGTCGGCGCCCGTGGAGCCCGAAGCCGCCGCGGAAGCGCCCGCCCAAGAGTAAAAACATAGTAGAGATTCAATAACAAATTTGCGCCATTCGCTCAAAAGCCACGCACGTTTGCCACCTATTCTCTCAATAGTGAGTGCCTCGTTGTCCCGAGCTTTGTTTATCCACTTTTCAAAAAACAAAACGAGCTCTCGTCATAAGCGCGCGCGCCAGAACTCAACTTTGACAGACGCAAGCACGCGACAACCCATGAACGCGACATCCGCTGTCGCCCGCGCCGTCGCCATCGCGGTGACTCGCGGCGACTTTGTCATCACCGCCCAAGAACTCGCCGAGCTTCAGGCTGCCGACGGCGCCACCTCGCTCGGGGACGTGCTTCAAACCATCGTGGAGTGCGTCAAAGCGCACGCGCGACCGCCGACAAGTGGATTTAATGTCGGTGCCGCCGCTCTCGGTGCGTCTGGTGCGGTATACTTGGGAGTTAACGTCGAGCTCAACGCGGTGCCGTTGAATCATTCCATCCACGCCGAGCAGTTTGCGCTCGTCACCGCCATGGCGAGCGACGAGCGAAAGATTGTCATGATATCGACGACGGCGGCGCCCTGTGGACACTGTAGACAATTTATGAATGAATTACGGGATGCAAGTGATTTACGATGCGTCATGCCGAGTGGTTCGTGGACATTAGCAGAATTATTGCCACATTCGTTTGGGCCGTTGGATTTGCTCGACGAAACGTCGGCGTCGCGCGAAGGATTGCTGTTGGAGGAGCGTTCCTCTAACGTACGAGATGGCGTGACGGTGTGGGACATGCGTGCATGTATAAGTGGTGATAGTATTCCCGAAGATGCGGTGCCGAGACGTGTAGATGAAATCCTGGAATCGAACGCATCGCTTCGCGCACTCGCGGAACAGAGTCACGCGGCGTTTGCCAAGGCGTACGCGCCGTATTCCAAATCTCCGGCTGGAATTTGCGCACGCACGAGTTGCGGCGAAGAATTCACAGGATGGTCGTTGGAGAGTGCGGCGTATAATCCTAGCATGTCGCCGTTTCAGTGTTTAACCGCACGAATGGTGGCTCGAGGTAAAGATTTAGCGAGCATCGAGCGCGTCGTCTTAACCGAACTTCACGGTGCCCCCGTAAAGTACGAGTGCACGGTGCGTTTAGCTCTGGCTCAAGTCGCCCCGAACGCGCGCTTGATCGTGGTGAATTATCACGACGCGCAGTGATTTTCGTTGTGTAATGTGTATTTATTGTATATTTCGAGAATACGGCGTTCAACAATTTCCCGCTACTACACTGGAAGCGTCATGCTCGACTCACCAGTCGCCCAAGACTGAATGTAATAGTAACAAAAGTCAGCTAAAATCCCCGTCTGAACGACCTCGGACGTTAAAACCATCAAGGGCCAAATTCCTTTCCCGAGCGCGGTTTGCAAGTAAGACGTACCTTCGAATACTTGCAAAATCCAGTGCGCACACGAAAAAAATCGCGCCACGCCGAGCGCAAAGACATAGTTGGCCGTAAACCTCTCCACCACTCGCGCTTTTTGCATCATCCTCAACTGTGGCAACACACTCACAGCTTCCAGATACACGCATATGGCCCATGCTACGCGATTAACCCACGCATGTCTAGTCGTTGGATGCGCAATGATGGCCAAGGCCACGCACGGCCCGACGACGAGCGCCAACGGCGTTTCATCCAACGCCGCCGTATACGTCGCCCTCGTTGTCGTCTGCATCGTCTTACACACCCACAGCGTCGCACCAAGCGTAAGTGCATCTAATAACGTGTGCCAGTCGTATTCCATCACCAACGAACAGTACAAACGTATGCCTAAAAACATCGCCGTGAGCTGTTGCGACTTCAAGCTCACTCCTGCGCAGTTCTCATGCTTTATCAACTTGTACGCCAGAAAACCAATCCCCACGCAGTGCACGAACTCGGCTATTAAGAAGAGCACATCGTGATCCGTAATCAAGAACTTCATGACGCATAAAATCGCGCACACGGCGCTTACGGAGACGCCTATGCGGGTGCGTTTGCTCGAGTGCTTGTACATGCGATTGAGCTTGCGTGCCACTTCGTCGGTGTTTGCGCGACGGAACGACGACGGGGCGGGCGGAGGGGCGTACATGTCTACGCGTACGGAGCTATTGCTGCGTCTTGACGAGGCGCGCGCGTGCGCTCGCGCGAACGGGGAGGTGCGCAGTTGTGTGGAGGTGGTGGTGTGGTTGCTGAATATATTGTTTTTCGACGCGACGAGACGGGACGCGCGATGTTTTCTCGTTTGCGAGCGACGAAAAGTGAACGCAGATTTAAAACAAAACACTAGGCTGGTTTGATTATTAAAGACTATGGTTTCCAAGTTTTCAGTTCACCAATACCGGAGAACGTGGCGAGGAGGTTGCGACGAGGATGGTGCGCGACACCCAATGTGGCGCTTTCGTGGCAGTCAAACACGGTGGATTCGAGGTTCTTCGTCACCGTGCTGAAGCAGTAGAGTTCACCGATTTCGCTCACGGCGTAAATCCATTCGCCGCGTGGAGAGGGCGTAGATGCTACTATTGTGTGCGGGAGGGCAGTTTTGTTAGTCCAATACGTCTCTACGACGTCCCCGGCGAGCGTGCATATCACGACGGCGTTTGACTTTGATGTCACTATGATTTGCGCGTCATTCATGGGATGCGGGACAACAGATACGACGGCTGGAATTGTACCAGTTTGATATGCGTCCTCTTCTTCGTCGACATTGGGTTTCACGGGCGGTGGAGGTTTGAATGTGCATTTGCACTCTGCCGTTTTTGCGTCCCAAACTTTTACCGTGCCGTCACTCGATGCCGAGACAATCTCATTTTCATCAGCTGTGTACGCAACAGAGTTGACGTATGATGTATGACCTCGAAATTCTTTCAGAAGCTTGCCGCTCTTCAATCCGTGCACACGCACAAGACCGTCAAATGAAGCGGAGACAACTTGTGAACCATCCTTGCTAAAGGCGACGCTCGTGATGCCCCCTTGATGTGCCTTCTCAAATCGTCGCAAACACGCCCCAGTACTGACGCGCCACACTTTGAGCTTTCCATCCTGGGACGCGGATGCTAACATTTCTGAATCATGACTAAACGCCAAAGCTAATACGGCGTCGTCATGCATCATCAACGCATCCTCCGCCTGGTACTTCAAATCCTTTCTCAACTTGCCACTGTATGGATCCCAAATCTCAATAAAACCATCCGCTGAACCCGTGGCGATCATGCCTCCACATGGGCTGAAACGCGCACACTCTGGGAAGGATTTCTTCGAAAACTTGATTCTCTTGTGCGCCACGCTCGGGCACTGTTCGTCTTCGTCCTCCTCCGCCGTGACTTGGCCGCGAAACAAATCAAACGCCGCGCCAGGCGGCAGCGCTCCCGTGCTTTTCTGCCACTTTAATGCTTGTCCGATGAGTGCTAATAATCTCGAAGGCGGCACGACTACCACCTCGCGCGCCAACGCCTCGGCAATTTTCCCTCGTCGCTTTTCCTTGCTCACGCCACCGTACGCGTCCTCCGCCGTAAAATTCCTTGCACTCACATAATGCTCCAACCGACTGTACCGCTTCGTCTGCTCAACCTTCATCACCCCCATGACGTGTGACTGCCTCAATATCGCCCTCGCGGTGTCTTGCTCACCCAGTTCGCACATCTCCAGTGTCACGTGCTCGTACGTGTCCTCGAGCACATTCTTAGGTAACCGCAGTTCCGCCAACTTTGGCAGCACGACATCCCACCGACCGCTTAAGATGTCGCGTTTAAACTGCTCGACGTCATCCAGCGCGTTGAGCGAGGTGTTGGTTTCCGCGCTCAGCGCCGCGTGCGTTTCGTTGAGTTTGGATTCTTTGCAAAACTGGAGAATCAATTTCACAACGTCGGCGGCGTCTATGTCGAGCGCGTCATCCGCGGCGACAATGGACATCGCGGATGCCAATGCGCGGCGTCTCGCGCGTGGTTTGGCGTGCGATTTCCAAACGCAAGCGGATCGTGCGCGATGCGTGCGCCAAGGGGAGAGGGAGGCGACTAGTGACGTTGAGAAGCCGCCGCGGATTGTTCATGTTACCAGTGCTGGTACTAATGCGTATAACAAGAATCGTCGTGCACAAACGACAGCTAAGAACGACTATGTGTGCGAATACTAGGTTTTACGGGATCTACAGCGGTGCCGAGGTCTTGCGCGGTTTACGTTCTAAAATGGCCAGTCGCCAGCACGAGGAGTCGATGGAAGCCGCAGCCGCGCCGCGCTTTTCTATGGTATACCAACACCCTCCAATGAATGCCGCACCAGCGCTGCAGAGGATTTTCGGCGTGACTTCTTCATGGAACCAAGCCAAGGTGATGAGCAATCCGATGACGCGTTTGGAGACGTTTAATAACGAGTGCGTGATGGACGCCACAAACGTCAGCGTCAGCAACGAAAACAAGTTGTACAGCGGATGAAACAAAATGAGTTCGACGCGGAAGAGGTTGATGACATCGCCAATATCGACGAAAACGCCATTCGCCGCAGTTCGCGATACGGTGAACTGCCACAAGAATGCTGCGACGAGAGCCAGCAAGGCGTTGAACGTCATGAGCAGGTATTCATCCAGCGAATGCGCAAAGCCAGTTTTCGCTTCAGTCAACCTAAAAGTCTTTTGAAACACGATGCGCGAGGTGATCATCAAACCCGAAGACACCGCAAACACCGCCCCGATGAGTTGTCCACCGTTCATCTTATCCACCAACAACGACACCGCGCTCAAGATGATCATCGCCATGGACAACACCACGCCCAAGCTCAACTGCAGGGGCTTCCCGAGCCAATGCTTCACCACGCAATCGATGGTGAGCATCTCCCAAGGCTCAAAAAGCTTAATAATTTGTACGAATGACGCACTACCAAACATAAACCCCATATTCGTCGCCAACGATCCAAATCCGTGCAACGCGCCGAGCGCGAAAATAAACGCCGACGACAATCCACCCTTGAGCAAAGTCACGATATCCGTGCCACCAGGCACGAACATCTTCAACACCATCGCCATCACCACCCCACACGCCATTTGCACCAACGTCACGAACGTCATCGCTTCCAATCGCGGCTCAACATCCACCGAATCGAACAACATGTCCCCGTGAAAATCTTGCAACGCAATGTTATTCGAAATATTCGTCGCAAACCAAATCACCGTCGACGCCAAGGCCAACGCGCCGACGCCAAAGGACGACGACGACGACGACAACGATGCGGACACATCCTTTCCCGCGCCATCGCCGCGCTCGACGTCACCGGAACCACCATCACCGCGTTCGACATCCTCGGAACCACCATCGCCATCCCTGCTCGGTCCGGTCGGTAACAGCGGCGCGCGTTCGCCGCTCTTCGTGCGCGCCATGTGCACCGACGATGCGATCACAGGCGCGATCGCACGCGAACGGTCGTTCGACGCGCGCGCGCGCGTCTCGCGTCGTCGCCGGGCGACGCGTTGTGCCGCGACGCGCGGACGCGCAACACCCATCGTGTGTCGCCGGATGTTTACTCATATGAGTAAACAGTATGATACTTTGACCGTTCGTGATTCGAGGCAGTAGAGGGACTCGAGCGCAGCCGCCGCCGGGTGGCTGCGACTCGACGACGACGCGCGACTCGACGGCGCGCGACTTGGCGACATCAGACGTCAGACGTCAGGCATCAGACGGACGAGAAAAAAAGGTTGAAGCGTTTCGCGTGCGTCGACCGCGGCGATGTCTCGCCCCGAGCTCACCGCTCCCGCGGATGTGTTCTACAACTCCACCGAGGCGCGCAAGTACACCACGAGCTCGCGCGTGGTTGAGATTCAAGAGCGACTCACCGAGCGTGCGGTGGAGCTGTTGAACTTTCCTGATGACGGTATTGCAAAGTTGCTGCTCGATGTCGGGTGTGGGTCGGGACTTTCGGGCGATCGGTTGAGTGAGTTGGGACATAATTGGATTGGGATGGATATCTCTCGGGACATGCTCGAGGTGGCCAAGGAGCGAGAAGTTGAGGGTGAAGTGTTGCTGAACGATATGGGGCACGGTGTGCCGTTTCGTCCGGGTGTGTTCGATGGGTGTGTGTCGATTTCCGCGGTGCAGTGGTTGTGTAACGCGGATAATAGCGCGCATAATCCGCATAGGCGACTCAAGGTGTTTTTTACGCAACTGTACAAGTGCTTGAAACGCGGCGCCAAGGCGATTTTGCAAATTTATCCTGACGGTCCGAAACAAGCGGAAATGATCACGACCGCTGCTTTACGCGTTGGATTTAGCGGCGGTTTAGTCGTGGATTACCCGAATTCAACGCGCGCAAAAAAGTACTTTTTGGTGCTCGCCGCGGGACCGCCCGAGACGCTGCCGACGCCAAAGGGCGAAGGCGAAGACGACGACGACGGTTTCGAACGCCGTGGTGTGCGCATGGATGGTCGAAAAAGTGACCGTGGGCACAGAAAGAATAAGGGTAATATCAAAGGCAAGGCTTGGGTGCATAGGAAGAAGGAGCAATATCGAAACCGGGGCGTCGATGTCGCCAACGATTCCAAGTTTACTGGACGTAAACGTAAGGACCGCTTGTAGAAGACACACCATGTACATCAAATATTACGACTATTATTTCAAATACTTTTGTGTAAATTCATCGCCTGAGTTCGTGCGTCAACGCACCGCAGTACATCCAACCGCGCGCACAGAGACGAGCGTGAGCGTCGAACGCGTCGCCTCATTCTTTGCCTCGCGCGAGGTAACGCTTCACCCGCAAACATGCCGTACGCCCAGCTCGTCATCGGCCCAGCGGGCTCGGGCAAATCGACGTATTGTTCAAACATCCATAACCATTGTGCGTCCATCGGGCGCACGGTGCATGTCATAAACCTCGACCCGGCGGCGGACGACTTTAGCTACCCCGTCACCGCGGATGTCCGCGAACTCATATCTCTCGACGACGTCATGGAGGAGGAAGACTTAGGACCCAACGGGGCGTTGATGTTTTGTATGGAATACTTCGAGGAAAACATGGATGACTGGTTGGCGGATCAACTCGACGGGTACACGGAGGATGACATGGTGATTTTTGACTGCCCGGGGCAGTTGGAGTTGTACTCGCACCACACGTCTTTCGCGGCGTTTACAAAGCAAATGGAGAATTGGGGTTGGCGCATGGTGTGCGTGTACATATTAGATTCACAGTTTATCACTGACGGCACAAAATTCATCGCCGGGTGTTTGCAAGCGCAGAGCGCGATGTTGCACTTGGCGCTGCCGCACGTCAACGTCTTCTCAAAAGTTGACATGCTCGAGGACAAGACGGTTTTAGATCCGTATTTGACGCCAGATCACACGGCGATCGCGCGCGAGCTCGATGATCGAATGGGTGAAAAGTATAAAAAGTTGAACCACGCGCTGGCGAGCGTGATGGAGGATTTTTCCATGATTTCGTTCACGCCGCTCGATATTTCCGACGAGGAATCGTTGCAGTATTTGTTGTACCAAGCCGACTGCGCGATCGGGTACGGCGAAGACGCCGACGTGCGCACGTCGCGTGATGTAGAATACGGCGATGAGCCAGACATGTCAAACTTAAATCTCAATTGATAGTAGTAGACTCACGCACTACCAGTTTCCGGTAGCGCGGTAGTAGCCTTTGAAGGAAGAAAAGAGAAAACAAAACAAAACAACTTTTATTACAACTTTTATTGAAAATATCGTCGCAATGACGACAACGAAAGCATCAACACCGCCCTTTCTGCGCGAGTTCAATGTACATTTCTCTAAACTCCTTATCCGAACGCAAATTCGGATCAAGAAACAAAACGCGCTCGAGCGCCTCAAACGCCCGATCGCCCTCGCGATTGGCAAAGAAACACCGCGCGACGCACAAATGTCCCCTGTACCAATACGGCGCCAATTCCACGCACCGTTCCGCGCGCCTCAACGCTTCATCGTACGCCTCAGCTTTATACGCCCGTTCGCTCGCCAACGCCTCACGTAACTGCGCCGTCGTCTTTGTGCCCCGTCGACCGCACGAGGGAATATTATGACTCCCGTCGTCGTCGTCGTCGTAATCATCATCATCATTCTTCACCGTCGTCGCATCCATAACACCCGTCGGCGACGGCGACCGCGCACCACGCTTCACGCGCGCATCTCCCCGCGCACTATCGCCACCACCGTCGTCATGCGCATCATCCTCGCCGCGCACCGCGTCGGAATCGCCACCCATCATCCGCATCGATGCGCACCGATCCGAGTCATCACCCATCGTCGTCGTCGTCGTCGTTCGCATCGTCGTCGTTCGCATCGTCGTCGTCGTCGATAACCGACTCGGCGCGCGTCGCCCCGTCGTCGTCATCGTCGTCGTCATCGGTTCGCCAGCACCCATCGCGCGTCGTCGTCGTCGTCGTCGTCGTATGGCGTCCGCGTCCGCGCGCGACGATGACCGAGACACAGAAAAGCGACGCGACATGACGCACAAAGATTTTCATCTGAAATTTTGGCGGTTAAAATATCTGACACATATGACGCGCGGATGGATGGCTGACCGTCGTCGATAGGTCGTCGATGGTTTACATACATAATACGCGCGTGATGATGATCGATCGCGTGGGCTAGGGCGGTGACGATGGGGTTGGGATGTGATGGCGTAATAAACCTTGGGATTTTGCGTCGATCCAGAGCTGGGGGTTGACGTCGCGCGCGGCGCGGAGCCAGGCGACGTTTTGGGCGACTTCGCTCGGGGACTTTACGCCGACGGCGCACAGGGTGATGATTTCCGGTGCCAAGGCGAATGCGAGGGCTACGGCGGGGAGAGGGACGTCGTATGCATTCGCTAAGGCTTGCCATTGCGCGGTTTTGGCTTTGATGTGCTCTGGGGCGGGGGCGTATTTGTAGTGCGCGCCGCCGACGAGCAAGCCGCTGGCAAAGACGCCGGCGTTGTGCACGGCGATGTTTCGTTCTTGGCATTCAAGCAGCACCTCATAACCGTCTTGGTCGATTAAATTCCACGAACCAGCCATCATGACTGAGTCGAATGTGCCTGGCGCGCTCTCACGGATCATGCGCAGCACATAGGCGGCATCATTCATTCCGAGCGAGACTTCGGCGATTTTGCCTTGCGCGCGCAGGCGCGCGAGCGCGGCGACACCACCCCCGCTCATCGCCGCTTCAAACCGCTCGGGGGTTTCGGCGTCGTGAATGCGTAATCCTTCAACTTTATCTAAACCTAATCGCATCAAACTATCGGCGTGCGAACGTTCAAACCCGCCGCTGGCGTAGTCGAGCACGGGTAACACGTCTCGCGGCGCCTCTGGAAAAATACACCCATCGTGCCCAGGAACGTTCCCCCACTCCACACTCGACGCCTTCTCCTCTTCAGTGACCTCATCTATAGGTTTCATTACGCGTCCGACTTTGGTGTACACCTTGACGCGCGTATTCGCCTCGCTTTCGCCCAACGCCGCGCGCAACGCCGCGCCCAGCCGTCGCTCGCTCAACCCCAAACCATAGTGCGGTGCGGTGTCAAAACGCGTAAACCCCAGCGCCAGCGCCTCAGCCACGGTTGCATTCGCCACGTCATCGCTCGACGGCGCGTAAATCCCCGCCAACGGCGACGCGCCGAGGATGAGCCGGTCCACATCGAGCGCCGAAGATGGGCTCGAACGAAGCTCCATCCTCGTCGTCGTCATCTTCCCCGCGTTCACGCGCGATGACGGCGGCGACCGCGGCGCGCGCGCGAAGGCGTGGATGCGGTGCACTGTTTCGTACGCGACGATGAGGCGCGCGATGACGACGGCGACGACGGCGACGGCGACGACGGCGACGAGCGATGCGCTGCGAGGCATGCAATGACGCGTCACTGTGCGCTCGCGTCATGGTTACGAACGCGTAGACGACGGACGGCGGCGGCGACGCGGCGCTCGCGCGATGGGGTACGTGTGGCGCATCATCGACCCGGCGCCCGTGTGCGCGCGAGGCGGCGGCGGCGGCGGCGGCGGTCGTGAAGACGATGTCTCGGAGCACGTCAGCGCACCGATGACGACGACGACGACGATGACAACGACGACGAAGCGACGGACGAGAGATGATGTCGTGGATGACGCCGTGCGGGCGACGTTCGGGGTGGCGGCACCGTCGATGACGACGACGCGGGATTGGAACGCGCCGGCGCGACTCCAACCGGAAGCACAAAAGACGAGGACAAAAACGACGACGACGAGTAACAAGAAGACGAAAACGAAGAAGAAACCGAGCGCGAGCGCGGCGGCGCTATCGCTCGCGTTCGAGCCCGGACGTGGAGATTGTATGGAGCCTGTGGAGTTTGGGGATTGGATCGACGTCGCGGACGACGCGAGCGTTGGAATGTTCATGGACGCCGCGTCGCGAAACGCCTCGACGACGACGACGAGCGAGAACGGCGTCGGTGGCGTAGAATGCGCGATGTGTGTTATTGGCGTTCTCACGCGCGATGTCGTAAACGTGGGTGATTTAGACGTTTGGTTTGGTTTCGCGTCCAACATGCGCGTCGCCGATGCGGATGAACGTAAATTGGCCACGTCGAGCGCAAAGACGTTTGCGAAATCGATATCCGCCGATGACGCCAAGGATATCAACGATGACGATGGTGGCGACAGCGCACTCGCATCGCTCGACGTTCGCACCGAATGCGTGGGTTTCGGCGTCATGTTTGCCGACAATGCGTGTTTTTTCCTACAAATCGCCAACGGGCCCGCGACTCGAACATGCATAGAACATTTGATACGCACATCGGCCATGATGAGTACGTATCACGCGCAGCGCGTGATTCACGCCATGTGCGATGCAAGCGTCGTCGTGGACGCGTCGACGGTACGAATGATGGATTGTCGCGTCGATGCGTGGCTGATAGCTCCAGATGTCGCGCACGACGGCGGTATCGACGACGTTGTGCGCGTCATGTCGAATCAAAACGACGGCAACGCCGGCACCGCTGATGAGAGCTGGAGCGCAAACGCTCTCGCCTGTTTTCGCCGTGATTTGATGCGAACGCGAGAGGCTTGCGTGCAAGGCACTACGCGACTCGAACGCGCCGGCGTGACCATCGCTCGAAGCGTCGAAAGCCGCGTCGCCGTCGTACTCGGGACCTTACAATTCGTGGGCGTGGGATTCGATCGACCTACGGCGATGCGCATGCGCGACGATGCCTCGGAGCGATTGGATGCGCTGAAACAACGCGCGCGCGCAGCAATCGGGATGGATATTAACTTGTCCAGCGCCCGGCAGGTGGGCGAAGTCTTGTACGACACGCTCAAACTTCCGTTACCGAGCGCGACGGCTTCGAAGGGAGTGAAAACGAATCATCGAACGACTAAGGATGACGTTCTCGCTCATTTAGCTCAGAAGGGACACGAATTTCCTAAAATTATCCTCGAGCATCGAAGTACGCTCAAGGAGCGCGCGATGTGTGATGGATACGCGCGTTTCGCGAGTGATGGGCGCATTCGCACCGAATGGAACAACACGAAAACCGCCACGGGGCGATTATCATCATCCAATCCAAACATTCAACAAGTGTCGAACGCGAGCAAGGGAGTGAAATTACGCGAAGCGTTCGTGCCTCGCACCGGGCGGGTGTTCCTCGCCGCGGATTACAGTCAAATTGAGCTTCGATGTTTAGCACACGTTTGCGGAGACGCGCGTTTGATTTCTTTACTCAATCGTACGAGCGATTGCGGTGGCGACGTCTTCGTGGCGATATGGAACGCCGGCAAAGGTTACCCGCTCGATGCGCCGTGCGACAAACACACCAGAGACCTCGCCAAACGTACTGCCTATGCCATTGTATACGGGCAGCACGTCAACGGATTGGCTGAGAAGCTTAACATTCCGCGCGAGCAAGCCAACGAGTACTTTGTGGCGTTCCACCAGGCGTTTCCGGCGGTGAAACAATGGATTAACGCCACGGTTCGTCGCGCTGAACAAAAAGGCGCCGTCGTACTTCCCATGTCTGGTCGGCACCGCGCGCTTCCAAACATCAACTCCCCGCAGTTTGGTGAGCGCTCAGAGGCGCAGCGTCAAGCAGTGAATTCAGTCATTCAAGGCACCGCGGCAGATATGATGAAATGCTGCATGCTACGCTGGGCGTCTGCGATTGGCGCTGGAGTGTTTTCGAGCGATATTGAGCCTGGATCAATTGACGGTTCACGCGTACAACTCGTGGCGCAAATACACGATGAGCTATTATTTGAAGTGGATGAGGATTACGTCGATGTCGTCGCCGCAGCAGTGCGCGCGTGTATGGAACGCGCGATGACGCTTGCGGTGCCGACGCCGATTAAAATGTCCCTCGGAAAAAATTGGGGCACGATGCGAGACATCAACGACGTGTAATGGCGCTTAGCTTTCAGTAGCACATATCATAGGTAGATACGGTAGGTAGAAGAAACACCATCGATGGAACCGTTGTACTATTACAGTATTGGTAGATGATTATTTATTACACACGTCAAAAATCAAAAGTCAAAGTACTGAGACGAAGCGTTGGCAACATCAACTGGCTTGTTCATCTTCTCCAATTTCTCTTGCGTAGTCAAGCCTTGCACGCCCACTAACGCCGCACGAAGCACGTTATCCGTACACGGATCCTCAATCGAACACGTCGGTTCGACTTTCTCCCCTTTCGCCGCCGTCGCCAAACGCGCGGCGAGATTCTCGCTTTGCTTTTGCGCGTACTCGCGTCGGTCGTTATTACAGTCAAACATATTCGCGCATTTCCACGACGCCGCCTCATCGCGCGAGCGCATGTACTCCGTCACTGACTTATCGACGACAACCATATCAATCGCGTGCGCGCTTGGCGTCGCCAACGACATCATCGTCGTCAACGTCACGGATATCGCCATGACGCCACGATGATGGTGTTGATGGTGATCTCTATCCGCGCGCACGACGACGCGCGAACGCGAACGCGACGCCACCGACGACGCCACCGCGCGACGACGCGCATCGCCACCCATCGCCACACCCCGCATCATCATCGCCGTCGTCGTCATCGTCACCGGTATCGCTGAAGCGAACGCAATCGCGCGCGCGACAGTGTCGCCGTAGATACGATTCGACACCCCGCGTGTGCGCGCACACGCGACGCCGATGCGTCCGCACGCGCGAACGGATGTGTTCGACCGCGCACACGAATGCACGAAATTATCGCGCATGCGTGCGCGCGCGTCGACCGCGCCATGGACGGTCGCCGTCGCCGTCACGCGCCGATGTTGGCGTCAACGACACGTCAATCGACAGCTCCGAGAGACATTTGAATCATCATCATCATCATCGACGCCATTCCTCGCCGCTATATGATTCCCGTCGCGCGCGCGCTCGATGCGTACACCACGGCGTTGAACGCATCGCTCGATGAGCTCGGGCAGTTGCTGTGTTGTCCGGTGTGTTTGTCCTTGCCGACGTCGCCCGTGGCGTTGAAGTGTAATCATTACATGTGTAGTGCGTGCTTGGATGGCGTGTTTAAATCAGCGTCGACGGCGAACAGCGTGCGGTGTCCGACGTGTCGCTCGACAATAAAAAGGCGAGAAGTGCGTGATGATGCGCGGTTTACATCGATGGTTCGCGCGTATCAGAGCGTGATTGCGTGTGCGATGGGGGCGAGAGGGGATGACGAGTGCGACGTGCCGTTTGCGTCGCAAGTGCCGCGAGACGAGTTGGCGAAACGTGGAATCAAGGCGAAGCGGTCGCGGGTGAGCATGGGGGTGGTGAAGGAAATACGTGCAAAGATGCCAAAGATTGCCGGGGATCGTGATGCCGGGGATGTGGATGAAAAGAAGGATCGAAAAGCGAACAAGGCGCAGGCGCGCGGAAAGGAGGCGCGCGCAACCGTGGGCGAGGCATCGACGTCAATGGCACCGCCTGCGTCTCGAGTGACGACAGTGGATGGCGTGCGTGCGGCGCAATCGATGGTGAAGGATGTTGTTATCGCGGGTGTGAAAAATTTACCTGGTCCGATGGGCGTCGTGGGCGATGAGTGCGCATTTTGCAAGCGCGGCGCAGAAATCGGCGAACGCGTCATGGCTTTCGTCGAAAGCGCAGGGCGCGGGAAGTCGAAGACTACGATGGCGCATGAGACGTGTGCGTTATGGGCCCCGCTCACGACTGAAAGTAATGGTGAGCTCGTAAACGTTGCTAAGGAAGCCGCGCGCTCGTTGAAATTGAAGTGTGCGTTTTGTAAGAAGGGCGGCGCGCCGAGCGGGTGCTCAAATCCAAAGTGTCGTAAATCTTACCACATTTGGTGCGCGTTCGCGGATGAAGGCGTGACGTTTAACGAGGCTGGATATTCCCTGACGTGCGCAAAGCATTCGGAAGGCTTGGTGTTGCGTGATCCCATGCTGGCGTTGGCAGACGCCGCAAATGACCGTCGTCGTTACGCCGCGTTTCAAGCGTCCACGACATCCACGGCAACTGAGAGCAGCTACGAACTCATCGATACGGCTCGCTTGTCTCCGCGATTTTACATCACCGGTTCGTTTCTCAACGAAAATGAAAAGAAGCTATTGAGAAATTTCTGCGAAAAGCACAATTGCGAGCACGAACCCATCGTCACCGAGCGCACCACGCACGTCGTTTTGTCAAAAGTTGACGATAAAAAGTGCTGCGCAAAGAAGGGTGAAAAGTACTATCAAGGTATTCTTCACGGGGCTTGGATCGTCTCCACGTCGTGGCTTCGAGCGGGCATGAACGAACCTGAGCCCGCGCCCGAGAGCGAGTTCGAGGTGCAAATCGACAAGCAAGGTTTCGTTGGCGGGCCGATGCGCGGTCGGTTGCGACGAGGAATCAATGGGCCACTCTTTGCAAACACGCACTTTGTTTTTGCTGGACACGTGCCAGACGTCAAGCGATTCGAAGTCACCATGGCGTTTGTCCGTACCGGAGGTGCGCGGGTGTCTCAAGTGTCGGAATCTGATCTCGTCGCCCGACGTGTGGCGTTTGATATCGCTCCTGGATCAAAAATTATCCTCCACGTTGAAGAACAAGGCGAACGACGCTACGTTGAACATTACATTCCGTACGCGAAAGCCATCGGCGCGCACGCCATCGTGCACGACCCATTCGTGTCCGATTGCATCTCTCAATTCAAATTCTCAGAAGTCCTCGAAGCATATCGCATTGAAACATTGGAGTTGAGATACGCAGCCGACCCGGAATCGCAGTCGTTTCCATCTTCGCCGGCGCCGTACGTGGCTTGAAACAACATTCATCCATGACACATTCATTCATCTGTACGAGTACGATAGACCAATATACACACTATTCTGACGATTGTTTAATACATCATTCTTTGCTAATTTGAAAGTTTTATTGCCTAGTAAACACCGGTATCCATTGCTCAAACGGGTAGCTGCTGCGCCTTGCCTAGTATGGTGGTCACGACGTACTTAATCCCAGGAAGTTGCAACACCGCGCCCACGCCCGGGACGCGTTTGAGAAATATCAACACCGTCGGAAAGAACCCTGAAAATAACGCAATAAACCCATACCCCTCGACGCACAACCCAAAGAACGGCCACCCATACAGCACCAACGCCAACCCAAACAGAAAACAAAACGCCCCGCGCTGGTTCCTGGGCTTGACGAAAAACTTCACCGTCTGCCTCGGCCCGATGGTCGTCGTCACCCCGGACAAGAACATCAAGTTCCCCATCGCCAACAGGCCGCGGTCGAAGAAAAACATCACCCCTAACGCGGTGAACGCGCACCCGAACGTCGTCAGACCGATGCCAATCTCTGTGTGATGCGCGCGCAGTCCGTCAGTCCGTCAGTCCGTCATGAAGGTGTCCACGGCGCTGCTGCGACGCGCGAGACGCGCGCAAACGAGCGCCGAAGTGTAAAGGCACGCGTAACGCGCGCGCACACGTACTCTTTCGGTCATCCATCGTCCCTGGCTGCGGCGCGCGCACGACGCGCACACTGCCGAGACCTCGGCACGCGACGGCGTCAACGGATACAGCGTGTGTGCGCCACCAATGTATGCACGCGTCGATGATGACGCGGACGCGACGGAGTTCCGGAACGGCGGCATAACGACGACGACGACGACGACGACGGAGCATGAGCTACGACGGCGGGTTGAGCCGCGCGGATGATAAAGGAGCGCCTACGTTCGAGGAGATTGGACAAAGAGTCGAAGATGCCGCCAGTGCGGTGGCAAAGTTTGTGCAATTTGGGAAAAATCCAGAAATTCTGTTGCGCATCCGTAAACAGTTCAACATAAAGATCCCGATCGTGCCGGACGTGTGCATCACGGCTGGGACAGATGTGCCACTGATGAAACGTGCGACGGACTCTCCGTTTGGTGCGGAGATTGGGCATTATAAGCCAAATTTGCAGTGGAAGGTGACGGATTCGTGGTTTCAAGGAGACCTGAACCTTGACACGAGACAACACACGGTGTATTATGAAAAGATGTTTGATTTGGATGCGGTGCAGTTGAAGATGTCGGCGAATTATGACTACAAGGATTATGAACCTTATATTGGGTTTCAATTCATCACCTCTCAGGGCGTCACGTCGCCATCGACGGAGAATGGCTTTTCCATCAAAAAGAAAGTCGAAATCAAGGACAGCGCGCACTTGAAGCTCGAAGCCGACATTGAGGCATCATTGAAGCTCGGTGCGACGAGAATGGGAGGGAAAAAGAAGCTTGAAACCGCGCCTGCGACGGTGGATGTGCAAGTTGTCACTCTCGACCTGCTTCTCCGATAGAAATGCCCTCATTCGCGCTCTCTTGCGAATTCGTGAGAATCGACGTCACCGGTTAATATCTCATTATAATGATAAATACGTCATCATGATAAATACTACGCATCATTTATTAAAACTCAAAACGTCATCATGAGTCGGGCGAAATCAGGATAAAGTCGCGTAGAATTCCTTCTTGAAGACGTTTTCGTCTGGGAACGTCTTCGCTATGGCTGTCTTTTGATGCTTCTCCATAAACTTTGGAAACTGAACTTGGAACGTGATAACCAAGTTACCAAACTTTTTGAATTGATTATACTTTGGCAAACCTTCATTCTTAATGGTCAAGACATGATACGGAACTGTGACTTTGTCACGCTCAATCTTCACTTTGTGCCCATCGTAGTGCGTGAACACCTTTGAAAAGCCATTTAACGCCTCGACCAAGGTAATATCCATCGTCATGTGCAAGTCATTGCCTACGCGCTTAATCTTACGCTTCTTATCTTCTTGCGTTCGCACGACAAACTGTAAATCGCCTGGATCACCATCAATCAAAGCGTCGCCTTCTTCAAAGAATAAAATTTCATGCCCGTCGGGCGCACCCGCCTCGACTTCGACGAATAAATCAATCTTCTCCCGAACCAATTTGACGTTCGGGCAATCCTCACATTGTTGTTCGGTGTATTGCTGATACATACCCGGACCCACTTGTCTGGTGACCAACTTTTGTCGGCAGTTACACTTTCTCGTCCCTCGAGCGGCTTTCGTCACGAGTTTATCTCTCGACACGCGCGTGCGCTTTCCAAGATAAATATCCTCCACCGTACACGACATATCCACTCGAATCGTCTGCCCTTTAGGGGTCTCTGGTTCTTGATGTCCACCACCACCACCGAACCCACCAAACCCACCAAAGAATTGGCTAAATATGTCACCGGCGCCGCCGCCGTGACCGCCCTGTTGTTCGTGTTGCTTCAACCCATCCTCGCCGTAGCGATCATAAATCTTACGCTTCTCGTCGTTACTCAACACCTCGTACGCGTTACCAATTTCAGAGAACTTCGACGCCGCGGCTTCATCCCCTGGGTTCTTATCCGGATGGTACTTCAACGCCAACTTACGGTACGCGCGTTTGATCTGATCGCTCGATGACGAGCGCTGTACGCCGAGTGCGGCGTAGTAATCTCCCGACGACCCGGCGCTCGCGACGTGTAAGACGAACGCAACGACGAGGACGATGGACGCTACAAGTCGTCTCGCAAACGACGCGCGCGTGTGCGCGTGACGACGACTGCGCATGATGAAGCCAGTCGCACAATGGCGTTCGGAAACAAGATGTTCGGGACACCATGCGTTCGGCGGCGGCGGTCGCGCCCAGACGCGAATGATACATACATGCTGGCGTATATGTTACAATATGAATGTGAATATGGCTATGGTGTGGTGATAGTGGTGGACGTGGTGGTGTTGACGCGAACGCTCGCCAATGCCGCGCGCTCGCGGACGCGTACGGTTTTGGGGTTGGCGTGCGCGCGCTCGAATGGAATCAAGTATCCCTTCAACACGCGCTCGCCCAATGGCTTGGCGAGCTTTTCATAGTTGTGTCTGAGTAAGTTCTTGGCGCGTCTGAAATCGCGCACCCATTCGTCGGCGTTGAGGGAGATTTGACGCGCCTGGTGCGGGTGGTGCTCCGCCCACGCGAGCTTTTCTTCCAAATCTGACGCGTCTTCTCGAATCGGAACGTAGTGCACCCATGGAAGCAAAGAGTCAAAGTATGAATCTTTCATGACGGTTTCGTGGTGAAACAACACGCCTGGCATGGAAAGTTTTGGAATGACGCCCGACCACGTGGTGCCACCGCCGCCGCCGAGATCCAAGTGATACTTGTATCTGCCAAATTCAACCTCACCGAGGTGTTTGTCGGCGTCGACGCCGAGGTGTTTTCCTAGCGCCGAGCGTTCTTCAGCGTTCGGGGCGCTCGTGCCACCCCAGTTGAAGAAACGTGCGTCGAATTTACTCGGTTTGAGTTTGGACATGAGCACCGCGCGAAGACGAGGACCAATCTCAGGCGATTTGACGTACGACTCCATCGCTTGCGTCTTGTTTGAGCTCGCCGCAATGTCGCGCAGCGCTTCGAGGGCGTTGCCCTTGAAACCTTCGTAATTTTTGCTCAAGAAGACGTAATCTGAGCCACGCCAGACGACGCGTGGAATGAGATTATCCCAAGTGTACTCGCGCTCGTCGTCCACGGCGTCGATGGAGAATAACCCGTGATACCGACAGGCGGCGCGCGACGGAGCGTCGGGATTGTCGCAGTCGGTGGCTTCCGAGTATTTGATCTCCGGATAACTCAAAAAGTCACAATCCGGCTCATCACTGAGAAACCTTTTCGCCTTTAACGCGCGCCCGAAACATTTCTCTAAAACAGTCAACGTCGAAGGCACGAGCGGCGGTAAAAGCTTTGCATCCTTTGGCGCGCTGCCAAACGCAAAAATCGGCACCCATTGCCCAAAATCGCAGTGCTCGAGCGCGTAATCGTGTTGCAAGCACGGCGAACTCGGCGCATCGCTCACCTCGAACACAACCTCGAACGGCTCAAAAGTACCATTCGTACCACGCAACCTCGAAGGAAAATAGCGCTCAATCGTGCTCGCCACCAATCCCGCCGCGCGCGTCACTCTGTGCGGCGAATGTAATCGGTGCGCCCCTCGCGCCTTTTGCCGCTCTTCTTGTCTAATCTCACTCGCACTCCTACGCTCCTCCACACCGTCATCGCCATCGTCATCATCGCGATCATCCTCATCTTCATCATCGTCGTCATCATCGCTCGAGCCCCGACCGAAACGACCGCGCGCGTCGCGAAACGTTCGCCCATCCAACACCCACGTCGCCCCCGCGCGCCGCGCGTCGTCTCCGTCCTCCTTCTCGTCACCATCGTCGTCATCGCTCCGATCGCGCGCCACGCACGAAAGCACGTGTAAATCCCCGTCGTACTGCGTCAACGTCGTCTGCACCGCGTTCGACGTCCTCGACATCCAAGGTTGTTTTAACACCCCACCACCCAACGCCGACGTAACACCATGCGCGGCGACGGAACCTGCGCGACTCGCGACGCCGACGCCGACGACGCACGCGCACGCGCACGCGCACGCGACGACGACGGACGCCGCGCGTGGGATCGACCACGTTCGCATCGCGTCGCCCATCGTCGTCACTCGCGTGTGCGACGCGCACTGCCGATCGGGGCGACGACGACGACGACGATGGTTTTGTGTGTGTGATTGTGACGGGTCCCGGTGGGA
>Ga0181562_10000024_pt1 | contig 99207 bp, 76 predicted proteins | sample 011ome_26_FD_139344 | JGI IMG/M metagenome (GOLD analysis project Ga0181562, IMG submission 139344) | Coastal salt marsh microbial communities from the Groves Creek Marsh, Skidaway Island, Georgia - 011511BT metaG (megahit assembly) | ecosystem: Environmental > Aquatic > Marine > Intertidal...
CTCGAACCTCAGCAGCATCACTACCACCATGGGTGAGCTTTCGTGATCATGAGATCTTTCGGTTGGTTTCTGAGTTCCAGAGAGATAGCGATATACAGAGAGAGAGAGAGAGGCAGAGAGAGAGAGAGAGGGTGGTTGGCGTCCACCGGCGTCGTCGGCGTCGTGTGTCGTGTAGCGGCGTGTAGCGGCGTGGACGGCAGTATATCCGTTCGAGCATCGAACACTTTTCCTTATTTCTTCGAGCAATTCAAGAGATGCGCACGGTGGGTCGTTTGGTTTCGTAATAGACCCCACATTGCTTGAAACGGCGGCTCTGTTTGAAGACATAAAAAATCATGTGGGCGAATGGATTCGCAGAGTTTCGCATGTAACAACCGGCGTTTCGTTCGTGTATACATGTCAACGCTCGAGTACTAGTATGGAGAGTGTTATGGGTATAATACATGCATGCCACGCCGTGGACCGCGACACGCGTCAGTCGCCGTGCGCGCGTCACTGTGCTGCGCGACGCGGGACGTTCGCGCGGGACGCGTTCGCACGGGACGCGTTCGCGCGATGTATTCGTCGTCGATTCCGAGCGCGGCGGACGTGCGACGGGCGTACGAGGCGAAGCAGCGGTACGATGCGCTCGATGCGCGATTCGACATCACCGGGCACGCGCGCGCGGCGGCGGACGTCGCCGAGCGCGCGAGGGAAGGGTTGAATCACGCCATGTACGGGGGGAGTGTGGGTGCGGCGTCGTCTGGGTCTGCTGCGGGCGGCGCCGGGGCGATGTCGGCGGCGTCGTCGGGAGGCGCGGGCGCGGGCGCGGGCGAGCGGCGGTGGCGGTGTCACGCGGCGAAGAAGCAAACGCCCACGGGTGGGCGCGGGAAAATGCAAGACGCGATGTTGAGACAGTCGCATGGGGTGCCTATGGTGATGCTTGAGGTGAATGGTGAGGTGGTCGATCGCATGGGGTTACCCATGGGGAAGGATGAGCTCAAGAAAGGGGAGATGCTGACGTGCGGGGAGTGGTTGGTGCGCGTGGTCGGTTTGGAAGGTGCGGTGCCGGAAGCGCCGAGGATGGTTGTGGTGCCGCCGAGTGCGGAAGAGCTTGCGGCTTCGCATGCACCGCACGTTGCGCCGCATGTTGCGCCGCATGTTGCGCCGCACGTTGCGCCGAGCGCGTACGGCGGGCAGCCGGTGCTCGTGACGCCGGAACCGACGCTCGCGACGCAACCGAGGTCGGGTTTACAAGCTCCTGGCGCGCATCGAGAGTATTATCGCGAGCCTAACGCGCATGGTACCAGCGCTGGTGCGCCGATGTCGCATGCGTACGCACCGCCACCGCCGTCGCCGCCGCCGTCGCGAACGCCCAAATATCAAATTTATGAGCCGCCGCCACGCGTCGAGCGCGGAACTGATCCAGACACTGGCGAACGTGAACGCTGGCTCGGCGGTGGTTGGCGAGGGCGGTCTGAAGGAGAGTATCGTCCGCGCGCCGTGACCCAAGACGAAGTTGATGCAGCGCGAGAGCGGTTATTACAACTCGAGCACGAGGCGAGGATTCGCGCCGAAGTCGCCGCGTCTGAAGCTATGGAGCGACACCGGCAAGCCGAGGAGGCTCGCATGGCGGCTGAAAGTGCTATGCATCAAATGTCTGAAGCCGAAGCCGCGAATCGTGCGGTTCGAGACGCCGAACATGCCGCTGCGGAGGCGAGGAGGCTGGCGACGTTTGCCGCCGAGCATCAACGCGAGGCGGAGAGTCAGTTCATCTCGATGCTTCCTATCGACGACGCGCGGAATAACGCCGAAGAACAAGAGCGACGTTTAGCTGAAATGCGAGACATTCAGCGTCGAATCGCCGAGCACGAGCGTGCAGCGAGCGCTGAGGCGCAGGTTGCTCCGGAACAGCCACAATACGCGCCGCAGCAACAGCAGCAACAGCAGCAACAGCGACAGCAACAGCAACAGCGACAGCAACCTCAAGTACCGTCGCGCCCGACGACGGTACATTACACGCCGCCACTGACCGCGGCGCCGCCGTCGCCTGTGACGACGCAGCGTGCGACTGCTGAAATTGAATACACATCATCGCCATCCAACGTCAAGGATCGGGCGGCGGCGTTTGGGCACGTCACCATCAAACCAAAGCCCGCGAGTCGTGCGATTCTAAGCGAACAAACGTACTCGAGTCATGGTACGGCGACGACAACCGCCAGCGCGCACGCGCTCGCACAAGTTATGCGACAAGATCGCGCCCCTCCCGCACGCGCAACGACGACTACGACAACACCAACGCAGCTGCCAGCCGCAGGCGAGTCTCCAGAAGAGTTGAGGCGCAAGATTGAAATTTTGGAACGCTTTGCGCAGTCGCGCGGTATGTTCAACAAGTAGCGACCATTTGTGTGTATCTAGTAGTGTATATTACAGACTATTATTATTTGTTTCCTTTTGTGTGCATCATTTCTTTCCTCGCTTACCCTTGACTGGTCGCCCGCCAACGATTTTTTGCTTTCCCAAGACGCCATCCATACCGCGTCGCGAGCCGCGCGAGTGCCCCTTGGCTTGATCTTTCCAAGCGCCTTCCGCAGTCAAACCTTCTTCATCGCCATATTTATCGGAGTTCTTTGACTCGCCGAGTCGCTTCATCTTGTCCTTGTCACCAGCATCAAAGAACGCTTCGCGATTACCCGTGACGCGCGCCTGTTTCGTCTTTTCATTCGCGCGCTCCATCTTTGCGCGCTCTTTCAATGGCAAATCAGCCTTGGTGACGCGACCGTCTTTGAAAGCGTTGGCGTGAAATTCGTCCTTCGCGGCGTACATTTTCGGTTCGCTCGATGTTTTCTTTTTCGTTGTCGTGACTTCTTCGACAGGCACGTCGTCTTCGTCGCTCACCAACTCAAAGTGATCCTCGAGAATCTCCCTACGCGTGTCCTTGTGGAGTTTCGGCGCATTCGGGTGAAGTACCTTGTACTGTTCGTCTTCCTCGTCGATTTCAAACTCCTTCTCTTTGAACATGGCGGCGAAACGATCATCTTCAAGCAAGCTACCGCCTGGAGCAATGGTGCCGACGTTGTCGCCATCTTCGTCGACGTCGTCCACGATACCTTCGGCATCGGCGGTACCAAGACGTGCAGCGAGCAAAGCGTTGACTTTGGGAGCCTTCTTTTTGACCGTGATACGGCTTTTGCGTTCTTCGTCGAGCTTTTCCTTGACCTTTTTCTTCTTGAAATCGTCGTACGAAAACGGCTCGGCAATCGCCTTGGCTTTGCCGTACAAACGGTTGTCCATAAAGTAACCGTGCATGTACGCCCGCAACATCTTCGTGCCAATCAAGTGCGACAATCCAAGCTTGTCTAGCTCTTCCACGGTGACAAAACGGTAGTCGTCGTAAATTGTCTCGTTCGTTTGCTCCTCCATTTCTTCGGTGAGATTTTCAAGGAACGAGCACCATTTGGGTGCGGCGCCGAGCGTCGGCGTGAAGAACACACTCATTTCCGTGTGCTCCATAGCGAGCATCATCAAACCAGTGTTATCCCACATGCACAAATCGTTAATTTCATACCCAGGCTCGATGGATGTGTACGGATCGCCCGTACGCTCGTCCCAAATCTTGACGACTTTTTTATCCGTCGACACCAAACGCCGAACGCCATCCACCGAATTGTGATACTTCAAATCAATAATCGGGAATCCGTTCATTTGATCCTTCACACGCACCGGACGAGAGCTTCGCAAATCATAAAGTCGGACGATACCACCTTCGGAACCGACGGCGACATTCATGCCGTTCGAATCAAACCTCAACGCCGTCAACCCGCCTTCATCCGCGTCGGTGCACTGAATCAACCCGCACGACTTTCGTTGCCTCAAATCAAAACACTCTAATTCCCCATCCGCACTCGCCGCGGCGAACAACCCATGCGTGGGTGATATCCCACACACATTAAACTCTTCGCATTGCGACTCGAGTGGCGCTAAAAATCTCCCCTGTTCCAAATTTAACCGCCAAACCTCGCTCGACGAGCCGACGACGCACAAATCCCCAGTGTTCCTCGAATACACCAAATCGCGCCCCTGCTTGGGCGTGCGCGTTTGATAATAATTCCCAAATTTCGCATGAAACCTTATGCTCCGATCGGCACATATAAACGCCAATTTCGCATAATCCTCGCTCAACGCTTGAAACGTCACCACCTCGGCGTCCAAGTGCCGGCTCCACTTCATGCTCAACTGGCTCAAATCATAACACTTCACCTGCGGCGGGTGCAACCCACTGACGAGTAAAAACTGCCCATCGGGTGATAATTTCGCCCTCGTGCTCGAGCTTGGAAAGTTTAAATCTTGCACGAGCTCGATGCGGCGCTGGTAGTCGGCGTCTTTGCGAAGCTTGCGCTTGTTCTTCTCCTTGGCCCACTCGGGGGCGACGTGCGAGCTCGAGACTTCGTACACCTTGACGCCGTTGAGTTCGCGCAGGCGGAGGGAGGAGGCGTCGACGGCAGCCATGGCGGCGTGCGCCGGACGAGCGTGGTGCGCGCGAGTCGCGGCGGCGGCGGCGGGGCGCACAGTGACGCGATTGGGTCCCGACGCGAGGTGGCGGCTGCATCGTGGAGGGACTCGTTCTGCCGGGTTGCGATTGGTCAATGGTGAAAAGTTTTCTAGAGACAATTACAGAGAGACTAAATGTCGACAGACGACGAGGAGGACGCGAGGACGTTTGCCTAATCATCATCCATTTCTGGCAAGTCGTTACCCCAGAGCTTGGTGCCGTGGGTTTGGTATCGACGACACGCGGCAAAGTACATGGCGTAGGCGCCGACGGCGACGACCGCGCCGAGCGTTTTAAGCGCCAATGGCGTACCAAGCACCGCTAACGGGTTCAATGTTTCCGCAGGTAAAATACCACATCCTTGTAACATTTCCTTTTCGCGCACGGTGTACTTGCCCGGCGGGAGCTTGAGCTTTACGCCGGCTTTTAACGCGCCGAGCTTCACGCCCGGGTTTAACCGCTCGATGTCGGCTTTCGAAATTTTACGCGGCGCGATGATGTCTTCGATGGTTTCACCAGCGCGCGTTGGATAAATGCGAGGTTCATTGATCTTATCGATACCATCGATGATGGCTTGATCGCGGCTGCTCAACTTTTCAGCCGGGAGAAGAATGGTCGTACCGGGCGCGAGCGCCGAGCCATCGCCGAGCTTCTTATTATACTTGCGCACCTCACTCACGCTCATCTTTCGCTTGCTCGCGATGGTATCCAAGGTATCACCTTTACGCACGGTATACGGCCGCACGGCGGCGCGGATCACGAGCGCACCACGCGCGCGTCGACGTCCAAGCGATCCCGGGCCGACGATGACCCGACCCCCACAACCTTCAACGCCCCGAACGCTGCCCATCACCGCGCGCGCACCGACGCTCGAGGACGCGGTAAACATAACGCTCATATCGATCTCGCCCTGCTGTGCGTTCGCTCGCTCGACGCCGCGTGTACGCGCGCGTCAATGTGACGAAGTTCCTGCGCGCAAGTATGAATGTATCGTTGACCCGCACGCGACACACCACGGCACGCTGCGCCGCGCGCGTCCCGTCGCGTCGCGCTCGCGATGGAGTCCTCCTCCGAAGACGATGGACACAGCTCGGACAGCGCGCGCGACGCCGCGAATGCGCGCAGGAGGAAGCGCACGAGGGATGAAGCCATCTATGGGACATTTCTGGATGACATGACTGGCGGCGAGGATGACGACGGTGGCGCGCGCCGTGGGGGTTTGGGGGCGTCGTCGGCGCGGGATTACAGCGCGCCGATTGGGTTCGCGCGTGCGGCGTCCACGGCCGGGGTGGGCGGTGGAGGTCTCGGGTTTGTACGGGGGAAGGATTCGACAGCGGAGGCGACGGAGGCGACGGCTTCGGGACGGAGCGCCGGCGGGGGGTTAGGATACACTGGGTTCTCGAAAGGAACGACGATGATGGGTGGAGATACGATGAGTGTGGGTCTCGATGCGCGTGGTGCGGTGTCATCGAGCGAGGATGACGATAAAGGACGAGTAGAGGACGAAGACGATGCCGAAGAAGAAGACTTGTTACCGTCGACGTTTGGACAAAGGTACGCAATGTATCGTGGATATATGCGACGAACGGCGGTTGGTATCGATGCGACTGAACGACTGACGTATGATTCTTGTTTCTTACATTTGCCCTTGTACAGACTCGTCGCTGGTGCGGCACAACGCGCAAAGATGGCTGAAGAAGAACGCAAACAAGCGAAGGCGAAACGCGCCGCGGAAGAAAAGGCAGCTCGCGCTCGTAATCGGGAGAACACCGAGGCGTTTGCCGGTACGAGCTCGAGAAGGGGCGGGGGAAGTGGTGTGAAAAGTAAAGCGAACGACGTCGGGTCGTTCGAAAAGCACACAAAAGGGATTGGGATGAAGCTTTTAGAAAAGATGGGATACAAGAAGGGTGAAGGTTTAGGTAAAGGCGCGAGCGGGATTACTCGCGCGCTAGAAACAACGCTTCGCCCGAAGAACATGGGTATGGGTTTCAATAACTTTAAAGAAAACGTGAACGATCCAACGAGCACGCGTGCCAAGAATGAGAGTGAAGAAGAAGCGAGTGAAGACGACATGGATGTGGACGAAGCCACACGTGCGAGAGACATCGCTAAGAAGGCGCAAGAGCAAACGATGTGGAAGAAGCGCAACGATTTACGGCGTCAAAAACGTGAGTACAAAACGGCTGAAGAATTACTTGCTGAAGAACAAGAGAATGCACGAGACGCGAAATCGGTCAAGTCGGCGACGGAAAAGTTGAATATTATTGACATGCGAGGAGCGCACGCGCAAGTTGTCAACGCCAATGAACTGCACAAGTCTCGCGTCATAAGTGCAGATGACGATGATTTAATGCTTCCTGAGCTTCAACATAATTTGAAACTTATTGTTGACTTGGCCGAGAACGATATTACAAAGCTCGATGGGAAGATTCGAAGCGAGAAGGACACATTGGAGATTTTACGACGCGAAAAGATGAGATTGTCTAAACAAGCGACGGCGCATGCAGACCTTGCAGAGCGCACAAAAAGTGCTTTGAAGGTTGTTGAGGAATGCGATGGACTGAGCAAGTCGGTGAAGAATTCCGAGGACTTTAAAGCCCTCACCTCGGCTTGGGTGAACGTGGTGAAGCAGTACCCAGAGGAATTCTTCTCGCATAGACTAAATCGCTTGGCGCTCGCACACGCCACACCCTATGTGCGCAACTTGTTCAAAGATTGGGATCCATCAAGACAACCTATGCATGGTGTGGAAGAAATTCGACCATGGCGCGAGTTACTATCGCCAGAGCGCATTCCTGATAAGTATAAAGGCGTGTTTGAGGATGATTCTTTTGACACGCTCTTACGCGAACCTCTGCTCAAGCGTCTTCGCCCGATCATCACCTCCCAATGGGACCCGACCAGAGCGTCTGATATCTTAGATTTTATAGAAGCTTGGTCAGACGTCATGCCCGAGGCACTTTTACGCGAGCTCACGCACGCACTCATCTTGCCGAGACTTCAGCGCCGTGTCGGCGAGTGGCAACCAACGCAGGAGCGCGTTGCGCTCCACAGCTGGTTTCACCCTTGGTTGCCTCTGCTGCACAAAAATCTCAAGGATTTGTATCCTTCTATTCGCCAGAAATTCACCATGGCTTTGGTGGAATGGGAAGCGAGCGACTCGAGCGCGCTTGCGTTGCTCAAACCTTGGGCTCGAGTGTTCGAGCCCAAAGACTGGTCCTCGCTCATGCGTAGATGTATCACTCCGAAGCTCGAAGACGCCTTGGCGATGCTTCAAATCAACCCGTCAAATCAAGTGTTAGAACCACTTAAATGTGTGTTAAAATGGGAGCCAATGCTCGGCTCGAGCGCTTTCATCACGTTGTTGGAGCAGCATTTTTTCCGTAAATGGCACACCGCGCTTCACGCATGGCTCAGCACCGGGTCTGCGAACTTTGACGAAGTCACGCAGTGGTATTTGGGTTGGAAAACAGTCTTCCCTGAAGAACTTTTAGCGCACGAGCGGATGCGTGTACAGCTCAATGTGGCGCTTGACATGATGAATCAAGCGGCGTCGGGCGACGGCGTCGTCATGCCCAACATCGCCGCGGCTCAACCCAACGCCGATCGCGTGACGGATGAACGTAAGCCTCATCCGATGGATGAACCGCAATTCACACTCAAAGAAATGATCGAGCAGTTTGCAAACTCGCACGATATGGAATTCGTCCCGAATCCGAGCGGCCGTCGCCACGACGGCTTAGCGGTGTACACATTTGGAGGCGTCAACGTCGTCGTCGATGCCGCTCGAGAAGCCATTCGTGCGTATGTGGACGGTGAGTGGATTCCTATTAGCTTAGACCAGCTCTTAGAGCGCGCGCAAGCGCTTACAAAGTAGAAAACATAGCATCACTGATTGAAATTCATTTGAAGACGACTGTCGTTCAGCCGTCGCTCCGCGCTCTCGCCGACCCCACTGCTCACCACGCACTCATGGTCGACTCCGAGCCTTCGACGTCCAAAGCCGTCGAAGAATCGAGCGCAAAGATACCACCCGTTCGTCGGTTCGTTCGCAATCAGGTTCGTCTCGCTCGTGCGTGCGCTGCGAACGTCGGCTAGAGCGCCAAACGCACGAAAGAGAACTCTCGAGACTGACACGATTCATCCTTTACACCGCACGTAGATCCCCGACGAAATTGCCAATGATGAAAATCTTGCATCTGCGATGAAAGTTTTACCCGCCAATTACGATTTTGAAGTCAAGAAGACCGTGTGGCGTCTAAAACAAGCGCAAGCAAAGACGGTGGCGCTGCAGTTCCCTGAAGGATTGTTGCTCTACGCAACGACATTGGCGGATATATTTCAGTCCTTTGCCGACGTACGTGACGTGGTAATTTTAGGTGACGTAACCTATGGCGCGTGCTGCGTGGACGACTACACCGCGGAGTCTCTGGGGTGTGACTTTTTAGTGCACTACGGGCACTCGTGCTTGGTCCCGGTGGACGTTACGCGTATGAAATGTTTGTACGTCTTTGTGGATATATCATTCGATGTAGGACATTTATGTGCGTGTGTGGAGCACAACTTTGCACCTGGGTCTAACTTAATTTTAGCTGGGACGATTCAGTTTGCGAGTGCGATTCAAGAGACACGACTTCGACTCGCGGAGTCGTACCCGGCGCTCGCGGTACCGCAAGCCAAGCCGTTATCACCGGGCGAAGTCTTAGGCTGTACCGCGCCCGTGGTTGAGGATGCGAAAGGGAAAGATGCCATAGTGTTTGTCGCCGATGGACGGTTTCACTTGGAGGCGATTATGATTGCGAATCCAACGATTCCTGCGTTTCGATACGACCCGTATCAACGCGTGTTGACTCGCGAAGAGTACGCCCACAAAGAGATGCGTAGCGTGCGTCGACACATGGTAGAACGCGCGAAAGATGCAATGCGGTTCGGTATCGTGCTTGGAACGCTCGGTAGACAAGGAAATCCGGCTATTTTAGACCACTTGATGGCGTTGATGCGCGCGAAGGGCCGCGAGTACGTGATATTTTTGATTAGCGAAATGAATCCAGCAAAAATGGCTTCGTTGCATGGACTCGATGCGTTCGTACAGATTGCATGTCCAAGATTGTCAATCGACTGGGGTGAAGAGTTTGAGCGACCGGTACTGACGCCGTATGAAGCCGAAGTAGCGCTCGATAATGTGTCCCCGTGGTGGCTCGCGGTGGGCGCGGCGCCAGGCGAGGAAAATAGCCCATACCCAATGGATTACTACGCCCGCGATGGTGGAACGTGGAGCAGTAGCTATCACAAACAAACTGGTAAGAATGGTAAGACCAAACGAACGCCAGTACAAATTGAGCAAACCGTATGACAGTTTTTAGTTACGCAATAGACAGTTAGCAGCACAGATTCGTGATAATAAAAGTAAAAGTCATTCGTCTACACCATCATCATACATTGCAACTCTAAGACTACGCTACGTGCACGCGTTCGTGATGTATGTGTGTGTGTGTGTGCGCACGCGCGCGTTGATTCACCTCCACCCACAATGTCGTGCTATCATTTTCATTCATACATTTTATTCTACACCAGTCGACGTCAACGTGTCTCTCACCCCGCTTGACTCCGCGTCGAATACCTCGCACTCGCCCCATCACTCTGCGCTTGCAAATCCCAGATTCCAACCCCTCCTCCATCGCCATCTCGAACTTCATGCACCTGTAACACCTCCTCAAACCATTTCGCGTACACATACAACATCGGCGCCTGCCCCGTATCAGAATCCGTCACCTCGCTCACCACCAACGTCTTCGCCTCCCCAGTCTCATCATCCCTCGCACACTCATGCAACGCCGCAAGCGTCCTCGCATACGCTATTTCTCTCGACACTCGATCGCTCCCTCGCACCATGCTCCCTAAATCATCCACGATTATGCACGACGGTTGCGCCTCCGCCGGCGCCGCGTGTCGAAAACACGCCCACGCGCGCACATCCTCATCGCTCTCCACGTACTTAATACCTATCGACCGCAAGCGCTCATTCGCAGCCGGATCATTTAATATTTCATGCCGACTCCCGTGGATTTGCGCGCGTTCCATCGCCGCGCGCGTGGCGATGAAGAGCACGCGCTGATTTGGATGTTCCCGCACGAAATGCGCCGCGAAACGCAGCAACAGCGTCGTTTTCCCGCACCCAGGCGGACCGACGACGACGCAGCGCGATGGAGACACACGTGATGTCGCGTCTTGCGCGCGCGGGGGGACGTCCGCGTCGGCATTGAAGCCGTCGGTGAAGGCGCGCGGATGGAACATGGAATGCGCGTCACACACTGACGCGCAAATTTCATCTTTAATCAGCACCATGTCGCGCAATGTCACCGTCACCGTCACCGCGAACGGCGAAGAGACGACGAACGATGTCGTGATGATCGATGGCGACGACCCGCGTGGGATTGAGCGCGCGGTGCAGGCGTCAAAGGAGCAGGCGATGGGGCGATTGAATGGATTGATGCGCGCGCGAGGCGTACTCGTCGATGCCGCGCGTGAGAGCGACGGCGAGGAGAACGAAGAAGAGAATGACGGAAAGGATAGCATATGAGCGTGTGGTTTATTCGTACGGCGGTATCGGTGCGCGCCCGTGCGCGCGCACACGCGAGGAAGATTAGGATTAGGATTAGTAGACTAGCGCGCGATTGTAACACACGACTCCACACATCGACGCACACCTCCGAATCACGCGCGCCCGCGCACGCGCACGTCGAACGCGCGCGCCTAGGGACGCGTCACCATGGCGAATCGTGGACGGCCGTCGAGCGTACCGCACTGGATGACTGAGGATGCGTCGACGGCTCCGCGAAGCTCAAACGCAACCACGGCGCCTTCGAGGACGCCCGCGGCCCCGCCCGTGGTTTCGGACGATCCCGAGGCGCGGGCGTGGGAAGAACACCGCGCGCCTGATGGACGGCCGTATTGGTATAACGTGAATACTAAGTCATCGACGTATCAAAAGCCTGAATGTTTGATGACGACGCTGGAGCGAGCGGAACGCGCGACGCGTTGGACGGCGTACGATACGCCGAGCGATGAAGCCGGGCGCACACGACGGTATTACGTGCATGACGTTACGGGTGAGACCACTTGGGAGGTGCCAAAAGAAATCCAGGAAGTTCGGGAAATTGTGCGTCGGAAGACGGGATCGGGACGCGGGACGGCGCGGGCGAGCGGAGAGACCGAACTCGACGCTAAAGCCCGCGTTACGACGCATTACGCCTCGGTCGAGGATGCAAAGGAAGCGTTTAAGAAGATGCTCGCTGCACACGGTGTGCGAGCGAACACGAAATGGGAAGAGGTGGTGAATAGAACAAAAACAGACGAGCGTTTCGACGCGCTCGCAACGACGAGTGAAAAAAAGCAATGTTTGAATGAATATCAAATGATGCAAACCAAGCTTGAACGCGAAGCAAAGCGCATGGCGGAGAAGAAAGCACGCGAAGGGTTTATGGCTCTTTTAGAAGAACGCAGAGAGGCGCTGAATATTACATCGAGCACGAGATTGACGAGAGACGACGGCATTGAAGCCTCGCTTTGTGAGGACGTTCGATGGAAGGCGGTGAGCAACAGTCGCGAGCGCGTAGAGTTATTCGAAGATTTCACGCGCGGTTTGCAACATCGTGAGGCGCGAGAGCGTAAACAAAGTAAGCTTGAGACGCAAGAAGAGTTCCGGGAGTGCTTAGTTGAGGCTGGGATCGACGTCGAGACGCCGTGGCGCAAGGCGTACGAAGCCGTCAAAAACGACGAGCGCGCAGCGCGGTGCCAACCTATGGACCAGCTTGAAGTATTCGAAGTGCTCATGCGTGATCTCATGAAAGCAGAAGAAAAGGCTGTGGATGACGCTCGTCGTGCGCAGTCGCGAGAGGAGCGTAAGCGACGGGAGGCGTTTGTGGAATTGCTTCGCGAACGTCAAAGCGATGGCGTCATTCGGCCGCGCATGCCTTGGAAATCCTTTGTAGCGCGCGTCGAAAACGACGCGAGGTATCTCGACATATGTCAAAACCTCGACGGATCTCGTCCACGTGAGTTATTTGAAGACTTGATTAACGACATCGAGGACGAAAATGACCGATTGTTGGATGATTTTGAGGATTTGTTGCACGACGGTTACAAGGCGCGCGAGTTGTTTGGTGACACCACATGGGAGGCAGCGGAGAAATTGTATCGATTAGACGCCGCGTGGAAACACGCGCCGAGGAAAGAAGCGCGCGAGATGTTTGATAAATTTATTAAGAAAGTTGCGCGACGCGAAAGGGAGAAAGCTGCGAAGCGTAAAGGCGAGTATAGCGACGATTCGAGGGGGAAAAGACGTCATAGCGGGCGAGACGACGACGACGACAGGTGATTGGGGATTGATTTTAGATTTGATTTTTAATTCAGTGATACGTAGAATTCAACAAGTTGTTTTTAATCGTCTTGTGAAACAAGTGTCGCTGACCATTCTGGCGGTGACCCTTCCGCGCCTTCGCTTCATCGCCCTGCGTCTGATAACGCAGCACAACTAACTAAACGGTGGTTGTTTTTTGTGCTCACTCTCCTTTCTTAAGTCATCTCTTCTTCTCCCTTTTACTTCTTCATAACACGCTGCCCATCTTGGCCGTACGTTTCTTAAAACAGATACCGTGCATTGCTTCGTTCGTTAACATCATTCTTAATCGAAGCGATCGAGCTTGATTTGCATCGGGCGGTGCTCCAACTCGACGCCGTTGAAACCTTGAATCGCGGCTTGCGCTTGTTCGCGGGTTTCAAACAACACGGTGCCCCAACCCTTGGAGCGACCAGTATCGGTGTGGCACACCGCAACGGCGTTCACGACGTTACCGACTTGTTGGAACACTTGGCGAAGATCTTCGCTCGTCGTCGTCCACGGCAAGTTGCGCACGACAATTTGCAAACCGCTCGAGTTCTCCGGACGCGTCTCCACGCGCGCACCCTTGGCGCCGGCGCCCGGGCGTTCGACGCGAACGATGATCGATCGACCTTGAACATCAGAGTTGTGCATGCGCTCAATCGCGTCTTGCGCCTCCTCAGCCGTGGCGAAATCAACCAACGCCCACCCCTTGGAGCGGCCGCCGCTTTGACGAGCGACTTCGGCTTGCACCACATTCATGCCAAACCCGGTGCAGTGGGTGATCAACGTCTCCTCAGTAGTTTCCCACGCGAGGTTACCAAAGTAGCAGCGGCACCCATCACCACCAGCCGGAGCATCACTGAGCACAGCAGAGTTGAGCTTCTTACCACCAACAGCCGCCTTCGTCGGCGCCTTGTCCTCGCGCACCGTGATCGTGCGATCGCCGAGCGCGTGCCCTGCGCGTCCATCCAAACGTCAATCGTCATCTCGTCAGTCACGATACACATACGCGCGCAAACACACCAAAGACCACACCATCCATCACCACCATCCACACACACACCGACTCACGAAACCCAACGCCCACGACGAACCCCCCAACGCTCGCGTTCCGAACCGCCCCAATCCGCGCGCCCTGACAATCCATTTCCATCCCATCCGCGATTACGTCACGTGATGCGCACCCATCGTCTCGCGCCAACCCGATCGCACATCACCCGCGCACCACATCACATCACATCACATCACACATACGTACCATCCATGCGCGTCACCGCCGCGTGCGCCTCCTCCGCGGTGTTAAACTCCACGATCCCGTACCCGCGCGATCGGCCTTGGCGCCCGGTGGGGATGTCCACGTCGCGAACGCCCCCGCACTCGGCGAAGATGTCGCGGAGCTCATCGATCGTGGTGCTCCATGGGATGTTCCCGACGTATAATCGCGGTGCGGCGGCGGCGGCGGTGTCAGACATCGTGTGTACGGCGCGTCAAGCAGTGCCGCATGCGGGCGTCATCAATCATCAATCATCAATCGTCGGCGGCCGCCGCCACGGGTGTGATGCCTAGACCCTCGTCGCCCAGTCGGGGACCCGTTTTTTATGCGTGCTCGTTCGCCCGTAGTCTACGTGCGTCGGACTCGAGATCTTTTTTTTTTTGCGTGTGTGCGTGCGTGTTTTTTTTTGCGGTGCTTCGTATATGGCGCGCGCGCGTGCTCGAATGCGTAAGTCGCGCGCGCCTGAGGGGTGGGTATAAATAAATACATCGTGTGGTGTGGGGCGCCGAATGTCCGAACGTCTCGCCGAATGTCCGAACGTCGCACCGGTCGTTGGTTTCGTGCGTCCCGAACGCGGCACTGCGTGCGTCGTCGGACGACGACGACGACGACGACGACGACGACGACGACGGTGGTGAGGGCGTGAGGGTGACGACCGTACGTAGAGTCGCGCGACGCGATGGTGCGCGAGACGGCGATCGCGTGCGTCACCGCGGGCGGGCTCTACGCGTTCGGGGATTGGTTTCTCAAGAGCGCGCTGTGCGCCGAGACCCGGGACTTGATTTCCCCGCGCGTTGGGTGCACGTTTGCGACGACGTTCGCGGTGACGAGTTCGATGTTGATGTTGATGTTGTATGAGGTGGCTGGGGTGATGACGAAGGAGTTTTTGCGAGGGCATTGGGCGTTGAATTTGAGGTTGGCGACTGCGGCGTTGCTCGTCGTCGCGCCTTGGCAGATGTTTTTCGGTGCGTTTGAGGCGATGGTGGCGAGGACGGTGGATGTGACGACGGGTGGTGTTGGTGGTGTGGATGGTGTGCGTGAGCGACGACGAGGGCGGGTGAAAGCCATGGCGCTGGCGACGGCAAGTACGGCGATTTTTGTGGTGACGTTTATATCGATGCGCGCGAGCGGGAGCGCGCACGCGCACGTCGCGCGCGATGGTACAGAGATTGCGGGGAAGTGGACGATGATTCGCGTCGTGTCGCGGACGGCGGTGTTGGGTATTTCTTTATTAGGTGTGTTATCGGGGTTTGGTGCGGTGCATTTTCCGTACACCACAATGCGCGTGTTTAACCGCGCCATTCCAGACGCCGAGGTGTCGAGCTTGGAGCGGCGATTAGTGCAAAGCATTGAGACTATTGTCGAGCGCAAAAAGCGTGTGGTGACGTTAAAAAATGATATAGCGCGTGAGGAAAGCGGCGCGGCGGCATCGAGTGCGTCTGCATCGAGTTCAGGGAGTTTATTTGGCAAGCTCACGTCGAGCTTACGTCTCCCCGGACTCGCTCGAGGTCGAGCAAATCAGCTCATCAATTTGAGCTCGGAAATCGATGCTTTGGAAACAGTGAACAAGACTTTGTTTTACGAACTTCACGACGTAAATCTTCAGCGCGAGCGGGCAAAGATCGCGAAAACGCCATACGGAAGGTTCTTGGAGGCGTGCGGCGTCGCCATGTTTGTCGTGTGCTCGTACCGGTTTGTGTTTGGCTTGAAGCGTTTGATCACGCACGCGGCACCGACGACGGATCCAATCACCACTGCTTTGCATTTGTTTTTGGCAAACAAATCCATCGTCATCGACCCAGAAGTCTTATCGCAATACCTCAGCTTGCTTCTCATCGCCTTTCTCGTCGGCAACTCGATGCAAAACTTTGTGCTCCAGCTCACAAAGCTCTTCTTCGCCGTCGGTGGCGGCGTCACCACAAATGCCCTCGTGCTCTTCACCACAGAAATGGTCGGTCTATATTTCTTATCCTCCGTACTCCTCGTACGCGAGCAACTCCCACAGAGTTACCGAGAAGTCGTCACCGAAGCCTTGGGCGCGGATTTAGAGTTTCGCTTCTACTCAAAATTCTACGAGCTCATCTTCATGGCATCGAGCGCGCTCACCGCGCTGCTCCTCTACGCCAGGCACGTCACCGCGGTCAAGTCTGATGATTTGATGTCCTACGCCTCCGCCTCCAATCACTCCGCCTCCCTCCCGACCAAGCGCAGCAGCGTGAAACTCTCCTAGTCGCCCACGTCACCACCACGAGATGGGAGCGTTAGTATATAGAAATCTCTCGTGCGAGCACGTTTCCGCATTCTCTAATACAATGGCGCCGAATGTCCGAGAAAAGTATAGACGTATAGCCATCTCTGTTCCAGCCTGTGAAAAAATCACGACGCGCGTCTTCAATACCATACTGTATACCCATAGCGAACACGCCCGTGCCCCGTACAAATATCTCCCACCAAAAAACCACATCCATCCTTCGCGAGACTTCTTTTCCCCCTCGGCGCACACATCGCACACATGGCGGTTTGTGTGTGTCGAATACGAGAGAGTCGTCGTGGGACATTCGGCGTAATCGGACATTCGGCGTCCCAGCGCCGCGTCGTCGTCGTCATCCTCGTCGCACGCCAAAAAGCGATCCGCGATCGCGATCGCAATCGACACTTTACGCCGCCGGTGTCACCGACGAACGAACGTAGCAGCGCGACCGTGCCCGAGTGGTTGACGCATCACACACACGAGTACATCTCGCATCGCATCACCCGCCATGGCTCCTGAATTGAAGTTTGAAACGTTGCAAGTGCACGCCGGACAAGCGCCCGATGCGGCGACGAATTCGCGCGCGGTGCCGATTTATGCGACATCGTCGTATACGTTTAATTCGTCCAAGCACGGGGCGGATTTGTTTGGATTGCGCGCGTTTGGGAACATTTATTCGCGTATTATGAATCCTACGAATGATGTGTTTGAAAAGCGCGTGGCGGCGTTGGAAGGCGGCGTGGGCGCGCTCGCGGTGTCGAGCGGGCAATCGGCGCAATTCTTGTGCATTTCGACAATTTGTCAAGCCGGAGAGAATATTGTCGCGACGCCGTCGTTGTATGGTGGGACGTACAATCAATTCAAGGTGACGTTTCCCAGACTTGGGATTAACGTGAAGTTTGCCAAGGATGATGATCCGGCGTCGTTTGAGGCGCAAATCGACGCCAACACCAAGGCGTTGTACGTGGAGACGATTGGGAACCCAAGATTCGCGGTGCCGGATTTCAAGGCTTTGAAGGCGATCGCGGCCAAGCATGGTATTCCGTTGATCTGCGATAATACGTTTGGTGCGTGTGGATACGTGTGCCAGCCGTTGAAGCATGGCGCGGATATCGTTGTTGAGTCCGCGACCAAGTGGATTGGCGGCCACGGTACGTCTGTCGGGGGCGTCATCGTTGACGGCGGTTCTATGAACTGGAACAACGGTAAGCACCCGGTGATGACTGAGCCTTCTCCTGGTTACCACGGATTGAAGTTCTGGGATACCTTCGGTCCGGATGGTATCTTGGGCGCCAATGCGACGTTTATCATGCGCGCGCGCGTCGAAGGCTTGCGCGATCTCGGCATGTGCCAGTCGCCGTTTGGCTCGTTCAACTTTATCTTGGGCTTGGAAACGCTTTCCTTGCGCATGGAACGCCACTGCGAGAACACCATGGCGTTGGCGAAGTACTTGGAAAAGCATCCGCAGGTCGGCTGGGTGTCTTACCCGGGTTTGTCTTCGCACCCGTTCCACAAAAAGGCGGGCGAGTATTTCCGCCCGGGCATGTATGGCGCCGTGCTCACGTTTGGCGTGAAGGGCGGTCTCGATGCGGGAATGAAGTTCATCGACAACGTCAAGCTTGCATCGCACTTGGCTAACGTCGGTGACGCCAAGACGCTCGTCATTCACCCCGCGTCGACGACGCACGAGCAGCTCACGCCCGAAGAGCAAACCGCGTCTGGCGTCACGCAAGACATGATTCGCGTCTCTGTTGGCATCGAGCACATCGACGACATCTGCGCAGATTTCGCTCAAGCGCTCGAAGCGTAATCTCGCAGCGCTCTGCACATGAATACAAACGCATCTGCAAGCGTGGTACGCACACTTATATACATATATCGAAACAAAAAGGCGTTTACATGCAGCGCTCGCGCCGCAAATTTTCATATTCCCGACGCACCATTCACAGCCTTGTAAAAAAAATTAACAAATTATCATCATATAATATCATCTTGAGACAGAGAAAAGTTTTAGAATTACAACATTATTGATGCGATTGCACGCGCCTGTCAGCGACGGAAATCGTTCGGTATTGGCTCACAACAAAAAAGTAGTTGACTCGTCACAAGTCGTCGCACAAAATCGCATTGTGCTCTTCGCGATACTGTTCCAGCACCCAGGACGGGAGCGTCATCGCGCTTGATGCCTTGGGAGTCTTTTGCGTTTTCACGTTAAGCCTCTTCGCTTCATCTTTCCATGTCACTGCTCGATTCGTTGCTTCGGTGGGTACGAGTGGCGACGCCGAGACGTCGCCCCCGCGCGCCGACGCCGTGGGGTAGTAGAGCAAACAGCTCCCAGCCACTGCGGCGTTGGGCGAATGATCAGGCCGAACGATTTCCGGCGGAGGAAAGTGAAACGAAGTCCCAAACTCACCCGCATTTGATACACCGAACCCGTGTCCATACACATCCATGCGCCGCCTGTAGCTCTCCTGGGCGAGCTTATCCGCCGTCTTTTTCACTTCATCCCCGACGCGATCGAGCGCGTCGGCGACGTGGATATTCACCGTGTCACACTCGTCGTGATCGTGCTCGTGATGGTACCCACTGTACGTTGGCTCATCCATGACAAAATGCATGGGCGACTGCGCGCGTACGTGCGCTCGCGGCGCGGCGGCGGTGTGCTTCTTAGCCCGCGCGCCGCTCGGTCCGCTGTGCCCGCTGTCGACGTGTCGCGCGTGATGGGCGTGTCCAATCCCCGTCGCCCCGCTGTCGTGCGATCCACTCGATGTACGCGGTGCGGGTAAATCCATACCTGAGCCACGTAACTGTGATCTCAAGCAATACGTACTCGGTGCGATGCGCACAAATGTCTCGTCTTGACTCAACGCCGCGGTGACTGAATTATTCGGCGTCTTGCACGTGCCCCAGCTGTACATGGACAGCCGTTGCGCCGTGCCGACAATCGACGCCACCGTCATCCCACGCGTGCCATTCTCCGCAAGCAACACATACGCACTGTGCTTAATCGTCCCCACTTCATACCCAAGCGCCACGGCATCAGCGCTCCAATTCTTCTTCGCCCTCTTCACCATTTGCGCCTCCTCGTCTGAATCCGAATTCGACGTCGCCGGCGCCGCCGCGCGCTTACTCTGTCCCATCATCGACGCACCACCATTCTCCGGCGTCCGACGCCCCTCAATCACACCACTGCTGTGTTCCTGCACATTCACACTCGCTTTAGAGCCACCACCACCACTCTTATACACCGTCAGAGGCTCAGCCGAGTCGTCCCGACTCGCGCGAGACGTCTTCGACGCCGCCGGCGCGCGTCTCCGCGCCGCCGCCGGCGCCGCCGCCGTCACCCCGTCGCTTCGCGTCATACGCGTCGTACTCGTTTTGTTTTCTCCTGTTTCAATAGTCATCACACGCACACGCGCACGCACACTCGTCAGTCATCGCGAAATGTATGCCATACGCGCGGACCCACATGGTGTCACATGGACACCCCGCGCGACTTCGTCCCCCTGTGGCGCACAACTGTTTTCAATCACGCATTCGCCTCGCCCACGCCCGCCGCGACGCGCGATCACGCACGTTCGCGACGCGCACGCGTGAAGACATATATCCTCCACCCCCTCCCGCCCGTGCGCGCGCGCGATCCCCCACCGCACGCGACGCGCGACGCGCACACGCGACGCGCGAGATCTCCCGTCGCGTCGGCATCATCCGAGAGGGGACCGAACGCCCACGATGCGCACGCACGATGCGCGCGCGCGAGGCGCGCGTCCACCCCTGTGCGCGCGCGATCGCGCACGACCACACCCCACACCATCACCCGCGCGCACGCGCGCGCCCACCCCGCGCTCGCGCGCGCCGCGGACGCGTCATTTAGAATGACATTCGCGCGCCGCGTCACGCGCGCGAATGGCATGCGCGCGCATGCGAATGAATGCGCGCGCAGGCACCCTCGCCATATCATACGCGACGCGACGCCACAAAAGACGTACGTACCTATATAACACGATGAACTCAAATCCCGTTGTCGTCGTCGCAGTCGTCGTCGACGCGACCGCGGGTCGACACGAGACGCGCGCGAATGAATGAGACACGAAACGACCGCGCGCGCGCGCAAACAAGCGAAAAAACACAAAAACACACGCGAAAATATCCCAGATGTCCGATCCGAGGCGATCCGATCGCCGATGGGCGATATCCGATCTCCGATGCGATGCGATATCCGATGCGGTCGATCGATCGATCGATCGATCGATCGATGGATTGACCGATCAATCGGTCGATCGATCGATCGATCCATCGGTCAATCCATCGAGTCGGTCGTCACCTCTCTATACACACACACATACTATAGTCCTTTATACTCGCGTATACCTACCTATATATGCGTCGCACGTGTAAAAAAAATCCACCAATCACGACCACACACTGTGTGTATACGGATTGTAGATTCTAGAATCGTGTGTATCGTCATTTGATAGACTTATATTATAGTACAATATATATGTATGTGCACATGGATTGATTGATTGATACACACCGTGCGCGCGTGGCCTCGGCGCGCGACTTACGATGGCGCGGGCGTGGGCGTGGGCGTGACGGGTGTTATTTATGTGTGTATTTGGCGAGTCACGACCAGGGAGAGTGGTGGTGTTCATGGGACTCGGAAGGGGGCCTCTGGGCGTCACACAGAGGGGGCCTTCGTGCGTGATTTCTCGCGCACGCGATTGGGTGGTTTCGCGCGCGCGCGCGTTGGTCGGACATGTGGGATACGTGTGTGCGAGCGGCGTGCGGGCGTGGGGCGCCGCCTCGGCCGGGGGTGGGTGGGTCGGACATGTGGCACGTGACGTTTGGCATGGCCAGCGATGGTGGTTGGTCGATGATGGTGGATGTCAGTGGTGATCTTTTGCGTGGTGTGTACATGTGTTGTGTATATTACCTAGTGCGTACGCGCGTGTGTGTGTGTGTGTGTGCAATGTGTATTGAAGTGTTGGTCGTCGTCTCGCCTAAAGGTGCGCTACGCGCCGCGGGCGAGACCGATCAAGATGGACATTAAGAAGACTTGTAGACCGGCGCGCGCGAGGTGGCCTTGCCAAGGGAGGGTGAGCATGGATTCGTCGGCGTCGGGTGGAAGTGGACCAGGGGAGTTGTGGGTCCACATGTATAGATTTGCCGGGTACACAGCCATGCTTAAACCGGCGAGGCTGGCGGCGGACGCCGGGGTCAATATCGGCTGAAGCGCTTCGGGCGTGAGGTTGAATGGGAGCGACCCGAGCATTAATCCAGCGCCGCCTAGTATTTCAGCCACGCCGGTCCAGTTGACGTGGAATGATTTTGATCCAGGGAGGCGCCAGATGCCCCACGCGCCGTCGTGGGGCATCATCGCCACAAAGCCGTCGTGGACGGCAAAGTGCGCGACGCCCGCGGCGACGTAGGTGACGCCGATGATGGGCCAGGTTGATTTGGACCACGCCATGAGCGATGGTGCGGCGTGCTCGAGCGCGGGACCGACGACGGTGACGCATTCGTACGTTGCCGCGCACACGGCGAGCCAGGCGGCGCTCACCACCGCGGCTTGCGCGCGCTCATCCATCGCGCTCACCACCGCGCCCCTGTATCCAGGCTGCGCCCACGGGTAGCTGATGTCACTCACACCGCTAGGTGATTCATCTGATGATGATGTGCTCGCGCTGCTGCTATCGTTCTCGCTCGATGACGCGCGAGAGAGGATGGTGTCGCGCGTTATCCGAAGCGTGGGCGCGGTCGTCGACGCGCCCACGCGCATCGTCCGTGCGCATCGTCCGTGCGTTCGCATCGTCGTCGCGCACTGGTGCGCGAGCGTCGGTCTCGTCGTCGCCAACGCATGCATGGCGCTCAGTGTCTGTCGGATAGACGCCTCGAAAATGCGCGCGCGAAGCTGTGAGGTGGCTTTTTCTTTCCTTTCCGCTACTGGTTTGTATTATTGTACAACGCGCGTCTTCTACCGCCTTTTCTTTTTCGATTTATCAATCCCACCACCTCGCTCGACTTTTAACATCTTCCCACGACTCGTGCCTCCACCGTGTTTGTGCGCCTTGATCGATCGAGAGGCATTATTCGTTTGTGAAACGCCTACGGCGTGCGCGGCGCTCTGCTCGCGTTGCTGCGCCGGCGTTTGCTTTTTAGGCTTCTTCACCTTGAGCTTCGTCTTGTCCTTTACTCCTGACGTCCCCGCACCGAACGCGTCGCGCACACCGGTGACAATATGATTAGATATCGCCGCGATTGGATTAGACTTGAACTGCGGGTGCGCTAAGACGTGCTGCATTCGAGTCGTTTCGTCCCGGACGAGGGCCGTCCGCGCTTTTGCCGTTTTTGTCTTTGTCTTTAATGATTTCCCAAGCTTTCCCGAGGACTTTCCACCGTTGGCGACAATATCTGCGAGTGATAATGACAAGGTCTTCATGTCCGTCTTCAAGCCTTTTGATTTTTTCGAGGACTCGCGCTTCATCTTGGTCTCCGTGGCGACGCGTATTTCTGCTCGCGAGCACGAGGAAAAGAAAAGCACGCATCAGTCACGCGTCAGCGTCACCGCGTTCGAATTCTATCGCCACCGCGATAAACACACGCCTCGAAAAACTACAATTTCTAACTCGTACTTTCAAGAAACACCGCGCGCTTCTTCACCTTGCGACGGTGATGGCTGGTTAAGTTTGCCATGGCGTCCTCCACATCGTCCTCAGCCGCCGCAACTTCCCCCGCGTCACCCGCCACTGTCGTCGCCGATTTCGACGCGCGCTCCGCGCGCTCAGCCTTCTTGCGTAATTTAGCCTTGACCATGCTCCTCCGGGCGCGTCGGCGGCGGCGGCGGCCGCGGCGACGTTGAAAAACGGGCGCGCTGAACAGTGGCGACACCGACTCCACGCAACCGCAATCCACGACGCGCCTCGTTTGCAAAAGGTCGCGCGTGCGTGGGCGCACGGACGGCCGCATCGGTACTCGACGCGCCGTTCGCATCCATCGCCAATGTCTCGCGCGTTCATTCGCCGCGCGTCGACGTCGGCGGCGCGCGCGCTGCAGCGAGAGTTGGATGTACACAAGCTCTACTTGTTAACGTCGCTGCGCATGGACGCACGAGCATCTCGCGGTGCGTCGAATGCGGGACGGGGGATCGACGAAATCATCGCCGAGGCGCACGGGATGACGCACGAGGCGCGCCAGGGCGCGGTGAACGCGAGGTTGTGCGATGAGGTTGTTGGATTGGCTCGCGCATTGGTCTCCGGGACGGCGACGACGAGCGCGGGCCGTGATGATGATATTGACGCCATGCGCGCCAGAGCAATTCGTGGTGTTGGGTTTCATTGTTATGTAGATAAGTCTGGAGTGCCTCACAAGGAGAGTGGCGATGGATTGTTTGTTCGCGGACGCGTGAAGGCGGGTGGCGTCGTGGCGACGTATCCCGGCCTCGTATATGTCGGCACAGCGATGAAGTATATGAAAAATTACCCACGAGTGGGCGCGGATAATGATTATTTGATCGTTCGCAGCGATGGGAGCGTGATTGACGCTAAACCGTGGGGGCGTGGGTGTTTGAGCGCGACAAACGAATGGCCAGGGGAGCCGATTTATTTAACTGACGGCGAAAAGCGAGCAGCGATGAATGGAAGCTTTTTACAACGCTTACTCAAGCCACGACTCGACGAAGAACGACGAGTAGACCTTTTGAACCAGTGTGAAACCCTAGAGCGCTCAAACGTGTTTGCTTACGCACACTTTGCGAACCATCCACCAGAGGGGACAAAACCAAACGTCGTCGTAGCGTCAGTGGACGTAGCTTTAGATGATGCGGACGCGTATTTGCGTCGATTCGTACCGAACGTGAACGTCACTCCAGATGAGAATGATGAGGCAAGCTATGAAGGTCTATTGTCTATCATGAGCGATAGTAAGAGAACGATGTCCAAGCGTTTTTCTGACGCATCGTTGGCCATCTTTGGCGAAGACCGGGACAAGCCAAGAATCGTCAGCGAGACGAATAATAGTACGATTCGGGCGCTAGTTTTTGTAGCGACGCGAGATATTGAAGATGGGGAAGAAGTTTGGTTAAACTATAGATTATCGACACATGTCGAACCCCCGGCGTGGTATGCTCGAGTAGATGCGGAAGAAGATGCTAGGCGTTGGGGATGAGAGTTTTCACAGAGCACGCACTATCATAGAAAAATGTAAATTTTAGAGAAACTAATTCTAGTCTAGGTATAAATTCAGGCTATATCCTTTGCTATGCGAGGCATCGTCCGTGCACGCACGTTCCATCAACGTACGTGGCGATGACCTCTGGCTTTTTATTAGTGTCCAATGGCGAAGAATCGAGAACGACGAAGTCAGCCAAAGCTCCGATGGTTATTTCACCAATCATACCTTCCATGCGAAGCGCTCGCGCACTTCCTTTCGTGTATGCGTGCACCGCTTCGGTGGGCGAAAGAGCCTCGCTGGGTGTCCAGCTGTCTCTATGCGTTGCGGCAAATATTCCGTCAAAAACATCTGCACCTACAATGGGCCAGTCGCTTCCTCCCGCGAGCGGAACATCGTTGTTAATAAAAGATTTGAACGCGTAGGCTCGCGATGCGCGGTCGACACCGAGCTTCTGAATGACGCTCCATTTGTCTAGCGATATTTGTGTTGGCTGCACGCTTGCTGTCGCCCCAAGCTCACGGAATTTACGCGGTTGCTTATTGATCGGCGACTGCAAGTGTTGCGCGTGTTCAATGCGGAACCTTCGCGTTATTCGATCACCGTTTGCTTGTTTGATGGCCTGTAAGGTATCGAGTGCTTGCTCGACCGCACGGTCTCCTATGGCGTGCACGGAAATCTCCAATCCCGCAGCGTCGGCGTCACGAGCCAAATTCATGAACGCTTGCTCGTCTTTCCCCGGTGCGTACATGAGTTTGCCACTCGTCGCTGCATTATCATCATATGCGTCCATCATCGCTGCTGTGCGGCTTCCTAGAGACCCGTCTAAGAAGGCCTTGACGCCGCCCAATCGAACTCTAGAGATGACACTCGTAGTCAAATTTTCACGTACAAATCCATCGTTCCAAGCTTCGTGTGATGCGACTGATTTCCAGTCCGCGATTGGCATGTACGTTGTAATTCGTATGGGCAACGTTTTGTTGGCGTCCCATGCGGCGAGCACCTCAAAATCCTTCCAGAGCTGTGCGAACCCGCTGGGACCGGCGACGAGGCTATCGATGTCACCAAAATCACCAATGCTCGTGATTCCCTTACTCAGCAAGTGTGAAACGCCCGCTCGAATCGCTGTTTGACGATCGTGTGCCGTGTGTGGCGGGATCACCGCTTGAACTCGAGCCATGGCGAGCTCTTTGACCATTCCAGTCAACTCGCCGTTCTCATCAACCTCTACGACACCACCGGCGACAACAGTCGCCTTCGTGATCCCCGACGCTTCGAGTGCTGCCACACTGGCGAACCCTGCGTGCGCATCTGCACGAATAACCCATACTTTGACACCATCAAAACGGCCGTCTGCGCGCAACCAGTCAATCGACGGCGTCGATGAAACATCCGCAAAACGCGTCTCATCCCAACCGTAACCAAGTATCCAGCCATTCTCTCCCACGTTCGTCGCGAGAGCCTCTAAGAACTCTAATTTGCTGCGCACGTTTGATAAATCCAATGCCCCGAGTGCGAATCCCCCCGTGATTAAGTGCACGTGTGCGTCTACAAATCCTGGAACGATAAACTTCCCGCGACAACGTCGGATGCTTGCCCCAGCAAACTTCACCTTGAGCGCCCGCTCAGAGCCTGAATTGATCGCCAGTACTCTGCCATTGCTCGAAACGATCATGTTTGATGTCCCCGTGGTGTTCATAAAGCGGCATCCGACGTAAGCAACGGTAGTTGAACCGACTGAAGACGGAGTCTTCAACAACCCATGCGGCGAAGCTGCATCAAAGTCAGTCTTCCCTAAAGGCGACGACGACGTGTATCCGAGCGGGCATGAGGATCCCGATGACACCGCTCCAAACGCTGACTCTAACATGGGCCATAGTATGGATAATAGTCCGGCCACGACGGACGTAACGATGGCCACTCGCCGCGGGTCCACCATCTTTACAGTACACTATCACTGTCGACAGCTTCTAGCGTTCAACGCAGCATCGTCCACTGCAATCTATATGAACCAATCGTGATCGTGTACGAAACTCGATGGCAACGCGCTCAAACGAACGCGAAACACTCGAGGCGTCGACTTTTGCTGACGTCGACTTTTGCTGAACGCGTCGACTTTCCTCGCTCCGATTTTATATTTCTCGTCTGTGCGTACTATCGTGCGTGCAGATTACAAGTGGCTAATTGACGAAAGCATTCAATGAATGGTGAGACTTTTACTTCAAGTCATTGAGTTCTTGGGCTTGCTCAGAAATCTTTCGCAGCGCGTCACGCTGAGACGAGTCAAACGCAAGCTGGAGCTCGCGTTCGTTCCAGCGCAAGCAGCGTCGCAGTGATGAAATGAAATCGCCCGTTTGATCGGCGTAATTCACGGTTGGAATAGGATACTGGCTCATGCGGACGAAGATAGAATCTCCACTTTCCAGCTCACATCGATCACGACCGTCGAATGAAACCCAAGCAGAGCATCGAGCGTCTTCGGCAACTCGAAGCTCAATCTCGACGCTGTCTGGGAAAATCACCGGTCGGAATGACAGCGTGTGAGGGCAAATTGGAGTCATTAATACTGCCGGGACATTTGGGTGAACCATGGATCCCCCGGCAGATACGCTGTACGCAGTTGAACCGGTGGCAGTGGCGATGATGACACCGTCGGCTTGCACTGTAGTGATCAGTTGGCCGCGATCGTAAGCCTCGATTTGGGACAAATACGGGCTCGGACCACGATCAACCAATAATTCGTTCAGAACCGTAATCCGCTTTAACGGCTCGCCGCTCCCACCTGCTTCAGTCTTATCCTTGGCCTTGACGAGCGTGCACTCAAGACGCATACGTAACGTAATAGGCACACCGCCTTGAATGTTCGCAACTGGCTTACCTCGACCCACAGACTGAAGTAGACTGGCAGCCATCTCATCAGACGGGTGACTCGTCAGGAATCCTAGCGAACCGAAATGGAATCCGAGTAAGGGCGGACACGGACCTTGGAAGAGCTTACTCGCGTGTAAGATGACACCGTCGCCGCCTAGACAACAGACAATGTCAATAGTGCCCCAATCTTGTTGCGGAATCACTCCATCAACCTTTCGAAGTTCTTCTGCCCGCTTGAGCACCGAAGCTCGGTGAATTGTATCTTCGATGTCGGCGTGTCTGAGCTCAAACATGACGTCTTCATCCAAAATGACGGTGATCCCCATCGTCATCATGGCGTGCGCCACCTCAATGAGTTGAGGCAATAGTGCGATGCCGATCTTCTTCAATAAGAATACTCGTCTAGGTTGCGTCCGCCACACGAGCACAAGCTGCTGAGTGCTCGGGTGCGAAATCTTCAGTTCACGGTTTTCTACCAACTCACGTGTGCACGTGAACCCATCCGTACGAATAATATACATGTCTGGAGCATCTGACAACGAACTATGCTCCCCAACGGCCTTCGTTTTGTTCTGCTCTCCACTTATTCCGTCGACGTGTTCAGCGATGAATTGCGCGCCGTTGAACTCGTTATTGTTGAGCTTAGCTGCGTATTCACGAACAAACGCTTCTTGAGCGATTGACCCAAAGTCGCACACCAGACTCTCCTCTGCGAGTGCTTGCTCGACATCCATACCTTGATGCACGCGCCAACACGCGACGAGTGACCCGGTACGCCCAATCCCAGCCTTGCAATGTACTAAGATTGGTCGCAATGACACATCGTTCACGGTGTCGATGAAACGTTGCACGTCTTCATAAGACGGAGGCTCCATATCAGGAATCGGTATGTGTACAATGTTTAGGGCATCTGGGCCAAACTTGCCTTGACCGGCGTGTCCCCCGCCAAAAGATTGCAACCATTGATTCTGTCTGTCCTCGCCCCGCAGGTCAATGACTGTTTTGAAGTTGTTTCGAACGAGCCAGGCCCGGCCTTCCGCTGTCGGTTGACCACCGCGATAATATGCAGTGATTTCTTCGTTTGACACATCCGGGACGAGCTGAAGGTTGGGAATCGCAGTACCACTCGGTGCATTCGGAGCCCGACGATTCGGATGAACTAAATCTAGCGACGCGCTTCGTAACGCCTCGAACCTATGACGAACCGTGACACTGCATCCACCCGCTTCATCACACTCTTTTTCAAGCAACACTCTGAGCTCCCACAACGCCGCTCGCAAACGTTCGAGTTCCTTTGCTCGTAAATTGTTACTGAATCTCCCCGCAACCTCAGCTGCGCTTGAATACACGATCACACGTCCCAATGCCTCAGTGATTTCCCCTGAACACGCGTCTAAAGTGTTATTGGAAAAGTCAACCTCGCACTCCTGACTAAGGACCTCGGCGAACGACGCCAGCACCGCGCGCTCCAACGCGTGCGCCAATTGGGGCAGCGGTACGTAAGAGTCGTGCGCCTTGCTTGGAAACTCAACACTACGCAACTTTCCAGAACCTGATTTCACTCTTTTATCTCCGCCATTCGCGCCATCCGTCGTCGTGGGATAGCGCTCGCTCTCCATCGTCGCTTGCGTGGAACGCGAGTCCTGACCTTTGCACACTATTTGTGCTCCACCGCGTCGAGCGAGCCATCGGACGTTACTCGGCGACGACCGCGACCTCATAAAGGTGTTTCTCGCTGAACGCGCAGCAAGCGACGCCCTCAAACTACATACGCTCGACGCATGCGTCGCCATGGTGCCGGAATGCCAGAGCCCCTACGCGCACCCTTCGCGAGCTTCCGCGGAACCGTGACGCCGATACGCGCGCGACTTCGACCCACACGCGCAATGAGCGGCACGTACGATTTGCGTGCGATCGATCTGTGGGGTCAGTGCTTTACGACAACCGATGGCGCGCGCGAGAGTGTCGACGATAAGCCTCGAGTTCGTCACCCCGAAACCGACGCGGCACAGCGCGGCACGCGCACTTCCGACGCCCATGCTTTCGGAGCACGCACCGATCGATATCGCGTGCTTTCGAACTATTCAGCGATCGACTCGTCACACGATGGACGACTGTTACACAGGATGTATGATTCTTGCTTTCAATTGATCGATACAATCGATCGATGAAATCAGAATTTACCAGTTTCGACTTGTAACATATCGATCGCGATCGTACGAACGTATTGATCGATATCACTCGAAAACGAGTTGATCGATATTTATCACAGCTCGATCGATACGTGATTATGTTTCGAATTCCGACACCCGCGTGATCGGTGAAAATCTTTCAACGAGGCGTTGAAAGATGAAGCGCATCGATGAACGCCGCGTTCGAAAGCAAACTGTTGATCGATAGCTACGAGGGGCGACCGCAAGGGGGGTGTGCGTCACTCGTCGCACCCCTTGTTCGTCGTTCACAATGTCCGCCATGTCCGCGCAAAGCGCGCAGTGCTCCACGGTACGATGATCGACGCGTGGGTATGGGTGCAATGACCTCCGATGGCTCGCGAAGCGCGGGGGCTGGGTCGACCAGTGGCCGATGGATTAACAATGTGGATAAAGTGGTTGTCGCGGAGCGTCGAACTCTCTCTTGTCGGTGATGTTCGGCGGTATTTCTCGCGCGGCGAGTTGAGAAGTTTTTGACTTTGACGTCATCTTTTTGCTCTATCGCGTACTGACGATGTGAATCCGTGCGTGCGCGTGTAAACAGTTTGCGTCTCGCAAGCGCGTATGCGGAACGCCAGTCAAGGCGTCTCGCGCCTTCGTTGTCCCGACTCGTGCTGCGTCATCTGCGCGCTCTGTCGTCGTTGAAGCTGCCGATAAGAAGAAGGTCTTGATCGTCAACACCAACGGTGGTGGTCACGCGAACATTGGTTTCTGGCTCGCGAAGACCCTCGGAGCGGCGGGACACGACGTGACCATGAATGTCGTCGGTGAAGAAGGCGACAAGAAGATGCAAAAGACCCCGTTCACGCTCTTTGATGAGATTCGTGCGTTGGGTGTGAAGACGGTGTGGTGCAACCCGGATGCGTTGAAGTCCGTGCATGGTGATGCGAAGTTCGATGTCGTCGTGGATAACAACGGTAAGGATATGGAAACTGTCGGTCCGGTTGCGGATTTCGCCGTCGGCGCCGGAGCGTCTCAATTTTTGTTTGTGTCCAGTGCGGGCATCTACAAGCCCACTGTCGCGCCGCCGCACGTCGAAGGTGATGCGGTGAAGGAATCCAGTGGTCACGCCGTCGTCGAAGCTCACTTGAAGACGCTTCCATTGAAGATGAGCTCGTTCCGACCGCAGTACTTGACGGGCTACGGTTCCAACAAGGACTGTGAAGAATGGTTCTTCGATCGCATCGTGCGTGGCCGCCCGATCTTGGTCCCGGGATCTGGTGACCAACTCTCGTCCGTGACGCACGCCGAAGATTTGGCGACCATGATTGCGTCGGCGATCGGCAACGACGCTGCGGCGGGTGAAATTTTCAACTGCGTCACGACCAAGGCGGTGACGCTGAACGGGATGGCGCAACTCTGCGCCGCCGCCGCGGGTGTCGAACCGAACGTGATCAACTATGATCCTAAGGACGTTCCTGAAGTCGAAGTCAAGAAGGCGTTCCCGTTCCGCCCGATCCACTTCTACTCGTCGAGCGCCAAGGCACAAGCCTTGCTCGGCTGGTCGCCCAAGCACCCGGATTTGGCCGCTGAGCTCAAGGAGCGCTTTGCGTACTACAAGTCCATCGGTCGCGACAAGAAGGAAATGGCGTTCGAAACCGATGACAAGATCTTAGCTGCGATCGGCAAGTAAAGACGACGCACACGCATAGAGAGCTTGTTATATTACTTTTAAGTGCCTTTATTGTGATTGACTTGATATTAGAAAACAACAGTTCTACCGGTACTGGTAGTTACATACAGTGTACAGTGTACGTCATCGCGCATAAGTCCCGAGGAAGTTGATAGCTAAGTTCCTAGCAGACGCGTCGGTGAGGAGTTCGATGTGTGGATCCAACGACGCGCGCTGCACCTGTCGTGGGCTCGCGTAGGCGTATCCTGCGTGTTGCAACGAGACGTCGACGCCGAGAGTTAACGCGTCGTATGCCTCACCCAAATCTGCTTCGCGGAATCTTTCGAGCTCATCAATGTCACCATCAACGATGTACCAGCGTTCGCCGGGATTGGAATTCGTAGCGATGACATGTGCGGCAGCCAAGCCGCGAGATGCGTACGTATCCGTGGAGACGACGCGGATGCCACATCCGGTGTCGTCGTCTTCGTCTTCATCCCAAACTTTCAACCCGTTTTCCCTAAGTACACCGGCACATGATTCAACGCTACGTCCCCGAGAGGCTAGTACATACACACGCGACCCTCGATCGAGGGCGGCAAGGAGCAGAGGTTTCAAATCCTCATAAACCACTTGCTCGCCCGCCTGGGCCTCCCTGGCGTTGCGCTCTGCGTCGACATCCGCCTGCAACCCCATCGGCGTCATCCGTCGCCCATCCCACCCAATACTCGTCTCCAAGTCTTCTCCCCACTTCATCACACTCATCAACTTGATCTCAGGCCAACTCGCGATGATTTCATCGACGGTGAGCGGCCGCGTCCGACGCTCGAATCGCTGCTCAAACGAAAATACCGGTCCCGGCCGCCCCCCAGACGTCGTTCGCCCGCCAATAATCGCCTCATCCGCAATCACGCGCATCATCACCACCGCCTCGCACGACGTGCTCTCGCCTAAACACCGTCGCATCGTCCGCATCGCTGCTTCGTAGCTCGCCGCTTCGCCCGGGACGTTGTCTGGCCACCTCGCTCTCGCCACCGCGTGTGACACTCGCGTCATCTCTAGAGTCGCATCGACGATCGCATCGTACGCAAACACAACAACATCTCGCCTTTCATCCATCGTCCCCCCCGAATGCTCGCCAGACGCCCGCGGCGCGCGATAACTAGAATCACACCGATGTTGACTACGACATTGTCTGTCCCATCCAACGCGCTTTCGTGCATCGCGCGAGACCACACGGCGAGATCGCCGCGCGTCGCATCGCGCGACAGCGATCGCGCGCGATGCCTGCATCGCCACCGCCGCCGTCGTCGTCGGCATCGCGCGCATCTGACGCCGCGAACGTTCGCACGCATGTCCACGCGAACGCGCCACCCCGAGCAAAAATCACTCGATCGACACCGAACGCCTTTCGAAATCGAATTCGAAAGCGACACAACATCGATCGCGCGCGCGATCCGATGGCTTTGAAAAATGCGTTTTCCGTGCACCGCGGTGCGTTTCAAGTCTGCGCGCGTCGTCGCCAGAGCGCGCCGGGGGCGTCGCGACGCCGTCGTCGCCGCGCGGGTGCGGTGGGATTTATTTTTTGTTCATCGCATCGCGGCGATGTGCGCGGGTGTGGCGTACGGCGAGCGCGGGGTGCCACGACGGTTCGAGGATTACGCACGCGGTGGAGCGTTTCCGGAAATAAATGTCGTGCAGTTTCCTGAAGGTGCTGGTTGGAATGCGCGTGATGGCCTGGACGGGCCGGCGTCGGTGTTGATGGAGTATAAGGAGCTTTTGGCGCTCGCGGCGCGCGGGGCGTTTGCGGAGGCGCGAATGACGCCCGAGTACGAGGGATTTTTGAAGCACGTAACGCGGTGTGTGAGAGATGGGGACGCAAAGACATCAATACGGACCTCTTCACTTCGAATCGACGCGAGTCGTGACTTTGGTACCGACATTGAGCGCATTATTCGTGGTGGGGCGTTAAAGGGCGCATCCGTCGTGCGACGCGTTCGAGATTTCGATGCCAGTCTCGTCGAATCCACATATCTCGTCGGCGAAGGCGAGCCGTGCGTCTTTGAGGACGGCATGAAGGATTGTCCAGGGAAGTATTGGACGTTTGATACGCTCAAACACGAGCTTGGTTCATTTACTGTGACATGTAATGATCGCGCACCCGCTCGTCGCATGGATGCGAGCGATGGAAGCGGCGTTCAACGCACGCATGCCACGTCGTTGAAAGATTTCATTGAATACATTGAGTCCAGAGATGGCGAAGTCACCAGCGTTCGAGAAAATGAAGAAAATGAAGAAAATGAAGTGCTAGGACAAGCATGGAATATGAAGTGCGTGCCATTTTACGCGAACGGCATGCGAATTTTTAGCGATCCTGAGTTCGCCGAGAAGCTCGCGCGGGCGTTTCCGCCACCATACTTTACGTCTCAATGTGACCACACAAAGATGTTGATCCAAATGACGCTCGACACGGGACTAAGAGCGCTAGCGCGAGGGAAGGATGATATCCCGCGATTATTCAACGTCGATCATTCAGTGTCGACGTCGCTCAACAAGATGTTTTGTGGTCCCAAAGGCACAATTACGCGCTTGCATTTCGATTGCGGCGACGCGCACGCGTGGCTGGGACAAGTCGTCGGTACGAAGCTTTTCATTTTCTACCCTCCATCTGACAGCGACAAGCTCTACCCGATCGAGTCCACGCATTCACCTATTGACCCGCTGAATCCAGATTACGAAAAGTATCCTTTATTTCGTCAAGCTCGAGCTCGAGTGGTCATTTTGCGCCCTGGCGAAGTCGTGCTCAATCCTTGTCGGTGGTGGCACTACGCCGTCGCACTCACGCCGTCCGTCACGGTGATGCGAAACTTTTACAATTCATCATCGAACCCTCACGAATTAGTTTCCATGATCATCGGCATGGTGCAAAAGGTTGCTAAAGGCGAAGCCGTCGCGAGCGAACCGCGAACGCAGCCCCGCGGCGGATGAGCACAGAGCGATTACGCGTGTTGTGTCGCGAGGACATGGATCATAAATTAAGCAAATAGAATTGGATCGAGTTTACACAAAGCCTCCTAAAAATGTAAAACGCTGCCTGGTCGCCGTCGTCTAGTTAAATCGTCGTCGTCGTCGAGAATTCTCGATGCACGCAAACCAAAAGGCGCGCCTACGCCTGGAACAACTCCTCGAGCGTCATATCGCGCACCTTGGCAACCTCCTTAAACGTACGCATCTCCGCCAATCCAGAAACAACCGCACGCGCATTATTAAGCGGATTCGAGCTCCCCAACTGTTTCGCAAAGCAATTCTTGTACCCAGCGAGTTCGAGCACTGTCCGGCACGACCCGCCGGCGATGACCCCGGTCCCCGGCGCCGCCGGTCGCAACATCACCACCGCGCCACCCTTACCCTTCACCGTCACGCGATGCGGAAACGTCGCACCCTTCGTTATCGGTGCATTCACCGCGCTCTTTCTCGCATCCGCCGCCGCCTTGGTCACCGCAATTTGCACCTCCTTTGCCTTTTTGCACCCGACGCCAACCTTACCCTTGCCATCGCCCACGACGACGGTGGCGCGGAAAGACATTTGCGAGCCACCCTTCGTGACCTTGGTCACGCGCGAGACTTGCACGACGGATTCAGCGAAATCATCAGATTTTTCACCGCGACCGCCTCTGCCGCCGCGACCGCCTCTGCCGCCGCCGCGCCCAGCGCCGCCCGCGCGCCCGCGAGGTTTTCGCTCGGATTCATCCGCATCCTCGTTCGCGGCGTCATCGTCACCGCCATCCTCGGCGCGCGCGATGATATTCACGCGACGCGCGACGCGCGGTTGCGTCGCACGAAATTTGTTTTGTGTGCTCGAGAGCGCGACGCGCGCGGTGAGCGCGCTCGCGGCGGTGCTGAGCGTCATCATCGTCCTTTAAATGGGTGGGACGTCGTTCGGCCTCGGGCGAAGGATCGATCGAGTGGATTCGACCGAGTGCGGCGTGCGTCGGGGCGTGTGCGGCGCGGGTGACGGGACGTGCGTGTGAACTGCGCTCGGTGGAGTGCAGTTGGCGTGCGGTCGCGTGCGTGCGGTCGCGTGCGTCGGTGTGACGACCGCGCGCGCGGACGGCGCCGGCGCGACACAAGCCCTAGCGCTCGCAAACCCTGACACGGACAAATTGGGGGCTTCGGGGATGGAGGGACTGATTGCCTGGTCGTGATTGGTCGTTTGGACCAAATGTTTTTTTTGTTTGCCGGTTGAGTTCGCTTTATTACTCTAGTTTTACGGGTGGCTATTCGTTCGGAGGTGGATGCGGTGGCGGTGGAATCGGGAATCCGGGACGAGGGTGGGTGCTATGACGGTGGTGCAGGTGATGGCGTTGCGGCGGCGGCGGCGCGGATGGCGGTGGAGCTGAGGTCGTTGCGAAACGACGGGAGCGGGGAGAAGGCGGAACGGGCGGCGAGCGGAACGTCGATGTCGTTTGGGTCGATGAATGCGTTTTTTTGTGCATCGAAACGACCAGCGACGATAAAATCGCAGTTATTTTTGCGGATGACGTCGAGAGAGTGCCCGAGACCGAGTTCACCGCCGTGGTATTTGGGGTCTAAGAGTCGAACGGCGGTGTCGACGCCGACGACAAAGGTGGCGCCGGGCGCGGCTTTTGTCTTGTCTACGAATAGTGGGGCTTTTGTGAGCAAGCACACCACACCTGGGGTGTTGAATTGTGCGAGGCGACGTAGAATTTCATCGACAGTGAGTGCGCCCTTGTCGGCATTGACGACGCCGATTTCGTACGCGGCGAGCGCCGCGCCGGGCGGTTTAGTCGCCGCCGCCGCCGCGAGGAGTTCGCGATGTCCGTCATGTAACGGGTTGAACGACCCACTGAGTACGACATTCGCGCGCGTAGCACCAGCACATGTGAGTTCACCGCCCGTAAACTCTAAAATTGCCGGCGCTGACGGCGAGTCGTCCTCGAGCCAGCGCTCGACGACGTCCCGCGGCGTCGCTCCGGCGCACGCGTACGCCGGCTCCTCCTCATACGTCACCACCACGTCGTTCATTTCTGACTCCGACAATACTTCACCAACTAAATCAACTCCAGCGTTTTCATTCGCGGCGAGCGCACATCCATCCTCCCTCGCTCGCCGCCAGGCTTCGTCGTGCAACGCGCGCAAAACCAACCGAGACGCGCACGCGTCTTCGGCAAACCTATCCCTTCCGCTCGCCTTATCGAGCACCATCTCATACGTCGCCAATCTCCCCGAGCTCTTCGCCGCCACAAAACATCTATGCTGACCTCTTTTCACGACGTCCCCTGTGCCTAACGCACACGTCGCCGCGACGCCCGCCAACGCGCGCGCGTCTCGCGCCTCCAACCGCCGCCCGCCGCCCCCTCGCACCGCTTCAACATACGCCGCCTCCGCGAGCGCAATCGCCACCGATCGCTCGACATACTTATCCACATCCCGTCCGAGCAGCGACTCCGTCGCCGACGTGTCGTATGGCACGTGCGCGTTGATTAATGTTTTCGAGCAATTGGGCACACTCGTGAGCCACCCGAGCGCGCGCGTGCCTCCACCAGTCACGCTCACCACCGCGCGCGTGCGCGAGGCGTGTAAAGACTCAATCAACGCGCGCACCGACGGTTCCATGGCGCGCACGCGACGCCGCGGGACGAGGTCGAGAGCGGCGCGCGCCGTTGTGACGAATATGCGCATGGACGTGTTCAATCGATCCCCACAGAGCTCGACGCGTCGCGACGCCTTCACGCGCGACAAAGCACCGCACACAGTGGTGCATGAATTCGACCTCTCGCGAGTCTCCCGTGTCGTCGTCGCGCGCGCCGTCGGACGAGGCGCAGGGAAAGTATCTCGTGGTGAATGCGCAGAACATTGCGCACAACGCTCGAGTGAATACGCACATGTACGTCGCTCGCTCGCGCGCGTTCGGCGCGTCGTTGGTTCGTTTGGATGCGCAGCGGATCGATGGGTTTGGTCGTGGCGACCGCGCACTTGGGCGGGGATCATGCGCGCGGTTGATCGTTTCGCTCGCGTGTTCTCGAGACGCGACGGCGCGGAGACTAACGCGCGTACGCCGCTTTCGATGCGACAGTTTCATCTTTCTATCCATCGTGAGTGGAATTAGCTGCGGTATACTTGGACTCACGGGTGTGCAGGGATTTGCAGCGCACTTGGTGTGCATGCTCATCGCCGCCGGGACGATCGCGACGGTGAAGTGCGAGCGACGCGTGGCGTTGTACTTTCCATCGCTCGATAAAGTGCTCATCGACGGCCCCAACGCGGGGTTTGGAACATTTGTGTTGTTTTGGACGTTATCGTATAATTGCTGTCACTTGTACTAGAAGAGGGAGACGATAAGAAAAGTAGACATGTCGTCCACGGCGGAGTTGGTCAAGCGACAGCGTCGGGCGACGACGTTTACGCTCGCACATCCAGAGTACGCGAATAAACACGTAGGTGGGGTTAATGCAGTTGAGGTTGATGGTAAAGCGGGCGATGGGTACACGGTGTTCACTGGTGGTCGAGACGGCACCGTGCGCTCGTGGGATTTGTCCTCGGGCGCGCCGCGGTGCGCTCGAACGCTTGAAGGTCACGCCTCGTGGGTGAACGACGTCAAGCGCATTGATAGTGCGCACTTGGCGAGTGCGAGCAGCGACAAAAGTGTAAGACTTTGGGACACATCGCGAGGTACTCTACGAGCGACTTTATACGGTCACACCGATTACGTCATGGCGTTGGCGAGAGGCGCCGACGACTCGGCTCACGCACTCGCAAGCGGCGGACTAAACAAAGAGTTATTCCTTTGGGACATCGAACGAGGCATCGCCACGAACGTTTCCCCGTCATCGATGACGCTCTACGCGAACACGTATGCGACGCCACTTTCCGGGTCGAAAGATTCCATTTATGCTCTCGATGTGAGCGCAGACGGCAACGTCTTGGTCTCTGGTGGCACCGAGCTCGCGTTGCGCGTGTGGGATGCGCGCACGCGCACGAAGGAGGGCAAACTCAAAGGCCATACGGATACTGTGCGCGCCATCGTCGTCGACGCGAGCGGTAGGAAGTGTGTCACCGCATCGAGCGATCGAACAATCCGAGTGTGGGACATTGGCCAGCAGCGATGTGTGCAGACATTCGCGGGCATGCACTCGGGGTCAATTTGGGCCCTCGACGTCGACCGCGAGTTCTCGCGCGTGTACTCGAGTGGTGTCGATCGTCGAATATGTGTGACGAACTTGACCAATCGCCGTTCGACGTTACTCTGTATGGAATCTGCTGCGGTGTTGAATATTAAGCTTGATGATACGCATCGTAGCGCAACTTCAGATGGAGACATTTGGACGGCGACGGCGTCGAGATCGATTAAGCGTTGGCCCGCGAGCGCGCCAGACGATGTTTTTAGCGTCGAAGCATCTGGTGGTGATACCACGATGCCGACGACTGCGAGACACGCGGCGGTGCTGATGGGAAGTGTCTCTCGGCACCCAGGCACATGGTTCGACGTGGGATCTCCAGGCGTAATGTCCATCGGTACGCCGCGAAAGTTTGACACGTGGGGCGACGCTGCGGCGACGACGCCTGGATCGATAGCAATAGGTACGGGAGCGTTATCTCTCGCAGCGACGACGACGCCCTCAAAAATAGAAGCCGCCGCTTCGGCGCTCGCGCCACTCAATGAAATCGTAGGTGCGAGTCCCGTAGAGCGACACGCCGTGCTCCGCGACAAGCGACGTGTGATGACGCAAAACTCCGTCGGCGCGATATCAATCGTCGACGTATGCACCGGCAAGACCATTGAGACCTTTGATGGGATGAAGCACTCATCAAAATCAGATTTTGATGCGTTACTCGCGGATGAAACCATCAATCCACTCTCAGCGACGCCGTCGTGGTTCACGTGCGACTCACGAAGTGGTAGTTTAGCGATCACACTCGCACCGAGTTCTGCATTTAGCGCCGAAGCGTACGCGAGTGATTTAGGCATCGCCAACGCGGCGTCGGACGAGCGACGGAATTTGGGATTGGAAGTGATTAAAACGCTTTTAGCGTCTTGGGTGTCCAAGTATGCGCCTGAAAAGACGTCATCATTATCTCCGTCGGCATTTGCGCCGTTTCCGACGTCTTTAGAATTCGACGGTGATTATGGACGAGTGAGCGTCGACGTTGACGCCTTGCGAGGCACCGAGGAAGAGCGCGAGTTTTTACCAAAGTGGATCGTCGACCACGCTCTGGGCGTGGCACCACCACCAGAGTCTCCAAAACTATCGTTTGAACTCAAGCCCATGGCTGGGACGTCGACGCCTCCAATCTCAAACGCGAGCGTTTCAGCACCTAAAATTCTCGGTGTGCGAAAGATTAAAGAGTACGTGAAAGAAAAGCTCGACGCCGATGGCAAAAAGTCCGCCAATATCGAGCTCGAGTGCGCGGGCGTGGGTCTGGATGATGCCTACACATTGGCTTACATTAACGCTCACGTGTGGAAGAAGGGTGCGCCCATCATCGTCGAATATCGCGACGTCGACGATGACGATTCGGCGCCGCGCCGTTAGTTTTGGATTCTACGACTGTAACAACAACGACAACAACGTGAACGCAACGGTATCATCATCATCATCATCATCGACGCGACGGTGAAAATATCATAAAATTACAATAATTAATCACCAAGGCACTACCTCTCTCTCTATCGCTCTATTTAAACCACCCTTGCGCGCTCACGCGTAGTGACAGACGTAGTGAAACGCCTCGCGCACTTTAATATCAAACTTCGAGTTCGCCTCAATCGCAAACTCCTCACCCTCACCGCACGCCACCCACGCATCGGTATTCGCCAACCGATACTCGCACGCGCCCCCGACGCACTGCATGATCTCCGCCGCTCCCGTCCCGAACGTCAACTCGGTGTCCGGCCCGAGCACTACCCCAGCCGACTTCTTCTCCCCCGACGCCGTGGTGAACGAATGCGACACGCACTTGCCGTCAAAGTACACGTTCGCCTTGGTCGAGATGGCGACGTTTTCAATCACAGAGGACGACATGATGCGCGATCGTCGTCGTCGCGAGTCGTCGTCGCGAGTCGCGCTCTCGCGATGGACATAACACCAAACCTGTCACGGCATCGCACGACGCGCGTCGTCGCGTCATGACGTACGGCGCGACGACGATGTCGCGCATCGCGAAGGCGGAAGAGGAGGAGGAGACGCGGGCGCTCGTCGCGCGGTCGTCGTCGTCGTCGTCGTCGTCGTCGTCGCGCCGCGCGTTCATCGGTGGTGCGGCGCTGGGCGCGTTGGTGGGCGCGGCGATGATGGTGTTGGCGTTGACGGGGCGCGGGTCGCGCGAGGGCGCGGCGCTCGCACGCGGGTCGCGCGAGGGCGGCGCGCACGCGGTCGAGGCGATCAGTGATGCGGTCGTGGGCGCGCTCGGGGGAGCGTTGGCGTTTCCCGCGGTGGGATGTCCCACGAGCGAGGTGAAGTTTTCGACGAATCTTCACTCCGTGTACGGGAACAAGATCAGCGTGAAACTGCCAGAGGAGTGCGGCTGCACACCCAGGATTGCTGGGAAAAGAAAATGTATATGCGTGGGTGGGAACACGGTGAGCGTCGACTTACCAAACGAGAATATCCACCTGCAACTTGGATTGCCAAAGGTAAACGGAGTGTCGTTTTGCGACATGGTCGACTCGCTCGAAAGCTTGCCTGATATCGCCGACGACCTCGCTACTAAATTAAAGTCTCTCGTCGGATTGATATGGGATCCATGGTTGAACATCGACGCAAGTGGGCTGCTCGACATGATTCAGAAGACGTTCGCGGATGCTACGGATGGGTTCTCCGCTACCGCCGCTCTTGGAAGCGCGCGCGGTGTTCACAGCGTGGATCGAGCTGAATTTCTCGCGCACCTTCGCGATAATGTTAAGAGAGCATTTGAAGGCAAGGATCTCGTTGAAAAGTCGAGTATTCCCGGAACGCGCGGTATTTCTACGTCCCCCGATGTGGCTTCTTCGCTCGGTGCCGAGTCTGGTTACTGTCATGAAATTCCATTTCAAGTGTTCAGTGACTACGAAAGTCCGAGCCCTGATATGCCTTGGCCGGAAAAGTTTGCGAACGACTCGTTCGCACCAAATGCTTTCCGCATGAAATTTCCGACGCTGCACGTTGGCTTATGTCAAAAACTCCATGAATTTGATGTTCCGCGCGAGGTGGCTGTGCAATTGATTGAAAGCTTCTCAAAAATGGTCGACGCTATGTTCGATGCGATTTACGACGCTTCCGGAGTGAAAAAAGTCGTTCAAAGCATCAATGACATGGGGGATCAAATCATGGGACGAAAACTTCTTGGCGAAGAGGCGAGCAGTATGCGCGAACGTCAGGCTGAGCTGCGTAAGCAGTTAAAGGACTCAGAAACAACATTTTATCAAGAACTTGTCGTTTTGCATGAAATTTTCAACACGGGTGCAGATGGATTCAAACCTTCGGTCACGAGTCGACTGGGTGTCGCATCAGCAATATTACGCGGCGAGGCGGCCCTCGGTGGCAACACATTTGAAGACGTATTCGAAGAATTCCGAGCTCATCTCACCTCAGCGTTGCATCACATGAAAGACATGAAAATCCGAGCAACCAGCACGCTCGAGTTCGGTTTGTCGTTCGGCGTCGACGTATCGCACGTTATGTTTCGTGAGGGAGAAATACTCAGGGATTTCGTTGGAAAGAATGATACTATTTCACAGGACTTGGTCATACCGATAGCTCCTGGTCTCTTTGCAGCAGTTTCCGTTGAATTGGATCTTCGTCTACCGTACTACTTCCGCGCGGAAGTGGAAGGGTCGTTTGAGTTTGAAGTTTCCGTTGCATTTCCTGTCACTGTATCACTCGGAAGCGACACAAGCGCAACTTATGTGAGTTTTGGTACGCCACAGATAGACCTCGCGAGCCCACTGAGCGGGTATGCCGTTGCCGGCATGCAAATCGGCGTGGTGTCTGAGATTGTCAGCGCATACGTCGCGCTTTGCGCCGGTCTAGTGTGCGCAGGACCTGATATCCAAGCGCGACAGGATGTCTACGTTGGGCTCGACATGTTTGCTCAAATGCAGGAAGGTAACGCGACGTGTCACGCCGGACCCGAAACGCTCACCGCAATGTGGACCGACTGGGATTACAAAAGTGAAACGAAGAATGAGTGTCGTCGTAGCCAATTGGGCATGGGGGCTTATTTGCAGATTCCGAAGACTGTCTTGGCAGCGCAAGTCGCTGTCAAGCCTCTTCCTACAATCGAACTACCAGCCGGTATGGAGCCGGTGGTGACTCTCGTTGACCTTCAGCCACTCATCAATGCGGCTCACAGCACTGACGGAAACTACCTCGTGGAGAAGTTACAGAGCGCGTGTACAAAGCCTCAAAATACGCCTATTGATGCGTGTAATCTCGCGTGCCAGTTCACAAAATCAGCTCCGCATCCTGTCCCAGCGGACATCAAAGCGTTGCAGGAAGAAGCGCACGGATCAGTGTCCTTCCAACCACCTCCACCGCCACCTTCACCGCCGCCACCTTCACCTCCGCCACCTCCGCCATCACCTCCACCACCATCTCCGCCACCACCATCTCCGCCGCCACCTTCACCACCTCCACCAAGTCCACCACCACCTCCATCCGTGTACAGTTATCTTGAAGCGGGTGCGTGTACAACCGACTGGAGAGCAGAAAAAACAGCGTGTGACAGCAAAAATGATTGTACCGCAGTTGGTCTTCAGTCGACTGGTTGCTGGCATAGATTGAAAGGTGTTGTAGCTGACACAATTATATTGTCGAGGTATAAACCGCTCCTTGAAAAAAAGAACCAGTATAGGTTGGCTTGGTTGGGTGAAGGCAAATGTGGCGATTCCTCGAGTAAAATTCGATCTCAGTGTCTAAATACCAATGGTTGTGTAGCGTACGGAGAGCAATCTAACAAATGTTGGCACTTGCTGCAACAGAGCGGTCAAGATAAGAAAAATCTGGACGTGTATACGCGTGATTTAAAATTTTTGTGGCCACTGTGATCCTGGTCTTGGCTACACAAGAATACAACAAGTCCACCGGGCGGTTGCTAAGAACGCACCTGCCGCGGTGGCCAATTTTGCATCAGCAGGGGTGCTGGTGTACGGTACGGGATGCCTTATATTACCGAATGCGAGCACCGGAGCCTTGCTTACACACATTTGTAGAAACTTGCCCGTACCGTCGCGACGGTGAGCTCGGTGTGTTTGACGAGCATACTTTGCGGATACGCGACGGCGCTGTCTGGGCCACAAGCCACGCACTCGCGCCTCCTAGAAGTGGTCAGAAAACCATTCATCTGTTGTTATACATCACCTCCTACGATTGTTGTACCTGTAGTATACCGTACTTTGATTCATTCATGACTCGGGAACAATAAACACGCATCGCACGCGAAACGACACCAATACAAAAAAACAAAAAGTCATCCACCAGAGGTGGGAGCAACTGAAAAAAAGGTTACCGAGCGACAGGCGCTGTTGATGACCGCGATCGATAGGATTCGAACCTACGCAGGCAGTGCCTAATCGATTTCTAGTCGATCCCCTTAACCGCTCGGGCACGATCGCATTCGCCTTCGCGCGCGCACACTACGCGCACCAGACGTCGTGCGTCATAAATGCATAAATTTTCACCCGGTACCCGCGAACGGGTATCATCGCAAAAGTTACAGGTATTTTCACGCACGCACGTTCTATACCGTATGCCCATACGACGTGACCCACACACACGTGATTTTCCCGCGAAAATCCCCCAAAATGTTGGGCCGCCGCCGACGCCCGACGATGGCGCGCGCGTTCGATCCGGCACTTTGCCGCGCGGTCACTCGAGACGTCCCACAGGTACGCATTCAATCGCATTCGCGTGCGCGAGATTTCATCGCACGCATTATTCGCGTCGTCGCATCGCCGTCGCCGCCGTCGCGCGCACGGGCGCCTTCAGACGATCATCCGCGCGCGATCGCCGCGCGCGTCGGTGGCGTTCGCGAGCCGTCATCCGCGACCGTCATCGGCGCGGAATATTCGCGGCGCCGATCGTCGGCGGTCGGGCGCGAGATGTGCGCGATGCGCGGTGGGATATATGATTGGAGGGAAAAAGCACGCATCGCTGCGCATCGACGCGAGGGCGCGAGGGCGGTCGCGCGATGACGCAGGCGCGGATGTGGATCGCGTCGATGGGATTCGAACGCGGATGTGGATAGCGCGGGGTTTGGAGGCGATGGGTCGATGTATGTAGACGCGCGCGACTGACTCGTGTTTTGTTCGTGCGTAGTCTTGCTATCACGCCCAAACCGCACATCTCAATACCAAACAAACCAAGCAACGCACACGATGGGATTTTTGTTTACGTCTGAATCCGTCAACGAAGGTCACCCGGATAAGCTCGCGGATCAAATCTCCGACGGCGTGCTCGACGCGTGCCTCGAACAAGATCCGGATTCCAAGGTTGCGTGCGAAACGGCGACGAAGACGAACATGGTGATGGTTTTCGGTGAAATTACGACCAAGGCGAAGGTTGATTACGAAGCTGTTGTTCGCCAAGTGTGCCGCGATGTTGGGTTCATCTCTGACGACGTCGGCCTCGATGGGAACAAGTGCGAAGTGCTCGTGCGCTTGCACGAGCAATCGCCGGATATCGGCCAAGGTGTGCACGGTATGGGTACCAAGTCTGATGAAGACATCGGTGCGGGTGACCAAGGTCACATGTTCGGTTACGCCACGGATGAGACTGAGTCTTTGATGCCGTTGACGCACGTCTTGGCGACGCAACTCGGCCACCGCTTGACCGTCGTCCGCAAGGATGGCACGTGCCCGTGGGTGCGCCCGGATGGTAAGACCCAAGTCACTGTGGAGTACGAAAACGACAACGGTGCCATGGTGCCGAAGCGCGTGCACACCATCTTGATCTCCACTCAACACGATGAAACCGTCACCAACGAAAAGATTGCCGAGGACTTGATGAACGAAGTCATCAAGAAGGTTGTCCCGGAGAAGTACTTGGACGCCGACACTATTTTCCACTTGAACCCGTCCGGACGCTTTGTCATCGGTGGCCCGCACGGTGATGCCGGTTTGACTGGCCGTAAGATTATCATCGATACCTACGGTGGCTGGGGTGCGCACGGTGGTGGTGCGTTCTCTGGTAAGGACCCGACCAAGGTGGACCGCTCTGGCGCGTACATTGCCCGCCAAGCGGCCAAGTCTGTCGTCGCCGCTGGCCTCGCTCGTCGGTGCTTGTTCCAAATCTCCTACGCCATTGGCGTCGCCGAGCCGCTTTCCGTGCACGTCGACACCTACGGCACTGGTAAGATTCCGGATGAAGAAATCTTGGCCAAGGTTAAGGCCGCGTTTGATTTCCGCCCGGGTATGATGGGTAAGGCGCTCGACCTCAAGCGTGGCGGTAACAAGCGTTACCAAACCACCGCCGCGTACGGTCACTTCGGTCGCGATGAAGATCTCAACATCTTCACCTGGGAAAAGGTTGTCCCGCTCTAAATGCGCGTAAAAAGTAGTGTTGCGCTAGTTAAGTGAGCGACGGATGTTTGTTTATTCACGACGGGAATGGTTTTGCATTCCCCGTCGAGAGTGCCTCGCCTCGGTTGGTTTCTTCTTGATTTCCACTACACACAACAAAACGTATTAATTCTAGACGGCCTGATTCGCCGTCCGACGGAATAGTCGGTAGTTAGTTGTTTATGATTGTTCATATACACACATAGAGCGTAAAAGTTATGACACAAGCGCGTTCGCTCGCCTTCTCGTCGCCTTCTCGTCGTCCTATCCACTCCTCACTCGTCCACTCGCGCGAGGTGTCCATCACCCGAACGCGTACACATAAACGTAGTCATAACGCCGCGCACGCGATGTTGCGCACGCACGCGCACGCGCTAGCGACGACGTCTGCGGTCGCCTCGACCCGCGCGCGACGTCCCCGCGCGTTTGGGACAAGACCAGCCACAGCTCTCGCGTTTTTATCTTCCCCAGCCCAGGTCGTCTCCGACGTCGCCACCGCGGTATTGAAAACACCACTGGTATTAAAACGCTACACCGCGGTGCGTTGTGATGTCGATTTAGCGTTCGATGGCGCGCTCACAGGCAAGGTGAACGGGGTGAAGATTCGCGGAGAGCACTGGTCGTCGCCACGCGAGCTCACGTGCGAAAGTATTTCATTCGACGTCGGCGCGTGCGAACTCGACATCGGCGCTGCGTTATCAATGCAAGGGATCAAGCTCGTGCGCGAAGCGAAAGGGCGCGCGACTCTGGTGTTTGATTCGAGGGATTTTGGGAATTTTTTGGCGCACCCGTTGTTTTTAGCGTCGTCTCGTCTCGTCGGCGTCGGCGGTTCGAAGTTTACGTTTGACAAATCCACCGCGCGCGTGAGCGCGGATGGTTGTTTAGAATACACTGGTACATGGGCGCGGGATGGAGTCACGCGTGCGATACGCATGTTTCCTGGAGAAAACGGTTCTGGCGCGGCGAGTTTGCGCGTACAGAGTCAGACGCCAAACGACGACGCGCTCGAACGCGCCCTCGAAGTCTTCTTCACCACGCTCGTCATAGATTTAGAAGGCACGGAGCTTCTCTATCGAGACATGACCATTGACCGCACGCGTGAACGCGTGCGTTTCAACCTAGACGTCACCGTAAAGCGGTTTCCTTCGCCAAATTTACAATTCTAGCGCCATAGCTCTCGTCTTTTATACAACTTTCTAGTCCTCTCTCGCGATAAATCCAATCGCATGCGGCGGCCAAAGCACCGCACTCAACCGCCCATGAATCACTCCAATAGGCACTGTTCCAACATCATTCCTACTCGCATTCCTATCGCCATCCTCGTCGTCGTCGTCGTCGGCGCGCGCGCGCCAACGCCTCGACGCCCGCAACGCGCATCGCCCTCGCTCAGCATCCTCAGCATAAAACCCACCCATACTCACCACGCATTGCGCCGTCCGCGCCCTCGGTGCGGGTCCAGGCGCATTAAGCACCACCACATCGCCTCGTTCGATCGCATCGCGCCGCGGCGCGCTCACATCGCACCACACCACGCGTGAGCTCCACGCGGGCGTTGGCCCATCGATTCGCGCCCCACCGTCTTCATCGCGCGCGTACGCGATCGCGGGGTGTCCAACGCGCGCGCTCACGGTGGCGCCGAACGCGAACGCTAACGCGCCATCGCGCACGGCGGTCAGAAGCGCGCGCGACATCGCGCGTGCGGTCGCGGCGCGCTGTGACGTCACGGTGGCGTCAGCACTCCAGCCGCTGCGTGCGTGACAGCGCGACGCCGCACAGCACGGCGCGCGATGGAGACGATGCGCGCGCGACGTCTGAGGCGCCTTGTGATGATGTTGTGCGCGCTGAGTGCGTTGGCGTGCTGTGCGCGCGCGTGCGTCGCGGAGGGCGGGGCGATGATGATGTCGACAACGAGTGGTGAGGATGATGAAGCCGCGGCGCTTGATGCGCTTCTCGCGTCGTCATCGGGCGACGATGGGTCAGCGAGCGACTTGGACGCGACGTTAAACGCTTTGTTCGCGTGGTCGATCGAGAATAGTGACCCTGAGACGCTCAGGGCGATGGCGAAGAGGGCTGAGGGGATCACGATGGAGGCGCTCGAAGGCGCTGGCGCCGGGACAAAGATGACGATTGATGCCACCGCGCGGTCGAAGTACACGCATGAAGATTTATTAAAAAAGCGGAAAGAAATTCGTGAAGTGCTCGACGCGATTGCGGCGCAGCCGAGCGAGGCGGCGATGGCGAAGGAGCTCGCTGAAATTGTGGTTTCGGCGGAGTCGAGCCGCGAACGCAAGGTTGACGCTTTGGAGGCGTTGTACGACGCCGGATCGCAGATTGATTTGGCGAATGATTTCGACAAGCTCGGAGTGTTAGATGCATTGCTTAGTGCGATCAGTGGGGTAGATGATGACGTCGTGAGTGCGGCATGTCGAGCGTTGGCGTCGGCGGCGTCGAATAACGTCGCCGTGCAGTCGGCTGTGTACGACAAAGGTGGATTTGATACGCTCATGGCGTTAGTATCGAAAGCACAGATGTCGGTGAATGTGAAGCACTCGGCAATAATGGTACTTGGAATGAGTGTACGAACGCATGAGGCATCACGCGTGAAATTCTTCACGCACGGAGGCGTTGGAACGTTGCGGGATTTGACGTCGCTCGACATCCCTGCCAAGACGCGCTTGCGGGCGTTGACGCTCCTTGCCGACGTGCTCACCATCGACGGTGCCGGCAAGACACTAGTATTTCCATCAAATGGCGGCGACGATGAGGCGATACGAGGTCTCATCCACGCCATGGCTGAGAATGGGGCGAATGCGGAGACGCCAGCGGATGTCGTCTCAGTCGGCGTCGACGCGCTCGCGGCTGCCCTAGAAGCGGATTCGTCCTACGTACGAGCACAGTTGCGCCAAGATGAACATTTCATAGTCAAAATGATCGAGAGAATTGACGGATTCATCGCAGAGGCGTCGAACGATGACGACTGGGTGGCGCAGTTGACGTCGACGCGGTCGACGGCGACTCGCCTGTTGTTGGCTCGAGTGTCTCTTCCAGACGAGCTCTAGCGTCGGCGTCGTGCCGCATAGCCATCGCACTTCGCGTTTTGTAAACATATTCATCAAGATTGATATCAGCGCGCGCGCAAACGTTTGCATTCGCATCGTATTATTCGCATTCATCACGCGCGCGAGCGTCGCGCGTCGTTCTAAAACAACCCCTGTCGCTGTTTTCATTCACAAGTTTCTACTTTTTTAAATCGCGCTCACGCTTCACGACAAAACTCCGTCATCCACATGAGCACTTTAAGCGCGCACTATGAGGTGCTCGCTTACAAACGGTCACGCGGGCCCTTCACCGGCGGCTGTTGCGGGCCGACGGTGATCGGGAGCTTGGCATCCTTTGCCCCCTTGACGCCGTACGTCACGGTGAGCAAACCACCGGTAACAGCCAAGAACGAGTACATCGCTTCACGACGGCCCAAACCTTGCGCGGCGTTCTCGAAGAACAACGCTTGCTGATCCGGGTAGCGCGCCGAAGACTCCACGCCGTACATATCGAACGCCCCAGTCGTGGCTTCCACGTTGGAGAGGTCAAAGTACACCGACTCATCGCCGTACTTAGCCTTGGTTTGCGTCATCGCCCTATGCGCACGCATCACAACGCAACGTCAGTATCAAAACAAAACACCCCAATCCACCACACACACACTCGCGCACACTCGCGCACGCATCACCTCGACGCGCATCCATCCCGCGAGATCGCGAACCCGCCCGTCCCGCGCTCGAACCCGCGCGATATCCTCCACCCTATCCCCCAAGCTCACCCCCACCGCGCCCTCGCGCGCGCCCACGCGTGCGCGCAACGCGCGCGCACGCGCACAGGATACCACTCCCCACCATCTCCGCGCGTCTCGCGCCCTGCGTCGCGATGCGTCTCGCGCAGAACGCGCGCGATCGCCACCCACATCACCGCGCGCGAGATACGCTCCAGCATCGTGCGATCGCATCGTCGTCGTCAAGCGCGTCGCTCTATCGCGCGCTCGCGCACGTACCGACGGGCAGCGCGCGGCTTGGTGCTCGCGCGAACGACCGTACCGGTCGCGAAGGAGGTCGTCTTAGCCGTGGCGAACATAACGAGCGTGATTCGATGCGTCGAATTCTGAAGCGCGCGCGTGGCTGCGGTCGTCGGGCGTTTGGGTCGATATCCATAGTGTAATGTAATATATGCTATGAATGACTACAATTACATCATTATATAGCAGATATTGTACTTAAATATTGGAGCGTGGTCGCGCACACCGGTCCCGTGTTGAGGCTCAGGTGCTGCGTCCGGTTCATGACTGGTCCCGGGAGGACGCGGTGTTCATACCTCGGTGAGCTGAGCGCTGCTAGAGATAATCAAACCGATTCCACTCGGGAGCAGCGTCGAACACAACGTCGCGCCTCTTCGGTTGTTGGCTCGAGTGCACAGAGTTATGCCCCAGCGATGATCAAACTGACGCCGCACAGGAGGAGCATGAAGCATAAAATCGTCTTGATAGTGGCTTGAGTGTCCTTCATCACCTCGAAAATATCCTGACCAACCGCGACGCCGCCGATGCTGGCGATGACGATGATAGTGTATAAAGGCCAGTCATCGTTTGTGAACTGATTGTTTTTTGTGTTGATGGCGGACTTGATCACGTACGTCACGACGCGCGCGATGACATTTGCCGCCGTGATGACGGCGCCATTGCCTTTTTGAACAGCCTTGCTCATCTTCATGGGTGGATGAAGAAAGTATAGGATGATCGGAGGTCCGCGAATACCGCAGAGACCACCTAAAAATCCGCTCAAAAAGCCCATGCTGATAGTCCACAGCTTTCCCTGTAGCGTCAGAGCGGGACTCGAGGAGGCCAACGGGCCGCCGCTGGCGGGATCGTTCTCGTCCCCTCGGAAGCCGATGATAATCGTGATGTCGTCCGTGCGATCTTCACTGGATATCCAGCGCTTATACGCTTCGCCGACGAGCGCACGACACGCCTCGGCTGGATCTTTATATAGCGAACAGACCTCCATGACCTCGTCTGGAGCGATGAAATCGGTGATGCCATCGCTGCACAAGACGATGACGCGATCCTCTTTCCGCAGCGCATAGTGATCGACATCTGGCTCAGCGATCACGCCCAGTGACTCCGCCATCGCATCGCCAATCGATCGCGAGAACGCCGTTCCTGGATTTTTCCCCTCAGCAGCGTACACGCGGAGCTGCTCCCCGTCGTCAACCTCTTTCAAGGAAAGACTCTTTCTAAAACTTCGCATTGGTGAGACATTCGGCGGGGCACTGCTATCCAGCTGCGACTCCTTCATCACACGACCGTTGCAGCTCTCGATACGCTTGCGCTCATCTGGATCCGTAAGCGTGTGTTCTTTCATGAGAACTTTAGCCTCGAGAGTTTTCCCGGTCGCTTCTTTGGAGACGAGCTTACCAAGCATGCAAACAGAGTCGCCTACGTTTGCGATGCACAAGTTGGTGTTGTCGACATACACGCATACAGATGTTGTGCCGGACTTTTCGTCATTTATCGCATCATGGTCGTGAAGTGCTTGATTCACGACAATGTGCGCGGTGCGAAACGCTGATGAAGCGGTGTCACCGCGGCGCATCGCAGACTCAAACTCCTTGAACACGCCAACTTTGGCAAAGTTCGAACACTCATCACCCGCGGTTCCGTGACCGTCGAAGACGGCTAACCAATGCTTGCCGTCACGCCCCGCAACTTTCACCTGAAGGTCAAAAGCATCTTGATTCTTCTTCAGCTTTTTGAAATCGGTGGGATAGTAGCCCTTCTGCGATAGAGCCGCCCATCGGATAGTTGTCCCATCTCGGCAGTCAGTTACGCAATCTTGCATGGTCAAGCCTGCAGCCACTTCTTCTCGAGTCAGGTATCCGTACATCTCTGCGTTCTTGGGCCATTCGTGCGGATATTGTGAAGCGCTCATATCACCGCCGATGTCGACGAGCACATCATCCTCATTCCACGAAATCAATTCAGCTGGCCTGGAGAGTACTTCTGCCTGGCGCTTCCGTCGCGCGGCGTCGCCAGGATTTTCAACTTCGAGAGTTGCCATCATATTTTGAATGCCGATTTTGTTCAGACGATCGAACTCTGCTATCTGCTCTTGCTCGAAAACCAGTGGATCTGTTTTGTGAGGCACGATGTGCGTCTCGTAAGAAAGGCGCGTCATGTGATTATGCGCAACCGATTCAATGAGCAGGAGGTCCTTCCTGGACAACGGGTCGTCTCCATTGAGCCACTTCTTGTGCTGTTTCGCAGCAAAGGACTCGCCTCGAACCAGATTTTGAAACTGATAAGAAAGATTCGCCGCGGCAGCCGCTTGTCTGCCGTGTTTTGCGTTGGTGATCAAAGTACTAACGTCATCCAAACCCAACACACTGCCTCTGCGTTGGCCCATGCCAAATCGTCGTTTTCCGATGAAGTCGTATATCCTTTTTATGGTGTTTTCTTTATCAGAAAGCAGCTCTTCGTAGTGAACCTTCAACAGTAGATGCGGATGTGTGTCAATGATCGGTAACACGGCATCTTGAAGTGCGCACCACTTGGTAACAATAGCGTAGTAGTGGCAATCCCCGACCGGCGTCTTCATGAAGGACATTGCAACGTCGCGTGGGTCGCGAACGAGATAAACGTAACGTAAACGATGCTCACCGTAATACTGCAGTAGCATGTCATGATACTTCGACATTCCCATAGACTTGCACATCCAAATTCGCTTGTCATTCGAAATGGTGAACTCGTTGTAGACAAAGTCAAAGATTGCAAGAAGGTGCATACCCTTCGGCAACTCGACGCTACCACCCTTTTCGCGGAGCGTGGCGAGCTTGCCAGAGACGAATCGCTCCGCTTCTACACGATTAAAGACAATCAAACGGTTGTGAATAGTAAGCCAAGGGACTTGATTACGCTCTACGAACGTGCAGACGTGATCAATGAGTACACGCAAGCGTTCAGGAACGTCGAGATCGCCGAACTTGTCCAGGATGGGCATGAAGTCACGCATAATGTGCGGAGGGTGCGGCGAGGCGAGATCCTCGCGTTCATCGAGCATGGTACGAAGCCAGTTGGATCCAGAGCGCTGGGAACCAATCATGAAAAATACTGGAGCACTCGTATCGATGGATCTCTTTTTGTACTGCCCAGAACGAGCCACGCCGGAAGGCGCTGAAGAGGACGAAGTCATCCATTCATGGGCAAGTGCACCGGACGCATCGAGACGTTTGATAGGATCTACTTCAAGTAATCCACGGATGAAGCTCTTCGCTGTCTCGGATACATTCTCCCAAACTGGATGTGCAAAGTTGAAAAGGCCACTCTGCATCTGCTTGAGGAGCGGAGGATCGGAGCACTCGTCATCAAACGGGTGGAATCCTGCAAGCAGATTGTAGCAGATGACACCAAGACTCCACAAATCGCACGCGTTACTATATTCAACTTTATACGCGCACTCCGGGTCTAACATCTCGGGCGAACTGTAGTTTGGCGTGCCGTAAAAGGTTGAATCTTTACCAGAATTCTGAATGTAATCAGCCAGACCAAAGTCAGCAATTTTAACCACGGGAGCCGTGCTCACATCCGTGATCGCTTCAGCGAGCATCACGTTCTCTGGTTTTAGATCACGATGCATAATACCTTGCGTTTTCATGTGCTCGGTCGCTTCGAGGAGTTGCCTCATAATCTGGCGCGCAGTCGCCTCGTCGTAGGCGCCGTTTTCCGCGAGTTGGTCAAAGAGCTCGCCGCCGCGGACGAGTTCCATCACGAAATACCAACGATCATCCGTTTCGAGCACCTCCAATAGTCGAATGATGTTAGGATGATTAAGTTGCTTCATGAACTCCGCTTCCTTCCTGGCCATCGCGTCCACAGTGATGCTCGACGCGGCGCCAGCGTCGTCGACGCTATTCGGTTTCGACTTTTTGGTAATCTTCATCGCATACTGCTTCTTCGAATGTTTATGCTCCACGAGCTTCACAGTGGCTTGCGTTCCGCTCCCCAGCTCCTCAAGAACGTGATAGTCGCCGATCGAAGTCTTCTCTTCTGCCTCCTCCGTCGTCTTCGCCGCGGCCCCCCCCGGTTTCACCGCGCAAGCTGCTGACGCGATCAACGCCCGGTTTGCATACATCTCGCCCAACCCCACTCCAAGCACGAGAATCCCAGCGATTAATTGCAGCGCCTTGACGTTTACGTAGTCCCCGACGAGCTGTCCCAGCGGCGTCGAAATCACAGTCACCGGCACGAAGAGTCTCATGAGTTCAGGAGTCGCGTACTTTCGCGGTCGCGCGTTTCTCAGCAGCATCGGCTGCGCCGCCAGCAACGACAGCGACTGCACGAATATCGCGTACCGCGCCTCCACGCCGTACCCGCACGCGTCCGCGAGTTGGACGACCAGCCAGTAGACGATCGCCATGCCGAAGCCCGTCACCGAGACGCCCGCGTTGCCGATGAACGCCGCGAGCGCCAGCACGGCGTACCCATCGCGCGCGCGCATCGCTTGCGTCCGTCGCGCGTCGCCGCGTGCGGTCGCGAGGCGGAATCGCGCGGGCCACGCGCGTGGCGTCGTATCGCCGTGCGGCGTTAAATGGCTGTTCCGGAGCACGATCCCCGGAGCTGCGGTGCACCATCCCATTGGTTTTTTCATATACAATGGCTCCTGGATGCGCTACATCGGCTGTGGAGCTCGGCGCTATCGATGCACATGCATGTTTTTTTGACCAAATCGTCGCGGGCGTGGCTCGGGTTCTAAGGGGACGTGCAGATGTGGTGCGCGTGGATTACACTTGCAACGCTCGGGCGATGGACGCGGCGAGTTTAAGCACGACGAAAGGTTTGGTACCGGAACACGCCGAGACGGTTTGTGGACATGAATCAGTGATCCAGAAGTGCTCGAAACCAGAGCCTGCGGCGGTGAACCGACGCCAGGATTCATTGGGGAAGACGCCGTGGGTGACGTAGGCGCTGACTTTGGTCGCGCCTTCGCGGGCGAGCACCTTGGCGCATTCGATGAGGGTACCGCCGGATTGCACGAGGTCATCGACGATGACGATGTGCTTACCCGCTGGTTTGCCTTCCTTGATGGTGACGATGCGTTTTTCGCCTTCACGAACCTTGGTGCAGACGACTTCTTCGTATTTGGTGAAAAAGTTGTGAAAGCGTTTGCTCGCGCCTTCGTCAGGGTAGGCGATGACGACGTCCTTGGCGTCTTCTAATTGTTCTAGTTGTTCGAGTAAGAGTGGGATTCCGGATCCAAAAAACGGTGTGATGGCATCGCCGAAGTAGAAACGTTCTTGTAACGCATGGATGTCGAAAATAATTGTATCCGTCGGACCGCCGCGCGATGGCGGAATGTTGCTCAACATTCTCGCCAACGTCACCGCGGTGGGAATCTCGCCCTCTTTATCCACTCTCTCCATCGTACCAGTTGGGAAAAACGGCAAAATCAACCTAAACGACGCTACGAACATCTTTGGTAGGGAGTAAATGACCGAAAGCTGTTGGAAAATAACCGACGCGTTGTGAAACGACGCCAAAAACGCCACGTGCCGTCCTCGTATTCTCTCCGCGTCACTCACGAACAAGTTTGGGAACCCATCTGGGAACGTCTTCCATGCAATCTCTCCAAGTTCAATATCATTATCTATCGCCGCAATCTCTCTCGCCATCTGTTCCATCTGTGATTCGATACGAATACAAAACCGTCCCGGCAGTTAGTCCCGGGCGCGCGTTTGAAACCCACCGCGAGCTCAAGCGTTCCGAGGCACGCGTCGCGCGCCATCGCGCGATCGCGCGCATTCGAGCGCATGGGCGCGCGCAAAACCATCCACACGCGCTCGCTGCGCAGACGAACCTCGGTGCAGTAGAACAAAACGAGCTTCATCGACGAGCGACTGATGCGCTCTGACGGCAACCGTGTTAAACTTTCATTCGCCATTTGTGTATCTTCGGGCGCGATCGAGTGCGCGTCGGTCGACGGTGAACGTGATATCGGCACCTATGCGGTGGTATGCGTCACGGAGCGAGGACTGCTCAGGGATGGAGGCGACGACGACGACGACGGGGCGCGTCGCGCTGTGCGGAGCAGCCGCGCCGGCTGCGGCTGAGCCGTCGCGGCGGTTTCTACGTTTTCAATGTTCACCTCGCCGAGCGCTCCTGGGACGTCCGCGCACGTGATGGCTAGATACCACTACAATTGCGCTCTCGCTAGTGACTACGCTACTCGAGAGCGCGACTACGACTACTAGTGCTACTATTTGGAAACGACTCGAGTCGTTTCGCGAGCCTAATACAATACGCATCCATTCGCGCGCATGAGCGCTCACATCACGCGCCCTACAAATGTGCATCGCGGATATTTCTCAATTAACGACTCCCACATCACGCACATCGTATCCACGACGCGAAGATGATAAAATATCTTTCCAGTCAAGCTCAACCGCCGCGTTCGACACGCGCTCTCGACGAACACCAACGCCGGCGCCTCGCGCCCGAACGCTCGCATGACGAGCCCCGCGAACACCACCGGCACGCACGTACCCGGTCCATTACACATAATTACGTCCGGTTTGACGCTAAAGACGATCCGCATCGCGTCAACGAACGCCAGAGCCGTCGTCCACGCGCTCGAAAGCCACGACTGTCCAACTTCCCGCGCGCGTCCCACGCGAAGAACCACGTACGGCGGCGGCACCGACGCATCCCCATCGCCGACCACCCCACGCGCGGCGTCCTCATGCGCGCGCACCTTGCGTTCGGACATCGAATCCGTCCTGGCCACGACGTACGACCGCGGCGCGTACTTGTCCTGGGACAGGTGGGACATCATCGCCATCATCTCCGACGTGTGTCCACCGCTTCCGAGGACCACCAGGGTGGATAGGCGCGGCTTGACGCGCCAAACCGATCGCAGCGGTCGCATGACGTTCCGCATCGCGCCCAGCGCCGCGTTTAGCGCGCATAAAAACAAGATGAGCTGCAGCATCGAGGAGCGAAGCGGCACACTATGACGCCAATGTTGTCGCGGCTGCGCCCGCGAACGCGAGCGTTCACCGTCGCGCTCGTCGCTCTCGTCGCCATCGCATGTTTTGCCACCGCGTACGCGCACGCGCACGGCGCGCACGGCGCGCACGGGGGAGAAATCGTGGGTTTTAGTGCGCGAGAAGTGCTGCACGCCATGGCTGCGAGTGCACTCGTGTCGCTCGCCTCGCTCGCGGCGTGCGCGCTTTTCCCTCTGCGCGCGGTGATGGTGGACATGGAAGCGTTATCGCACGTCGCGATCGGGGCCATGGCGGCGGAGGCGCTTGGGCATCAACTTCCGTCGGCGTACGGGAGCGCGAGCTCGACGGTTGTCGCGAGCGGCGTCGTGACGGGCGTGTTAATGTTTCACATTGTAGAGTGCGTGGTGCGCGCGACGAGAGTTGATGATGGGAAAGAGACAAAGTCAACGAGCGCGAGTAGGGTTGGGCGGGGGCGAGCGCCGCGGCGTCGCGCGTCAAAATCGTCGTCAAGGTCAACGTCAACGCGGACGGCGGTTATGGGTACGAGTTTCGCGCATGTCGCGCCCACGGGATGGCTCAACCTGATCGCTGATGCCGTGCACAATTTCACTGATGGTGTTGCAATCGCCGCCGCGTTTGCCCGTCGCGGCGTTCCCGCGGGCTGGCGCACCGCAATCGCCGTGCTTGCGCACGAGCTGCCGCAAGAAATTGGTGACTTTAGTATTTTACGCGTCGCCGGTTTCACCGATTTCCAAGCCTTGGGATTCAATTTATTAAGCGCCACGGTCGCCATCGCCGGAACAGCGCTGACATTTATGTTGCTCGCACTATCGCAAAGCACCGTCGGCATTGGCGTCGTTAGTCGCGGTGTGAGCGCCTCGACCGGCTCGTCGGCGGCGTTCGCCGAAGCCTTCGCCGCCGGCGGCTTCCTCGCCGTCATCTTTGCCGCTCTCGCCGATATCGCGCGGCAAAAGCAAGCAAACATGAGCAATACAGCACGAGCGCGCGTCATCATCGCTCCAACACTACGCGTGTTGCTCGGATTCACCGCTTCAATCGTCCTCGAACGCCACCTTCACGTCGGCGGCTCCAGCCACGACGCGCATCATCATCATCATCATCATCATCACTAGCCGCAGCGCCGCCACCAACACACGTGTACATAATAACATGAATAGAACTACACACGTGCACCACGCCATCGCCCGCGGTCCACCATCGCTCGCTCGCCATCCGGAGCCAAGACACCCGGAACACCCACACACCACACATAGCACAAAACGCCCTACATTATGAGATTTACCCACGCACCCATCACCCATGGACCCGGAACACCCCCCCACATGTGCCAATACATAGCACAAATTACCCTACACTACGCCACACACACCTCCGACACCAGATCGCGACGCGCGTTTCCGACGCCTCTGTCCCGCGAACCAGCGCCGAGCGAACAATCGCGCGCACGCATCGCACGCAACGCATTGCGACCCCACCCGTGCGCCCGCGTCTCGGTCGTCACCGACGCCCCCATCGCGCGCGGCGTCGCGATTGTGTGCGCGAATTTCGTGACCCGGACAACGCCAGTACTCTCCGACGTTTCCGAACGCGTCGTCGCGTCATGGTGCAAGGCGCGACAACGGCCGGGGGCGTGAACGGTGGCAAACCGCATCATTACGTCGCCGCGCCGTCTTCGGCGAATGAGCTCTACATTGTGATTCGCGCGCTCGGGGTGTCCTTGTCTGGACGCGTGGAGGCGACGGTGGAGAGCGAGCCGTTTGACGCGTTGGAGAGCGCGATTGGGTACTTGCAGAACGGCGGCGTCGCGCTCGGAGTTGGGATTTCGAATGGTGATGGTGGTGGTGCAGTTGGAGGTGGACGAGGAGGGAAGAAGTCGGGGGCGGGGTATGGGAGCGGGAGAGGGCGGGGACGTCCGAGCGCGGCGTTGGTGGAGCTGCGCAAGTCGCGCGGAGCGACGTATGAGTTACCGGTCGAGACGCAGGTGTGGCACGTGGCTGGAGTGTCACAGCGAGGGAATGCTGATGCGCGATTGATGGTGGTGCGATTGAATGATTTGAAGGGGAATTTGTCGGCGGGTGCGCTTCTTGGAGCGAATGGAGCGGCGCGCGTCGGCGTTGAAGGAGGCGCGGCGCCCGCCGGGGCGGTGACGAATGCGCGCAGTAACGGCGCGACGACATCCGCGGCGTTGCGTTCACAAGTTGCCGATGGATTACCTTTCGTCGATGCAAAGACGTTTGGCACGAGAGTGGATCCGTTTATGATTCGTCCAAACATATCCAAAGCCGCGTTTCGAGCGTTGCTGGTGCGCGCCATTGGCGAAAACTTGGCAGACGACAGAGAAATCTATCCAGTGCTGGACAAGGCTGACGTGCAGTTGCAAGTGGCGAACAGCGTACAATATCATGTGTTGGCCATTCGGGCGCCAGGACACGAACCGGGTGATTTCTACATGGCTGTCGATGATCAAGGGCGCGCGTACGTTCGCGCGGATCGAGCCAAGTCGGTGCAGACAAAACCCAAACACGGGTGCGCGTTTGAGCTGTTGTGCCAATTCCCTTCGCTCGTGCAACTCAAGACGTGCCGATGCATTTACCAAGAAGGAGTGTTATACGTTATCGTGTTCCCTCGCGTGGCGAAAGTGAGATCGTTACAGTTGTCCACGATGGATCCCTCTGTCGACGAACGTTCAGGGCAGCGGCAGGACACCATCGCCAACCTCGCCGTACTTGAGGCGAGCGGATTGAATGGTGCGCAAGGCAGCCGCGGCGAGAAGCGTAAATTGGAAGACTGGGAAAGCGACGATGACGAAGAACCGTCAAATAAGACGGCTAGCCTTGCGGTCGAATAAGTCAACTGACTCTTGTAAACGCATACTCTCACATTTTTGTTGTAATGACGCGTTGATGAATGAAAGTGCACTAATTATTATACGGCACGCCCTACTTGTCAGTCTCGTCTACTACACCTACCTCTTCATTGAGCGCGTCGAATACCATCTTTTCTTGCGACTGCACATCACGATCGATAGTGAATGTGATGCACGCTAATAAAATACCGCAAAGAAACCAAAAGCTAAAGGCTATGTTGAACGCGACGGTTCTACCGAAGCCGACGATTAAGCCAGCGACAAGCGCCGGGCCGCCACCTTTGCCGACGTCGTCTATTTGTGAGTAAACTGCAAACATACTACCACGAGTCTCTGGGGGATTCACGTTCAACAATATCGCACGAACATTTGGAGGGGTTATCGAGCATAGTACACCGCCTAAAAGGCACGTCAGGTACAATCCAACTCGTCCCGGGCCATAGTCGTTGACATTCAAATAGTAATACGCCGGGAGCGCGCCTAGCGCTGTCGTTAATCCTAGTAATAATGGGAGCTGTGACTTTTTCTTGTTATACATGCGCTGACCTACGACACCACCAATAATTGTACCTACGGCGGAACCCAAACCAAAAACAGTTATCGCCGCCGTGGCGGTTTGTACCTCCATGCCTTTTTGGACGTGTAAGTAGTCCACAAAGTACGAATTGAAAACTCCCCAAGGCACTGTGCCGGGCAAACCTTGCAAGAGCACCAATAAATTCGTACGAACAAATAATTGCTTTTTCACTTTGCTCCAGCTCATTTTGGCTGCGTACGATACAGGAGCCGCGTCTTCTTGCCTGGTCTCCGGAGCGACTGACGCTTCGCCTCCCACTTTGCTCGCACTCCGCTTCATAGTTCGTCTATGCACTTCCTCTTCTTGTGCGCCACGCTTAGGCTCGTCGACTACAGCATACATGAGTGCTGCGAGCGCTATCGCTGGCACCGACGTGATGATGAATGGTAACCGCCACCCATATGCCGGTCCAATCGTTCCCGCCACAACTTGTCCGAGCGCCACCCCAGCTCCAGTTGCAATCGTCAAAAAGCTCGCCACATAACTTCGTTCGTTGCTCGCAAACAAGTCTCCACACAATGAGAACAACAGTGGCAGACATCCACCGACGGCGATACCAGTCATCGCCCGCAACGCGAACAACTGCCAGTACGTCGTCACCCAATACGTCGCCAAGCAAGGCCCTTCACCAATCAGCGTCGTCCAGAAAAACAATCGCACTCGCTTAGTCTTATCGGCGTAATATCCTATTATCAACGATGCTGGCGAGCCGACGACGAAAAATGCGAGCTGGAGCCAACCGCCCAGGCGCACGTCTTTTTGCTCGTCGGATAAGTTGAACTCTTTGGCAATCGCGGTGAGGTTTGGACCAATAAGGTTTTGGTCAGCGTAAAGAAACATCGATGTGAGCGTGATTAACGCGACAGTGAAGTATCGTTTTCGTCTCGCGCGACGGTCTGCGGCTGTTAACGGCGACGTGCGCGCGGTGCGAGCGTCATCAACCAGAGTGGCAGAACCATCGGCATCTTGTTCCTCTGGGTGTTGCGCACCAGAAGGCATCGGACTTGCACCACGCAACAGCGCCTGCGTGAGTGGAGAGTGTTCTAGAGTGTCAGATTCACCGTCACTTGACGCTGGTACGTTGTCGGAACTCGCATGCATCGAAGTGAGGAGTACGTGCGTGTGTGGCGAGCGTCATTAAAGGCGCCCTTTGTAGTATCAAAGATAGATTTAGCATGTTAAAACTGGTTATTAGAGCGGGTCATTCATTAAAAGTTCAACTGCGTGTTTCTACGTTCAACGGCGCTTTTTGGTAGGTGGCGGAGATGATTTCCCTTGGAGCTTGGCGATTGTTTCTTTGAGCATGGCGTTTTCCTTGCGAAGGCGCGCATTTTCATCCTCCACAATCTTCATCGCACTGAGCCGCTTCTCACGGCTTCTTGCAGCGGATTCGCGGTTTCTGAACAATCTCTCTTGCATGCGTAATTGCTTTTCTTCCTCAGATTCCGGCACAGCGTCTTTCGGACGACGTCCCATGCGTTTGGGAGGGAGCGCCGGTCGCGTCACAGGCGTGGGAATATTACTACGCTTTTTCAGCTTCACAGGCGCGTAAGACACCCCAGGCATGGGATCTGCAACCTGAAGATTACCGTCGCGACTTTCTCCCGCCGATTTTGCGTTGCCACTACTCGTCGCCCTGCCTCCTCTCGTCCGTTTCGTTCCCCGGTCAGCATCCAGCTCAACCTCTGGCGCCGCCATGGCGCTCAACAACTGACTAAATTTCATCGTCCCAAGCGATGGTAAGCCCACTATCGACACACTATTATCGTTATTACCATTCGCATTCGTCGTGGCATTCCTCGTCGCGCCATTCACCTTCCCTTTACCCCCATTCGCGGCGCCCTGTTGGTGTTGCTTATTCTGGATGTCCCGCCACACATCCTCCAACGTCACGCCGCCCGCATCGCTCGGCAACGCATCGAACACCGCTGGATCAATCGCACTATGCATGCGCTTCATCGCCGTCGTTAATTCACCCAATGTCCCCACAGGCGCCGCCGCAGTCGCCCCGCGAGACGGTTTAGTTGTTGCGTGCGCCGGAGCGCCGTCATTCTGCGTCAAATCATCAATCGTCGCGTCGATCGTCGCCGTCGACGGCGACGTGAGCGCGCGAAGTGTATCAGACGCCCATCGCGCGAGCGAATCGTCCCGTGCGAGCGACATTCGCGCGCGTCGGCGGCGTTGAATGGCGTCGGAAGGCGAATGCGAGTTGCACACCCGTAGGGTGCCGTGTCATGTTTGTGCCACGTGGCAACATTGGTGGCGCGGCGCGCGCTATTTTTGGCGCGCTCGCGCGGCATTGCGCGCCGACGCGCGCGCGCGCTGGCGACGATAACGCGCGACGTTGTGCGCAAAATAATTATTACGCCCGAACGATGCGCGCGCGGTGGAGTTCGTCGTCGTCTGCGTCGTGTGGTGATGGTGGTGACGGTTCGTGTGCTCTTGCGTTGGAGGAGGTGGAGCGGCGCATCGGTCGGTTGATGCGGACGGTGCGCGCACTAGAGGCGCGGAAAGTGGCGCTCGAGCGCGATGCGAGTGAAGATGATGTGAGTTTCGCGCGGTGTGCGGCGGAGAGTGAGCGGGCGAGGGCGGAGATGAGCGCGAGGAAGGCGCGGGAAGCGCGGGAGGCGTTGACAGACGCGAGGCGGGCGGCGCGCGAGACGCGCGAGGAGGCTACGCGAATGGCGTGTGAGAAACTCGCACCGATGATTGCATCGGCACGTGAGGAATGCGAGATTTTGAAGGAGGAGATTGAGAGCGGTGCGCGACGAGCTCGGGCGCTCGGGGAGAGTCGAGAGGCGAGCGCGCGACGGGCGCGCGAGGTTGAAGACGCGTGCGACGGCTTGCGCAAAGTCTTAAGCGGGGAGAATGAAAGAGCGAGTGCGTGCAAGTCGGCGCCGAGTACAATTCGCGGTGCAAAGGATGCAGTGTTCGAGGTGCTCTGTCGTGCTCGGATTGATGCCGAGGCAATGGACACCACTGCCAAAGCGCTAAGGCGTGCTGAGAATGACGCCGCACAATCCATGATTCAAGGCGAAAGGGAATTGTTAGAAATACGTTCAATAAATGCTCGTTTTGACGAGCAAATAGGCACCACTAATCAAGGATTGAATGATATCGAGGCACTCGTAGAAAGTGAGTCAATGTCGCGAGACGCGATTGCTGCCGAAGGTGTACGGCACGAGCTCAATCGTCGAGCGTGCGAAAAAAGTCTATCACGCTCAAAGCAACTCGTCATTCGTGATACTCGCACCAACGCGCAGTTGACATATAAAATAAATCAAGCGTTGACACATGAGCGTGCAATTGCGGAATCGGTTGATGAACTCAGGGAGATGAAATTGGTGCTCAATCTCGAGCTCGAGACAAGCGCCGCCGATACGAAGCACGTCATTGAAGACCAGCGCGTTCTGACGCTCGACGTGAATACTCGACGAGAGGAATGCAAAGCCGAGCTTACGAAGGGTGATTTATTAGCGCACACAGTGAATGTGACCCTTCGAGGTGAAATTGGCGATTTAGAAGAAGATGTTGCGGGCGCTCGACGAGAAGAAGCTGCGCGAAATCGCATCCAAAAGTGTGTTATTGATAAAGTAGCGCGCGCCACAAAACGACAACACATCGTTCAGCACAGTATAGATTCATTATCACAACTGATAAAAATCAGAGATAGAGAAATCTACGATCTCAAGTCATGCGTTGAAGACGCGCGGACGCGGCGGGTACATTTTGAACAATTGACGGCGCTCGCAAAGACGCAACGCGACGCCTTTGCTACGGTAGCGAGGAAGACAGTCGCTCTCGCACACGCACTGAGATTCAAAAACAAAGATTTAGAGTCGCAAAAAGGCACGTTTGAGCGAGATATGCGTGAGAAGGATGTCCTGGTATCAAAAGTGCGTGCGGAGACCGAATTGCTCCAGCGCGCTCGGGACGCTCGACGAGCGCAGAGCGATGATCTCGCCCAAGTCGTTATCCGAGCGCAAGCGGACGTCGATATTGGAGAAACTGAAATAAACAAACTAAAAGACGCACTCAAGAGCGGTAAAATTGAGCAAGAACGGTTATATGTTCAGGCAAAATCTTTGGTGAAATCACGTCAAGCTGTGGCGCTTGAGCTGTTGGATCGAAATGCAGAGCTTTGTCAATTATGTGATCGCGTGGCGACATCTGAGCATGTCAGTCGTCAGTGTGAAGAAGAACTTGCATCTCGAGTACATGAGTGCGAAACGCTGCGTCGAAGCGTTCATGATATCGAACGTTCGCTGGTCATAGCGCGCCGGCGCGCCGCGCTTATACCTGAATATGAAGCTGAAATTGCAAGCAAGAGTGCGACGCTGCATGAAATGCAGACATCCGCTGAAAATCTGAGCAAAAGATTAGAGGATCCTAATGAACACGTGCGCTGGCGACTCGTTCACGGTCCCAAAGGCGCAGAAGATCAAATAGATGTCGCTTCAGTGAACGATAAATTGGCAAGCATCGGCGTTCGACTCGAAGACAAGGAGCGCGAGCTCGCACGGCAACGCCTTAAGTGTCGCGAAATAGAAGAAGAGACGGCAAGAATTCAAGTTCACGTGAATGAAAATGCAGATAGTGCACTAGAGACGACGTCGGCGTTGAATCGCGCGAAATCAAAGCTCAGCGCCATGGAACGTGCGTTGTTAGCCGTCGTTTCAGAGCTCACCATGTATCGCGCGCTTACGGCTACGTTGGCGAACGAAAAGTCTCGAAACATCGCCAAGGTCGACGCACTGCGGCTGCACATAGAAACTCAAGACGCATCGCCGCCAGTGGTTGTGTCATCTAGAATGGTGTAACTATCATGTTTGTACAAGGTCTACGTGTGTCTTCTATAAAAGCGTCTCGACAGCGTCACGACGCGACAATCCCGAGAAACACCAATACTCCGGCAATGGCCGCGTACTTGAGCGTTGTAAAAATCAGCGCCCATGTAATCGACACGAGCTTGATCGATACCGACCCAAACCATAGGGCGATAAAACCAACCAACACCCCAACCGCCACGCCCTCCGCAGTGAGCTTTTCCCCACCCGGGAGCTCCTTCGTGGGCATACTAAACACATTTGTCTGCGCCTTGTAGCGTTGTTGGTACTTGAATTGATCTAAAAACCACGCCGCCTCGGACATCTGCACATCTTTTTTGCTCTTCTTCTTCCCGCGCGCGACGACGAGTTGACGTTGTAGCGGCTGCGAGGATGGCCGTCGCTCGCCGCTCGCGCGACGAGACTGTGCGCTCGCAGGCGCGCTCGACTGCGCGTGTGGCGCGAGCAGGCGCGACAAAGTGCACGCGTACATCTCGTGTATGCAGTCGCTGTGACTCCACGGGCGGAAGTCGCGTCGCGGACTGATGGTGCATGGTGCTGAGGGTTACGAAAAAAGTTTGGCTACAACAAATACGGACTCTTACAATCCAATCAACTAGCTAATAAAGACTCATTCGTGCGCGACGTAGGTGTAGACTTCACCAGGACGTCCAAAACCTAGCGGCAGCTTGTTCGCTCGTATGCCCACGTACTCGTCGTTGGCCCATTTTTCGCACAGCCCGTGCAGCTGCCATGCGTGTGACCCCTGTTCGATGTGTGGATTGTCCAAAAACTCCTCCATCGTCGCCCACTTCGCTTTGGCGATCTCTTGCGGTTGGATAGTAATCTCTCGTGAAGCACCATCCTTCACGACCAGGCCGACGCAGAAAAACATGTCAGATTTACCAAAAGCGCCGACATGCGCGTGACGGCAGCCGATAACCGTGTCAAACTCCGTGTCGATCCCAGTTTCCTCCATCACCTCCCGCATCGCCGCAATCGGCACATCTTCCCCCGCCTCTAATAACCCAGTAGGCATCTTCCACAAGTCCCGATTCGCCGCTGGCCCACGTAACTCCTGCACTAAAAGAACCCGACGCGTCTCTTTATCCAGCACAAACGCGCCCACGCCCACTTGATGCGATGCATTCGCCGGTATCGTCGACGCCTCATCCTCCGGTAACCACTTCGTCAGCATCACATATTCCTTCTCCGCGTGATGAAACACAAACCCGCGCGATGTCGCCACCGGCACGTGCGCCGCGCGCTCGAGCGCAACCTTCAACCACACGCCTCGCGTCCCGCGCGCGCGCCACGCCTCCACCGACCCATCCAACGCGCGCGCGAACGCCACGGGATCGCCCCCGAGCAACTCCTCCGCATCAAACATCGCATCATCCACGATGACTCCACCGTATCTATCCTCCACGAACGGCAGCACCATCGTCGTCGTTGTCGTCGACGACGTCTCGCTCGCGCTGGCGCGGCGCACGATTGTGGCGCTTCTCGCCCGACCGCCACGCTCGTCCACGCGCCCCGCTGCGCGCGCCGCGCGCTCGCCCCGCACACCCGCGGTCGTGCGCGCGATTTCCGAGCACACGCGCGCGACGAACGAGCCCCGGGCGACGCGCATGCGACGCGCAGAGTGACGCGAGACGACGCCCACCACGGCGTCGGGGCGCAGGTGTGGACCCACACAACGACCAATCGTGACCCAACGCGTGCATACTCAACCGCGTGGTGTGCCATATACATGCACAAAACAAGGCACCATGGTCGTTGCGGCGACACGCGTGCCACACACAGAGTTGTGTATATGCATACTATGAGTTTGGTCGTCACGGTGCCTGGTTTATCGGTCGGATCGGGGGGAAAACTCGGACACTCGGCACCTCACGATGGCGATGCAGATTCAAATCGCATCGACAGCCGGACGCGCGTCTCGCGGCATTCGACGGCGCACGCGACCGCGATGGCGCCCGCACTGACGCCGCGTTCGATCCCGCACATATTCGACAACCCCAACGACCCGTCGTTTTCGCCCATCGTGCAAGTGTTCGACATCAAGCCCCTGGCGGCGAAGACGGGCGAGCGGCGGTTTCGAATCCTGTGCAGCGATGGCGATCACGCCGCGCAAGGGTTGCTTTCGACGTCGATGAACGAGCTCGTGGACGCTGGACGAGTGAATAAATTTACGATTATGAAGTTGAAGGAGTATACGGTGCAGGAGGTGTCGAAAAAAATGTGCGTGAGGGGGTTTTGGATGCGATGTCGCGTTTGTGGGCACCGCGAGGGCGGCGTCTCGGAGGGTGCGAGTGGTGGTTTTTGACGCGCGAATGTCGCGCGTCACGCGCGCGCGAGAGGTCGAGAGCGATTGTGAGTTTATTGTTTATGCATTCGTGTGTGACTGACGGTTCGGCGTCGTTCGCGTTGCGTCGTTTACAGGGTTTTGATTGTCATGGATGTGGATGTGTTGGATCAGGCGTCGGGCGTCGTCGGGCAGCCGCGTCAGTACAAACATGAGCCGGAGCCGCAGCAGCAAGGGTCGATGGTGGTGCAGCAGCCGTTTGCTCCCGTGCAGCGCAATGCGTACGGTGCGAATGCGGGCATGGGCGGCGGGTACGGAGACCAACCGCAGCAGCAGCAGCAGCAGCAGCAGCAGCAGTATTCAACGTCGGCGAGCGTCGCGCCACCGGTGCAACAGTACGGCGGCGCGCAGCAAGCTGGATACGGCGGCGCGCAGCAGGGCGGATACGGCGGCGCGCAGCAAGGCGGGTATGGCGGGCAACCACAGCAGCAATATCGTCAGCAAGGTGGCCCAACCGCGCGTAATGAAGCTCCGGGGAGGATTATGAAGATTCGCGACTTGAATCCGTATCAAAGCCGTTGGACGATTCGCGCGCGCATCACGTCAAAACTCGAGTTACGTTCGTATCACAATCAAAAAGGTGAGGGTAAGGTGCTCGGATTCGAGATTCTCGATGCCGACGGTGGGGAAATGAAAGCCGTGTGCTTTGGTGACACTGCCATTCGTTTTTCTCAAGAGCTCGTGTCGGGTGGCGTGTATGAAATTTCCAAGGCACAGTTGACCACAGCGCGCAATCCCAAGTACGCAATTTCTCAGTACGAGATGAAAGTTGATCAAAACACCACTTTCATTCCGTGCCCTGAAGCTGAGCGCGAAATCGCCAAGGTGCAGTACAAATTTAAGAAGATTGCTGAAGTTGGCGCGACGGATGCTGGAGAGTTCTGCGACGTCATCGGTATCGCGTACACCATCGGCGATTTGCAGACGATTATGAAGCGTGACGGCGGTGAGACGCAAAAGCGTTCAATCTACCTTCGCGATGACTCAAACCATTCTATCGAACTTACACTCTGGAGCCCGCACGCAATTGATTTGGGTGGCCCTGTGGAGTCGCTTATCGCCGCAGGTGAAAGTCCAGTGGTGGCGATTAAGAACGCGCGCATCGGCGAGTTTCAAGGAAAGAATTTAGGCACCGTCGGAAGTACACTCGTGGAAATCAATCCAGATTGCAACGAAGCGGCTGCGATGCGTGCGTGGTTTGACAACGGCGGCTCGACTGCAGAAGTCACGTCGCTCAGTGGTCAAGGTGCGAGCGGTGGACGCTCCTCCAACGAACTCTCCATGGCCAAGATTCTTGAAGTTGGCGAAGGTATGCTCGCTCAAGGCGACCTGTCTGCCACCGCGTATGTCTCGTGCCGTTGTCACTTGAAAATGTTCAACAACAAAGCTGTTGATGGAAACTTCTACCCAGCATGCCCACGCATGCACGGCGACCGCGTATGCAAGAAGAAACTCCGCCGCGACGACGCCACCGGATCGTGGATGTGCGACCGTCACCAGGGCGAAGTAATCGAAGCCGCGGAATGGGTATACATTCACAGCATGTTATTCGCTGATCACTCGGGTGAGGCGTGGGTGAGTTTGTTTGGAGAAGTTGGCGACAAAATCTTTGGTTACACTGCGTCGCAAATGAAGGAAATCTTTGAAACGGAACCAGACAAGTACGAACAAATTCAAATTGACAAGTTGTTCCAGCACGCCAACGTGCGCATGAAGCTTTCTGTCGACGATTACAACGATGTGCCGCGCGTCAAGCGTCACTTGCTCGAGTTTACGCCGATCACCAACTATGCCGATGAGAGTAAGAAATTACTCAAGGCTATTGAGAAGATTGAACTCGGTGAGGATGTTGATGCGTATGTGGAGCCGACTAAGAAGCGCGCGTCGGATACGTTTGGGCAAATGCCGTCGAACAAGGCGCCGACGTACGGGGAACAAGCTGCGGCGCAGGGTTGGAATCAGGCTGGCGCGCAAGCGCCCGCGTACGGTGGATACAACGATTCAGCGCCCATGAACGGTGGTTTCGGCGGCGGTGGCGGTGGCGGTGCGAAGGGAGAGTGCTATGTGTGTAAGCAATCTGGACACTGGGCGAAGGACTGTCCGCAAAAGGCTAACGGCGGCGGCGGTGGAAATTCGTACAATGCGTTTGGCGGAGGCAACTCTTCATATGGCGGCGGCGGTGGTGGCGGTGCCAAGGCGAACAGTACGTGCTACAAATGCGGTAATGTCGGTCACTTCGCAAATGCGTGCCCGAACGGCGGCGGCGGCGGCGGCGGTGGATACCAAAATCAAAACGCGTTCAATGGCGGCGGCTACGGCGGCAGTGGCAACGGCGGCTACGGCGGCAACGGTGGCTGGTAATGGACACATGGACATGAAATCAGATACGCTATACATCGTTAATATTTGTAAAACCAACAACATGCATACATACAACAAAAGATGGATTATCGTTACATTACTACTCTACACCGCGCGATGCTTGCACGAGCTCGAATGCGCGTTTATCGAGCACATACGCCATTGTGGCATTCAACACGCCTTGCACCCATATCAGTCGATCGTGTGCCCAGTTGAGCTGGACTTCTCCAAAACCCGTGGTCTGCACGAACTGCCATGTGAATCCAGCGAGGACTAGGGAGACGAACAACATCGCGCCAAAGCGTCGTCGGAAGCCCCACCGGCGCATCATGGCCAACGTCGTCGCCATGACTGGATGCACAGTCATGCGGAAGTAAAACATGGGATAAAACACCACGAGCGCGATAGAGTACACCGCTAAGTGGCGCAAATACTGTCGACGCTGAGACCCAGACATTTGTTGCCAGGTTAAACCGCGCCAAGATCCCGCTAGTGCTCTCGCGGATGGTCGCACGGCAAATGCCTGTGTCTTGCATCGGTGGCAATGACATTTCCCACCAACGATGCATCGAGGTAAAATGTGCGGTGAAAACTTTTCGTGAAGCTTTTCGATGCCATCAAAGTCGGCTTGATAAATCTTCACTCTTCCTTTCGTGTTGCTGCTGACGACTTCGAGGAGAATCTGAAGTGCGCGGCGCATCAACCACCACACGTTGATGACGTGTACTTCGCACGCCAGCTGTGGGTAGTTGGCATCTAGTGTCACCAGTGTTGTGGCGACGAGAGATATCGGAAACGACGTCAAATCTATGCCTGAACAGTCCACTAATGCGACTAATCGTCCACGCATGGCGCCATGGGAATTTTTCAACGCGATCCATTGCTGTTCGGCTTGCGTCATCACCGCCGCGACGACTTCATCCAATCCCTCCACACCGACCGCATCCATAGCGTCTCGAAGTCTCAATACAAGTTGATAGCCTCCACTCCAAGTTTGTCGCGGACCATGAATGAATGCAACGTTTGAGAACTTTTTCAGGTTGGTTTCATTCAAAAACTTGTACCTTTTACGCCACTGCAACGAGCGCTCCACGGCGAGTGCGGCGGCAGAAATATTCCTATACTGCAAAATAAACGCCGATAACTGCGTATCCGTAAATTTCGTGCGCGCCGCCGGAGAAATTTTATTCTTCAACGCGTGAATTTCAAATTCCGGCGGAAGCACGAGCACGGCACCGTGTCCAGTATCTGTGGCTACAACGCTTTCATACACCACAGCAGGTAACCGTTGCAACCGCTGCACGCCGCCCTTCATCCATCCCACTGGACGCGTAATCAACCGTCGATGCTCCGCTTGACGCTCATAACTCGCCGCAAGCCCTGTCGTTGACACATCATCGTCGCTATCATTATCACTCCCGCTTCCATCGCTCACATCATTCCCTCCTTCCCTGCTCGATGTGCCGCGTCTTCGTCGGCTCTTCACCCCCGTAAATCGCGCAATCGTCGCCAATTGCCCCTCCGCGTGCCTCATCGCCACCAATACGTCCCTTGGTAGCGCCTCTTCGAGCACTTCCCACGCCTCGTTCACCGCTAATCTATACGAGCTCACTTCTGTGCGCACTTTATTCTTTGCAAGTAATTTTCCCAACCGTTTCGCGTGCCGTTGCAACTTTACGCGCACCGCTGGAATTTTACACACTCTCGCCGCGAGCTTTGCAAACTTGCGCACAAAGCATTTATACGGCGCCGCGGCGGCGATGACTAGCGCTGTGCGACCGGTGATGAGCGGCAGGGGCTTGGCGCTCGCCAAGAGTTCAGCTAGCCGAGCGACGCCAAAGCGTCTGAATCCAGTCCCCGCGCTGCGTTGGGCGTGTATTATCGCGCTCGTCGCCGCCACAATCGCCGCTACGAGCGGTCCACGCCGGCGCCGCGCACGTCTGAGCCATACTATGCGCGTGGTGAAGGATGCAAACTGCGCGAGCGGCACCGAGGCGTGTTTGAGCTCGCTCAGCACGGCTCGAGTGGAGCTCACCGCGACGCGCGCCGCGAGCAGCGGTGGGGCGTGTGCGGTTCGCGACGCGAAGCGAACGACGGAGGACGATGGGAAACCATCTGAGGAGGTTGCGATGCGAAATCCGCGGGCGATGTCCGATGCCGAGGGCATCGCGACGAGCCGCGGTTTGAGGTGTCGGTTGAACGCCGCGCGCTTTCGCGTGGGCGTCAACTTTGGAAAGCTATGCCGCGCTATCGTCGTCATCGTTCCGCCTGAGCGGCGACGCGAACAAAAGAATGTGTATGAATAAATATTTCATGCATCGCGCGCTAACAATAAAGGGTATAAATCAATGGTGGTTTCAGCGGTCTCTCTGGTTCTCTCAGTCGTCAGTCGACCCAGGGGTTGTTTACACATGTAGATCATCCACATGTTCATCCGCGTCGAGCGAACACGATAAATATTCCCGACTCAACTCTAAATTCTCCTCCGTGATCCCTTTCAACGCCGCCTCTTGCATGTGCTCGTAATCAAACTCGGTGTCGGCGAGCGCTTTTCGGGTTTCGATGATTCGCACCGCCACGAGTCTATAGTCTAATTCCTCATGCGCCATCAACTGCGCCAGCCATTCGTTGCCGTTGCGAAGCGGATGCTCTTGCAGGTAGTCCACAATCTTATTAAACATCGGACTGCGATGCCTCGTGCCAGACATCTGGTCCAAAATGACGCGCGTCGCGGCCATGGTGAAGAGGTTGACCAGCGCCTTACTCGCCTTCTCTTCGGGCGTGAGCCCATCAAAGCTCACCGCCGGAAACTTTGATGCACGCGCGGCCGTCGATGAGAGCGAATATTTTCTCTGCGTCACGCGCGCTTTCGCGCGGATGAAGGCGTGTGGCGCGCGCACGGGCGCGGTAGCTCGCGACATAGGGGCTCTGTCCCGAGACGGTGCACTTTATTGACGACGAGTCTCTCGGGCGATCGTGAGCGCGTGGGGAACGTCGCGGCGTGAGCGCGCGCGCGTGAGCGCTCCAAGTGCGATGCGCGACGAGCGGGCGGGCACGCGCGCGCGTGGTGCGTTGTGGCGCGTCGTGCTTTGGGTTCATGATTTTTGTGTCGTGTATTGGCACAGAAAGACAACGGGTCTATGCGCGCGCCGCGACGAGCGGCTCGGCGGGCGAAGCCGGACGAAGCAATAGAAGCAAACTACACAGGGCGACGAGAGTAATCTCTGTGGTGGTGAGGAGACTGGGGATGTGGAATCCTTTGAGAAGGGAGGCGGCGACATCGCTGACGCGAGCGCCGGATTCAAGCACGCCTCTGCCGTTGGCGCCAATGAGGGCATAGAAGACCACCCAAGGCGCCATACCGATAGTGGTACCAGCGGTAATGGCGCTTAATGGTACATGGGTGAGGCCTAAGAGGTAGTTGGTCACCGTGAATGGAGCATGAGGGAGCAGGCGCATGAGGGCGACTTTCAAGCCTTGCATGAAGGCGTCGCCTTCTCCGTTGAGCGCGCGGTTCACCTTTTTCAACTGCGCGCGCAACAACCGCCGAGCAGGCGCGCCTACTTTACCAGCTTGAGCAACGTTGGAGCTCACCTGCGAGTATCCACGCACACGGGTGGCAGAGGCGGCGATTGCTGTCGCCAGAAGTGCCGCCGTGAGTCCGATGACGGCGCCGTACGTCGGGCCAAAAAATAAGCCAGCCATGATGAACAAAGGCTGCGTGGGAACGAATGGAATAATCGCCGCAGCCGTGGTCATCGCCGTAAGAATGATTGGCGCAAGTACGGGTCCAGTGGCGTTCAACGCCGCCTCGCTAGCTTGAAGCCAGGTCGAAGCGCCGAAAGCAGCCTTCACTTTTGCCGCCGCCACTACGGGTTGTCGAGTGAAAAGGAGCGCACACACGGCAGCAGCGAACACTGCAACCGACAAAACGTATTGACCAGATACCAAAACATCTAACGTTTTCGCAATGCGTCGTCGAACGCCAATCGCTTTGGAGACTTTTTGGAGACTTTGCAACCTGAAGAAGCGAGCCAACGCCTTGTCGTACTGAGTCTCGCGCAACTTTTGGTTGGATGACATCCAACCCCATTTCTCGACGTCTTGGCGACTGGCTTCTCCCATGCGCTGACGCTCGGCTTCATTTTCGAGCAAAAATCGAATGTGCTCAGCCGCCTTGTCGTAATCGCCGCTCGGATAGAGCAAACCGATTTCACCTGGGTTGGTCAGAATGTCCAACAAACCACCAGCCGCAACCGCGACGACGGGTACGCCCGACGCCATGGACTCCATGACGACAAAACCAAGTGTTTCGCTTTCACTAGGCATGATGAAGATGTCGAGCGACGCGTATGCGGCGGCCAAGTCGTCGCCTGTAATCATTCCAGTAAACACTGTGTTCGTGCCTGCAAAATGCTTTTCGAGCGCCGCACGCTCGGGACCGTCACCAATGATTGCCAAATTCACTCCAGGGCACTTTTCTAAAATAGTCTTCAACGCATACAAGTTCTTTTCGGCGCCCAAACGACCGACGCACCCGATGACTGGACCGTCGCGTCCGCCGCTTAACCGCTTTTTCATTTCTTCGCTCTTGAATCTCGGGTTGAAAGCCACCGTGTCCACACCTTTCTGCCAAACTTGCAAATTTGTACATCCCATCGAACGAAGTTCTTCTTCCATGATGCTTGACGTCACCAACATTGTAGACGCTTGTTTGTTCCAAAAACGAATAAAGTCCCACATCGGCTTCACCAGACCCGCCCACGTGTACCTGGGAATATAATGCGGAATGTGCGTGTGATACGACTCCACGAGGGGAATATTCATCGTCTTACAGTACCACATCGCGCCGTTAATCATCCCTCCGGGCACCGCGCAGTGCACTAAATCCGGCTTGTTTTCTCTAAACTCCTTGGCGATGCGCCCGTCAAACCCAAAAGAAAGCAACAGCGTGTCCGTGCCGTAAAACGGCAGCACGAACCCGCGCAAGCCAATGACTTTAGCCCCATAATACTCTTCAGGCGGGTTGCGATCTGGCGTAATCACAACCACATCATCACCCATATCGCGCAAGTTTTCAATCAACCGCAGAAAGCGATTCTTCATCCCGCTCACGTGACTAAACGGACTTGGTTCCACGAAAATCGCCACCCGTCGGCGTTTCGTCACCCCCACACCACCCTGCGCATTCGATCGCGTCACCACGCCGCGTCTCGGCGCTCGCGCGCCCATAGAACGCGCGTCACAGCGTTGATATCGCGCGTCAGCATCACTGAATATTCCTCGCATTCGCGCTGGGACGCGCGCGCGCGCCGCACCGACGCCCACGCGCGCGCCCGCGCCCGCGCGCACCGTCGCGCACCGACGAGACGCATCGCCCATCGCCTTGGGCCGCGGCTTCACCGCAGTCGACGTCGTCCACGTGCGCGACAGCATCGTCGGCGTCGGCACAGTGTGACGCTTTTTGTGCACCTCGCTCATCATGTCTTCGCCGATCGACGTGGACTACGCGGCGGTGGAATCGATCGCGACGGTGACCGCGAACGCTGCGCTCGCGGGCCTGTTCGTCGGTGCCGGGTTGTCGTTCGCGCGCGGTCGTCCGGCGTCGGTGACGCCGACGTACATGTTGAATACGTGCATGAACTTTGCGCTCGTGGGTGGGACGTTTGAAACCGCGCGGTCGTTGTTTACCAAGTCGCGCGGTTGCGATGATGTGTTGACGACGGCGATGGCTGGGGCGGTGACCGGGGGCGGGATGATGGCGATGTATAGAGGAGGACGAGCGGCGGCGGCGAGCGGAACGGTGGTTGGGTTCGCGGCGAGCGCCGCGACGCGGATGTTGTTGGATGCGAGCGAGAGGGCGACGGATGGCGAGACTGGAGACTTTCAGTTTCCAGCATGGAGTCCTTTGCAGATTGTGAAGGATGAAACGGATGAAGGGGAGTTGAGGGCGAGGATGGACGCAGCGATGCGCGGGGAGTTGTCGGCGGAGGAGGAAGCTCGAACGCGAGACGATTTTATGCGATGGAAAATGCGACGTGCCGGTGGACGATAGCGTGTGTGTGTGTATTGTTTCTAGTCACAGCGATTTCGGTGCATAGCAGTAGCCATAGAAGTAGTAGTAGTCGTGGTTTTACAAATTAGTGGTACATCGTCAATCGTCAAATCAAATCATGGTGGGCGGCGTCGACGACAAGCTCGCCAGTCGTTTCAACATGTCTCTCCCGAAACTTCCTGGCGAATCTTCGTGCGCGATAGGAACTGATATTTCAAACGGAAAACACACCACGTCCGACGTGGTGACCGCTGGTAAATGCCCTTTCATTTCGTTGACCAAGCCTAAAATGTGCTGCTGCGTCCCGACGACTTGGTCGCGCAGTGCCTCCGCTCGTCGCGCGCGCTCTTCCTCTTCGCACTCCTCGCCGTTGAATATCTCGAGACCGATGCGCCATTGCTCCCAATACGCGCGTTCCTCCCGTCGTCCGCTCAGTACCCCGCTAATACCGCCCCGTTGTTTCTCCTTGCGGTCGTAAAAGCTCACGCACACGTCAGCCTCTTGCGCGTGTGGCGTCTTCAGTGCCCACTGCACCAAGGTATTAATCTTCTCCGAAATCTTACTGTCTACTTTTGCATCTCCGCACGTGACGTAGAAGACATCCAGACGTTCACAGCGCTCTTCTTTCGGGGTCAAACATCCAAGCGCGCGGGTGAAGATGATGGTGTGCAAGAGCGCGCTCAGCACGTCTCGTGCCTGCGCGAGCTCGCAACGCAACGGCGGGAGCGCGAAGACTTCACGGTTCATATCCCGAGGCGTTGTCGCGGCGTGTCGCGCCGGTGCGCGCGCGCGCACTCGTGTGTTTCGCAGGCGAGAAGTGACCACGGGACAGACGGTTGAGCCAGCGTTTGAAAACCATTTGCGTATGTAGACATGTGGTATGTAGACATCAATTCTTATCGTATCGCGCGGAGTCACGTGGTGACGAAGCGAGCTATGCGCGGCATCTATCTATAATTTCCCAGCTTCTCTGTGAAGACGCTTCAAGTATTGGCAAATGTCGAGATATTCGGCACTTTGCATGGTTTCTCGACACGAGTCGACGCACGAGAGAATGGCGCGCAAGCGAAGTCGATCCTTTTCAGGAGTAATCCCCAGCTTCTCGCGGAAGAATGCGCGCAGCTGATCGTGAAGACTTCGAACTTCATGTGGGTCTTCGTCTTGCCAATCGAGCGTCTCTTCTTGTTCCATCGTCGATGCGAGTTCAGCGACCAAGGCGTCGATGTTTGCGTACACGCCCGAGTCGATCAAATACTTCACCGTCTCGACTCTCAACGCAGAAATACCCGCTTCAACATGAGATTGATTGAACTCCACCGCGCAATGTTCTTTCAAGTATCGCACGACATCCAGCGTTGCGTGTCGAGCGGCGTCCAACAATCGATACTGCTCGATATTCGTCAACAACCCGCACTCATGGCAAAACTCGATCACGCATCGACTGCGCGGGTGTCCCGTAAACGCCAAATCCATCAACCCAGAATCCACATTAGCCCCTTGCGCCTTCAAAAACCGAAACAGATCTAACACCTTCTCATCATTAATCGTATACGAATACGTCTGGCACATTCTTCTCAAAATCGTCGTCGTCGACAACACCGGATGCGTCTTCCAAAATTCGGCGCCTCGATCGCCAAACAGCCACGTCACGCACTCCACGTTATAAACTTTCACCGCCTCCTCCATTATCTCCACCGGGTGATACGCATCCCGTGACTTGAGCCATTCCATAACCTTGATAATCTTTGTAAAATCATCGCACTCTGCTCGTAGAACATTTCGATTCCAGTCCTTAAGCGTCGAAGGATGGTGCCAACTCGGCGCCGCGTTCGCGTTCGCTCGATGACTCGCCTCGCGTTCGCGGTACAATCGTTCGCAGCAATTCGCATGCGCGGCAGCGATCGCCTTGTACAAACAACCACACGCCACGCCGCCCGTCTTGCGTGTGGTATACTCGCACGGCGCCGGCGCATCGTCGTCGTTCATCGTCGTCGTCGCGGGCGTCGTCTCGGACGGCGTGGTGCTCACTTTTGTCTTCTTCTTCGCGCGCGTCGTCGCCTCCGCCGCCGCGGTCGCCGCGCGCGTCGTCGCCCCAGCGCGCATGGACGTTGCGTTGCGTGTGTTCGCGAGCCGAGCGCGCGCGTCGTCGTCGTCGTCGTCGTCGTCGTCGTCGTCGACGCGTCGCGCAATGACGACGTCCGCGCGCAATCTGTTGGACGCCAAGAGACGTTTCACATGCTATACTGTTTACCCATACATACCACCCGATACCCTGGTCATGATTGGTCAACGCACCCCACGCTGAGGACTGTGTTCAACACCAAACCCGAGTGGATGCCGCGCCGCACACGACGACGCGCGGCGCCTCGACGCGAGCCCCCTGCGCGCGCGCCGCGATGGCAGACGAACGCGAACGCCTGCTCTCTCGCGCGGAGAGCGATGCGGAGGAAGGGCGCGCCGGACGCACGCGGTCAGGGCGGACCGCGGATGCGCGATCGAGACGTGCGGGTGTTGGGGCGGTCCACGACGGTCGACGACGCGCGAGGCACGGGGCGACGAGCGATGTCGATGGGAGCGGCGATGATTGTGGTGATGATGACGATGAGTGTGAGGACGGCGTTGGTGGCGGCGATGACGACGGTGGCGCGGGGTGGGGTGGCGCGCGCGCGCGGAGGTTGATTGCGTTGGCGGGGAGCGCGACGGTGGTCGCGTGCGCGTGCGGCGCGGCGTTTGGCGCGGCGCACATGCTTCGCGGGCGAAGCACTGCGAGTACGCCGGTGCCGAGTGCGAGTATGACATCTGGGGACCCGAACTTGGCGGGGTATTCGAAGAAGGAGTTTGCGGATTCGATCGCGCACGCGGTGGAGGCGGTGCGCCAGGAGGAGCTTGAAAACGCCGCGGCGAATGGTGACGACGGTGACTTATCTGGCGCTCTAGGTGCGGCGGACTTGCCGAAGGATACGTGGCATACGCCGATGCATCTCATCGCGCGTCCAAGAGATGTCGAAGACCGTGCGTCGTTGAAGGTGACGTTGAGCAAGTTGTTGACGTCGCACGACGTCGAGTTGGTGTCTCAAAATGTGAAGATCGCCGCGGGCGTGGATCCCAAGGTGTGGCCCGAAGGGTTGGATCGCACTGTGTATGCGTTGAAGAGCGTGTTTAAAAACTTAGGTGGGGACTACCTGCATCCTGATTTTACCTTGCTCAAGGGATTGGATTGGATTGAAGCGCCGAATTCGCGCGACTTGGATGGGAAAATTGCCGGCGCGTGGGCGCCGCTCGAGCGTCACGTTGGCTTGCTCTTTGGGCACTTTTATCAGTGGCAACTCGCGAAAGATGCGGGTAATGAAGCGACAATCATCGTTGATACCGATGGATTGGATCCAGTCAAGTTGGCAGTACCGGTGACGTCGTTTGGAGCCATCGTCGATCACGCGCCGACGGATTTTGACGTCATATTGCTCAACGCCTACTCCAACTCCACGGGTGCGCACGTGGTTGATCAATTTCCCGATTACAAGGGTAACACCGTGCAAATGACGACGTGGCGCGATCCCGGACGCACGGGCTTGAGTACGTACATCATTTCCCGTGACTTTCCGGACAAGGTTTTCAAATACGCCGCGCTCAAGGGGGCGGGGTATTTCGATACCTGGATCGTCGATGACTTGTGTACGCACAACGTGTTGAACGAAGAGGGCGAAATCGTCGGTCCAACGTCGTCCGCGGCGTCGCAACCTTTGTTAAATTGCTACCACGCGAGTGGGGTGTTGGTGCCAGAGGTGAAGATCAAATCGTCTTCAAAGTCTTCAACGCACAAGTCGTCGGGGACGTACAAGATGTCGATGCCGCCGTCGACGTCTTCGAAGCCTTCGTCGCATAGCCACACCAAGCACGAGTCTTCCTCGGGTAAATTAGGCGATAAAGATTACGACGATGAAGATTACGATGAAGATGCGACGGCCACGTCGTCATCATCGAAGAAGAAATCGCTCGACGAGCTCCCTTCTTGGGTTACCGCAACCCCCCCCGAAGACGTCCCGCTCAAATCAGCCAAGCCAAAATCGTCCTCAAAGCATTCCAAGTCTGAAGACATCAAAGTAGAAGACTTACTCGCCGCAGAAGTCCCAGAGGCGAAATTAGGTACCGTGCCGCGCGTGCACGCTGACACGTCGGCGAATGAGTTTGTGAGCGCGTTGGCGCGAGAACGCGCGCAAGAGCAAACCGCGTTGCTCCGACGCCGACACGACGCCATTGCCGAACGAGTCGCCGAACGCGATCGCGTGCAAGCAGTATTAAAAGACATTCACGCGCTTCACGCGCGTGGGGTCTATGCGGGTGATGAAGGATTTTCCATCGAGCGTGAGTATGCCGAACAGTCGCGCCGCGCCCGAGCGGAGTCCGAAGTCGCGAGCGCGCTGGCGGGTTTAATTTAACTAGTCGCCCTTAGAGTTTGTAACAAGCGTAGATAGATGAATACTGAACGCGAGTGTCGAGTGCGTGCGTGTAATGTTGCGCGCGTGTGCGTGTTTATGGGGCACGCAATCTTTTATGATAATTCGATTTTGCTTACACTCGCAAAGCCATTGTTGTTCGTCTAACGTCTAAAGAAACGTCTCACCTGATAAGTCCATCCAATCAATGCAAAAACGTCGTCGTCGTCGTCGCTTACGCGGCGGCGCGCAACGCCTCGAGCTTCGCCTTGAGGTTGGCCTTCTTCTCTTCGTAGGAAAGCTTGGGGAGCTTGAAGAGGCGGCCAGCATCGGCGGGCTTGACGCGATCCTTCTTCGTGAAGGTCGGGTCTTCGCGAATGGCCTCGTGAACGTCCTCCATGACGTCTTCGAGTTCCGTCGGGTCAAAGTCTTCCGCCAAGTACTTGGCAAAATGTTGCTCGTACTTTTCGGGCTCTTCCTCTTGCATCTCTTCGGCGTATTCCGCGACGACACCACCCTTGATGTATCGTTCGAGGGTATCGGCGTCGTGCGATTTGTCTTGAAGATCGTAGCCGGCGAAGCGCTTTTCGTTGTGCGGGATGTCCAAACCACCGTCGACGGCACCCTTGAGCGCGCCAAAAACGCGAGCACCAGTGCTCGTGCGAACCAAACCAGTATCCAAGAAGCACTTGAACGGGCGCGGCTTGTCCTCATCCTCGTGCTCCACGTGGTAATCCTCGCCGAGTTCCTCCGTCTTGCCCTCGTACGTCTCCGCGAGGTCGTACTTTGTCAACAAGCGTCGCGCGCACAACAAACCCGTGGAGTACGCCGCCGCGTAGTTGGTCAAACCAGCCTTCATACCGTACTTCGGGAGTTCATGCGAGTACGCCGCAGCGATGCACACATCACCCGCGAGCGTGGCGTAAATCACTTGGCAAATCACATCCCGATTGGTAAAGCGCACCACGAAGCGGTACTTTGGCGAGTTGTACTTGTTCTTGTCTTGCGTGATCAAGCCTTGACGCGCCTGGTAGTCGGTTTTACCTGCATCGCGACACAAACACACAGAAAAGACAGAGGTTAGTATTAAGCTTGTGTGCATCGCGTCGCCTCGCCGCGGACGACGCGTCGTCGCCGGCGACGCGGCGTCGAACCGCACGAATCGCGATCGGGCGCGAAGGGTTTTCGGCTGCGCGCGCGCGAACGTTCGCGCGCGTGTTTGTCCCTGCGTGCGCGCGATGCCGCGTGCGCGACGCGCGCGACGCGCGCGTTGGATGACACGAATGGCGTTCGTGCGTGCATCCGTGCGCGCGCGCACGCGATGGCGTCGTCGCGCGCGACGCGGCGACGCGCAGGGATGCCATCGGGCGCGCGGCTAGGGCTTCGGATCGCGACAAGCACAGGCGATGGGCGCACGTACCCGCACGTCGTCGCGCGAACTTGACTTGGTATCGCGAGTAGTACGACGTCGTCTTTAAGACGGAGTTGGAGCGGCGTTTGGCTTTTCTTTTGCCCATTGCGCTAGTGGGATCGCGCGGTGCGTCGCTGAAAGAGGCCGAGGCGATGGGGGGCGCGCGGGCTCGTGGTGTTTTCTAAACCCTAATTAGGGTTTATTGGTGGTTGAGTACGCGTGTCTGGTGCGGTGGTGTTACAACTTTTTTCTAAGCGTGACTGGAAGCACGTGCGAGCCCCGAGGGTAGCCCTTGATCCAGAGCGGAATTTCATACTCGCCGTATTCCGTGAGCGCGTCGCTGAGCACGAGCGAGGCTGGGGATAGTGCTAAATTTTTTTGACGCGCGACCTGTGCGAGGGCGGAGGCGACGACGCGAGCGGTGAGTCTTGCGGTTTCTCGACGAATGGAGAAGGAAACACATTGTTTCTCGTGCGTGTCGCGTCAGAATATAAAGTCTCCTCACGGGTTATTGGCATGAATCCGTCCATTCAGACAGAGGCGCGATGCTATCAGGTGACAATGTCTCATCACTCGCGACGGCTGCGAAACGACAGAGGACGGAGCGACGCGCACCTGTTCGACGATGTTTTCTCTAGTCACCGCCAGTCGGGGTTTGCCCGTCTTTTTATCGAGGATTCTCTTAAACACGATCGGAGGATCGCTTGTGAGCATTTTTATCACTAATTCTCCCGCCTGTTCGCGTAAGAATGGAAGGACATCGCGGGTGAGTATGAGGGCGAGAACGACGCGCGGCAGCCGTCGTCAACGCGACGCGAGAGTCAACACTCAGTTCCACAGCCAAGATCGTCGTGGTTACCACACGGTCGACCCGAAAGTCGTTATCTTTCAGAAGAAAAATATGCGAAATCATTCATCATAGCGTTGAATCGCAGCGAGTGTGCGCGAAGAGTGCGTATAAAGAGAAATGCTCGTCGCGTGTTTTTCTTGCTCAGACAGCCAAGGGAACACGTTGTGTAAACACATTACGACCCGAAAGTCATTCAGAAACTCTAGTCCGTAGAAAGGTTCCTGTCATCATCGCAACTCACGGTCGAGCATTTCTTCATCCTCACACCATCCTATGCGCGCACACGGCGCACGCGCTCAAGACGCGCTCAAGAAACGTACCTTGCGCTCCCTCGCGACGTCGGCGTCCTCGCCGCGACCGCTCGCCTCCCCCTCACCATCCTCGCTCATCTCCGCCGCTTCGCGCGCCTTACGCCGAGCATTCGCCCTCTCCAACTTCTCAGCATTCACATACGTCGCTAACTTCCCCGGAACAAGATGATTCCGCGCCCGACCGGGCCGCACCGACACCGTCTCGTCGGCGTCCCCCAACCCATCGATCGGTGTCGTTAAAATCACCTCCACGCGCCTATGCGCCTTCTTCCACCCGCGTCGCGCGTCGTACATCACAGGCGAACATCGCAGGAGCGTCGCGTCGCGCGCACACGCGACCGCATCGTCCTGGCGCGCGGTCGCGGGCGCGACACACCCGCGCTGCGCCAACGTGCGCAAACCTCTCTCTCTCGCGCGCGGCGCGTCGTCGCGCGCCGCTGACGCGCCCGCACCGCCGCGCGCGTGCGCCGCGGGGGCCGTGGCGCTCGTCACCGCGCGTTCGGCACCGCGCGCGGCGTTGCGACGGACGAACCGCGCGAACATTCGTCGGGAGTCGGGGTGTGGCGACGCGCGCGACCGCGCCGTCGGCGCGTGGGGACGTGTTATATAGTCAAGGTGAAAATAACTTATCAAAGTAAAACCGGACACCCCGTGTACATGCTTTATTGGTACATATGCGTACAAAGTACGATACATGTGGTCACCTGTGATGGAAATGCGTGCACATCTAAACCCTAATGCCGACATTAGGGTTTAGCGCCGGAAAACCATCACCACACGGATGTCGCGCGCGCCATCCGTCTTTTCAAGCCACGCAACAATGCCGACGAGAGTACGTACACCTAGCAACAATCGCTCGCGATGACGACGAGGACATTACGCGTCGTTCGCCGCGTCGTTCGCGCGCGGCGGCGCGGTCGACCGGTCGCGTGATGCGCGGATGCGACCGGCGTGTGGATGCGCGTAGGGCTTCGATCGCTGGCACGTTCGCGCGCGCACGGCGTACGCGAGGGCGATCACGCGTGGGCGTGCGCGCGGAACGATGCATGAAGAATGTTTGCAAGCGATGCGCGCGAGGGATGGCGCTGTGCGCCGTCGTGCGACGCGCGTGCGGGGAAGATGTGGATGAAGCCTAGGGTTTCTCGATCACCCGCGCGCGTTTGACCCCGCGCGCGCGTCGCGCGGCTCTGCGCGTTTTGTGGTGGTATCCGCGCGCGCCTCGAGTGTGGCGCGTGCGTGGTGTGTGTTTGATGATCTCGTTGACTGACGCTTCGCTCACTTTCGTGTTTTGCGCTCGTTTTGTAGTTACACAAGAATCGTAAGAAGCGCGGTCACGTGTCCGCCGGTCACGGTCGTATCGGCAAGCACAGAAAACACCCGTCTGGTCGCGGTATGGCTGGTGGTCAACACCACCACCGTATTATGATGGATAAGTATCACCCTGGTTACTTCGGTAAGGTTGGTATGCGTCACTTCCACAAGTTGAAGAACCACTACCACTGCCCGACGATTAACTGCGACAAGCTCTGGACTTTGGTTGGCGAGGAGAAGCGCGAAGCGTGCGCCAAGGACACGTCCAAGGCGCCCGTGATTGACTTGACCGAGCACGGCATCTTCAAGCTCCTCGGTAAGGGTCAGCTTCCGGCCCAACCTGTTGTGGTGAAGTGCCGATACATTAGTAAGCTTGCCGAGAAGAAGATCAAGGAGGTTGGCGGCGCGTGCTTGCTCACGGCGTAAAGAGAGATTTCGGGGGATTAGTTCCAATAGCGTTGTGAATGATTAAAGTTCTACACGTCTTAACACAAACGCGCTCACATACACATGCATGTATACACATACACATTCACACGCGCACCAAGCTATTGTCGTTCATGGACTTTGTGAGTTCGGCGTCGACGAAGCCCGTCGCCTCATAACGCGACGCTCGAGTTTCACACAACAGCTCACATGTTTGTCCTTCTCGCCGCCGCCGCAGGCACGATGTGCGCCGCCGAAATCGCCGAGACGAAATACATCTACGCCACTGATGAGCACGAATTTCTCACCGCCGCGGTCGAGCGCGCGCGGAAACGCGTCCACGACGCCGCGGAAGCCGTGGTTCAAAAAGGCGACCGCAAGAGCGCGCGTTTAGAACAAGCGCAAGCCGGTCTCCGCGACGCGGCGAAGCGCAAATCGGCGTACGTGCAGGCGACAAATAGAGCGTTCTGGGGTATATTTCTCCTTGGGTTGATTTTCGTGCGGTTGGTGTATACCAAAGGTGGTGTGCGTTTGCCGTTGGCGTTGCCGAGCTTTGTTTCGGCGTTCGCCGGTGTCGAGGGCGGGGACGCGCGCGACGTTAACGCTACCACGGCGTTCATGCTGGCAACGTATGGGTTTCGTGCGGTACTGACGTTGGCGCTCGGTCGCGAAGAACGCACGGGTATGAGTAATTTTTCGTGGGAGGAGTACCGAAAGGCGCACGCGAAATCGTTTGAAGCTTTTGAAAAAGATGGCGTGTTAGCGGCGGCGGTAACCTCGGTGAACTCGGCGCGTCGTTAAGTCTGTAGTTTTGATAGTGTGAAATATGTAGTAATTATAATTATACAAATGCTGTGTTTATCAATCAAATTCAATCAATGCGGACTTGTACAGGAGAGACGTGCTTACATTTTTTGATACTCGCGCGAGTCGTATTGGTCCAAGTCATCCATTGGATCGGCTTGGAGCAGACTCGCGAATTCATCCTTGTCGATTTTGCCGTTACCATCAACGTCGGCTTCACTGATGCATGCTTTGACAATGGAGGCGCGTACGCTGCTATTTTCTTCGGCACTTTCCTCAAAAATCAGTTGCGCAACTTCTTCGGCATCAATTTGTCCGCTGCCGTCGACGTCGAGAATTTGAAACGCACGCTCGACCCACTGCGGGTACATTTGCGTCTTTTCGAACTTTTCCCAATCGAGTAAAGCTGCTAAAAATTCGTTGACATCAATCAAGCCATCACCAGATGTGTCCAAAGATCCCAAAAGTTGCTTACTTTCCTTACCCGTGACGTCGTAGCCAATTTCTCGCAAGCCAACTTCAAGCTCGCTCAACTCTACCATATTATCACCGGACGTATCGAGCTTGGCAAAGAGCTCTTTAAGTTCTTGAACGCTCGTGTTACGTGCCGTTACGCTCTCGATTGCCTCGGCGTCTTCGTTCAACAACTCGCGCGCGATGAGGCGCAACACTGAGCGTTTCAACAAGCCTTGCGTCGCAAAGCGCTGCAGGCGCGCGACGACTTGGCCATTCAATGCCGAATCTTGGCCCTTGGCCGCCTTAGACTTCCAAGTCGCAGTGGACTGCGTGAGCCACGGGTGAAGTAGTGCGGCGCGCGCGGTCGGACGCGCGTCAGGGTCTCGATCTAGTAATTTGGCCACAAAGTCTTTGGCTTCGTCGCTCACGGATGGCCACGGGTCGGATTCGAGGTCTACATCATCCTCCAAAATCGCTCTAAACACTTCCTTAGCATTCGGTCGCGCGTTAACACGATCAACGAAAGGTAATCTGCCGCTGAGTAACTGGTAAGCTACGACACCAACGGACCACACATCTGCTTGACTCGTGTAACGCCTGTCGATGACCTCGGGCGCCATGTAGCTCGGCGTTCCGCACCGTCGACTTAAGACTTCACCACGCGGCGGCAACAACCCAGCCAGGCCAAAATCGGTCGCCTTTAATGGAGAGTCTAAATCTTCCGTTTGAAACAAAAAGTTGTCGGGTTTGATGTCGCGGTAAATAATTCCGCGGTTGTGGCACTGCACCGCCGTGCGCAACACGCTCTTCACTAAATCAGCCGCCTTTTGCTCGCGATACTCTTCCGAATCATTCATAGAAATACGATCGAGCAATTCCCCACCCGAACACAACTCCATCAATAAATGAATTGAATCCTTATCCTCAAAAGCGTCGTATAAGTACACCACGCTTAAAGAGGACCCGATGGTTCTCATCACGTCGACTTCGTTTTTCAACTTTCCGTGGTAATAATTCACCGCGGTCATCGTCGCCGGTGGTTGCTTCCACGGCGCCTTCTTCAAAGTCTTCAACGCAAAAGCCTCCCCGGTCTTTTTACTCGTCACCTTACGCACTACACCATACGACCCAGCCCCGAGCGGTTCCTCCTCCAAGCTCGGTACGTTATACAACGCCTCCAAGTCTCGTCTAAACCCAAAATCCGGCTTCAAATCGCTCTCGGTGAAATCCCCGAACGGGTTATCCGTCGTTTCGCCACCAAAACGCGCGCCTCCTCCTCCATCAGGCGCGGGATCGCGACGTTTCGTCTTTCCTCGACCGCTCGCCGACGTCCCGCCGCTCGTCACGTTACCCTTTTTCTTCTTTCCATCCGCACCGTCATCATTCTTCGCCAACCAATCGCTCAAAAACCCACGCCTAGCGACGAGCGCGCCGCGCATGCGCGCATCTCTCCCCCACGCATCGCTCTGCCCCACTCGCGCATCGCTCCCGCGCGCATCGCGCACGAAAATCGCCGTAACACACGCGCGAGCGCGCATTGCACCCGATGACGTCGCGCGCGCATTCGCAAAGCTCACGCCCCGCACGCGCGCCTGATGCCCCCGCATCGCGCGCGCGCTCGACGCACGCACCTCGGGCGATGTCCTCGACGACGTCGCGCGCATCGCGTGCATCACGGTCTCTCTCGCGCGCGGTGACGCGGCGATGAATGGCGCAGGGCGACGCGCGAGCTCAGGCCCCTCTATCCAAAAAGTACCCACAAAACCGCGCGCTGCGGCATTTCGACGCGCGTCCGGCGCAGTTTTCGTCGCACGCGCGCGCGCGATGGGGATAAACAATTCGCGTCCACGCGGCGATGCGGCGCTGATCGATGGCAAGGCGATCGCGGCGGCGATTCGCGAGGAGATCAAGGCTGAAGTTGACGCGCTCAAAAAGGCGCACGATGGACGCGCGCCTGGATTAGCGGTCGTGATTGTCGGTGCGCGCAAGGATTCGCAAACGTACGTGCGTATGAAGCGTAAGGCGTGCGAGGAGGTGGGCATCGTGAGCTTTCATAAGGAGTTACCGGAGACGGCGACGGAAGAGGAGGTGTTGGATGTCGTGCGCGGGTTCAACGCGGATGACGCGTGTCACGGGATTTTAGTGCAGTTGCCGTTGCCCAAGCACATGAATGAAGAACGTGTGTTGGCGGAGATTTCTTTAGAGAAGGATGTCGATGGGTTTCATCCGGAGAATATCGGGAAGCTTGCGATGAAGGGACATGAGCCGTTGTTTGTGCCGTGCACGCCCAAGGGGTGCATCGAGCTGCTCAAACGGAGCGGCGTGGAGCTCGCGGGGAAGAACGCCGTCGTGGTTGGCCGTTCGAACATCGTCGGCATGCCTGCGGCGTTATTGCTCATGAAGGCTGATTGTACCGTCACCGTGGTGCACTCGAAGACGAAGGATCCGCGACGTATTTGCCGCGAAGCCGACGTCGTCGTCGCCGCGTGCGGAAGCGCTGAAATGGTCAAGCGCGATTGGATCAAGCCCGGTGCGGTCATCATCGACGTCGGCACTAACGGCGTGGACGATCCCACGAAAAAAGCTGGATACCGTCTCGTCGGTGACGTCGATTTCGAAAACGTGAAAAAGGTTGCGAGTCAAATCACCCCGGTCCCGGGCGGCGTCGGTCCAATGACGATTTGCATGTTGTTATCCAATACGCTCGAATCCGGAAAGAGAGCCTTCGCGGCGTAGACCATAGTTTGATTTTAATCACTATCTCACCGCCCAATCCTACGCGTCGTCGTCATCGTCGCGAGTCGTATACTCACAAAGTAAAAACTTTGTCTTTTTTTTTTCAAATTTTATCTTGAGCTGTCGCACGACCGCACACATTCGCGCGCCCATGCGCGCGCGCTAACCATGCCAGCGCCCCCACCGCTGTACGCGTGGCAAGCAGACGCCATCGCGCTCGGTCGCCGCGCGCGCGCGCTCGTGTACACCGCACCCACGGGCGGCGGCAAGTCTCGCGTCGCCGATGAGCTCCTGTTCGATGCCTTGCGCCAACGAGGTCCAACGTCAAAAGCGCTCGTTATATTGCCGTACGTGGCGCTGGTGCGGGAAAAAGTGGCGTCGCTGACGGAACTTGCTCGGTTCTACGATTGCGGCGTGCGCGTGAAGGGGTTCGCGGGACCCGAGAGCGATGGTGCACCGCTGCGCGGGCGAGAACGCGTCGCGGTGGTGACTATTGAAAAGGCGTCGTCGTGCGCGCATCGGATGCTTGAATCCGGCGATTTGGATTGCGTTTGCGTGGTTGTTGTGGATGAATTGCACATGGTGGGCATGGATGCGCGCGGTGCGGCGCTTGAGTCGGTGTTGGCGAAGATTCGGCACGCTGTGGTGAGCGGGCGAACGCCGAGCGGCGGGCCGAAAATCGTAGCCATGACGGCGACGGCGAGCGCGCAGACGTTATCACGGTTAGCCAAGTGGCTGGATGCCGAGTTGTATGTCAGCAACACGCGTGCAGTTGAGCTGAGGGAGTATGTGGTTTGTCGTCATTCGGGGGTGTACGTCAAACGAGGATGCGAGCTCGAGCGGGTGAGCGACGCGCCGAATGGCACCGAGGCGGATGTCTGCGAATGGTTGGTTGGCGAAGTTTTTATTCAAAATCATTCGTCTTTGGTGTTTTGCTCGTCGAAAGCCGCGTGTGAGGACTTGGCACGGCGCATGGCGCAGGCGTTTATTGCGAATGCGAGCGCGAGTGCGCGAGGGATGCGAGACGCGGCGGCGGAGCATTTATTCGCCGCCGCGGAGGGGGCGCCCAATCCAGCGTTAGTTTCTTGCGTGCGCGCGGGCGTGGCGTGGCATCACGCCGGTTTGACGACCGCAGAAAAGTCTGTGATTGAGCAAGGCTTTCGATCGGGGGCGATTTTAGCACTGTGCTGCACCAGCACGCTCGCGGCTGGCGTAAATCTTCCGGCGCGGCGCGTAGTTATTCGGCCGGATGACAGGAATTTGAGCATGGCACAATACCGTCAAATGTCTGGTCGCGCCGGGCGCAAGGGTCACAGTGACGTAGGAGAATCATTCTTTTTAACGTCGTCGAAAAATAACCCCGCGCAAGGATTCTCGCGCGCGAAAGAATGGGTGTGTGGAGAATTGCCGCCGCTCGAGTCGCAGCTTTTCCCGGCGCCGCATGGCGTTGCATGCGACGCTCGCGCGTCCACGATAGAGTCTACGCAGGAGCAGCGCAGATTTTTCCTCGACGGCGTCGCATGCGGTGCGATTCGTTCACACAAAGACACGTTCAGTTTAATCATGAATACGTTTGCGTGGACGTCAGAAGTCGATGCTCACCGAAACGACATCTTGCGGTTAAAAGATGAGTCTCTCAAGGCGATTCATAGTCAAGGATTGGCGCGCGTGATACGACGGAACGATAGCGACGCTACCGAGTGGGATGTTTCACCGGAAGGATATTCATTCTACAAGTGTACGCTCCCAGTAGCACACGCGCGCGAGTTAAGACTCGAGCTTGAGCACGCCATCTCAAATGGCATTAAGCTTTCCACAAAGACGCACTTGTTGTTCTTTTGCGTCGCTCCAGTCGAGGGCAACATTTTTGCGCGTCGATTGGATTGGCGGCGGTGGTTCGACGCGCTCGACAACGACGATGCGCTGCGTGAATTTGCCGAAAAGCATCTCGCCGTCACCCAGTCCTTTGCTCGCAAAATGCAAATCGCGCCAGCTATCAGAGAAGACGCTGTGGCACAAATGACGCGGCACGAGCGACTCGCTGCGGCGTTGCTCCTCGCTGATGTACTTCGTGCAGAGGAGACAATATCCGACGTTCGTGCGCGATGGTTGCCGTTTTGCGACAACTTGACGACTGGTGACATTCAGCGCCTACAAACGAGCGCGGCGTCGACGGCGGGCATGGCGAGCGTATTGTGTGAACAATGCAATTGGATATCGCTCGCCGAGTTATTATCTACTATGTCGCTCGAATTACAGGCTGGTGCGCGGCGCGAGTTGTTACCTCTTATGTCCATCGATGGCATGACGGGCGCGCGGGCGAGGACGCTTTACGACGCCGGGTTCACGACACCGAGACGCATCGTGGAATTGGGTGCAGACAAAATGGATCGCTTGAACGCGGCTGTACTTAAATCGCTCGCAAAGAGCTCAAAGTCAAGCGTTGGATTCGATCAAGCCGCACGCTCGGCGGCGTGGCGCATAGCGCAACACATCTTCTCAAATGCGCGTCGGCTCGTGACGACGGATGCCCAAGGCGACAAAGAGAATGTCCTAGAATCGATTGAAAAATCTAATATCGTAGCAGCATAGCGTAGCGTAGCGTATTGTGGTATTTACTGGAATGGTAACGAAATCCCCAACCCTTCGTTGCCTGGCTCGCGATACTTACGCGTGGGCTTGGTCAATCGGAAACTCTTCACAGAGTCGTCGAACCCGCGGCTGAGCTCGTCCCAATAAATTTCCGGCGCGCTCGAGCTCAGCGTGTATAAATATCCTCCACGTTCCACCGTCACGCCGTAGCTATGGCGAAACGTCGTCGCTTCAGGTTCACGCAAGTTTGGCGAGCCTTGCGAGATGTACTCGTAGTAATAGTGCGTGTCACCGTTCTCCATGACTTGCTTTTTCGCGTTGTCCACTTCGGCTAAGCTCACGCGTTGGCCGCTCGCCACGCGTCCGGTTGCTTTATCCGAAAGCACCGCGTTCGCCACCTCTCTCGCCGTCCACTCGCTCTTATCCTTTGCTTCTAATGCCGGAGGCGTGTTACTCACCGTAACCACGGTCGTCAACGGGCCTTTAAAGCTCAACAACTCGTACACGATGCGCTGCCTCGCGTTGGGCGACATCGGCTCCGCGCTTGAATACGTATCCCGTTCCCGACTCACCGCCCAGCTGATGGGCTTACCGCTTTCAGCCTCAACAGGGTAGGTGAACTCATACGCCAACGTCTCGGATGCCACGCGCTGCGTGGCGAGCGCGCGTGGCGTCGGCGCCGGCGCCGGCGCCGCCGGTGCGTCGATCGCGGCGTCGATCGCACCGCTCACCTCCTCTGCATTCGCCGCCTTTGCGCGCGTCGCGAGCGCCAAGGCACTCATCGCCATCGTTGCGATCGCATCGCGACGTCCGAGGGCGGTGCTCGCGTTGTCGTCGCGCGCGAGCGCCGCGTTCGCGCGCGCTGCTGTGACCTGGGTTGTGGATAACTCCCGTCGCGCGCTCGACGCACGCACGACGCGACCGCGGCGCGTAGACGCCGTGCTGACGCGCGCAGTGGAGTGTAAGAAGATGTTTTGCGCGAGCGCGGGCGCCATGGGTGCGTGTTGGATTCGCCGGCGACGAAGTGGCGCTTTGCGAGCGGCGGACTATGGATTAAAAAGAGCTCTCTACCTACTACGGGACAAAATCAATGTCGACTACGACTGGGATGTGATCGCTCGGAAACTGCGCGTTTGGTAATGCGGTATTTTCTAGGACAGCACGCATCTCTGGCAGCGGCGAGACGCGCCGCGGGATGAAGGCGTGTTGCGAAATCCAGCAGTAGTCGAGCGCGCCAATAAAGCCGCCGACGTAATTCGTCCATTCGAGGAATCCACCAGCGCTAATGATGCGAGATTCTGGAGGAATAGTCAGCGATACGCCGCATCCAACGGGTATGACTTCGCCTGTGGTTTGAGTGTCGCGCATGGTGGCGTCAGTGAGCGCCGTTTGGGCGTCGCGCACGGCGTCAAATCCAGCGGCTTCGGCGGATTTGATGGCTCGAAACGCATCCAACGCCGCGGCGTGGTCGTCGTCATCCATCGATGTTCCCGGGCTTAAACCAGCTTCACGCCGCAGCGTAAATGCAGCGACCGTGTGACAGTTTTTGAATGTGCACTTTTTCTCGACATGCTTCTTGACGCGAATGATGGGATTTTCTTCGGTGAACGCGTCGACGCCGCACCCGCACGAGGCGCCATACTTTTCCCGCAACGTTCTCGTACACAACGACATGCAAACGCTACGTTCGACGAGATTTTGTAAACCTTGTGCATCAGTGACTTTTAAATTACGATCGACGATGTCATACCCCGTACCGTCGTCCATGACGTAGAATAAATCGCGAGCGCGGTCCCGAGACGACGTCCCGCCCCATCGAAACAGAGCTCCTCGCACGAAATCAACGTCATCGGCGCGAATCTCCCCTGAACGTAAATATCGAATCACCCCATCATCGGGTTCACCATTGAAATCCCCGCATAAAATGAGCGGCGCGCCGGCGCCGTATTCCCGAGCCTTGCGCACGAACGCGTGCGCTTGCAAAATGCGAATGTGCATCGCTCCCGGATGGAAAAACAAATGCGTATTCCCGACGACAATCTCCTTCCCGTTCGCGATGGATTTTAGTTTCACCAGTTGCGCGATACTTGTGATTTTCTTGAGTGCAGTTTTGAGCTCGACGTTGACGTCTTCGTCGAGCCATCGAAGGATTTTTTCGTCGTCGAGCTCTGTGAGTCTGATGGCGCATTCGTCTTCAATCGTAAACATCGAGCGCTTGACAAACATCGCGCATCCCTCCTGCGTTTGGCCACTCTTCCCACACCACGACGTCGCTTTGTATCCGCGAGCGCTCAGCACGGGCTCGTATAAGAGTTCAAACCACTTCTTGTCCACTTCTTGCAGCGCGACGATGTCGGCGTCGGCGACGCGCACATCTTCGAGCACTTTTTGCAATCTTGATTCCGCCCGCGCGAGATCCGGTGCAAAATACGGATACATCGTCGACCATGTGTGCGAATATGCGTCTGCCAATACGTTATACGTCATCACGCGCACGTCGGCACGAGATGTCGACGGTTTTAAACGCTCCAACGCGTCGTTTCGCGGCGGTTCAATGTCGCGTACGCAACAGCTCAGCGCGAATCGCCGCGGCTCCCCACCTCTCGGACGCGCATCGACGACTAATTTTGCCCCGATGACGTCTGAAGTCGGTGTATATATGCGACTGGTGCACACCACGCGCTCGGTGCCGTCGTTGTCGTCGATGACGAACCAAACGTACGAGACGTCGTCGTCCCGAAGACAAAACGTCGCGCCGACGACTGACGCCGGCAGCGGTTGTCCGCACACGGGCCAGTCCACGGTGGTGACGCCGGCGATTTCAGGCGCATCGAGCCTCACGCGGAACCATTCATCACCGACGGCGAGGGCGTAGTCGTCGTTCCAGGCGTCGACGTGCGTCGCCCCGTCGTCGACGCGCGAGCCGTCCAACGCGAAGAGCTCCACTGAAAGGCGCTCCTTTGGCGCGCTCTTTGTCGATTTGGCGATGCCGGCTCGAAGACGGTCAAAAGATTTACCGATGGGTTCGTCGAGCGCGCGCTCGAGGCGTCTCGACGAGGCGCGCAATGGTATTGTGATGACGACGGTGGAGGCTTGAGCGTCGCCTGCGTCGACAAAGCGGCGCACATCCACGTATGGAGCGTCCACGTTTAACGTAACGTCTCGTGCGTGCGCAGACATGGTGCGACTTGCGGCTCGGGTGTTACTATGACGATGGTGAGACGATGGCGGTGATGAAGTTTGCGACGCCGCGCGCATGTCGCGGAGTGAGGCGCTTTTTGCTTTTTGTTGTCTAAAAACGCTAAACGCTGCTCTACTGTACTAAAAGTATTCAAAAGAATAAGAAGCAATGTCTATAATGAATACACCGCAGGGGCGTCGGGATCGGGAAGCAAGTCACCGTCGTTCGTCCATTCGCTCGTCTCGGCACCAACGTCGACGTCTCGCGTCATGCGTCGACCAGTGCGCGACAATAAGTTTTGATGCACCGGTCGTCGCGCCAAGTAGAGTAAACTTCCCAAGTACACGACTATTAACATGGTGACACACAGCGCCAAAAATACACCGACAAAGGATCCAGTGATCAACCCTGATTCGGCAACAGTAATGATGACCAAGATGACGTTGGCGCAGATGATGAACGCCGCCAGAGGTTGCGTGTACTTCAAATGCTTGTCCGGAATGGTCATCGGACCCATGATGTTCGGCGATGACGTAAATTTGATGAGCGGAATCAACGCATACGGGAGCTGAATGGCTAAAATCGTGGACGAAATCACGATCAAACTCTCAGAGTATTCATCGCCAGCAATGAGGACGACGGAGAGCGACGGCAAAATCGCGCACATGCGCGTGACAAATGAACGCAGCACTGGGTTGATTCGAAGCTCCAAGAAACCATCCATGACAAATTGCCCAGCGTATGTACCTGTGATTGTGGAGCTTTGTCCAGACGCGAGAAGAGCGGCGGCGAAGAACCCCTTGGCCGCGGGCCCGAGCACCTCTTTCAACATTTGCGGTGCGTACTGCAACGGCTTGTCGCGCACGGCTTGCATCTCTGCCGGGTCGTCAAGCTGTGCAAAATTCGCGGCGGCGACGATGATGACGGCAAAGTTAATGAATAATGATACCGCAAGCGCCAAGCCGCTCTCGACAATGTTATATTTGAGCGCCATTTTCAAACTCTTTTCACCAAGACTAAATCCGCGACTGAGCACCAACGCGCTGTGCAAGAATAAATTGTGCGGCATCACCACCGCACCGACGAGAGAGATGGCGATATACAGCGCCTTACTTCCTGGTAAGCGCGGCAAAATGATCCCCGCAACCACGGGCCCCGCGGGTGCGTCCACGTACATCACCTCGGCTAAAAAGCACAACGACATGACGCCGACAAGCGACGCCATAAACGCCTCCAATTTCCTCACCCCAAACGACTGCAATCCTAAAAACACAAGCGTCGACATCGACGTCAACACAACACCAACCCATGTCGGTATATTAAATATTAATTTCAACGCCAACGCCGTTCCAATCACCTCTGGCACATCGCTTGCGATTATCGCCAACTCTGTCATAATCCACAACGCGTATCTCACCGGGTCCGGATACTCATCCCTAAAACACCTCGCCAAATCCCACCCCGTCGCGAGCGCCAATCTAATCGTCAACCCCTGCACGTACCACCCCGCGCACGTCGCCCATAGCAACACCCATAACAACTTATACCCAAACAACGTCCCCGCCTGCAAGTCGCTCTCAAAGTTCCCCGGGTCCACGTACGCGATGCACATCAAAAACCCCGGCCCCATAAACTTCCAAAGCGTACGCAAGTTAAACACGTGATCATCATCACCCAGACCGAGAATCTGCACGTCCGCCGACGCGTTCTCGCGCTCGACGTCGCTCACGGCGGCAGATTTCATCGACTGTGGCGCGTGGCCGACGCCACCACCTCCACCACCTCCATCGCCCCCGTAGTCGTCGCTCATCGCCATGCGCGTGAACTGCGCACCACTTCGCGAGGCAAACATCGCATCGCGATCGTCCTCGCCGTCTGCGCCGTCGTCGCGCGTCATCGTCGACGAATGCCGTCCGCCAGTCCGCGCGCCGGCGCACGTGGTTCACAAAAGTACAAAACGGACCGCGTGTGATTTTCAAACCCGCAGCCGGCACACATCGCCCGCACACGACGCCGCGGCGACGTTCGGCGCGCCACCGTGCGCGATTCTCGAACGCAACGCATTTGTTTTACGCGTTTGAGCGATCGCTGGACCGCTGGACACCACGCAAGGGGCTGGCGTGAGGGGTGCATTCGTAATTTGCGGAATTTGAAATTTGCTGCGCGAGGCGCGGCGTGTGCGCGTGTTTTGAGGCATATTTCGGCGCATGACGACGGAATCGCCGCGACGGCGATCGCGGAGTCGCTCGCGTACGCCTGGTGACGCGTCGCCCGCGCGGCGAGGGGCGCGGGTGAGCGTGAAGCCGGCAAAGTACGACGGTGGGTTGGGCGCGAGGAGTAGTTTAGGGAGACTGGCGAGCGCGGGACCGGGACGGGACGGGGACGATGTCGGCGAGCGTAATGGGAGTTCATCTCGCGCTGGAAGTTTGACACCGAAACGTTCGTTGAGTGTGAACGGTAAGGAGTCGAATGGGCACGGGGCAAAGGTGTTGAGCGTGCTGGGGGTTATCGCGAGCGAGCCGCCCGTCGGCAAGCGAACGCCGAGAAAGCCGTCGAGTAAGTATGATAATTCTGAGCGCGCGGCGGAGGTCCTCGTGTCGCTTTCGCCTCAGATAAATTTAGCAGCTGCGCGTGCGGCACAGAGTCCGGGGAGAAACTATGCGAGGGATTCGATCGCGCAATTGGCAAATGGAGGGAACGCAACGCCGAAACGTAAACGCGCGCGAGCGTTGTTCCCAGATGAAACTCTACCGCCTATTTCGAATGGGTCTAGTCCGGCACGCAAGCCAAAAGTGACTGCGGATGAAGATGTGCTCTTCGGAGCTTTAGATGGATTGATGACGCTGGCGGATGTTACGGATGCGGAGACGCCGAAGAAGAAGCGCAAGCCTGGCAGCGGGCGACCGCGCGGCTCGTACTCGTCGCCGGCGCGTCAACTTCCACCGATGCAAAAGTATACGTTAAGGCCGCCGCAGGTGCCAGTAGGTAAAAAGATGCTTAAGATGAATCGTCCTCGACGTCATTTGTCTCGAGAAATCGAGTCGAATGGCTTGGGTGCGGCGAGTTCTTTATTCGGAGACCATCGCTTGAATGAAACACCGTCGCCTGCAGCGGAGGGGACCATGGCGAATGATAATCGTGCGCGCTTGCTCATTGGTACGCACAATCCATTAACTAGACGTTGGGCGAATGCAAACTTTTTTACTGCTGGGACCGACAAGGCGTGGTTTGCCGACAGTGGCTTTGTGCGATGGTTGCAAAGCATAGGGAAAGGGAATACGCGCGTAGCGACGCGCGCTGAATGGAAGGCGATTCGCCGCACACTTCCGAAAACGCGTCGATTGTCGAACAAATTCTTGAGTGATGAGCGTATTGATTTAGAATATTGCCGACACGCCGCTCGGGAAATGACAGAATTGAAGCTTAGTGGCAAGCCTTTGACTCCTGAGTTGCAGGCAAAACTTGATGCATGGACGTGCGGTGTTGACGTTTCGATACCACTTGAGGTTGGTCAGAACGTATTAGCCGTACACCCGCGGTTTAATTCGCCGTACATTGGGAGCATTTTGACTGTCGATCGATCGACGTGCCGCGTACAGTTTGCTCGTCCAGAGCTCGGCGTTGAGCTCGTGCGCGACATCGACGTCATGCCTATTGAAGTTACTCCCGAAGAAGCTGCTCTTATCGCACGTGAAACCGCTGAACAAATAGAAAACGAGGCGTTCACTGCTGGCTTTAGAGGATCGTATGATCCCATGCCCGTGCTCGGAGGCGGGCAGGCGTACAGCTCAGGTGTCGCGGCGGCGGCACAAATGCGTGAAATTGACGTTCGTCTCCTCACAGAGGCGCAACAGGCACTTGAACGTAAACGAGAGTTGGTGAACGCGCTCGCGAACAAAAATGACGCAGCGGAAGAGTTTAAAAAGAAGCCAGAACGCGTGCGACAGGCGGCGGAGTTGAATGGAGAAGCTCTCAAGTTTCAGCGTGAATACGCCGCCATTGTGCTTCGCCTTCGTGACTCGAATACCGAGCTCGAGGCCTGCTTGCTACGATTGCGCCAGCAACAAGGCTATAATGATAAGCCTTTGGCGCTCTGGCGTAAGATCAAAAACCAATCTCTGGGTGCTGACGGACAAAGAGCGTTGTCTCGCTTTGCGCCAGCCGCGACGGCGCCAAGTTCGGAAGAAATGTACGCGGCTACCGCCGAGGATATCGTCGCCACCGCGGGTATGGGCGCCAGACGAATCGTCTATCACGTTCAAAACACCACAACCGCGGGTGCCGAAAGTACAGCGACGCTGAATCCGAGCTTGCAAGAGCCGCTCGTCGCGGGCGACGCGATGTCAGCCGACGCGCCCGCCGTTGATGGCGAAAACGATCCAGACAAGGTCAAGGTTACGCAACTCATCACCGCCATCATTCAAGCCACGTTAACAATCAAAGCCTGTGCCGACCACGGTGCATCAGCTTCAGTGTTAAACGCGTGCATCGACAGAGTCTCTGACTCGCTGCGTCCCATCGCCGTCTCAAATCGAGGCGCTTTCGGCGAGCTATCATCCGCCCTTCGCGCCCTTCGCGACGTCCTCCTCATTCGCGCCTGATCCACGCAATTTTCTCTCGCGCGCTTTCGTTGAATTAGACTTCATCATCGCCTTGCAATCACATATCAACCACGTGTACATTAAAAACCAATCAACCCATCACAATCCTCGTCAGCGAACGCAA